>Ga0181526_10000367_pt1 | contig 48601 bp, 32 predicted proteins | sample PEATcosm2014_Bin_35_FD_119750 | JGI IMG/M metagenome (GOLD analysis project Ga0181526, IMG submission 119750) | Peatland microbial communities from MTU Mesocosm Facility, Houghton, MI, USA - PEATcosm2014_Bin06_30_metaG | ecosystem: Environmental > Terrestrial > Soil > Wetlands > Peat | place...
ATCCAGAATCGCTTCCCGCACCGCCAGGCGATATTCGCGCCTTCGATGTTCGTTCCGGAAAACTCCGTTGGGTCTTCCACACAATTCCGCATCCCGGCGAATTCGGATATGACACCTGGCCCAAAGACGCATGGAAAACCAGCGGTGCAGCCAACAACTGGGCCGGTATGTCCGTCGATCTCGCGCGCGGTATCCTGTATGTCCCCACCGGCTCCGCAGCCTTCGATTTTTATGGCCCGGACCGCATCGGGGACGACCTCTTCGCCAATTGCCTGATTGCCCTCAATGCCGAAACCGGCGAGCGCCTTTGGCATTTTCAGGCCGTCCGCCACGACCTCTGGGACCGCGATTTCCCCTCTCCTCCGGTGCTCCTCACCGTCCACCACGATGGCAAAGCCATCGAAGCCGTGGCGCAACCTTCCAAGCAGGGCTTTGTGTTTCTGTTCGATCGTTTGACCGGCCAACCGTTATTTCCCATCGAGTATCGCGACTATCCGGCCAGTTCCCTTGCCGGCGAAGTTGCCGCTCGCCAGCAGGGTCTTCCGACCAAGCCCGCGCCATTCTCCCGCCAGAGTTTCACCGAAGACATGGTCACCCGCCGCACGCCCGCGATCCATCAATGGGCCCTTGAGAAGTTCAAAACATTTCGCAGCGAAGGCCAGTTTGTTCCCTTCAGCAGCGGGAAAGACACCGTCATTTTTCCCGGCTTCGATGGCGGCGCGGAATGGGGCGGCTCCGCTGTCGACCCGGAAACCGCCATCCTTTATGTCAACGCAAATGACGTCGTCTGGACCGGAGCGCTCGCCGAAACCACCGTTCAGAAAAGCGCAAAAGCCATCTACATCGGCCAGTGCGCACTGTGCCACGGCGATAATCGCCAAGGCTCTCCTCCGGCCCTGCCTTCACTCCTCGGCATTGCAGACCGTCTCTCTCCGCATCAGATCGCCCTTACCATCCAGGAAGGGAAGGGCCGCATGCCGGGCTTTCTGAATCTTTCTGGCGAACAGGTGGACGCGCTCGTGGATTTTCTCTCGACCGGAAAGGACACGGAACTTGCCACCGACGGGCCGCCGCCCCTCTCCAGCAAGTATCATCTCACCGGTTATAAACGATTTCTGGATCCCGATGGCTATCCCGCCGTCGCGCCTCCTTGGGGCACTTTGAACGCGATCAATCTCAACACCGGCGAGTACGTCTGGAAAATTCAACTCGGCGAATATCCCGACCTTGCCGCGCAGGGAATGAAAAATACCGGCACGGAAAATTATGGTGGTCCCATCGTCACTGCGGGGGGCTTGCTCTTCATCGGCGCGACTAATTACGACAAGAAATTTCGCGCTTTCGATAAATCCACTGGGGAACTTCTCTGGGAAGCCACTCTCCCCTTTTCCGGCAACGCCACCCCCGCCACCTATTCTGTCAACGGCCGCCAGTATGTCGTTATCGCGGCGGGCGGCGGCAAGGACCTGAAGTCCAAGTCCGGAGGTATCTACGTCGCCTTCGCCCTGCCCAAGTAGCCAGCGGCTAAGCAGACCCAGGAATAAGTGTCTCTGCGCGTCTAGTTGTCCCGGTTGCGAGTCACGCCCCCACTTCTCGTAAACGTGTCCCGCGTCACGCGCCCTACTCCCCACCTCTGCTACAATTTTCTTCTGTAAACCACACAGGAGAATCAACCATCATGTCTACCAAAATCACCCGCGTGCACGCCCGACAGGTCCTCGACTCGCGGGGCAATCCTACCGTCGAAGCCGAAGTCACCCTCGAATCCGGCGCGTTCGGCCGGGCCATCGTTCCCTCCGGTGCGTCCACGGGCGAGCACGAAGCTCTCGAACTCCGCGACGGCGACAAAACGAAATACCTCGGCAAGGGCGTCCTCAAGGCCGTCGGCAATGTCAATTCGGAGATCGCCAAGTCCGTAATCGGTTCCGATGCCGCCGACCAGCGCGCTCTCGATCACAAAATGATCTCGCTCGATGGCACGCCCACGAAGGCTCGCCTTGGCGCCAACGCCATCCTCTCTGTTTCCATGGCCGCCGCTCGCGCCGCCGCTGCTGCCGCTAAGGAACCTCTCTACAGATACCTCGCTCGCTATTCCTCCGACCATTCGGGCAATCTTCTGCCCGTTCCCATGATGAATATTCTCAATGGCGGTGCCCATGCCGACAGTTCTGTCGATTTCCAGGAATTCATGGCTATGCCCATTGGCGCGCCGACCTTCTCTGAGGCGCTCCGTTGGGGCGTGGAAGTGTTCCACGCTCTTAAAGGCGCACTCAAAAAGCGCGGCTACTCCACCTCGGTGGGTGATGAAGGCGGTTTCGCCCCGAGTTGTAAGTCCAACGAAGAAGCGATCCAGATCGTTCTCGAAGCCATTGCCGCCGCCGGCTATAAGCCCGGAGAACAAGTGGCCATCGCAATCGACCCTGCCGCCAGCGAATTTTTCGACAAGGCCAGTGGCAAATACGTCTTCAAGAAATCAGACAAGTCCACGCACTCTTCTTTGGAACTGGCGGGCTATTGGGCCAAGTGGGTCGAAAAGTATCCGATCGTTTCTCTCGAAGACGGCATGGCCGAAGATGATTGGTCCGGCTGGAAAATCCACACCGATTCTCTCGGTGCCAAAACTTCCAAGAAACGAATCCAACTCGTCGGCGACGACATTTTCGTAACGAATACGGAGCGCCTGTCCCGCGGTATCAATGAAGGAATTGCCAATTCCATTCTCATCAAGCTCAACCAGATCGGCACCGTCACCGAGACCATTGATGCCGTTGAACTCGCCCGCAAAGCAGGCTACAAGTCCATCATTTCTCACCGCTCCGGTGAAACCGAAGACACCTTCATTGCCGATTTCGCCGTTGCCACCGCCGCTGGCCAGATCAAGACCGGTTCTGCCTCGCGCACCGATCGCATCTGCAAATACAACCAACTCCTGCGCATCGAGGAAGAGCTAGGCTCCGCTGCCCGCTTCAACGGCCACGCCCCGCTCAAATAGCCCATTGATTCGCACAGACGGCGTTCGCGCTGCTCATTGCTCTGTATAAGGACGGCCTGCTAAGGCCGTCCGCCTTTCCTGCAGGCAGCGGGTCCTAATCTTGGAGCAGCTTTAGACTTTTCTAGCGCCTCGTGTAAGGAAGGAATCTCATTCCCGGCTACGCCGTGCTTTCTTGCAGTTTCTTCTCTCTTCTCATCTGCGCGAGCACCAACCGGATTTCATCAAACGTCACCTCCTCCGGTAGCGCGTCCTTTATGGGCTTCATCCATTCCAATCCCACATGGGCGCACGCATTGCGGATCTGCTGGTGACGCTCCGCAGGCATCCATCTTTCCTGGAATTCTACCTCGCCCTTCTCGACCAGATCCGCCACAAGGACCACCACGGAGGCCACTTTTCGTCCTCGAACCTTTGCAATCTCTCCGAGCGTGCGTCCCTGCTGCAGCAATTCCAGCGTCTCGAGCGATGCGTTCGGGGGCTTGGCGCGCCACTCTTTGCTCGCTCTTTCTCCTTTTTCAAATCGCGAAAATAGCCCCAGAATCTCTTCGCCATACACGTCGCACTTCTTTTCTCCCATTCCGGAGATTTGCCGCAATTCGCGCATGGTTTTTGGCTTCTTCTGGCACAGTTCGTCCAGCGCTGTGTCATGCAGGACGATAAACGAGGCGATCATCTTATCCCGTGCAGTGACGCGCCTCCACTCACGTATGAATTCACGCAACTCTTCGTTTACGGGAACGTTCGGCGCCACCTCAAACTTTAATCTTTCAATTGCCCGACCGCGGTTCCCATTCCGCCGTCCGGTTTTCTTCTCCGGTGCGCTCGCGGTGGACTCCATCCATGACGGCAACTCCGCACACACGTCGCAGACGCCGCATTTCTTCCACTTCGCGTTCTCGCCGAAATACTCGCAGATCTGTATCTGGCGGCACTGCTTCCCCTTCACGAAATCCTGCATCAGATGGTACCGCCCCCACGCTCTTTCCTTTTCCTCGCAGTCCCCAATCTGGTTAATGAAAAACGTCCGGAGAGCGTTGTCTCTCTTTTGCCACAAGAGATAGCAATCCGCCGGCAATCCATCCCGCCCCGCGCGGCCCGTCTCCTGGTAGAGCTGCTCGATACTGTCGGGCAATCCCAGGCGCACCACGGCCCGGACATTCGGCTTGTTGATCCCGAGTCCGAACGCAATCGTGCCCACCAGCACCGGTGCTTCTTCACTCATCCACTTTTCCTGGTTTTCTCTTCGCGCGCTGTTATCCATTTGCCCGTGATACCCGACCGCCGCAATTCCGTTATCTCCGAGGAGGTCAATGATTTCGCCCACGCGGGCAACGGTGGGCGAATACACGATCACGTTTCCTTCCTTCACGCGCCGAACGGCTTCCAACAGGCAGTCATCCTGCATCCGGCCTTTGCATTCTTTCACCAGGTAACGCAGATTTTCGCGGCGAAAGCTCGAGACGGACTTCAGTGGATCCTTCAACCGCAACTGTTCCACAATGTCGTGCCTCACCTGCTGCGTGGCACTTGCGGTAAACGCTGCAATTGGCTGCTCCGGGAAGATCGCCCGCAGTTTACTCAACTGGCGGTATTCCGGCCGGAAATCGTGACCCCACTCCGAAATGCAATGGGCCTCATCGATTGCAAAAAACGATACCGGCACTCTTCTCAGCCACTCTGCTGTGCCATCCATCACCGCACGTTCGGGAGAAACATAAATCAGGCGGTACTCCCCCGCAGTGGCTTTCTGTTTCACCTCATGCCGGTCTGCTTCGACCACTGCGCTGTTCAGGAACACCGCCGGGATGCCCATATGCCGTAACTGTGCCACCTGATCCTGCATCAGCGCGATCAGCGGGGAAATTACAACGGCCGTCCGCCGCTCGTCGAGCACCGCCGGCAATTGATAGCACAGGGACTTTCCTCCTCCGGTCGGCATCACCACGCACACGTCACGCCCTGCCGCCAGACCGCGTACTACCTCCTCCTGCCGCGCCCGGAACGCGTCGTAGCCCCAATACCTCTTCAGCGCCGAGAAGAACCTGTCTCCAGCTGCCGCAGAGATTGCCGCCGTTTCCGTACCGATCATTACCACCTCACGTTAGCTTGCCCGGAGTGCGAGGGTAAGGCACCGAGCCCCTCCCATATTCGCCTTATCTTCGCCATGCGTCAATTCTAAATTCGCCGAAATACCTCTTTGGTTATTCTCAATCCAATAGCCAATTGGGCAAGAACTACCTAACAGGCCCCTATTCTAAGGCACCCCTTGCTTAACGAGTTCAAGCGGGACACCAAGTGCAGCCTAAACTCAGTCAGTGATTTTAACCACGCGCACTTCTAGCGTCGCAGCCGACTCGATCCTTGCCTATGGCACGATTAGATGTCTATCGAATCAGCCTGTCGCGTACAGCCGAAGAGTTGTCCCCTTTCGTTTCTTTGACAATAAGTCGAATTCGCAATATCCTGATTCCGCTTGGTGCACCATTAGGGCGCGTCGGCCCACACATAGACGCTAATTGTCCCTTTCGCTGCGTTTGAGGTGAACTGTAATGACGGTCTGCCAGCCAGACGTCATTGATTTCCGTTCGTATTTAGGAGGCATTGTTTGCACCGCCCAGGCGGCAGTGTTCAGGTCTGTCACTTTCCTGTCCTGCCGTTGAAATCCGTGCAAAACCGAGTGTTCAAAAAGGCAATAATGGTCGGGAACTTTTTCCTGAGCGAGTGGAAATAACTAAAGTGGGGTTAGATAAACTGTGGCCAATACTGGTCTTGGACATGTTCGACGCAGGGAATACGCGACTTTCCAAAATCTACTCGGATCTTTTGGCGGCAAGCCTTATTGAGAAAGTAACTCTTAGCGAACAGCCTAGAGTTGCCCGCGTGTGAAGTTTAATCAGTCGTTTTGTTAAAAAATTAAATAGGCAGGCCGACGCCCCGGCGGCCAATCGCAAGTCGCAAGTAACGGCCTATTTGGAGGATTCTTGATGCGACGTAGATTGGTCGCAGTGTTGGTTTTTGCCTGGACTGCTACCCTCAGCGGTTGTGCTTCTTCGTCTAAGCCTTTTGCCCCCAGCTGCGGTGACTTGTCTACCAGCGCGCTGACGCATTATGACCAGATGACCGCGACCTATCTGGACGAATCGACCCGGCACCCTGCAGATAATTCCAACGAGGCGATTGTCTGGAATACGCGCTATTACTTAGACTCTTTGATAACCGCGTATGAAGCTACTGGCAACGCAAAGTACGCGCAAGCATTCCTGGACTCCGGCACCTGGGTAATGAATTTGGTCCAAACAGTCCCTGCTCTAAACGCTCCGGACCCGACCGCTCCAGGTGCAAAGGGTCCCACAATTAATGTTATGGGTTGGCCAGAACTCATCGGAAATTATGGCGTTCCTACCCCTGTGCCAGATGCGAATGGGAAAATCAGCATGTACGCACAAAGCCTAGTGCCTTACGGTGGACCCGCCTGGCTGCAAATACTCGCTCAGGACGACGGAACTCTTAAGTTCTCCTGGTATACCTCGAACAATCAAGCGCTGCAGACGAATTACGTAGGCAACCTGACGCAACTCGAAGAGCTCGCTTCTCAACCTCTGGTCGCGGGTAAATCTCAGCAGAGGATTATTCTCATGGGCGGCGGGATGCCAGTTCCCGGCGCGTACATCTTGGACACGGAGGAGAAGGCAGTTTGGCACGAGCAAACGGGCGGTATTCTTCTTCCTTTTGCCCAATTCCTCCTTCTCGCCAAGGAGCATCCCGAAATTGCGGACTCTGCCACAATCGATCAGTGGACTGCAAAAGTTCTATCGATCGCCTCCGGGTACGAAGACGAATTTGTGTCGGACGGAGCCGGTGGCTTGTTATTTCGCAATCCACAGTGGCTTCCTAATTCCGTTGCGGGTACCGATGCGGCCGGGGACTACGTCTTTGTAGAAGCTGAACTAAGGTCGGTACTTTACAAACTCACTTCTGACCCGCATCAACTGGCATTGGCGCGCGGACTGGTCGTGCATCAGCAAACATTCCACTGGCAGATCAATTCCGAGGGATGGCTGGAGTTGAAATTCTGGCCGTGTATCGTTTCTTGGAGTAGCCGATCAAACGCCCCCGCCGGCAGTATTTGGGACGAATTCGAATACGATGCGTACACGGCGGCCCCGTCGACGGATGCCAGCTTTGCGGCAGATTTTCTGAGCGCCGCGTCCAAATATGGCCTAGTTTCGCAACTAGGAATCAACACTACCATTTATGACGTGCAACAGGAGACATTCATCGACTATATGGTAGGTGGAATCAATATGCCTTTCGCCGGACCAGAGGGCATCATGCGACAGAGTTTTCCGTCAGCCAGTTCAACTAGCTACGACCCAGTGTCGTACTCTTCTGATCCTTGGGCTGCCTCGGCGTGGGCCCCACCGGCTATGTCCAGTCAAATCTTCACAAATGCAAACTGGAACTGGATGCAACAATATGGTGAGAGTTCGCAAGGCGCTAACCCTGGCTACTTTCTGCGCGCATGGGCTCGTTCTGAAGCCGCCCAAATGAGTGTGTGCGCGGCGCAGGGCAATGCCTCCAAGAATAAATAAGAGTCGCTGGCTTTCTTGGAATTGTTACTGGGCGGAAATCGTTAACCGACAGATGAATCTGGCCCGTGGTTCCTAACGGCGTTCATGCAGGTCTCTACCCCTAGGCGATCGTGCCCGCCGTCGAATGATTCCGATATTGCCTGACAATCCCAAGCGAAATCGCGCACGGGATCATTATAGAATGATTATCCTCGCGGCATTTTGCGATAGGCCAATTGTCAGACGCCAATGGCTCGAAAGGTGGTTCTCCAATGACATCTCTATGGCATACGCAATTGAAGACGGTGACTTCACTAATCGTTCCTTCAATTGTGCCCTTTTTTCTGGCTCTGCTTCTAACAAATACGCATCTACCCGCCAAGACTCGACCCTCTGATGCGGGGCTCAAATTTATGAGCTGGGCAGACCCAAATACCCCGGACTGGGACCAAAAACTCCATATCAGTGGCATCCGGATGGGATGCTCCGCAGAGCCCGCAAACTGTATGAAAGCCGCGACGACTGTCATGCAATCGCATCCGAATGGAAAACTGTTTTTGTCGATGGTGTTGAACTCAGAAGATCCCGAAAAATATGCACAGGAATACAGCACGTTGAGTCAACAAAGTCCGTTCCTGGAAGAAGTCGGCGTCGATGACTTCGTGGGGGAATATGCACGAATGTTTCGGAGCGCATCCGGGAACCCCGTGGCAACGTTGGGTAATGTGATCAACAATGTAAAATCACAGAACAAAACCCTGCACTTTGGCATTACCCTGTATGACAATGAGATCGATTCCCCTTACGTGAAAGAACCAAAAATGACTGCGGCTATTCGGAATGGTGTGGACTATGTCCATTTGTTCCTGATTTATCGGGAGAACGCAAAAAATTATGAGAGCTATGTACACAAAGCAAAGAAGATTTTTCCGAATGCGAAAATCATAGGAGGTGTGTATGCCTACGATCGCATCAGTTACGTACCCTGTGCTCAATCGGGCTCTCGTCCTTGTACCGCCGCAGAAGAACTTGATCTCTTCAAGCGGGTCCTCGAAATTCAGCTTCGATTGCTGAAAAACGGGGAGCTTGACTGGATGGAATTCTTCCCCGGCGCATTTGGAAACGAAGCTACTTGGAACGCGTGGGATCGTCCTCGGATATGTCCTGGCAGAAAGCAAGAATGTATAAACAACACGCTAAAACTTCGTGAAGCAGTGGCCGATGCATTCTCAAGAGAAGTGGAATGATAGGTCTCTGGGCATTCGCGAAACAGCTTGCGCCAGTAGAAAACCTGGTTGGCATTCACAGCGTGTCGGCGCGCCACTCTCGCTACCGAAGCCCCAGGCAGCAGCGTCTCTTCCACAATGTCCCGTCTCTCTTTAAATGCTTCGGCGCCATTTCTTGGTCTTTGCCGTCGCCAGCGGACCCACTTGGTCCGGTGTGTCCACCATCCCATTTGTGTGCACACAAACAGATGCGCCCACATCCCCCATACTCTTCGACTACTCACACTTCACACAGAGGTTCAGAACTTGACGCTTAGTCTGGGTATATCGGTATGTCCGACCTCGCTCTGCAAGCAATCGGCCACACCGGTCCCATTCTCGTTGAGGGCAACAATGTCTTTATCTTGGGACTCTGGTTGGGTCTTGCCGGTGGGAAAAGGCCTATCTCTCGTGCTCATGGGAGATTACGGACGGGACGCAACCAGCATGGGGCGAGCAGGAATCGAGAGCGTGCGGCAAATTTCTCCGACTTCCTTTTAATCCGCCAAGTCCCGCTTTGAAAATGTGACGGAGCTTGTCAGGCTTTTTATGCGCTCTGGCTTACAGCGACATCCCGGGGAAGTCTCGCCTCGAAAAAGTCCATGTGTTTCACATACCAATCGACGGTGAGCTGCAAGCCGCGACGAAGGTCATAGCTCGGCTGGTAACCCAGAACGAGCCGTGCTTTTTCCAAGGAGGGCACACGGATTTCAATATCCGGGAACGGTGCAGGAACAAGATTGATCGGCACGCGCCGGCCAGTCACCTCGATTACCTGTTGGGCGAGTTGGAGCACCGTCAGAGTATTGATAGGATTGCCGATATTGAAATCTTCGCCAACGGCCTCGGGCCGGACCAACATTTCATAGATGGCATCACAGAAATCCTCGATGTAACACCAAGAGCGGATTTGTGAGCCATCTCCATGCACTTCAATCGGATTGTCTCTGAGTGAATCCAGGACGAAGCGAAGAATCGCATGCGCGCCGAGTCTGCGAGGCCCGAAAACGTTGAAGGGCCGAACTGTAACCACGGGTGTTCCTACCTGCCGATGGTAAGCTTTCACCAGGTGTTCGCCCGCCAACTTCGCAATTGCATAGCTCCATCGCGCCTCCGCCGCAGGGCCAACCGCCGAAGGCGAGTGCTCGTTGACGCGGAAGGAATTCACCCCGAAAACTTCACTCGTTGAGAAATACACGAATCGTTCGAGACGGGAATTCTTCTCCAGAGCCCGGAGAATGCGGGAGGTGCCGGCGAAGTTTGTCTCCAGCGTTTCTCGCGGATAGGTGCACACGCGGCCTACACCCACGATAGCTGCGGCATGAATGACAATATCAGCTTGCCGCGCCAGATCATCCACGGCCGCACCCTCAAGGATGTCGCATTCGAAGGTTTTCACGTTCCTGTTGGTGCTCAGGGCGGTGAAGGAATAGGGCTGGTCATGAAAGAAGCGATCCAGAAGCAAAACCTGGTTTTCCTTGGCTAGCCGTTCGGCCAACGCGGAGCCAATGAAACCACCACCACCGGTAATCAGAACGCACTTGTTTCGAATTTCGCCTCTTCGTTTGGGTAGCGTTGCTTCAGGGGATATAACCCTTGCACCACTACCGTTTTGTGGCTGGGCTGGATGGCGGATTCCCAAGTGAAGTCCGTCCTTAGCATCCAGAATCTCGGTGATGGTGGGAACGAACTTGCTGGTGACCGGCAAGCCATCGAGGACAGCGAGTAGGCGGTTAAACGATCCTCGGAGATTAGGGGAGATGCAGAGAAGCACCCCATCAATCTTTTCCCTGGAAACAATCTCTGTCAGCTGGGAGGTGGTGCCCAGCACAGGGGCCCCGGCGATAACGCAACCTCTCTTGTGAGGGTCGTCGTCCAGAAATCCGACCACTTCGATCGCGGGATTAGCCGCCATCTCCTTCGCGGTGTTAGCTCCCATGATGCCCGCGCCGATCAGCAGCAGGCGACGAGCGGCAACTTTATTTCTCCCCTCTTCTTTGCTCAGTGAATGTTCAAATAGCAGTCGTCGAAGGGCTCGAATCGCCAGTGCCCCGGAAAGGGAGAACAGCAATTCAAGCGCGATCACCCCGGACGGGATCCGCGAAACATGAAGTGCGGCAGCAATGCCAAAATTCAGCGGTACTAACACGAGTGAAAAGGCCACATAGGGCTTACAAATTGAAATGACATCTCTGAGACTCAGGTGACGCCACTGGATCCGATTTATCCCGAATGCCCAATTGGTGAGCATACGCCCCAATAAAATCGGCGCGAGACAGATCCAAAACTGCAGCATCTGGTAGGCGGGTACCTGGCGGTCGTATCGAACGTGGTAGGCAAGATAGAGCGAAATGCCGATGAACGTCCCTTCAAAGAGGCTTTGATTGAGTTTCGAGTAGAACCGATAACGCATGAACACTCTCCTTAGGGCCGGCCCCTCACGCTACTCTAGAGCGCTTGCGGGGTAATACATCTAGTAATGGTTAATGGGAACTAGATCCAGGTTCCCGATGAGTATACATCAAGTCAGTTCTGTCAAGGCCAGAGCGAGTGACCCTGTTTCGTAATTGAATCAAGTCCGTACCATCTGCAACAGCGGTTCCAGAGAGGCCATAATGCCTTCTGGCGAGAGTCCGCTCCGAGATCGGAGATAATCCTGACTCCCGAATTGCTCGCAAAAGGCTGGAGGGATACCAAGCCGCCGGAAAGGGACCTTCAAGTGATCTTCCTCTGCCAAGCATTCAGCTACTGCTCCCCCCAACCCTCCAATGATACTATGTTCTTCGAGCGTGATCACGGCTTGTGTTTCTCGCGCGGCCCTGAGCACGGCTTCCACATCCAATGGCTTCAGGGTGTGCATGCTTAATACGCGCGTGGATACCCCCTTACTCTCCAGCCTGTCCGCCACGGTCACAGCCGTCTGCAGTAGAGCTCCTGTGGAGATTAAGGTCAGTGCATCGCCCGAACGGACCTGGATCGCCTTTCCGATTCGAAATTCAACCGGCGAAGTGTGGACTGTGGGCTCGCCGGCACGGCCTAGACGCAGATAACACGGGCCTTCATGTGCCACCACTGCCCGGGTTGCCTCGCGCGCCTCATATGGATCACCCGGAGCCACAACCGTCATTTCAGGTAGCGCGCGAAGTATCGCCAGATCTTCCGTCGAGTGGTGGGTCATGCCCAGGGCTCCGTAAGAATATCCGCCGCCAATGGAGACAATCTTGACATTGGCGCGATGATAACAGACATCATTCCGTATATGTTCCAAGCATCGCAATACAGGGAAGTTTGCAATCGAGTAGGTAAAAACAATGGAGCCGGTTGAGGCGATCCCTGCCGCCAAGCCGGTAAGGTTCTGCTCCGCTACGCCGACGTTCACAAACCGCTTCGGGAATTTGCGAAGAAATGGCTCAACCACGCCGAATCCAAGATCGCCCACCAGCAAGTAGATTCGCTCGTCAGTTTCGGCTAGCTCCATCAAGGTCTGAAAAAAGGCGCTCCGCACTTACTCCTCCTCCAGTTCAGCGAGAGCCAGACGTAGCTCCTCGGGGTCAGGCGTTCGGTAATGCCACAAGAGATTGTTTTCCATGAAACTCACGCCCTTTCCTTTGATGGTGTGGGCGATGATGCAAGTTGGTTTGCCCTGCTGGCTAGGTGCAGTCTGGAGCGCCGCTTCAATTTCTGTATGATTATGTCCGTCTATCTCTCGTACGGACCAGCCAAACGAGCGCCACTTTGCTCCCAGCGGTTCCAGGTCCAAAACCTCCTTCACTGTGCCGAAGCTCTGGATTTTGTTGTAATCGATGATCACGGTCAGATTATCCAGTTGATGGAACGGGGCAAAAAGTGCCGCCTCCCAGGTTGACCCTTCGTCGCATTCTCCATCACTCAGCATTACAAAAACCCGAAATCCTCGGTTCTCTCTCTTTGCCACCAGCGCCATTCCCGCTGCCAGCGCCAGGCCGTGCCCCAAAGAACCAGTCGAGACTTCCACTCCGGGAACACCGACGTGAGTGGCGTGTCCCGCCAAGTGTCCCCCGTCCGTATAAAACTCCTCCAGCCACGACTCCGGGAAAAATCCTCGTTCCGCCAACACCACGTACAGCCCGGCACAGGCATGACCCTTGCTGAGAATGAAACGATCCCGTCCTGGCCAGTCCGGCCTGGAAGAATCATGCCGCAAGATCCTACTGTACAACACGGCAAGTAAGTCCACGGTCGAGAGCACAGATCCCACGTGGGAACTCTTGGCGGAATGTACCATTCTGAGTACACGGCGGCGAATCCGCGTGGCAAATGCCGCGGAAGGTAAGTCGATTTTCGTCTTGCCGAGCCTTCCGTCAGTCACTTTTCCTCCTTCGCCCTAAGAGAGTGTGTTCTCAAGATTTTAGACCTAGAGTCCAGCTTATGGATGAAAGATTGCTGGATTCGTGAATCAACCTTGTCGATCAGCTCATTCGGGAGCGCTTGCTGCTTTACGCCGAGAGCGCACTGGTATTATTGCTCTGCTGAGGACAGATCTTTCAGGCGGCTCAAAACCATCGGGATTCCTTATAATTGTCTGATCTTACCAAGGATTTCTCAAGTTGGCCTTCCAATCGAACCTGTCGGCACCGCTGAGAGTGTCGAGGATCGGAACGTAAAGGTGCCTGTATGCGGGCTCAATAAGGGCCGAGTTATGCCATAATAGCGTAAACACGCCCCCCACTGCTCGACATCGATCCACACATTCATTGACGGTCGCAAGACTCTGTTCGCGTGAAAGGCCCATGTAATCGACGAGAGTGCAGTCCATCACGAGGAGGGGAATCTCAAGGAGGTTTGCCTCACGGTTCTCCGCAAAGAACCATGGTCGGTAAGGAAAACAGGTGCCCGCTCGGAATCCGACATGATCCGCGAATCCGACGGTACTGTCATAACTCAAGCCGCAGGCTTCCCAGTCCAACCACGATTCGGGATTCCAGCGAAGATAGTGCTGTCGTCCTCCCAACTGGTCCTGTCCAATGGCTGATCGCAAGAGGGTCACTTCCGAGAAAAGGCGGTCTCGACATTGGAACGTGTCGTACCCCGGATGAACTCCACACTCCACACCGCACGCGGATAGCCAGGAAATCATTCGCCGAACCAAGGGATGAGAGGGATCGTACCCACTATCAAATTGACCGCGCGGGCTGCCTTTCCAGTACACCGCAGAATCGAGCTTTCGCTCTAAGCACGGTTGAACCACCCGCCGGACCAATTCAAGGTAAGCAGGATTTGAATCCGCAAATTCCGCAAACAAATCCCGGGCGGCGGCAGACGGACTATGTCGTCGGATGAGATGCCCGATGGAACTGCGTAGACGGAACGGAATTCCAATGAGGTCGATGTCATGACTCAACTTAACGCGCAGTCTTCGGGGCTCCGCTTTCCAGTTTGGCATCAAGCTAGTAAGCACCTGCTCCAGACCAAGACCATACTCATCCACAATCGGGCGCGTAAGAAACCCTCCGCGCAAGGCGAGAGCCTTCGAACTCTCGAATCGGCCATGAACATCTCGATCCTGAACTGCAGTTTCTTCAGAACGCGACAGCGTAAGAAGTGTTGCAAGTGGGAGGTCTTGATCGCATTCGAAACAGCCAAGGCTTACTTCCCTGAAAAACGGGATTTTTTCGTCACTATCCCCGAAAAAGCTCGGAACGACAAAATCGGGAACTAAATGCCGAACCTGCACGTTCGATGGCCGCATCCATTGACGGTGCACGACCTGGAGGTTTCGATTCAAAGGCTGCGTTCCAAGGGCACGAGAAGCATCCCTGAATCGGATACGTTTATTTGTTCCCGGTTCCACATACACTGTCGTCCACTCTGGATCGAAGGTGATTTTCCAGGAGCGAAAGAGTTCCTCTTGCACACACGCACGCCGAGCCAGTTCGCTGATCGCGTACAATCTCGCTTCTTGTGTGAACTCCATCGTTTTCAGGTCTCGTTCATTTTGGAGAATCGACAGCTTATCGCGACCTCGATCCGGAAACGAGAGACGCAACGGTGCCTGGTGTTACCGGTGAGGTCACAGGAAGGGGCGGTCTTTCACAATGAGCAACAGCCCCCGCTTCACTTGGTAGAGAAATAGCAGAAAATCCCGGGTCTTGACCGCTTTGATCATCTGGCTGTAGACCTGATAAATTTTAGAAACTGGTCGCGTTTCAACTGAGCGCGGGGCTGTCAAAAAAGCATTCTGAAGTCCCTGCCTATCCAACGGTGATTCCACAGCCAGCTCAAGGACAGCCGCGTTCAATTCCGCTGCGCAATGGGCATCGCAGCCCGCTAAACTCGGCTTGCCAAGCCTTTGCGCGAGTTCTACCGACGATGCATTGTCTGAAGCAGAGCAGCGAGCGTTGAATGTTTCGATAAGGTCCATTTGGCTCAAGAGAATCTCATCGAGACGATGACCCTTGTAAGGATGTGGTAGGACGGCCAATCCACCTTGGCGCTTGATCTCGCGGATAACCTCATTCGACTCTCGTGATTCAATTTCTTCCTTGAGAAACATCCCGATAATGTCGCCCTTCTCGGTTTTATACTCGCCCGCGATAATTACATACGGTGGTTTCCCCCCTGCGAGCTTGCTGACTTCCCTAGCTCCCCGAAGTGTGTTGTGGTCCGTGACAACCAACACGTCCACTTTATTGTCGCGTGCATGAGAAATAATCTTTCGGGGCGACACACAAGAGTCAAACGAAAACTTCGTGTGTAAATGGAACAGGCAACGCAGCGGCATTTCAGTTCAACCCTTCAGCACAGTCCGGAAACCAGCCCGCATTAATGCGTTCGCCTCTCTCAGATTCGGGCGCAGATCACTCAACCATATGTTGGATTTGACAGACGGATTGAGGCAATCGCTTAAAATGCCGACAAGAGCGCGCGGTCTCCTCGCAAGATGATGTATCTCGCCCGATAACGGCCAGTGGTATCTGAGGTTCCTGTCGTATTCTTCAGAATAATCCAGTTGGGCTCCTTGAGCCATTCGGCACAGATCATGCGGAAACTCTGCTTTGGCTTCGAGCGCCAAATCGAGTGACCCCCAGAACTTGGGATTGACTTCCAAAACCTTGTAATCCCGATCACGAATATCGTAGCGAAATTCGACCATGGCTACTCCGTGCCAGCGAAGATGATCCAGTAGCCGAATCCCATAGCTTTTTAATTTGTCGTCGTAAAAACTCTCGGCACAGGTACTTGCACCACCGCTTGGAGGATTCTCCCTGATCCGGCGGTGCATGAAGATTCGCTTACAAACGCCATGTTGATAGAGTGCGAAGAAGCCGCACCCATACCCCGGGATGTATTCCTGCAACATGGGGAGGTTCCCCTCTGCAAAATCGTTTTGCCCGCACACCTCCCGGTATGTTGAAAGAAGTTTTTCTGCACTTTGGACGTAGCGAACGGTTGTTTTCGACGATTCGAGCGTAGACTTTATCACGACTGGAAATCGCAACAGTTCATGCGCCCGCGCGACGGCTCTCCAAGTGTCCGGGTAGAATGTCTGAGGAACCGGCAAGCCTAAACGAAGGGCCAGTCCACAAACATATCTTTTGTCAGCCGCTGACTTGAGTAGGTCGTGGTCTGGGATTTGAAGGCTTGTAAGGGCGAGGATCTCGTCCCTTCGGCGCGCAAAGGACTCCGCTGCCGCGTATCCGACCGGAATCAAAAGGTCATACGGGTTCTGCCCGAGGACTCCAAGTACGGCATCCACAAAACCACTTTCCGTTGGCCTCGGCGCAATTTCCGCTCTATAGCAATAGCGCGAATAGGATGCAAGATCAGACCGGGAATTCACAAGTACGGTAACTTTGACGTTCTTTTGGCCCAAATCTCGCACAATTCCCAGTGTGTGTTTGTAATTTCCATCTGTGACCAGAACATTCAAGCCGAAGTCCACCTAGAAATAGCCCAGTCGCTTGATTTTCTTGCCGAAGTGTTCATTTCCTGGCCGCGTCGAAACCATCCACGTTCACGTACACCTTCTTTTTTCCCTTGGGATTTGTGAACTGCGATTCTCCAGAACGGATCGTCACTCAACAAGAAGGCTTGAGTCGATCGACCTGCATTCCTTGTAAAAACACACACATCAACGACCGGTCGTGCTGGCCAGCAGGGCAGAATCGCCCTTTCGATCTACTTTGGGAACTAGACATGTTCTTGCCCACACTTCGAGCGATAGCCAGCGCCAGATCGAGCTGTAAAGGCCTCCCTCACCCTCCTGAAATCGCTTCCAAACTCTGTTGACCACCGCGGGCTCCCACCATTCTCTCTGTCGGAACTCCCGAGACGAGAAGACTTCCTGGATCCAGGATCGCAGGGGGCCGCGCAGCCACGCTACTTCCGGTGCGGCATAACCTACCTTATCTTGGCGATTTCGGATTTCTTCCGGCACAATCCCGCCAATGGCGTTCCGCAACATGACTTTTGTTGAGGTGCCGCGGATCTTTTGGTCTGCGGGTGTGGCAAAGACGAACTCGACCAGCCGGTGATCCAAAAAGGGTAGCCGCACCTCGCGTGAAAATGCCATCGCGTTGCGATCAGCGTGTCGCAAAAGATTAGGCAGGCTGGTCTGTGTCAGCGTGGCGTACAGCGATTGCTGTAAGTCATCGCGATATTTTCTGTTGATGGGCATTGGAGGACGGGCCCATTTCTGCCTGAATTCTTCGCGTATCGCTCGTGGTCTTAACCATCCATGTGCGCCACGGCGGACCGCCTTCGGCAGGAAATCCGACAATATCAATGGCAGGCAGCCCCGCCCATGTTCCTGGATATAGCAGGCGATAGAAGAAAGAGCCTTCGAGAGCTCAAATTGACGGATGAGATGCTTGTAATAGGAACTAAAATATCCATGATAACCCGCGAGGATTTCATCAGCGCCCTGACCGTCGAGCAAGACAGTTACGTCATGCTCTTTGGCCAGGCGCATCACACACCACTGGGCATAGGTGCTTACGCTGTAGGAAGGGTTGTCCTGGTAATAAGTCAGCAGCCCGAATTCCTCAGGCACCCTTGCCGGGTCAGGATAAATGAAATGACTTTTGACATTTGCCCAATTGGTCATCCGCTCGATGTAGGTTCCTTCGTCGAACTTGTTGTCATGAAAGCGGGCCGAAAATGTCTCTTGACCGTTCGTCTGACCGTTCTCTGCAATCAAACCAACTATGGTTGACGAGTCCAGTCCTCCTGAGAGGCTGGAACCGACAGGAACATCCGAACGCAATCGAATGCGCACGGAATCCGCCAGAAGCTCCAGGAAGCGCTCAGCGTATTGCTTATCGTCGGGCAAGCGGATCTCTCGCTCCGGATCAAGGTCCCAATAGCGCCAGATCTTGAGGGATCGATCCGCCAGAGAAAATCGCAGAGCATGAGCTGCTGGAAGAGCAAAGACATTTTCAAACAATGTCTCTAAACCAGAATCGATCTCTCGATTGACCAGAAAGCCGTATACGGCAGATTGGCAGGAGCGAGGCGAAAAGAACCTGCCGGCATTCAGGGCCTTTATTTCTGACCCAAACGCAAATAATTCCCTGTTGCTGTCATGATAAAAATAAAAGGGTTTCTCTCCGAACCGGTCACGCGCTGCAAACAACTCTTGCCGCCGCTCATCCCATATGGCAAAGGCAAACATGCCGTTCAAACGGCTAAGACACTCACTGCCCCAGATCTCATAGCTTTTCAGCAGCACTTCCGTGTCTGAGCGCGACCGGAAACGACATCCCGCTTTTGCGAGATCCTCAGCAAGTTCGCGATAATTGTAAATCTCGCCATTGAAGGCAATCACCAAGCCGCTCTCTTCGGCTTCCATCGGTTGATGCCCACTCGGCGACAGATCCAGAATAGCGAGCCGTCTAGAGCCAATCAGCGCATGACCACTCGGGGACACCCAGGTTCCAGCATCGTCTGGGCCACGGTGGGTAATGCTATCGCGCATTTCCAAGAAGAGATCCCGAGGCGTAGTTATGGAGCGACCAACGACGCCTACAATCCCACACATTCACGCCTCCTGTGGAAACCAGCGTTCGGCTCTTGCGGGGCCATTACCAATTTTTTCAAAGGTTTAAGCACCCTCCCCTATTCAAGTGCTCGCGTCTTGCGGGGATACCTTCAGAAAGATGGTCTCAAAAATGAACTCAACCCAGTGACACCCGAGTACGCGTAGAAGGACAAGATAGAGTCCGGAGAGCGCCAGTTCATAAAGGGTGAGACCAAACAGACCCGGATAGTAATGCAATTCATGATGTAAGAAATAGCTCACCCCGCCAAGAAGGAGTGCTACTCCCAGACTCTCTGCGATCCGAACCCACTTGAGATCGATTTGAGTCAACCGTCGGAGCGTTTCAAATCCACAAATAGACAAGACGAACATGCCAATCACACCTGAAGCTGCCAGTCCTTTCAGAAGGTACTCGTGTGACAACAATACCTTGCTCAGACCGGCGAAAATAAGGAAAGCTCCGAGCGATATCATTGAATTCCGCGTATTGTAGGCCTTCACGGCCGCCGCATCGATAGCAGCCCGCAACCCTGCGTGGATGGAATAGAAGGGAACTGCAATAATTACAATTCGTATCACGCCGAGGCCTCCCAAAAAGCTCGGCCCCACCCAACCTGCGATGATCACGTCAGTGAAAACGATTAGCTGCAAACAGACAAAGAACGAGGATTCAATCAAAGCGCTGACTAAGTAACTGAGATGAACTTGCAGCTGAGACACGCGCTTTTGCGCGATGGACTTGCTGACTCTGGCAAGGAGAATAATCGCTAAAGGCTGGTTGGCTGCCGCTACCGCGGCTAGAAAACTGCCACCAAACAGCAGGAAGGTGACCGAACTTATTGGCAAGTAGTGCGCGGCGATCACTGCCGGTAAGCTGAGCAGGGCCTGCAGACTAAAGTCACCTGAAAGCCGCGCAAATCCGTACCTCATCAGCTCTGAAGTTTGCTTCCAGTACTGTCCCACCGATAGTCGAAATTCTGATTTTCGGACAATGGGGAGCGCAAAGATAACCGCAACCCCTATCATCAAGATTCCCATCGCATTGACGAGCAAAGGTATCGAGTACCTTTGCTTCAACGCCAGCACCACAGCTAGCGGTACCACTACGAGATTGATTATTTGCAGGGCACAGGCGCGTCCCATCGCCAGTGCTCCCTGATAGTATCCGAACGTAGCTCCATGCGCGGCCAAGCCGAGCAGCAATAGACTCAGCGGCAAGACCAGATGATCAAGTTCTGCGCTCCCGAACAATAAGTGGCTGAGGGAGCTTTTCCACGTGATTAGAATGGCCGCTAGCAACAAGGCTATCCCGCAGCCCGATAGAAGAGCGGCAAGAAAATAGGCCTGTTTGACTGCGTGTGGCTCGTCCACACTAAAGGCAACATACCTTGGTAGTGCAACGCCTGAAGGTAGTTGGACTCCGGCTTGGAGCCAGGATGCCATTCTCCGAATGAGTAAATATTCCCCCAGCAGCGCGGCCCCCAGTGTTCTTCCTACAAGAGCGATGACCAACATTGCCGCCAGGGCTGTTAGGAAACTTGCAGAACCGGTTAGTCCAAAGTCCCGAAGAGCCGGATGCAAAGCAAATCGGCGCACAACAGGAGACGTCTCTTTAGGCGCCATAATTGAAACTGACTCTCGCGCTTGAGCGATTGCCAACCTGTCTGATTCTGGTGTCAAACCCATTCCTCTGCTAACTGTCGGTGCCGTGAGAGCACTCGGACTGATACGGCTTCGACCCGTCACTTACACTGGATTCGTGACCTAACCCCCTAAATTTCAGCGCGCTACAGCCACTCCGGCGACAGAACTTCTCCCTGCGGGCTGCTTGCCGAGATAAGTAGCGTACTCAGCCCCGTTCGTGAACGCCCGGTGAGCAGCACCTAAAGCGAGGATACCGTGGGATTTACGACTACTGCAAATGGGCTTGTCTTCTTCCTGAGAACACCCCAAGGAAAGTCGATTTCAAACATCGAAAACGACAATGAGTGCGCCTTTCACTGTTTGTGGGAGGGAAGTCCGGCCAAGCCAGCCGGGCACACTTCAGAGATTTTACCGAGAAGCTGCCAATTGGCGGCGGTGAGACGCCAGTCAGTAGCTTGGAGGTTTTCCATCAACTGAGCACAGCTTTTGATCCCAATCAAAACCGCGGAAACCCAGGGGTTGTCCAAAATCCACCGGATTGCGACACTGGAAAACGGTCTGTTCACTTCCGTGGCTATCCTCCGAAGGGCGTCGAGCAACCTCTGTTTCTCCGTGCTGCCTTCGTCCGAAAAATAGGGGCTATTTTTGCGAGTATCCGATAAACTGCTCCCGTCTCCCGGGACGTACCGCCCGGCCAGGAAACCACGCGCCAATCCCGAGTGTGCCAGGACGCTCACGCCCGCTGATTTGCACCAAGGAAAGATCTCCCGTTCTGGATCCCGGCAGAGTAAGTTGAATGCAACTTGTTCGGACTGAAACGCTCGAACTGCGTAAGCCCGCTGCAATAAATCAAAGGAGAAATTCGAAACCCCCATGTATCGAATTTTGCCCTTTTCGTGACATTCCGCCAGTGCTTCGAAGGTTTCCTCGATGGGTGTTACTTGGTCCGGCCAATGAATCTGATACAGCGGAATCACGTCCAGCCGAAGGCGTCGCAGGCTTGCTTCGACACTGCGCAGTATATTTTGTCGGCTAAGATCCCGGCGAACCTTACCGTGTTGGTCCCATGCGAGACCGCATTTTGTAGCCACGGTCACTTCATGTCGCCTGGCACCCAACGCTTCCGAGAGCATCTCCTCCGCGCGCCCGAATCCGTACACATCTGCAACGTCAAAAAAGTTGATTCCGTTGTCCAGCGCAGTTTGCACGGCAAGGCGCCATTCCGTTTCGTCTACCTGCCCATAGTCGTAGCCACTCGCTGGGCCGCATCCGAACCCAATTCGCGAGACTTTGAGCGGGGTTTGGGCAAGTTGCGTGTATTCCAATTAGCGCCTTCCGATCACGCAAAGGATAGTCTGGAATAAAATCTTGAAATCCTCGGCTAAGGATTGACGTTTGACGTAATCTACGCGCAGCCGATTCTTTTCTGGACGGATCTTTTCGATGAACATGCGATGGGGATCCTCGGAACCGATGAGTTCGTCTTGATTGCGAAATCGCACCGAGGCGTAGTCGGTAATTCCTGGACGAACTGTGAGGATGAGTTCTTCCTCTCCGGTGTATTCAGCCGTATGTTCCTGAAACTCAGGACGCGGACCGACCAGACTCATTTCTCCGGTGAGCACATTGACGAGTTGTGGCAACTCGTCAATCTTGTAGCGTCTTAGAAATCTTCCGACGCCGGTCACGCGCGGGTCATTCAGCCCAGTGGTCACGCCAAGTTTTTCCGAATTGAGATACATTGTCCGGAACTTCCACATTCGGAAGGGTCTGCCGTACCGTCCGATGCGCTCGCTACCATGGAAGACCGGTCCCCTAGAATCCAGTTTGATGGCCAGGCTTGTTACCAACAACAGCGGGGAAAGCAACACAAGACCCACAGCAGAGAAGAAGAAGTCCAACGACCGCTTTACTGCTTCCTGCAATGGTCCCACGCTTAAGTCCGCCGTTTGCCCACTAAGGTTTGCAAAACAGGACTCCCCCTCGCCCATCGGAAATCAACCTCGGATTGAAGCCGATGCTATCGAGAAACTCATGGACTGCCTTCTTGCATCCGAAGCACACCCCATAATCATCGATGATGATCCAGCCGCCGGGTGAAACCTGGTCGTATAAATTCCGCAGGCAACACAGCGTAGACTCATACCAGTCTCCGTCAATCCGCAACAACGCGATCGCCCCAATCCGATCCTTGCAGGCCGGAAGCGTGTCCTGGAACCACCCCTCCATCAGAAACACGGAATCCGGGTTCAATCCAAACTCCGAAAACAGCAAGGACTCGACCTGGTTCTTCGTGCCGAGACAAGATCCCTGGACAAGGGGGCGAATATGCTCGCCGGTGATTTCCTTTTTGTCGTCATAGTCTTCCTCGGTGGGATCAGGAAGTCCTTGGAACGAGTCGAACAACCACATCCGGCGTCCCTTCGGGTCGGTCTTCGCTACGGTTGCCATCAGTGCGGAGCAACCTCCTTGCGCCACACCACACTCAATAAAATCTCCTGGGACACATCTGGCAATCACCTCCGACGCGGCGTCATACGTTGCTTCCAATCCGGAACTTCCCACTAGCGAATGTGGCATAACGCGATGCACAAGCTTTGCCTTCGCCAAATCTGCTGCCTTACCGAACAGCGAGTTGTAGAGTACGTGTCGAGAATAAGACATCCGCAGCATCCCTTTGTAGCTCCGAAACGCGACATTGTATAAAGGTTCGTACACCGCATCCGGCAAGAAGGGATGCGTGGAAGCCAGAAGCGATTTGAGAGAGCGGACGATCGGGTTCCGTTGCACAGCGAGTCCGTCGTCTTGCGCAACAGGCAGTGACACCGTTCCGGCCTGTGGGGGTGCTTTCATTTCCTAATCCTCATGTTAAGGGATGAATTTATATGATAACCGCTTTACTGCCTACCTCGGTCCTCAACTTCCGTTACAACTCAATCAGCCAGGCCCGGCAATTCGTTAGGCTCACAGCGCAACAACCGTTGCGTCTTTGGATCCGGCTTCAGGGGTACCTGCATTTCGCGACGCAGTCCCGGACTCGCCCGAGTCTCGCGATGCTCCGGGTAGTCCCCGAGAATCATCAGCCGCAGAGAGCAGCAACTGTTCCAAACGATCGCCCAAAACCGAAATATCAAACCGCTCTTTAGCGCAACGGACTCCGTTTCTGCCCATTTCCGCACGTTGTTCGTCAGTCAAGCTCCTGAATTCCCGAATCGCTTCAGCGAAAGCTCGTGGATTCTCCGGGGGCACAACGATGCCACACTTATATTCCTTCACGACATTATTGCTAGCATTTCCCGCGAACAATACAGGTCTTCCCGAAGCAACGTAGTCACATAGCTTGTTAAAGCTGATTCCATATCGATACAGCCCGGGCAGGTCACGCATTGTCAGGATAAATGCGTCAGCCTGCTCCATAACGCGATACAACTCGCTCTTGGGAACCATGTCTCTAAACTCTACATTCCGTAGCTTCAACTCATTCGCTAATTGCACGAGCTTTGGTTTGTCTTGTCCGCCTCCAACGAACAAAAAGTGGGAGTCGTTGTCGTTCTCCTGCTCGATCCCTGCCGCTCGCAGGATCGTATCGATTGGAAAAGCCTCCACATGTCCGCCCGCGTAGACGAATCTGCAGGGATGCGCAATGTTTCCGCTGTACGGTTTCAGCGTCTCGTATCTCGATAAGACCAAGCCGTTCGGAATCCATTCGACTTTGTCTTTAGAAATCCCAAGCTCAGCGTAATAATCGGCCGCGCGCGGCAGCGTAGTCATGATCCGGGTCGCTCGCCTGGCCAGGAACCTTTCGAGTAGTCCAAGTCCGATTGCCAGAGGGTGCTTGGGCGAAAGCCTTCCGAACTGGACCATTGTCAAAGGCCACAGATCCTTCACTTCGAATACAAAGGGAACACGCTTGGAACGCGCGGCCCCGTACGCAGCCAGCGATGATAGAGGATGGAAGGTTGTCCCTATGATCACATCCGGCTTCTCGTCCAATCTTCGCCCGAGCCGGTATGCCCTCCACGCAAAGCTGCACATGTTGTAGGCGCGCTTCCAATCATTTGCTCGATAGGGCGGAGTTTTTATCCAGATGAAGCGGACACCCTCGCATTCTTCCTCTCGCCAGTCGTCACCCGGTTTAAGCCGGATCTCCTTGAATTTGTAATGGCTGAATCCCGCTGCGAAAAATGTGACGCGATGCCCCTTTTCCACCAACTTCTTAGCCAAGTCGTGCTGCGTTGTAAATTGCTGATCCGGTGTGGACGCGTATTGAGAAAACCACCAAATGTTAAGACTCGTCATGTTCAGTCGTATCTTGTCCTTGGATTCGAGCAAGCTCCAAACACTTAACAAACCAGGGCCGCTGAATCGACACTTAGAAAATAATACAGTGCTTTGAGAACGTGCACCACTTGACCGCCCGTATATGAATTGGACAACCGGCTACTTCATGCTAACGTCAGACCTGAGCTAACCGCACGTTCCTCGCGAATGGAATCTACCGCTGCCTCCAGGACTCGGACGACCCTGGTAGCGAAGGCGCCGCTTGTTTTTGGAAGTGTGGCTGTTTCGATGCATTCCGCAAAATGCTCCACCTCTGCCAGAAGAGGTTCCACGTTGCGAAGATTCGGCGCGACCATGTCGCCCATGCGGTAGGTCAGTTGAAATTCCCCGAAGCTCTCCGGCTGATGGACGATCACCCCGCGGTCATAAATCTTGATCTTGTCGCTGGGCTCGATATCGTCGTAAACTACCATCCGTTTAGAGCCGACAATCATTGAATGGCGCATCTTTTGTGGCGATAACCAACTGATTTCAATACTGGCGACGAGTCCGCTAGGAAATCGCAGCCAAAGAAATGCGACATCATTTTTGTCTTTCTGCACACAGGCCCGCCCGAACGCCCGTGCCTCCGTCGGCATTGCATCCAGCCAAAAGAGCAGAATTGAAATATCGTGGACCGCCAGATCCCAGATGACGTCCACATCCTTCTGATAAAGACCCAGATTCACGCGAGACAAGCTCATGTAGTACAAATCGCCCAGCTCCCCCGCATTGATCAACTCTTTCACTTTGATTACCGGCGGACTAAAGATAAACGTGTGTCCGGTCATGAGCGTTAGACGTTTTCGCTCCGCGAGCGCAACGAGTTGTTCACAGAGAACCGATTCGTGCGCAAGAGGCTTTTCTACCAAGACGTGTTTGCCAGCCTCCAATGCTTGCTTTGCCAGTTCGAAGTGCGTGGAAATGGGAGTCGCAATCGCCACGGCATCGACGCCGCTTTCCAGCAACTCCCGGGCGGTAGAGAATCCTCGAACCGTCGGGTACTGCTCGGTGATTTTCTCCACGTTTCTTGTATCAATGTCACAAACGGCTGAAAAATGGGTGCGCCGGCTTTGATTCAACACTCTGGCCAAGTTCGGGCCCCAGTATCCCGCACCGATCAGACCAATTTTGAGCATCAGTTCCTCTCGGCCGCCACAGCCTGTGATTCTTCACTCTTGAGGCGGTTAGATTCAACAATCGCCTCCAGGAATCTTGAAGAGAATTCCTTGCGAAGAATCTCGATATTGGACATGACGCAATGTCCGCCGATCTGCCCAGGGAACGTATGGGAAGGAAGGAAATCGATCTCTTGAATGAAGGCATTAACCTCGTCATAACTTGCACCGCACTTGGCTGCCATCCGCTCCACATCCTGAGCCCAGCCCACAAGGATGCCGAGCCAGGTGGTTTCAACTAACTTACTGAGCTCTGCGATTTCGGGGCTCCGGAAAGTCTCCGTCGAGAAACCTGCCTGAGCAAAGTGATTTGCGGCCTTCAGCGTGGATTCTTCGCTAATCCCTGCTACAAATTTCTTATATCGCAACATGTCTTTTTCCATCCGCACGTGTTTACCGCGCACGGGACTGTAGACGATAGGCCGCTGCACGAGCGCATGTAGCTTGCGTGTCGTGCCAGGCGCCACAGTGGAATTGATAATCGTCAGTTCGGGCCGATATTTCTGAATATATCCCGCGGTAACGTCAAAGAACCCTGAAATTTGAAACGGATAGCACACGTGGAGTACAGAGCACGGGTTACTCACTTCGACCGGAGAGATATCGACCTCCACACAAGGGTACTTTCTGACAAGAATTTGCAACAGCGGGCGTCCCACCTCACCCATTCCCACTACGATCACCCTGCTATCTTTCACTTTTTCCTCCATGCCTTGTTATAGCAATCCTCGGGGAACTCCCGCGCACAAATTATCCGCCAAGACCTAACGGAACGGCCAGGATCAGACAACCTCAAATACCCGCGCCCACAACTCTAAATTTAGCACGCGGAAGGCTTCGAGTCCGTTCAGACAACCTGCACGGTTAGAGATAAAATTTTCCATTTGTTTACCCACTTTTGTTTGCGACAGAATGCGACTCATCCTAAAGCCGGAATCCTGGATAACGGATCGAATCGTTCCCCTGGGGTCTTGGCGCAGCCATTGGTCCTGGGGCGTCGCAAAGCCCAATTTACTCCGGCGCAGACGCACTGCTTCGGGCAAAGTTCCGCGCAGTGCCTGCCGCAGAATCCACTTGGTCCAGCCATCGCGCAGTTTGAGGTTATCCGGACAGTTGACGGCAAACTCTGCAAGCCGGTAGTCCAACATCGGAACTCGGGCTTCGATCGAGTGAGCCATGGAGTTGCGGTCCTCATAATGGAGGAGGGCGGGAATGCTCCAGAAGCGAAGATCATCTTTCTGCCTCTCGCAAAGGCTGGCTCCTGGTCCGATATCGTGTTTCGGTATGTGGTGATGATTGTTGGCAAACTCCGGGCTACACACGCGGGCGCGCAGCGATCCACTTCCGGCCCCCATAGCACCGGCGTACCTTTTGGCATGGCTCCAGCTCCACAGTGTTCCTTCTGAGTTGCGAACCCACGCAATTCCTTCGTGCAAAAAGTGAGGATCAGCCTTCTTCACCAGATGCCACAGATAAAAGAAATAGAATTTGCGATAGCCGCAGAGCGTCTCGTCGCCACCCTGCCCATCCAGCAGAACAGGTATTTGTTGTTTTCGTGCCTCGCGCATCACGCACCATTGGGCGTAGACACTGCAACTACCCACTGGCTCATCCTGATGCCAGATCAAACACTCCAACTCATCCCAAAATCCTTCGCTTTGAGGGAAAACGTAGTGCGGAGTGGCTCCGGAAGAACTCACCACCTCCCGAATAAATTGCCGTTCGTCTATCGTCGGATCCTCATAGCACGATGAGAAGGAATGAAACTCCTTCGCGCGTCCTGCTTTGCTGGCGAGCATGACCACGGACGAAGAATCCAAGCCGCCGCTTAGACACGATCCCACCGGTACGTCGCTGCGCAACCGCCAATCCACGGATCTTCGCAGTTGCGTCAAGAATTGTTCGATGGCCTGCGGCTCGGACAAGCCTGCTTCGCATTGCAGGGGCAATTCCCAGTACTTTGAAGTCTTCACCGAAATCGAAGCCTGATTAAGGTCGATGATCATGGAATGGCCCGGCAGCAATTGGCGCACGCCTTCAAAAAACGTGTTTTCCGAATGGTCTTGCACGCCCTGTTCCAGATACTGCAGGACGATGCTCTCGTTGGCCTTGCGCGGCACGCCCGGGTATTCCAGGATCTGCTTAATCTCCGACCCAAACACCAGCACCGATTGCGTCGCGAAATAATAAAATGGCTTTACGCCGAAGCGATCCCGCGAACAAAAGAGCTTGCGCTGTGGGCGATCGTAGATAGCGAACGCCCACATGCCGTTGAACCGCTCCACACACGAAGGGCCCCACTGCCGGTAGGCGTGCAGAATGACTTCCGTATCCGTATGCGTGCGGAACGTGTGGCCCATGCGCTCCAGTTCCTGCCGAACCTCCACGTAGCTGTAAACTTCACCGTTGTACGTGATCCAGAGATCCCCATTATCGATCTGCATCGGCTGAAGGCCTGACTCAGAAAGATCGAGAATAGCAAGGCGGCGTGCACCGAGTCCCAGTGAAGGTCTTTGAAGCCTCGGAAATTCCTCGCGGTTGTGAATGCATTCCCCTGCGGAGTTGGCGCGCATGTCAAAAAATGCAAAGCCAAACCCATCCGGGCCGCGATACCTCACCAGGTTGGTCATTCGGATGAGCAGTGCCGGATCAAATCCGTCTATCGCTACGATTCCTGCTATGCCGCACATGGAGAGTCCAACAGAGTCCCGTAGAGTTGAATCAACTTACGTTCTTCACTGGCCCAATTGTATTTGGTAACCACAGCTTCGCGTCCGCGCTCGCCCATTTCTTCTGCTTCGTCAGGATGGGTTAACACAAACTCGATGGCTTGAGCGATGGCGCGAGGATCACCCGGATCCACTAAGAGCCCGCACTTTGCGCCGTCTACAACCTCCGCGAATCCAGGAAAATTAGAGGCGATAACAGGAATGCCCGCGCACATATACTCAAACATCTTGATGGGAATGGAGGCGAGAAAGGCTGGCGTCGGCTTGAGCACTACCAAACCCGCGCGAACATCCGCCAGCACCCTGGCAACCCCCGGTCGATCCAGAATCCCCATCACCTGGGTTCGATTCCACCCTTTCAGCACGGATAGTTCTTCCACTAGGGAGGGTGGAGAAAAATTGCCTACCAATTTCAGGCTTGCTTGCAATCCCTCCGGCAGCAGCGACATCGCTTGCGCCATCTCGACAATGCAGCGATCTCGTGACATTACCCCAACATAAGCGATCGCTGGGCTTCTGCAGGGCCATGCCACTGGATCAGCAGCGTGGAATTCCTCCAGCACTGGATAATTACTCAGCACCACTTTGCGGAGGTGTCGCGAAGCAAAACGGCGGGCGATTGTGGGTGTGGCGGGGACCACCGCGGAAAATAATCGGGCACTCAAAGTTTCGATCAAGCTGACGGCTCTGGCCGAGAGGCGCCGAAATCCCTTGGGAATATAATGCTTTCTCGCAATGTCTTCTGAAACGTCTTCGTGCACGTCGTAAACGACAACTCTTCCCCTCATTCGCAGCAGCAATCCAACTGGCAATAGCTCCGGGTCATGAAAATGGTATAGGTCCGCATCCAGACGTACGGCTTCGCGATATACATTCCAAACTCCTCGAATCATGCGAGAGAGACGCCCGGGTGTTTTAGGCACCGCCCGAATTCGAACTCCATCTCTCGTTTCGTCCTTTTCGTGGCACGCAATCAACGTCACCTCATAGCCCGCGCGCGCAATCGATTTGCACTCTTTGTGGAAGATGCGTACATCAAAGGGAGAATGAACCGAGGTCAGATGAGCTATCCTTTTGCGAGTACTACCTCGGTCCGCGCTTTTAACGTTCACGTTGTCAGAATTCTCTCAATACAAAATGGCATGTTGTGATTTTGTGGGCGTGTTGTCGCGGCTGCCAGAAAAGTGTGTCCTACTTCGCTGGTCATTGAGCACCGGTAAGAGATGTTTTTAGGCTTTCTTCATTCTCTTTGACGGTTTCCTTACATTCGTCTCCCCTCACTGAGTATGCGCGGCCACACGCCGCGCACTTTGGCTCGGGGCCTTCCGGGAGGCGGACGCCACATGAACACATCCAGCCCAATCTCTTGGCCGGCATGCCCACCATCAAGGCATAGTCCGGCACATCGCGTGTCACAACCGCACCCGCGCCGACAAACGCATATTTTCCGATGGTGATTCCGCACACAATTGTCGAATTCGCGCCCAGAGTGGCGCCTTGCCTTACGAGCGTCTTCTTATATTCGTTCTTGCGAACGACGTGACTTCGCGGGTTTATCACGTTGGTGAAAACCATCGACGGTCCGCAAAACACGTCATTTTCCAGCTCGACGCCTGCGTAGACAGAGACGTTATTCTGGATCTTCACGTTGCTTCCGATACGAACCCCGCCTGCAACCATGACATTTTGCCCGAGATTGCAATCTTCTCCCAGCACGGCCCCAGGCATTACGTGGGAAAAATGCCAAATCTTTGTGCCCCTACCGATTTCACAAGGCTGGTCGACAATGGCTGTAGGATGAGCGTAGTACGCAGGTATGTGCAGATTCACGGCAACTGGCTTGCCTTCTTCCTTGAGCGAGCACTCGCAAGCCTCCAGTATCTGCAATACGCGCAGGGCGCTCTCTCCGTCCGTTCTGGGTCGCTGCCGGATTCGGACACATTCGAGAAAATGCTCACACTCGACGCGTAAGGGTTCCGCGGCGGGAATCGGTACTACTTCACCCTCGTCCCTTTGCGCGACTGGGACGCGGTCAACCCAATTAATCCGATGGGAATAGAGAACTAGTTTCCGCTCCGTCTCCAAATCGTCAAATACAGCCATCCTTTTGTCGGCAACAATGGTAAGTTTCTGTTCCTTAAAAGGATGCAACCAGCTGACGAAAATATGCGCCTTTACGCCAGCCTTGAAGGTGCAGGAGGTTAGCGTTGTGTCGACAAGGGGAGGGTTCAAGAAACTTCCTCCGTGGGTCGCCACTTGCTCCGGAGTCTCTCCTAGAAGATACAAAATGGCCGCGATATCGTGAGGAGCAAAACTCCATAAAATGTTCTCTTCAGTGCGGAGTTTTCCAAGATTCAAGCGCGAGGAATAGATGTATTGAATTTTTCCGAGTTCGCCTTCAGAGATGAGCCGCTTAAGTTCGACGATCGCGGGGTGATATTGAAGGATATGGCCCACCATGAGAATCCGGCCTCGTTCGCGAGCCAGTCTCACCAGTTCTTCCGCTTCGGTTGTTCGGAGTGCGAGTGGTTTTTCAACGAAAACATCTTTTCCCGCTCGCAAGCTCTCTTTCACGAGCTGATAATGTCGCGCTGCTGGAGCGGCAATTACGACCGCATCTATCGCAGCATTGGCGAGAACTTCTTCCATTCGTAGAGTGGTCGCGACCGCATACTTCTTGCGCACTCCATCTAACACCTCCGGATTCATGTCGCAGACCACCTGCAAAACGCCTAGCTCGTAGAAATTACGAACCAGGTTCTTGCCCCAATACCCCGCGCCCACGACCGCGACAGAGGGTCTTTTTCCAGAGATTTCTTCGCTACGTTGCATACGCTTCCGATCCTTTCTCGCCTCACATCCTAAATCGGAATGGATTCCTTGCTAGGTGAGTTCAGTTCACGCCTCATTCCAGACGCAGACATCCCACTGTTTCTCGAGCAAATCGTCAGCTCATAGGTGGCGAGGTCGTCCGCTTCAAAAAGCCTGTATTTCTTATTGAGGCGCATCCGAGGGATGGCCCTTAAACTGGCCTCGTCCACTTTGGATTCACATTCAAGGATTTCCAGACCAGCAGCATCGAACATTTTGACGAATTCGCTGCGGCGAAGGCGGTTATGATATTGAATCCTATTCTGGCCGAGGATCTTCCAGCTCAGATCGCCAAATTTCAAGAAATTGATCTTAGTGGCTGAAGCGTCGGTCTCCGCCAAGTGATCATGTAACCCGATGTGATGGTAGCTCAAACCTCCGAGCCGTAGGATTCGCCGGGCCTCTCGAATCATTTGTTCCACGCTGACCTTCGGAACATGTTCCATGACGGCAACCGAAAAATAGAGGTCGACGGAACTATCGGCGAACTCGGTCTTCGCCGCATCTCCGGGGGCATGATAGTGGATCCCCACGTCTCCGAGCCAGTCACGAACGGACTTTCTTTCCGCCCCTTTGAGCCTGTCTAATCGGTCGCTGAGTCTTGAAGCATCGATACCAAGACAGTCTGAGATGCGGGGTATAAATTGAGGGTAGAACTCCAGCAACATCCTAAGATTCTTGGCGCGGACGTGGCACATGTGATCGTAGGTGTGAACCTCGGCCCCTAACAGATACAGCCCGACAGGAAGAGTTGGTGTCCAGCCTGTCCCCACTTCGACAACCTTTGCCTCTGCGACCTCCAAACCGAATTTTCTCGCCGTATTGACGAGATTACACAGATGCCGAACGTTATTCTCTACAGCCCAATGAAACCGCCGATAGTACCCGTTCCAAATCTGAAGTCGGTGATTCAGACTTTCTCCGTAGGGCAATACTGCAACAGTCGACTGCATAAAGGACTTAACCCACCATCTCATCAAACCGCCTCCCAAAGATCCGTTTGCCCATCTTGCTTGCTGAGTACGCAAGTTTCTTGGTGTTTGCACATGCGTGTTATCTGTTGGCATCTAGCCCAGGAAGCGAAACGGAGATTCAGCATCTTACTGGGGAACGGCCACCCGCCGACCCGAATATCCTGCACCTACGGCCGAGATCTTAGGCGATTTACCACCGATCTCTCCATCTTCGTCATAGCAGTCAGTTTGACCCATTTTGAGTCAGTAACGAGTCACCGTTGGGGGGACTTGCCCAACTAGCCTGCGAAACAACTTTTTCTTTGGAATAAGCGGCCAGCCCGATGGACAATCCCAGAAATGCCATCAGGACTTTACTGTCGTTCAGCTCGCCACTCACCAGATCGTTCAAGAGCGAGAAAATAGTGAAACAAAAAACCAGTTTATAAAGCCACGGCTCTTGGCCTCTTTTTCCTAGCAGGAATACACCTCTTAGGCCGCGCCATAATAGATAGACAAAATATATTCCGGCTATCCATCCTCCCTCCAGAAATACCTCCAAAATAATGTTGTGAGGGAACTCACGGAATTCACCACCCGCCACCCCGAACTTGCTGGCAAAGCCACCCAAGCCAAGGCCTTGAGGGTTGGCCACGATCCCGCTCAAGGTGTCCGCTAAGAAACTGGTGCGATCCATTTCAGAACTACCGAACTGACCCACGACGAACGTGCCCACGCGAAACAGGGAAGTTAAAGGGAGCAGGGGCACGCTCAACCACAGGGCCCCAGCACTAAGAACACATACAAGTAGAATGCGAGAGAGGTAACGGCGAATCCCAGCGCCAAAGAGAATCAAGCACAGGCCCAGGGCCAATGGAGTGGCAACCAGAGGTCCTTTGGCACCTGTCGCCACAAGTACAGTCGGCAATACAACTAATGCAGCGCCCACAATGAGTTTCTTGCTGCCTGGTTCGAACCACAATAGAACCAGTGCCAGAATCACAATGCCGATTGCCCTGCCGGTAACAATCGTAGTAGCGTCCAGCACCGCGAGCCGTTCCAGCTCTTCGCCCTGACTTAACAAGACCACAAGCGCAGTTCCAGCCACGATGGAGCACAGAAAAACAAAACCACTTAGAAATCGGCGTAGATCTTCGACCGTCCGAACAATAAAGATAGGAGCGATTGTTGCAAGTAAGGTCAAGGTATAAAACCTCGAAGCCTTTTCGATCGCATAACTATTCCAATCGGTCCACAAGAGCGTGGGAACGAAAAGTGCGAACAGAGACAGCATGAGAATCACGGGTTTGAACGGCCGCTCTTGCGACTGGAAATACTGCCATGCCACAAAGATCGCGCACACTACAGCCGTGAAAACAGTCAAGTCAAAGGGCGAGTCATTTGTCTCAGGGTTTGGCTTGAAAATATTTGCCAGCAGAAAAAGAGCAAATAGCCACTCTTTGAACCCGCAATACCTCTTTATGCTCACGCTCATATTGGAAAAAATTTACCGCTCAGATTCAATATCGAAATCAAGTTGAAGACACGTCAGCGGCTTCCACCTCCAGTGCGATCGACCGCTTTATAAGGTGGAACGACACTACGACTCGACACAGACCTTTTTTTCGGACAAGTGTTCCCTTAAGCCCAGAAAAGGGTCCTTGGGTTATTTGCACCGGCTTCCCTACAGCTAGGTAAGGATGAGGATTGACGTGAACGCCGGAAGCCAGTCCTCTTTTCAGTGCCGCCAATTCAGCTTCAGGCACCGCTACGGGCCGGCCGTTAAAACTCACCAGCCGAACCACTCCTGGAACCTGAAGGACGTTCAGTTGACTGCCCACGGCGATCCGCACGAAAACATATCCGGAAAACAACGGCAGATGAATTCGGGCCTTTCGATCCTTCCAGCGGTGGACAGCCTCATACAATGGCAGGAAATTCTCGATGGCCCTCTGTGCGAGTTGCGCCGATACGCTTTTCTCGTGACGAGCGCGGGTATAAACAACATACCAGTGCGCCCCCGAGCTGGCCTCTCTTACCGAGAGGTCCTCCTGTTCAGTCTGGACCCCCGCGGAATGATTCTTCGCAGTCTCCACAGAAAACGCCAGGATTTCCCGTTGCTTCGCTAGAGGTTCCCGGCGCTGCCGGAATGCGCTCTCCGCTTGCACTAGGAGAATTCAACTTTTTCCTTATCCTCACCGCCTGATTCGTGGACGCTACACCCATTCCCAGAGCCAGTCGCAAATTCGGCTTGGAATCCCCCGTTCGACTCCGATGGAATCGGCCAGAGTGGGCTCCTAAAGGCCATCCTTGCGATTATTCCCCGGAGATCCTGCTGCCTGAGCTCCAGCCATTGCGTTGAAGCGAACACCCAAAGGATACTCAGGCAGGCAGCCACGAGGGTGCCGCACAACATAATCAAAAGTCGAGGGGGAAACGACTTTTTCTCTGGCACTTTCGGTTGGTCCAGCAATTTCACGGTTGGCAATTCCTTGGCCTCCTGGACCTTTGCTAGCTCGTATTGTTTGCTAAGCGTATCGTAAACGGCCTCTTGAATTCTCAGCACGCGGTACTTGTCCGCATAAGGCAAACCTAAGATGGGCAGCTCGCGCAGTGATGGATACTGATTGTCGGCCCCTTTTTGTTCGCTGGATTTGCCTTCGTTTCCGGAACCACCGTTGAGCTTCTCGAGCTGGCTTTGTAATTCGGCGATGCGTGCTTGGGATGCTCGTACCCTCACATTGTTGTCCGCATAGATCTGTTTGAGTCCTTCGAGCTGAGAACGCGCTGCGATAATCTGGCCTTGCAGTATGGCGCTGGCTTCGAGCGTCGTTTTTGCCTGTTCGCCCACATCGAGGGCTGCGTTTTTGCTGGCAAACTGACTGAAATCTTTCTCCGCGGAACTGAGGTCCTTTGCGACGGCATCCAGCCGTTGCTCAAGAAAAACACGCTCTCTATGAGCCGACGAAGTCGATAGCTGAGAGACAATCTCATTGAGGGTCGCAACGTATTCCCCAGCCATTGCCGCGGCTCTCTGTGGATTTCGATCTGTGACCCTTATTGAAATTATTCCGCTTCTCCGATCCTCGGAGATTTCAGTCTCAGAGTCCAGTTTCTTGCGGGCGTCCTCCTTCAGCCTCTTCCCATACACGGCTTGCAGGTGATACTTATCGATGAGCTGATCCTGAACAGTGCGACTCTTCATAACGCCCATGAACAGGTCACTCTGACCCCGCGTGCCCATCAATCCACTGACCACGCTTCCCAAATCGACACCCGGAGCGTGTGCCAGTGCACCTGCGACGGCCTTCCCCAACCCCTCTTGATTGTCTGGAGGCATCAAGCGAGCCGTCGACTCATAGCTCTTCGGCAGCAGAAAAGCAACGAGTGTCGCGGCCAGAAATCCAATTCCAATCACGCGGACCAGGAAACGCCGGGCCGACCACAGGAGACGTAATTGTGCGATTTTCACCTCGGTCGGCGTAAGCGGATGCTCCGTAGCTCTCCCACCTCCACACCGTTCTCGCTGGGTTGCAATTTGCGATGTAGCCGTCGATTGCTCTAACATCCAAAACCTCTTAAACTCGGAATTCCAGCCAGGTCCGTGACCCCGCGATTTCTCGAATCGAAAGTCTGCATAGCCAGAAGAATTGTTGCACTCTGCTGTATCGCAATGTGTGACTGGGATCCCGGATACAGCTCCGCCCTCTCACCCACAGGGCTGAATCTCAACTAACCTATTATTTCACAACAGCATACAGCAAAAACCTATTGTTCTTCGTCCTCACGCTTCTCGCGCTCGTGGAGAACAACCTTCACCCAGATCCGGTGTGCCGCTTGATGGAAGCGGGAACCATTTGGTGTTGTCCAAGGCATCCTAGCATTGACTGCTTGGACTACCTCTCCGACGAATACTTTGCCCGGATCATTCGCCTCCAGTTTGCCCCAGCGTTCCTCGGCGTGAAGATAGAATGCGCCTCCAATCAACCCCATGAGGCCGAAAACAAGAATGATCAGCAACCGCGGCGGGAACGATCTCCGCTCCGGAATGTTTGGTGCATCTAACACCTTAACGCTCGGCGTCTCCTTGGCCTCTTGCACCTTCACCAGTTCGTATTGCTCCGTTAATGCCTGAAATACTACTTCCTCGAGCTGCATACGGCGGTACAGATCGGTATAGGAGGCGCCAAGAAGAGGCAAATTTCGGATGGTGGGAAGGGAAGAGTCATTCGGATCTGTCGCAACTTGTTCTTGGTCCACGTCTTTTCGGCCGCCCAACTTTGCCAATTGCCGGCGCAACTCGGTGATTCTCGCCTGTGTTGCGCGGACGCGCACGTTTTCATCGCTATAGATCGCCTTCAGCCCTTGTAACTCTGATTGTGCGGCAATGAGTTGCCCTTCGATTGTGGCTGAATTTTGCAGTATGGCCCGTGCTTCATCTTTGAGATCGATTGTCTCGTTCTTACTACTGAACTGGCTGAATCTCTGGGATGCCTGCTCCAGGTCATCCTTAACCGTGGCCAATCGTCCCTCGAGGAAGAGGCGCTCTCGATGAGCGGCGGAGGTGGACAGTTGAGCTACGAGAACGTTAAGTTCGTCCACATTCGCTTGCGCTAATGCTGTGGCGCGCTTGGGATCGCTATCCTGGACAGCAATTGAAATGATTCCACTCTTGCGGTCCTCGGAGATAGTTGTCCTCTGCTCCAGTTTTTTCCTGGCATCCTGCTGGTACCGCGCTGAGTAGACCTTACGTAAATCGAAGCGATCTACAAGGCGATCTTCAACAGTTTGACTCCGAAGGATTCCGACAAAGAGCGCGCCAGTACTTTTCGCACCAAGTAGATCGCCTGCGAGGAGGCTCAGATCAGGGTTAGTCCTGGCCGTTGGAGCGCTCTGGCTGCTGCTGTTCATCGCCATTAAAGCGGTGAGCATTCCCGACCCTGATGTCGACTGAGCGTCAGGAGGCATCAAGCGCGTCGTCGATTCATACCGCCTCGGCAGTGCGAATGCCAGGATGCTTCCTGCCAACAACCCAGCCATGGCCGCTTTCCCGAGGAACCTCTTCTGCTTCCAGAACGAAAAGAACCTCGGAAACACGGATTCGAGAGGCACCTCTTCTGACGCTTCTGGCAGGATATGTCCAGGTATTTGAGGCTCGGGTTTGGTTACCGCCTGAGTCATTCCCCTTCCTCAATTGGCTTAAGGCACGACGATCTGCTGCTGAAATTTCTCATGGCTGCTGGTGTCCCCCCACAGGCATGAAAGTTATCCCGAGCGAGGAGGTCACGTTTGTTTGCGGTCCGGGGGCCAATATCGGGTAGTTCCACTTCTCGTACTGCACCAAACCCGATATTTCCAAATTCGCTTTCAACCAGACATTCGCTGAGACACCAGCATCATTGATGGTGCCGCCCTCCGGAACAAAGTCACCAACCGCTTTCTGATGCCTGTAGTGAAATTGAATCGTATTTCTGGGACTCAGCCAGTAGGTGCTCCACGCTTGTACACCCTGCCCCGAGCGGCCAAGCCAGCTGCCCATCAAATTCCCGTTATTCGTATACGAAACCTTGTATCGATCGTTATAGTAAAAGCAGCCGACACACGTGCCAAAATCTGGGGTGTTGCTTGACCCTCCCTCAATCCGCAGATCCAATTTCTGGATCCCCGGAATCCGGGGAAGGTAAATGCCGCCTTGATAGATCGATTTTCGTGGATAGCCCAGGGGAGAGAACTCGTCGGTTGAAACCGCTTCGCCATAGAGGGTTGCCCATTTTCTCAATCCCGGGAGCTTATAAGTAAAATCAACCCCCGAATAAGCATCACCCGCATCGCCAGGGGCTTGCGGGAGTGCACCAGGTTTGGCTCCAACCGCGGGACCCCATACGTTTGCCAGCATCCACTGGTGAAATGTAAAAGGTATGCCCTCCCCAGCGGTGACTTGGGTGAAGCTAACGCCAAACTCGAAATTCACCGTCGGTTTGAACTCGAGCTTCTCGCCGACAAAGAATGGCTGATCGGTCAAACTTCTCCCCCATTGCCCCAGCAGTCCGCTGCTTTCGCCGAAAATAAACTGCTGCCCAGCTAGGCGCCCCAGATAAATCTCCATCCGTGTAGGTCCGAAGAGTGCGAAGATCCAGGGGAATCGGATCGGCGAAACGCGGTTGATGCGAAACATCGGTACCGGCGTTGCGTTGTCGCTGAACATCATTGGACCACCTGCACTCGGACCCCACCACATGCTTTGCTGGCCGAACGACATCTGCCAATTTCTCAGCGTAAAGGAAACGTAAGCGTCCAAAAGTTGAAACTGGCTTACGGAAGGTGTTACCGTAGCCGGCTGCAAGGGCAGACTGCCGTTATACGCAGAGGTGAAGAACTCGCGGGCCGCTAGCGGAAGTGCAGGAATCGATGGCGCGTACTGGTATTCTCCGCGGACGTAAACGGCCAGCGGCCCCTCCGTAGCCCACCCCGAGCCTCCCACGATTTGGTTGACCCCTTCCGAGTAGGGTCTGCCGAAATCGTTCAGTAGCGTTTGACCGAAGTAGTAGCCGTCGGTCATAGGTTGGCCCGCAATACCCGTTGTTCGCGTGTAGGCAGACTCCAACTGCGCATTGCTATTTTCCCCTCGCTCTAGGGACTCTCCTTCAACTGTGAACTCCCGTTCCAGTCTTTTCACCAGTGCCTGTGCGTCAGGCTGCGGATTGTTATCCGCTTCCAGGAGATCGTTAGCTTCATCGGATAGGCGCTTGCATTCCATGCGTGTCCAGGGGCGCATGCCAAAAATGCCTGTGCGCACGTAACCGATCGCGGCGAGGCGTTCGAAGACCGGATAAACCCAACTATCCAGCGGCACATAGGGCGAGCCATAGTTGCCGGCACCATTGGATTTTTCCGTCGATTCTCGCATCTGGTCGCCCCAACTTGGCCAAATTTCTCCTGGCAGTTCAGGGTCATGGTGGCGGGAGTAGACCGTATACCCGGAAAGCTGCCCCACCAGCGCTCCCGCAAACACATCGGAAGGAAAATGCTTGTGCGCTCCCAGACGAGCATAGCTGACCAAGCCCGCTGCACTATAAGCTAGGATTTTCGTCAGAGTACTGGGATATTCGTGGGCGATTACGCTGGCAATCGACCACGCCACCGTAGAGTGCTCCGAGGGAAATGAAGTGCCACCGCTTTGGAAGAAGTCCCCGTTTCCGTTGTCTTGGTAAGGACGATCTCGCCGGAACGCATACTTAAATGCCTCCGTCATGACCAGGCTGTCGATGGCCGCCTCCCCCGCCAAAAATCCCGTTTCCCGCCAGTGCGAGTTGTGGTTGTGGTAGCTCAGCAACCACATGGCTCCGGCACCTCCCACCATACCGTAAACCAGGTAGTTCGAAAGAGTGTTGTAGTGGGACTGAGTCGTCAGATTCTGGGAGATACTGTGGCGGCTGAAATCCGCGTCGGTTACCAACATTCCTGCCATTAGGCCGCTCACGGGCACAATCCATGGCAAGTCCGAAAGTCGGAGATTCTTGGGGCTCGTCCACAAGGCTACTTGATCTCCTGCAAAGTCCTTTACCAATTGGCCAGGCAAACCTCCCTTCGCTGCCGGGACGCTATTTGCACTCGTGCTCTCGGGCTGCTGCTGTGCAGGCTGCCCTGTGCTCGAATCGGTCATTTCTTGGTTCTTTCCATCACTCTCTTGTGTTTGCGCCAGCGCCGGCACGGTAAAAACGAGTTCCATTGCCACCGCCAAAACGCCTACCCATTTGTGCAACTTTCCGGTCATGGATGTATATAAGCAACGGCAAGGGCCACGCTCGATGCTACGCTCGCGAACTGCAACAGCTGCGTGTAGTCCTTTCGTCCCATGTTCGGAGCTTTCTCCGGCACGATGACTGTGTCTCCTGGTCGCAACGCTGCACTAAGCGGGTCGCCTGAAAACCAGCTCTTTTTGCTCCCTTGCCCACCAAAAACAGAGCCGTCTCCCCGAACGACGAATACGGCCTTGGTGTCCGCAAGCGGGGTGAGTCCTCCAGCCTGGCTCAAATACCACCGGGCGCTCGTTCCTGAACGGTAACTCACGGCTGTGGGGTTATAGACTTGGCCGTTCACCATCACATACCCTGTCTTCTTTGGAATCACCAGTACGTCCCCGTCGCGCATCGCTATATCCGCCCCTGTGTTTCTCCACTTGTCGATGGGACCCTCGATGTGAATTACCACTCGGCCGACTGGAGGCGCCAGCCGTAATTGGGCAAGTGTTGATTCGCTTTGCGCCAGCGCGGTCAACTTCGCATTCTTCTGATTATCATCCCCGTCTGGCATGGTCCTGAGACCAGCCTGCATGCTCTGGACACGCCGTACCAGTTCTGCGTGCGCTATCTCTTGTTCTTCCCGCACTTCGCGTCGCGTCAGTAGAGCTCCATAAGGAAATGCCTGTGGCGTATACCCGCCGGCGCGTCCCAGCACCGAGCTCAATTTCTCCCCAGGCTCAATTCCAAACGTGCCCGGATGTTCCACTTCGCCCTTCACCGTCACCACTGCCCCGATGTCCTTCCATCCGGGCACCTGGCGAATGCTCAGCACATCACCTCTATGGAGCGCAACGTCCTCGCTGGCATTTCCATTGGCCAGCGATGCGAGCGACACCTCCATGATTTGCCCCGGCTTGCCATTCATGGGATATCGGGTCAGGTCCGCGTGCGTCGTGTCAGCGCTGCGCTTTAGTCCTCCGGCCGCGCGTATCAGATCTTCCACGTGCATGTTGCTCGTCCACGGGTATCGTCCGGGTTTCACCACTTCGCCCGTCACGTCTACTGTGGCCCGTTCGACCAAGTCGCTATTGCGATGAATCAGAAGGCGGTCCCGCGGTCGCAGCAGAATATCGTCGAGGGGATTTCCCGCCAGGGCGCTCTTGACATTCACGCTCATAATCTTTGATGTGCCATCTGCCTCGATGCGAAACAACTGCGCATCGGCTAGGTCCGCATCCTGTGTTAGCCCGCCCGCCAGATACACCGCGTCGCGGAGATGCGCCTGACCCGAAGTCGTGTATTTACCCGGGGCCCTCACTTCGCCGCCTACCCACACGGTGGGTGCGGGCTCAAAGTCAAACCGGCTGAATACGCGGACGGTATCGAGCGGCTCCAGTTTCGGAGCGGCCTCGGGATTGGCCAGCGCCGCAGCCAAATCGAAACTCTCCACGCTCGGACGAAAGTCAGGCGGATTCAGCCGAATAATCTCACCGTAGTGTGGCGCTGGTTCGGGAAGCAGGTCGTTATACGAGCTGATTATTTCGGTGACCTTCATTCCTTCGTGGTAGGAGTAACGGCCCGGCCTTAGTACGTGTCCCTGAAGATAAATCGCATCCTGGTTGTACGGAGCAATCGGGAAAATATGAACCTCATCGCCATCCTGAACCTTGAACGCCGACAGCTTTGCCCCATCGGTATCATCTGCGGACAAGTCCAGGCTCAGCATCGTTCGCTTTTCATGCGCATCCAGCCGCTGCACCTCGACATGCTTTAAGGTCGCGGCAGGCAAAATCCCTCCCGCCAGACTCAGTACATCTGCCAAGGTTTTTTCGTCGCGGAGTTCGTAGATCGCCGGCCTGCGCACCATTCCGGTTACGGTCACTTGCGGTCCGATCGGTGGCACCATCAAGGTGTCACCGCTCTCGAGCTTCTGCGCGTCCGGAGTAACCCCGTAAAGCAGCAGATCGTAGCAGTCCACCTGTTCCAGCAACTGCTTTCCACGAAAGTGCTTTAACATGCGCAGCGATCCTCGAGGCGTCACCCCGTCCGCTGCCACCACCGCGTTCAGTGGAGTCGAGAGGGAACTAATGTCGTATGCCCCGGGCTCACTCACTTCGCCGACCACGTACACTCGTACCGTGCGCAGCCGTCCCACAGAAACGTCTGCCGATGTGTCTCGAAATTGCGATGCCAACGCCTTCTGAACCAGTTGTTGCACGTCCCCAAGCGACTTCCCGCTGACTTGTACCGGTCCTGCCTCTGGCAAGGAAATCCGACCCTGGCGGTCTACAGCGCGCACCAATCGAGTTGTCACGCCTCCCCACAGGTCGATCGAAAGCGTGTCTCCCGGACCCACCACATAATCCGGCCCCACGGGCAGATCCAGGGGAATGGCCCGCGGATCGCGTATACCGTCCCGGAATACTTGCCCCCCGAACCGTTCAGGCTTGCTGGTTCCCGAAGGGGCCTGCACGTACAGGTCATACATGGACGGCACATCGGCGTATGGGCTGGGCCGATGTACGACGGTGTCAGGAGCGACGTAACGCTCTTTAGGGAATCGCGGCACGACACGCATGGGGCCGGGCTGCATCGATTCTGAAAGAACTCCGGTCATCGAATAATTTCCGACTGCCGGGTTTCCCCCCAGCCCCCCTGGAAGCGCCCCGCCCTGAAGCGCCTCAAGTGAACCAATTTCGCTTCCCGGCATCTGCAAACCACCGCCGGACATCCCCGTTCCAGAATTCCTCATGCTCATGTTCAGCAGGCTCGTGCTGTCGGCGCCCGAACCTCCAGCCGCCAAGCCCCCCATGTTGTCCGTCATGCCACCTAGCTGATCCATGGGATTTGCTTGGGCCCGCATGATCGGTGAGCCGGAAGTCGCTGGCACTCCCAAATCTGGAATCGATGGCAAAGGCAAGTTCTCAAATGGGTTTAACATTGGGTTCGTGCTGGGTTGAGTGGTGTTTTGTTCCCGCGGCATCATTTCCAGATCGCGGCAGTCTATTAGTTGGTTGTAGTTCTCGTCCTGGTTCTCCAATAAGCTGCTTGGCCGGCAATTGATCCTCTTCTGGGCCGCCTCTCGCTCCGCCTTTCGAGCTTCTTTCTGCTCATCCAATTCCAAGGCGTCTTGCTGCGCTTCGATTTCCACCAGCTTTCGGGCCCGCTCCTTAAGCACCAGGTCTTGTTGTTTGGCTTCGTCGGACACCGGGTTCAGTTGCGGCTTGAAATAGCCGTATCGTTGCAATAACCGGGTTGCGACGGAACGGAACTTCACGTCGTTTGTCAGCCGGTCGAAGATCGCCTGGTCGCTCAGATCTTCGTCGTTTACCACTTGTCCGTTGTCGCCTGCTTCTTTGGCCACCCAATGTTTCAGTTCCACCATGATCCCGGCGTCCTGGATCAACACTTCCTTGATTTGCGCCGCTGATGCGGCCACATGCTCATAGTTCTCAATGACCAGGTCGGATTGTGCTGGTCGATGTGTCGAGGGCACGTCGGTCGTTGCCGTACCCGCCCGTCTTGGCGTTTGGGTCTGGTTCTGTTGCGGTAACTCCTGTGCCGCAATTCCCAAGCTAAACCCCAAGAAAAGGGCCAGAAAAAAGATCATCCCTGCGCGCAGGGGATATCTGTGCGTTCTACTCATGACTGCGCTCCTGTTTGGTCGGTCTCCCCTCGTGAGGACCCCAAATTCTCTTCGAACCAACCTTCATTCCCATTCGAGTGGATATAAGTATATGACTTGCCTTGGCCAACACAAAAATCCGTCAGCTCAACGACAGCGGCAATCACGCCAGGATCCCGACCCAATTCTCGGTCACACAGGGCATGCTTGTCCGTGCTCACCTCAACAAGGGTGAGAGTGTCTCTTTGCGACCCGCCTGCGCCACTCAAAATATCGCTCTTCTCGAGAACACCTATACCCACCTGTGCACCCTCTTGGTCCACACGGACGCCGTGTTGACCTCACTCGTTAATTTGTCGTGACTAGCCCCCACAACTCGGATTTGCCCCCTCATTGCGTCATACCCTATTGGTGGCCCCACCCGAGCTGGGAAAGCGTGGACCGCATCGTTTGTGCCGCTCGCGGTCCGTTCGGCGAGATTACGAAAAAACTGCCCCTCAAGCTGTGTCCACAAACAGCGTTACATCCGTTTGACGCCTTAACAGCGGCAATAAGATGCTCCCCCGACTGGGATGAGAGAGTTATGGTACCACAGAGCGATTTCGCCAGTCGTAGACGGAATCGTGTAAAAATGGGATGCGCAGATCCGTATTCCTTACGGAATTTCCCAAAACACGCCGCGCCCATGAACACTCGCTCGGCCGTCGAAAAATGACTGCTTACTGTTTCCCGTGGCCTCCCTGCGCCTGTAGCAACCCCGAGATTCTTCGACCGCGGTCACCTTCGGCGACCGTGTTCGTGGTGAAAAAGTCCCGGATGCACTCGACCACGTACTTTGACTGATCGTCGTTCAACTCCGGATAAATGGGAAGCGCCAGGGTTTCCTTTGCTGCTCTCTCGCTCTCAGGGAAGGCGCCTGCCCCAAATCCCAGGTAGGCAAAGCACTCCTGCAGATGCATCGGGATTGGGTAATAAACTTCTGTTCCCACGCCTTTTTCTTTCAGAGTCGACTGCAGTTCATCGCGTTCCGCAACCCGAATCACGTATTGATTGAAAATATGTCGATCCGTTGCCACCTTAGGAAGAACGACGTTTGGCCTTCCGCCGCTCGTCTTGGTCAGTTCGGATTCTGCAAATAGCCGGTCGTATCTCGCCGCATTATGCTGCCGCGACGCCGTCCACTTATCCAAGTGCCGAAGTTTGGCCGTAACAATCGCCGCCTGCAGCTCATCCAGGCGGAAATTACCCCCAATCACCTTGTGGTGGTATTTGGGCTTCGATCCGTGTCCCCGAAGGATCTTCAACTTTTCCGCCCGTTGCGCGTCGTTTGTCACGATCATCCCACCGTCCCCGGCGGCGCCCAGGTTCTTCGACGGGAAAAACGAGAAACATCCGTAATGACCGATGGAACCCGCTCTCCGCCCTTGATGTTCCGCACCGATTGCTTGAGCCGCGTCTTCGATGACCACCAAGCCATGCTTCTCGGCCACGCGCAGGATGCCTTTCATATCCGCCATCTGCCCGTACAGGTGAACCGGCATGATCGCGCGCGTGCGTTTCGTTACCCGGGACTCCATGTGCGCCGTGTCGATGTTGTACGTTGCAGGATCAATGTCCACAAATACCGGAGTCGCTCCTACCCGGGCAATTGCTCCGGCGGTGGCAAAAAATGTGTACGGCGTAGTAATCACCTCATCGCCCGTGCCTATATTTTCCGCCATGAGACAAACCAGCAATGCGTCGCTGCCCGACGACACACCGACCGCATGAGTGCATCCGCTGTACTTCGCAATGGCCGCCTCGCACTCCTCCACTCTTGGCCCTAAAATGAACCGGTTCGATTGCAGAACCTGTCCCACTGCCGCGTCTATCTCTGTTCGGATCGATTGGTACTGTGCATTAAGGTCGAGCAAGGGAACTTTCATGCAGGATTTGCCTTTCTGTTGCCGATCGAATTTTGCTGCTTAGTTCCGCCCAAGCTGGGCGTTTCTCTATGAGCTTAGGCGATGTTGACCGTCTCTGGCTCTCTATTTGAGCCGGTTGCTGAATTCCGGGCAGTCTTTCATCGCTTCTTTAGTGCCCAAAGAGCCTGGCGTGTCCACGCTTGCCTGGCACGCTGATTTCGCTCGCTTTAGCATACCTCCGCACACGCTTCGTGACCACCCGCCTGCCCGCGCACGAGCGTCGGCATTGTCTCGGAACCTATTTTCTTCCCGCCGTTTCATTCCAGAGAAACGCCAACTCGTCGGCCGTATCATTCACCTGCTGCTGGATCGACACACCGGAACTGTGTCCTGCTTGCGTTTCGTAATGAAGGAGGATGGGACGGTCGCCGCCATTTGAAGCTTGCATCAGCGCCGTCATCTTACGCGCGTGCAAAGGATCGACGCGGGTATCCGAGTCTCCGGTGTTGAACATGATCGCCGGATATTTTGTCCCCGGTCTGACGTTGTGGTACGGCGAATATTTTACGAGATAGCGGAACTGGTCCGCATTCTCGGATGAGCCGTACTCCGTGGTCCACCAACTTCCAATCAGGAAGCTTTGGTAGCGAAGCATGTCCAGCAGCGGGTAGCCGCACCAAATCGCTCCAAACAAATCAGGCCGTTCGGTCATCGCCGCGCCCATTAGCAATCCGCCATTGGAACGTCCGCGGATGGCAAAGAGCGATGTGCTGGTGTATTTGTTGGCGATGACATACTCCGCGGCAGCAAACAAATCGTCAAAGACGTTTTGTTTCTTCTCGAACATGCCCGCTTTGTGCCACACTTCGCCATATTCGCCTCCTCCCCGGAGATTCGGCTGAGCGTAGTAGCCCCCTTGCTCCATCCACCAGGCATATTCGGGATTCCAATGGGGAGTCAGGCTGATGTTAAAGCCGCCGTAGGCGAACATCAGCAGCGGCGCAGTCCCGTCTTGCTTCCCCCCTTTTTTCGACGAAATGAACATCGGCACTTTTGTGCCATCCTTCGAAGTGACGAAAACCTGTTTCACCTCATACTCATCCGGCGAAAAAGGCACTTTAGGCTTGGCGAATATTTCTGTGGCCCCGGTCTCGATATCGTAGTGATAGATGGTCGGTGGAATATTGAAGGATTCGAAGGTGTAAAATCCGTGGTGCGAGGAGTTCCGTCCGTACATCGTCGACCCGCTTCCCAATGCGGGATAGCTCAACTGACCCAATAACTTCCCATCAAGAGAGTAAATGCGCGTCTGCGTCACCACATCATGCAATCCAGTTACGAAAAGCTTTCCTCCGACTATGCTCATCTCGGAGATCGCGTCCTTGCTCTCGGGAACCACGGTCTTCCAGTTCTCCGGAGACGGCTTGTTCATGTTCAGCTTGATGACGCGATAGTTGTCTGCCTCGTAGTCGGTCTTCACATAGAGATCGTCATCGTAATTCTCCGGCTCGAACCTGTTACCGATCCCATGAATCATTTCTAGAATGGGAGCGCCAGGCGTTCGCAGGTCCTTTGCATAAATGTCCATGCGTTTGGCCGGTACACCATGCCCGACAAGGATAAGAAGATAGCGGTCGTTTTCGGTGACATGCGCCCCGATCCAGTCCATTGGACCCAATGTCTCATCCTTGAACTTTTTGCCAAACACCAGCGAATCGGATTCGATGGGTGTGCCGAAGCGGTGGTAATAAAGGATCGTGCCACTCGGTTCGAGCTTCGCGTAATACAAGCCGCTCTTATCCGGCGCCAAACTCACGTTGTAGCGGGCCTTCGGCAGCACTTCCGGCAGTTGCTGATGCTGGCTCACCTGCAAAAAGTGCACGCTTTCTTCATCGGCCCCGCCCTCGCGAATCCCATACGCAAGCAACTGCCCATCCTTCGAAACATCGTCGATTGTGACCGAGGTATTTTGGTCGGCGCTCAGTTTGCTCGCGTCAACCAGGCATTCATCGTTGCCATGGAGCCCCATTCGCATATAGATCGATGCTTGGTTTTCTTCCGCCAGCCGCTTCGTGAAAAAGAACTTTCCCTCGCGTTCATGGGGCACTGTATAGCTGTCGAGTCGTTCCAGTTCCCCCAGGCGGTTCGCGATCTGAGGTCGCAGTTTTACCTGGGAAAGATAGCCTTCCGTGTAGCGCATTTGCGCCTCAATCCAGGCGCGCGTTTCCGGACTTTTGCTGTCTTCCAACCAACGATAGGGGTCTCGGATCGTCACCCCGTGCAAAGTCTCGGTCACGGGCTTTGCCGCGGTGGCTGGCGGAGGGGGCAAAAGGATGCCGCCACCTCCGTGGATTTCCGCGAGCTTCTTAGCCGCAAGCCCAGTTCCACAGAGAAAAAGTACCGTCCCGAGAAAGATGTTCAGTGGTTTCATGCCGGACTTTGTAACACCGCTCCAGAACCCATGGCAACAAGCTTTTCAGTCTCCACTATAGGGCTACGTTGCCTTGTGTCTTATTGCTCATTCCAGCGCTCTGGCCTAGCGACTCTTTGACAGCACCTCCAATTCCCCATATCCTCGTCTAGCTCAGGGTTGGTATTTGCTCGTTATGATTGGCCAGACTATTTCTCACTACCAGATCCTCCACAAACTCGGAGGCGGTGGGATGGGTGTGGTCTATTCCGCGCGAGACACGGTTCTCGACCGCTCCGTCGCCCTCAAATTTCTTTCCGCCGAGGCTCTCCAGGACAAGCTCTCCCTCGATCGCTTTCTGCGCGAAGCCCGCGCAGCC
>Ga0181526_10000371_pt1 | contig 48273 bp, 45 predicted proteins | sample PEATcosm2014_Bin_35_FD_119750 | JGI IMG/M metagenome (GOLD analysis project Ga0181526, IMG submission 119750) | Peatland microbial communities from MTU Mesocosm Facility, Houghton, MI, USA - PEATcosm2014_Bin06_30_metaG | ecosystem: Environmental > Terrestrial > Soil > Wetlands > Peat | place...
CTATTCGGTCTTGCTCCCGGTGGGGTTTGCCGTGCCGCCGACGTTGCCGCCGGCGCGGTGCGCTCTTACCGCACCGTTTCACCCTTGCCGCCCCCATCCCGAAGGGCGGGAGCGGCGGTCTGTTCTCTGTGGCACTTTCCCTGGGTTCGCACCCGCCGGATGTTATCCGGCACCGTTTGTCCACGGAGCCCGGACTTTCCTCCCCGGCAACCTTTCGGTTTCGCCGGAGCGGCCGTCCGGCCGACTGACCGGCGCATCGATGGGGACGTTCCAGGTCGCCGTCAAGCCCTACCGACTAGGGAGAAATTTGCAGCATCGCGGTGCGGGCCCGCGCGGCGATGCTGCGTGGAGCTCGGCCGCGGGTGGCGATGAGCTCCTGGAGCGTACTGCGAGTCGATGGATCGGCAATGCCGTCGATCCGTTCAGGACGGAAATGGCGCTGGAACGCCGTAACGACCTCCTGCGTGGTGGCGTCGTATTCACCGCTGATCTCGAGCCCGTAGCCGTAATCGCTGAGCGATTTCTGTAGGCCCGCGACGGCATTGCCGCGATCGCCGGGCATAAGCGTCGGGCCGAAATTCATGATCGGAGCGGGTTTGACCCAGTGGCCGACGCCGGAATCATGCAGCGTGCGCCAGGGAAATTTCTCGCCCGGATCCTGCTTGCGCGCCGGCGCCACATCGGAATGCGCGACCACGCGGACCGGCGTAATGGTGTTGCGCGTCTGGATGCTGCGGCAGAGCGCGGTGACGGCTGCGATCTGTCGCCTCGGAAAGTCCGGATAGCCATGATCGTGGCCCGGATTGGCGATCTCGATGCCGATCGAGCAGGAATTGATGTCGGTCTCGCCCGCCCAGGACGATACGCCGGCATGCCAGGCCCTGCGGCTTTCCGGCACCATTTGGATGATGCGGCCATCCTCGAAGACAAAATAATGGGTCGAAACATCGCTGCCGCGCGCCCGCAAAAGCTCGAGCGCCGCCCCCGAGTCCGCCATGCCGGTGTAATGCAGGACGATCATGTCCGGCCGCCGACCACCCCTGCGCTCGCCATTATTAGGCGAGGGCAGGACTTCGGCCACGACGCAGGAATCCGACTCGAACAGGTTACGCGACATGAACCTAACTTAGGCCAACGGGCGTAACCGACAAGCGCATTTGGCCATTTCGGCACGACATTCGCAAAAAGATCGGCAGCGTTGCGACGCGGTCACGCCGCAACGCATTTCAACCATTCCTTAAGCTTACGCCTCGCTAATTAAAATGGGGCGGCGCTGCGCATTTGGCGTGGCAGCTCCGTAGGTGCCTGCGCAGTCCCATGACACCCGATCTATCCACCCAAGCCACTGTTCCTCATGGACAAAATCCTAAAGCCTGGCCGCGGTTTTCCGTGCTGGGAGCCGTGCGAATGACGGCGGGCGGCGGCAGCAAGACTGTGGCTGGCGCGTTGCCTCGCCATATACCCGTGCTGGCGCGCCGCGCTACGGCTTGGCTCAATGTCCGGCCCGGCGGCGTCTATATCGATGCGACCTTCGGCGCCGGCGGCTATACGCGCGCCATACTGGAGACACCGGGCGCCAATGTGATCGGCATCGATCGTGACGCCGGCGCCATTGCGCAGGGCGCCGCTCTGGTGGAAGCCGCGGCCGGTCGCCTGGCGCTCCACGAGGAACGCTTCTCCAATCTCGAAGCGATCGTCGATGCGGCCTCAGCCGATGGCATTGTGTTCGATCTCGGGGTTTCGTCGATGCAACTCGACGAGGCCGGGCGCGGCTTTTCATTTCGCTTCGACGGGCCGCTCGACATGCGGATGGGTAGTGAGGGTCCGAGCGCCGCCGACGTCGTCGCGCGCGCAAGCGAACGCGATCTCGCCTTCATCATCGCCACCCTCGGCGAAGAACGCCACGCCCGATCAGTCGCGCGCGCGATCCTGCGGGAGCGCGACAAAGCGGCCATCGAGACGACGCGCGCGCTCGCCGACATCGTTGGCAGGGTCGTGCACGCGCGCGACGGCGCCATTCATCCGGCAACGCGGACCTTTCAGGCGCTGCGAATCTTCGTCAACGACGAGCTTGGCGAGATTGGACATGCGCTCGTCGCCGCCGAACGCGTGCTCAAGCCGACCGGCCGTCTCGTCGTTGTGGCATTCCACTCGCTCGAAGATCGGATCGTCAAAACTTTTCTGACCGAACGCAGCCGCGCACCGTCGGGCTCGCGCCATCTCCCCGATATCGTGGCGCCGCCGCTGACTTTCCAGGTGCTGACGCGGCGGCCGGAAATGCCGGACGAAGCCGAGATCGCCGAAAATCCGCGGGCCCGCTCGGCGAAGCTGCGCGCCGCCGAGCGCACCGATGCTGCCCCGCGCTCTACGGGGAGCGACTATTTGCTGCCGCGCTTGCCCAGCCTCGCCGACGTCCTGCGGGGGCGATCGTGATCCTGCGCGTCCTCAATTTCCTGGTGATCGGCGCGCTGGTCCTCGCCGCCGCCTATGTCTATCGCATCAAATTCGATTCCACGGTGCAAGCCGAACGACTCGCCAAGCTGCGTAGTGAGGTGCGCCGCGAGCGTGACGATATCGCCGCCTTGCGCGCCGAATGGGGGCAGCTCGACAATCCGGAACGCATCGAGACGTTGGCGAAGCGTTATTTGCATCTTAAAACGATTGCACCCACGCAATTCGATACACTCGATCGTCTGCCTGACCGGCCGCCGCAGGATGTCACGGCCGCCAATCAAGATCCGATCGGCGGCATCATCGAAAACCTGGAACAGCCCGGCAGTCTCGAGACAACCGGCACCGTTCCGCCATCCGCAAACGAAACGCCAAATCCGGCCAGCGGAGCGCCGAGCCCCGTCAGTGGAGCACAAAGTCCGGCAGGCGGAGCGCCCAATCAATGAGCGCGGCAGCTGAGACCTTCAGGATCCCGTCCCCGACGCGCCCGGACCACATACCATCGCGTGAACAACCGTTGCGGCGATGGCTTATCGGCAAGCTGCTCTACGGCAGCAATATCGATCGTAGCGCTAAGGCGCGGGCGCGAATCGGCTTGGCCATTCTCGCCTTCGCCGCCGTTTACAGCATCATTGCGGCGCGGCTGGTCATGTTCGCGATCGCCTCCCATAGTCAGACGGTGCATCGCGTCGTGTCCGGCGACGCCATCGCCACCGCGCGGCCGGATATTCTCGACCGCAACGGCGAAGTACTGGCGACCGATGTACGCGTGCCGTCGCTCTATGCCGAACCGCGCCGTCTCATCGACGTCGACGAGGCTGCCGAATTGCTCACCGCCGATCTGCCCGACCTCAACGCCACGGAATTGCGCGAACGGCTGGCCTCGAAACGCGGCTTTGTCTGGCTCAAGCGCGACATTACGCCCGACCAACAACACGAGATTTATCGTCAAGGCCTGCCGGGCATCGGCTTTATGAACGAGAACAAGCGCGATTATCCCAACGGCGCCGAAGTCTCGCATTTCCTCGGTCGTGTCGACATCGATAACCAGGGTATCGCCGGCATCGAGAAATGGCTCGACGGCCAAGGCCTCGCCGCGCTGCACATGGCCGGGCTCGCCACCGACCGGCTGCAGACGCCGGTTCAGCTCGCCGTCGATCTACGCGTGCAGCATGCGATGCGCGACGAGCTCGTCACGGCGCGAGCGAAATTCCATGCGATCGCTGCTGCCGGCGTGGTTCTGAATGTGCGCACCGGCGAAATTGTCGCCATGGTGTCGGAGCCGGATTTCGACCCCAACAAGCCGCAAGATCCGCACGATCAGACTCTGATCAACCGGCTGACCACCGGCGTCTATGAGATGGGGTCGACGTTCAAGGCCTTCACCATCGCGATGGCGCTCGACTCCGGCAAGGTGACGTTAAAATCCACTTTCGATGCGCATAATCCGCTGCATTACGGCAAGTTCGATATTCACGATTTCGAGCCGATGCAGCGGGCGTTATCGGTCCCCGAGATCTTCACCTATTCGTCGAATATAGGCGCGGCGCGGATCGCAATGGCGATGGGCATCGACGCCCACAAGGCTTTCTTGAAAAAACTGGGCCAGCTCGATCGCCTGCACACGGAGCTTCCCGAAAGCGCCGAGCCGATCGTGCCGAAGCACTGGGGCGAGCTCAACACTATGACAATCGCCTTCGGCCATGGTCTCTCGGTTGCGCCGTTGCAGGCGGTGATGGGGGTCGCGGCCCTGATGAATGGCGGTATCTTGATTCCGCCGACTTTTCTCAAGCGATCCGAAGCCGAGGCCGAGAAACTCGGCAGGCGCGTCATCAAGCCCGAAACCAGCGAAATGATGCGTTACCTGATGCGGCTCAATGTCGAGAAAGGCACGGCAGCCAAGGCCGACGTGCCGGGCTATTACATCGGCGGTAAAACCGGCACCGCCGACAAAGTGGTGTTCGGCCGCTATTCGAAGACCAAGGTGCTAACCGACTTCATGGCGGTGCTGCCGGCGGATCAGCCGCGTTATCTGGTGCTCATCATGCTCGACGAACCCCAGGCGCTGCCCGAAACGCACGGCTTCAAGACTTCGGGCTGGAACGCCGTGCCGACCGGCGGCGCGGTGGTCGCGCGTATCGCACCGCTTCTCGGCATCGAGCCGCGCATGGATTTGCCTACCGCCGATCAGCTGATACTGGCCTCGCTGAAGGAAAACCGGTAAGGCACGAACCGCATTGTCGGCCGAGCCGTTATGAAACTTCGCGAGATCTTGCCTTCGGATGTCGATTTCGACGAGCGCCATGCCGACATCGAGATCGGCGGGCTGACGGCGGACAGCCGGACCGTCAAACGCGGCGACATGTTTGTCGCCATTGCGGGCGGCACGGCCGATGGGCTGCGCTTTGTCGATGCGGCGATCGCCGCCGGTGCAAGCGCGATTGTCGCCGAGCGGGCGCCGCAATCACCGTTGCCGCAAAACGTCGCCTTCGTTCGCGCCGGCAATGTCCGGCGCGCGCTGGCGCTGATGGCGGGCAAATTCTATCCGCGCCAGCCGGGCGTCATCGCCGCCGTCACCGGCACCAGCGGCAAGACTTCGGTGGCAGTCTTTACGCGGCAAATCTGGAGTGCGCTCGGCCACCGCGCCGCGAGCATCGGCACGATCGGCGTCGTATCGCCGCGTGGCGAGACCTATGGCTCGCTGACGACGCCCGACCCGGTCGCGCTGCACCGTTCGCTCGACGCATTAGCCGGCGACGGCGTCACACATTTGGCTCTTGAGGCGTCGTCGCACGGGCTCGACCAATATAGGCTCGATGGCATTCGTATCGCCGCCGGCGGCTTCACCAATATCTCGCGCGATCATCTCGATTATCATCCGACATTCGACGCCTATCTCCTAGCCAAGCTGAGACTGTTTGAAGATTTGCTGGCGCCGCGCGCAGCCGCAGTCATTGACGCCGATCACGCCTATGCCGACCGAGTCGTTGCGGCGGCGCAGGCGCGGGGCTTGCGGATCATGACTATCGGACGCAAGGGAACCGGCATCCGGCTTGTTGAAGCCGCTATCGACGGCTTTGCGCAAAATCTGCGGCTCGAATACGACAAGCGAATCATTTCGGTGCATCTGCCGCTGGTCGGCGAGTTTCAGATCGAGAATGCGCTTATAGCCGCCGGGCTTGTCATCGCGACAGGTGGCGATACCCCTTCAGTATTCGCTGCGCTTGAGCATCTGATCGGTGCCAAAGGCCGGCTCGAGCGCGTCGGCACGCGGCGTGGCGCGGAAATCTTCGTCGACTACGCGCATAAGCCGGATGCGCTCGCCAAAGCGCTCGAGGCGTTGCGGCCCTATGTGAGCGGCCGGTTGGTGGTGGTGTTCGGCGCCGGCGGCGACCGCGATCGCGGCAAGCGGCCACAGATGGGAGCCGTTGCCGCCGAAAAAGCCGACCGGGTGATTGTCACCGACGACAATCCGCGCAGCGAGAATGCCGCCGCCATTCGTGCCGCGATCCTCGCCGCGTCGCCCGGGGCTAGCGAAATTGGTGACCGGAGCGAGGCGATCCGACGGGCGATTGCCGAATTAAGCTCGGGCGACGTGCTGTTGATCGCCGGCAAGGGCCATGAAACCGGCCAAATCGTCGGCGACCGGGTGATTCCGTTCAGCGATCATGAGGCGGTCGCCGCAGCCATCAAGGAATTCGCCGCATGACCGCGCCCGCGCTGTGGACGATCGATGCGATGGCGGCAGCGATGGGCGCCGAGCGCCAAGGCGCGTTGCCGCAAGCGATTTCGGGTCTGTCGATCGACAGCCGCACCGCAGCGCCCGGCGAGGCGTTCTTCGCCATCGCTGGCGATCATCGTGACGGTCATGAATTTGTCGCCGCGGCGCTTGCAGCTAAAGCGGCGCTCGCCGTCGTCGCCGCCGATCGGCGGGCGGGTTTCCCGGCCCGGGCGCCGCTCCTAGTGGTGCCGAATGTGCTCGCAGGCCTGCGCGATCTCGCCGCCGCCGCGCGCCTGCGCAGCGGCGCCAAGGTGATCGGCGTCACCGGCTCGGTCGGCAAGACCGGCACCAAAGAGGCGCTGCGGCTCGCTCTGTCTAAAGACGGCGAAACGCACGCTTCCGTCGCGTCCTACAACAATCATTGGGGTGTGCCGCTCTCGCTCGCCCGCTGCCCGGCGACGGCGCGTTACGCGGTCTTCGAAATGGGAATGAATCACGAAGGCGAGATCGAGCCGCTGTCTCGGCTGGTTCGGCCGCATGTGGCGATCATCACCACGATCGCGCCGGTGCATCTCGAATATTTAGGCTCGCTCGCCAAAATTGCCGACGCCAAAGCCGAGATCTTTTTCGGTATCGAGCCGGGCGGCGCGGCCGTCATCAATCGCGACATCGGGCAATTCGCCCATCTCCGGCGCCGCGCCAAGGAAGCCAATGTGGCGCGTGTTGTTTCGTTCGGCGAGCATCCAGAAGCCGATGCGCGGATGATCAAATGCTCACTGCATCCGCGCTGCTCGACCGTCGAGGCGAGCATCTTGGGCCATGAATTCAGCTACAAGATCGGCGCGCCCGGCCGTCATCTCGTGATCAATTCGCTCGCGGTGCTGGCGGCGGTCGAACTCGCCGGTGCCGATCTCGCGCTTGCAGCGCTGGCGCTCGCCGAATTGACGCCGGTCGCCGGCCGTGGCGCGCCGCTCGTAATCGATCCGCCCGGCGGTTCGGCGCTTCTGATCGACGATAGCTACAATGCCAATCCGGCCTCGGTCGACGCCGCACTTGCGGTGCTCGGCCAGGCGCCCGTCGGCCCGCGCGGGCGGCGGATTGCCGTGCTTGGCGACATGCTCGAACTCGGGCCGAAGGGCCGGGCCTTGCATCGCAGCCTGGTCGATTCGGTGCTCGCCAATGCGGTCGATCTGGTGTTCTGCTGTGGGCCGCTGATGCAGGCGCTGTGGCAGGCTCTTCCCGCCAGCCGCCGCGGCGGCTATGCAGGGGACTCCGCCGCGCTCGAGGCGCAAGTGTTGTCCGCGATTCGTGCCGGCGACGTCGTTATGGTCAAAGGCTCGCTCGGCTCGCGCATGGCGCCCATCGTCAAGGCGCTGCAACGGGCATACCCGCACCAAAACGGCGTCGAAGACACGCTCGAAGACGCGTCCGTATAAGGTTGATGCAATGCTCTATTGGCTGGTCGATCTGTCGGACAAGCTCTCCGTCCTCAACGTATTTCGTTACATCACCTTTCGTACCGGCGGCGCCGTCATCACCGCGCTGTTTTTCGTTTTTCTTTTTGGCCAGAACATCATCGACCGGCTGCGGCTATTGCAGGGCAAAGGCCAGCCGATCCGCGCCGACGGCCCGAAGTCCCATATCATCGCCAAGGCCGGTACGCCGACCATGGGCGGCTTGATGATCCTGTCGGGCATGCTGGTGTCGACCTTGCTCTGGGCCAATCCCGCCAATCCTTATGTCTGGGTAGTATTGTGGGTCACGCTGGGCTTCGGCCTGGTCGGCTTCTATGACGATTATCTGAAGGTCACCAAGCAGACGCATAACGGATTTGCCGGCCGCACACGATTGCTGATTGAAGCCGTCATTGCGGGGCTCGCCTGCATCGCGCTAGTCGAGCTCGGCCGCGTGCCGTTTTCGACCTCGCTGGTGTTTCCTTTTTTCAAGGAACTGGTGCTCAATCTCGGCTGGTTCTTCGTATTGTTCGGCATTTTCATCATCGTCGGAGCCGGCAATGCCGTTAATCTGACCGACGGGCTCGACGGCCTAGCCATCGTGCCGGTCATGATCGCGGCGGCGAGCTTCGGCATGATCGCGTATCTCTCCGGCAACGCCGTCTTTGCCGATTATCTGCAAATCCACTACGTCGCCGGAACCGGCGAGCTCTCGGTCTTGTGCGGGGCCGTGCTCGGCGCCGGTCTGGGCTTTCTCTGGTTCAATGCGCCGCCGGCTTCGATTTTCATGGGCGATACCGGGTCGCTGGCGCTTGGCGGCATGATCGGCGTCATCGCCGTCGCCACCAAGCACGAGATCGTGCTTGCGGTGATCGGCGGGCTGTTCGTGCTCGAGGCGGTGTCGGTCATCGTCCAGGTGGTGTCGTATAAGCTCACCGGCAAGCGCGTGTTCAGAATGGCGCCGATCCACCATCATTTCGAGCAGCTCGGCTGGACCGAGCCGCAGATTGTCATCCGCTTCTGGATCGTGTCGGTCGTGCTCGCGCTGGCGGGATTGTCGACCCTCAAATTGAGGTAGAGCGTCGTGATTCCGGTCACGACCTTTGCGGGCAAGAAGGTCGCGGTGTTCGGGCTGGGCGGCTCGGGCCTCGCCAGCGCCAGTGCCTTGCTGGCCGGCGGTGCCGACGTCGTCGGCTGTGACGACAATGCGGCCAGCGCGGCGAAAGCGCGCGCGGCCGGCATACCGACGGCCGACCTTCGCGACGTCGACTGGAGCAACATTGCCGCCTTGCTGCTCGCCCCTGGGGTGCCGCTGACGCATCCCGAACCGCATTGGGTCGTGAAACTGGCGCACCAGGCCGGTGTTGAAGTGATCGGCGATATCGAACTGTTCTGCCGCGAGCGCAGGCGTCACGCGCCCGACGCATCCTTCGTTGCCATCACCGGCACCAACGGCAAATCGACGACCACGGCGTTGATAGCGCACCTCGCGAAGTCCGCCGGCCTCGACGCGCAGCTCGGCGGCAATATCGGCACCGCCATCTTGTCGCTCGATCCACCCGGTCACGGCCGCGTGCATGCGATCGAATGCTCGTCCTATCAAATCGATCTGGCGCCTTCGCTCGATCCTTCGATCGGCATTCTTATCAATCTCACCGAAGATCATCTCGACCGTCACGGCACGATGGCAAATTACGCCAGCGTCAAGGAACGTCTGGTCGCCGGCGTGCAGCGGCAAGGAACCGCGATCGTCGGCGTCGACGACGATTGGTGCCGGGCGATCGCGGCGCGGCTCGATGGGCATGGCCACGGCGTCGTGCGCGTTTCGGTGCGCGAGAAATTGGCGGATGGAATTTACGTCGAGGGCCAGAGGATATTGCGTGGCGGCACCGTCATCGCCGACCTGGGCGGCATCGGCTCGTTGCGCGGCTTGCACAATGCTCAGAACGCCGCCTGCGCCGCGGCGGCGGCGCTCGCGCTCGGCCTCCAACCGGCCGCGATCCAAGCCGGTCTGCGCTCCTTTCCCGGGCTGGCGCACCGGATGGAGGAAGTCGGGCGCCGCGGCAAAGTTCTGTTCGTCAACGATTCCAAGGCCACCAATGCGGATTCGACGGCCCAGGCGCTGGCCTGCTTCGGCGATATCTACTGGATTGCGGGCGGCAAGCCGAAGACCGGCGGCATCGAGTCTTTACGTCAATTCTTTCCGCGTATCCGCAAGGCCTATCTGATCGGCGAGGCGGCCCAGGAATTCGCGGCGACGCTCGGAAGCGACGTGGCCTATGACATCACCGGAACGCTCGACAACGCCTTAGCGGCGGCGGCGCGGGATGCCGAGGCTTCGGCGGCAGCAGAAGCCGTGGTCCTCCTCTCACCCGCCTGCGCCTCGTTCGATCAGTACCGCAATTTCGAGGTTCGGGGCGACGCGTTCCGGACGCTGGTGCAGGCGCTACCGGGCGTCAAAGCCCAATCTTAATCCCCTGGAAACCATCCCGGTGTCACCACTAGGCGAGGATTTGTCCGGTCCTTGGGGAAACGGATGGCTTCGCGCGCGCAACCGACGTTGTTTTCCGAGTGGTGGTGGACGGTCGATCGGCTGACGCTGGCAGCGCTCGGTGCGCTGATGCTCGGCGGCATCGTACTGTGCCTCGCCGCGAGCCCGCCGGTCGCGGCCCGCATCGGGCTCGATCCGTTTCACTTCGTCGATCGCCAGGTTTTTTTCCTCATTCCGGCCACCGGCGTCTTGATCGCAACCTCGTTCCTGTCGCCGCGCGATATTCGCAAAGTGGCGCTGGTGGTGTTCGTCGTCAGCCTCGCCTTGACGGCGGCGACGCCCTATTTCGGCGCCGAGATCAAAGGCGCGCGACGTTGGCTTGTCATCCTCGGCATGAATGTGCAGCCGTCGGAATTCCTCAAGCCTGCCTTTGTGATCCTGATCGCCTGGCTGTTCGGCGAGACCGCGAAGCGCCCGGAAATGCCGGCCAATAGCATCGCGCTGGTCATACTTGTGACAGTTGTGGCGTTGCTGGTGATGCAGCCAGACTTCGGCCAGACGATGCTGATCTCGCTGGTCTGGGGCGCGCTGTTCTATATGGCGGGCATGCGGTTGATCTGGGTGATTGGACTCGCCGCCACGGCGGGCGTCGGGCTCGTGACCGCCTTTTTCACCGTCCCCCACGTCGCGCAGCGCATCAACCGCTTCCTCGATCCGGCGTCGGGCGACACTTTCAATATCGATATCGCGACCGAATCCTTCATTCGTGGCGGCTGGTTCGGCCGCGGTCCGGGCGAAGGCACGATCAAGCGCATCCTGCCGGAGGGTCACACCGACTTCGTCTTTGCGGTCGCGGCGGAAGAATTCGGCGTCGTGCTCTGCCTCATTCTGGTCGCGCTGTTCGCTTTCATTGTCATCCGCGCGCTCATCAAGTCGATGCGCGCCGAAGATCCGTTCATTCGTTTTGCCGCAGCCGGTTTGGCGATTCTGTTCGGTCTGCAATCGGCTATCAACATGGCGGTCAATTTGCATCTGATGCCGGCCAAGGGCATGACATTGCCGTTTGTCTCCTACGGCGGCTCGTCGCTGATCTCGCTTGCTTACGGCATGGGCATGCTGTTGGCGCTGACCCGCGAACGGCCGCGCGCAAAACTTGCCGGCGAGTTGTTGCTTGCCGGGAGCCCGGCGTGACACTGCCGTCGAACCCGCCGCCGGTGCTGGTAACAGCTGGCGGCACGGGTGGGCATTTGTTTCCCGCCGAAGCACTCGCGATGGCCTTAAGCAACCGCGGCATTCCGGTTCATCTGGCGACCGACCGGCGCGCGGCACGTTTCGGCGGCGCCTTTAGCGAAGAGACCATTCACGTCGTCACCAGCGCCACGGTGCGGGCGCGCAACCCCATTGCGGTGGCGGAGACGGGCGCCAAGCTCGGGTTTGGCTTCGTCCAGGCCTGGATGTTGATCGGCCGGCTGAAGCCCGCCGCCGTCATCGGTTTCGGTGGTTACCCGACCATTCCGCCAGTGCTGGCCGCGGTATGGCGCGGCGTGCCGAGTCTCATTCACGATGCCAATGCGGTGATCGGCCGCGCCAACCGGTTCCTGGCGCCGCGCGTCAAAGCGATCGCAACCACATTTCCGGATGTATTCAGCGCCGCGCCCAATCTCGCCGCGAAAGCAACGCTCACCGGCAATCCTGTTCGCGCCGCGGTCATCACTGCGGCGACCACGCCCTTTCCGGCGCCAACCGATCCACTACGCCTTCTGGTCTTTGGCGGCAGCCAGGGTGCCCGCGTCATGGCCGATATCGTGCCCGCGGCGATCGGCCTTCTCGATGCAGACTTGCGGGCGCGGCTTGCCCTAGTTCAGCAGGCCCGCGATGAGGATTTGGGCCGGGTGCGCGACGCCTATGCGAAACTGGGCGTAGTCGCCGAAACGGCGCCTTTTTTCGCCGATCTGCCCGTGCGCATTGCGGCAAGCCATCTGGTGATCGCGCGTTCCGGCGCCTCGACCGTCGCCGAACTCGCAGCGATCGGCCGGCCGTCGATTCTGGTGCCGCTGCCGCACGCGCTCGATCAGGACCAATTCGCCAATGCGGGCACGCTGGAACGGGCTGGCGGTGCGCTCCGGCTCGTGCAGAGTGACTTCACCCCGCAACGCCTGGCCGCCGAGATCGCAAGTCTGGCGGCGGCTCCGCAGCGTCTTACCGGCATGGCGTCGGCGGCAAAATCCCTCGGACGCCTCGATGCCGCCGAACGGCTCGCCGATCTGGTGCTGCGGGTGGCGGGGACGAGCGCAAAACGGTAGTTTGCGCGCCGCCCTCGGCGACGAAGGAGAATCCATGAAACTGCCGCGCGATATCGGTCCGGTGCATTTCGTCGGCATCGGCGGCATCGGTATGAGCGGCATCGCCGAGGTGCTGGTCAATCTTGGCTATACGGTGCAGGGCACCGATCAGGCCGAGAGCGCCAACGTCAAGCGGCTGCGCGACAAGGGCATCAAAATCGCCATCGGCCACGCCGCCAAAAACCTCGACGGTGCGGCGGTCGTCGTCGTCTCCTCGGCGATCAAGCCCGACAATCCCGAACTTGTCGCCGCCCGGGCGCAACGGATCCCTGTAGTCCGCCGCGCCGAAATGCTGGCCGAGCTGATGCGCTTAAAAAAGTGCGTCGCCATCGCCGGCACGCATGGCAAAACCACGACCACCTCGATGGTGGCGGCGCTGCTCGACGCCGGCGGATTCGATCCCACCGTGATCAATGGCGGCATCATCAACGCCTACGGCACCAATGCGCGGCTCGGCGCCGGCGACTGGATGGTGGTCGAAGCCGACGAATCCGACGGTACCTTTCTGAAGCTGCCGGCCGACATTGCCGTTGTCACGAATGTCGACCCCGAGCATCTCGATCACTTCAAGACCTACGACGCCGTCCAGGAGGCGTTTCGCGCCTTCGTCGAGAACGTGCCGTTCTACGGGTTCGCGGTGATGTGCACCGACCATCCGGTCGTGCAAAGCCTCGTCGGCCGCATCGAGGATCATCGCATTGTCACCTACGGCGAAAACCCCCAGGCCGATGTTCGCCTGGTCGATATTTCGCATGCCGGCGGCATCTCGCTGTTTACCGTCGTGCTGCGCGAGCGCGCCGGCCAGGCGCTGCACGAGATCAAAAACATCGCGCTGCCGATGCCGGGCCGGCACAATGCGCTGAATGCCACCGCCGCAATCGCCGTCGCTCACGAACTCGGCGTCAGCGACGACGTAATCCGCAGCGCGCTTGCGAAGTTCGGCGGCGTGCGGCGGCGCTTCACCCGGACCGGAACCTGGAACGGCGTCACCGTCATCGATGATTACGGTCATCACCCGGTCGAGATCGCGGCGGTGCTGCGCGCGGCGCGCGAATCGACCAAGGGCCAAGTGATCGCCGTGGTGCAGCCGCATCGCTATACGCGGCTTGCAGGCTTGTTCGAGCAGTTCTGCACCTGTTTCAACGATGCGGACGTGGTGATCGTCGCGCCGGTTTATCCGGCCGGCGAACCGCCGATCGCCGGCGTCGATCGCGACGCGCTGGTGCAAGGCTTGCGCACGCACGGCCATCGTCACGTCGTCGCGCTGAAGGGGCCGGAGGAGCTCGCCTCGCTGGTCGCCGGCATGGCCCATCCGGGCGATTATGTGGTGTTTCTTGGCGCCGGCTCGATCACGCAATGGGCCTATGCGCTGCCAGGTGAATTGGCGGCCGGGGAGCGCTGATGGCGTTTCCCGATGTGCTGCCGAGGGTCGCCAAGAACGCGCCGAAGCTGCGCGGCAGGCTCCTCGCTAACCAATCGCTCGCGGATCTGACCTGGTTTCGCGTCGGCGGCCCGGCGCAGCTTTTGTTCATGCCCGAGGACGAAGCCGATCTTTGCTATTTTCTTAGCCGGCTGCCGGTTGAAACTCCCGTCACGGTCATCGGGCTCGGCTCCAATCTGATCATACGCGATGGCGGCATTGCGGGCGTCGTGATCCGCCTCGGCCGCGGCTTCAATGATATCGCGATCGAGGGCACGCGCATTCGCGCCGGCGCCGCCGTCCCGGACGTGAAGATCGCACGTACGGCACAGGAGGCCGGTCTCGCCGGCTTGGCTTTCCTGCGCGGCATTCCGGGCGGCATCGGCGGTGCACTCCGCATGAACGGCGGCGCCTATGGGCGCGAGACCAAGGATGCCCTTGTCGAGGCGCGGGCGGTCGACCGGCAGGGCAGGGTGCATGTGTTGAGCAATGCCGACATGCGCTATGCCTATCGGCACAGCGGCGCACCGGACGATTACATTTTCACGCAAGGCTTATTGGCGGGCGAACGCGGCGATCCAGCCATAATCGCGGCCGAGATGGACAAGATCACCGAGTCGCGCGAGGCCACGCAGCCGGTGAAAAGCCGTACCGGCGGCTCCACCTTCAAGAACCCTCGGGGCCATAAGGCCTGGCAGCTGATCGACGCCGCCGGCTGTCGGGGGCTGCGCCTCGGCGACGCCCAGGTGTCTGAGATGCACTGCAATTTCCTAATCAATCTCGGCCATGCCAGCGCCGCCGACATCGAAACACTGGGCGAGACGGTGCGGCGTCGCGTGAAGGAGAATTCCGGCATCGATCTCGAATGGGAGATCAAGCGGATCGGCGTGGCACAATAACGCCGAGCAAAGTGATAATCTGAAGCGATGTCGAGAAACGATCCCATACTCATTGTCGGCGGCGGGCTTGGCGGGCTCACGGCGGCGCTGGCGCTGGCGCACCGCGGACGGAGCACGCGCGTCCTTGAAGGCGCGCCGGAATTCGGCGCCATCGGTTACGGCATCCAATTCGGGCCGAACGTGTTTCACGTCTTTGATCATCTCGGCATCAGCGAAGCGGTGCTGGCCGTGGCCGATTCGCCCGCTGCTCTCATGATGCTGGACGCGCTCGACGGCAAAGAACTGGCGCGGGTTCCGACCGGCCCCACATTCCGCACACGCTTCAAATATCCCTACCTCATCGTGCATCGCATTGACTTGCACAATGTCCTGCTCGAAGCCTGCCGCAACAATGCTGCGATCGATCTCGTTCCTGACGCCATGGTGACCGGCTTTGAGGATCGTGGCGATAGCGTCGCGGTGACGACGGCGGATGCGCGAACATTTTCGGGCGGGGCGCTGGTTGCGGCCGACGGCGTGCGGTCGTTGTTTCGCGCTAAGCTAATCGGCGATGGCGAGCCGCGACCGATCGGCTATGTGGCGCTGCGGACCATCATCCCGATGGCCGAACTCCGCGCCGATGTTCCACGCGAGCACGTCGTGCTGTGGGGCGGTCCCGGCCTCCACATCGTGCATTATCCCCTTCGCCACGGCACGCAGTTCAATCTAGTCGCCGTCTTTCGCACGCCGACCCTCGCGGAACGCGGTGACGCAGCGTCCCATCGCGCCGAGCTCGAACACGCCTATCGCGATACGCATCCTTCGATGCGCGCGCTGATCGGCATGATGGATCTGCGCTGGCGGCGCTCAATCGGGGACCGCGATCCGGTCCGGCATTGGCATGAAGGCCGCGTCGTACTCCTCGGCGATGCCGTGCACGCGCCGCTGCAGTCGCTGGCGCAGGGCGCCGGCATGGCGATTGAAGACGGGCTATGCTTGGCCGAATCGATTCATGCGGCGGACGGCGATTATCTGGCGGCCTTTCGGGCTTTCCAGGCCGCGCGGCTCCTCCGCACGGCGCGGGTGCAGCTCGAATCCCGATCGCTCTGGGATTTCTATCACTGCGGCGGCATCGAGCGGGACGTGCGTAACGCGACCGTGGCCGATTGGGACGAGGCGCACATGTTCGACTGCCTGGCTTGGCTTTATGACGGGTTTTCGATCCCCGCGAGCCATTGAGACTCTCGATTTTTCGTCAATTGTCGATTCTATTGGTGTCCCTGCGAATCAGCGGCTGAACGAGCCTGCTGCGCCAGGGCGGACCAATGGCCAAGCACGTCGCGGTTCTGATGGGAGGCTGGTCGGCGGAGCGCGACGTTTCGTTGCGCTCAGGCCAGGCTTGCGCCGCAGCACTTGTGCGCCTCGGTTACCGGGTCACGCCGGTCGACGTCACCCGCGACATCGCGGCGACTCTGAGCGCCGCCAAACCCGACATCGCGCTCAACGTGCTGCACGGCAGGCCCGGTGAGGACGGCACGCTGCAGGGTCTTCTGGAAATTCTCGGCATTCCCTACACCCATTCGGGCGTGCTGGCGTCGGCGCTGGCGATGCAAAAAGACTATGCCAAGGCGCTATTTCGCGCCCACGGCGTGCCGGTCGCCGAAGACCGCGTGGTGTCGCGCTTCGAGGCCGCCAAGGCCCATGTCATGGCGCCGCCCTACGTCGTCAAACCAGTCGCCGAAGGTTCCAGCGTCGGCGTCTTTATCGTCACCGAGCAGCATCCGCACCCGCCGCAGGAGCTTTACCGCGACGATTGGACGTTCGGCGACCTGGTGATGGTCGAACGCTATATCCCGGGCAAGGAGCTCACTTGCGCCGTCATCGGCGATCGTGCGCTCGACGTGATCGAGATCGTGCCGGCGACGGAGTTTTACGACTACGAGGCAAAATACGCAGCCGGCGGCTCTAAACACCTCCTGCCGGCAACAATTTTACCAAATGTTTACCAGGAGGCCCGAAGACTCGCCTTAGCTGCGCATAGCGCTCTTGGCTGCCGCGGCGTGAGTCGCACGGACTTTCGCTACGACGAGCAAGGGACGGGGAAGCTGATCTGTCTTGAGGTCAATACACAACCGGGGATGACCGAAACCTCGCTCGTGCCCGAGCTTGCCGCCTACGCGGGCATCACGTTCGATGGGCTGGTGCAATGGATGGTGGAGGACGCCTCGACCAACCGCTGATGCGGTCGGGGCAATCGGCTGCAAAACAGCTCGACGCACCGGGGGACGAACACGGTTATGCGCGACGTCGTGCTGAGCATGTCCGCCGCCGCGCCGCCGGCTGGGTCGAAAAGCTGGCGCAACTGCCGGCCGGCGTTGGCGTCGCCGCATCGGTCTTGCTGCTTGCCGCGACGCTCGGCTACGGCGCAGTCGCCGGCCAGCATGTCCCGGACGTCATCGCCTGGCTTAAGGACGCGCGGGACACTGCCGCGAACTCGCTCGGCTTCCGAATTGCTGCGGTTTCGCTGACCGGCGAGAAGGAAGTCAGCCGTGAAGAGGTTCTCACTACGGCCGGAGTCACCGGCCGCGCCTCGTTGTTGTTTCTCGATGCCGAAGCGGCGCGGGCGCGGCTGTTGGCCAATCCTTGGATCGCCGATGCGGCCGTGTTCAAGCTCTATCCGGACCGTTTGCAGATCACCGTCACCGAGCGTCTAGCCTTTGCGCTGTGGCAGCAAGACGGCCGCCTCAGCGTCATCGCGGCCGATGGCACGGTGCTCGAGCCGTTCGTGGAGGATCGCTATCGCGCACTACCGCTTGTTGTCGGCCATGGTGCGCAACGGCAAGCCAGCGAGTTTCTCGGCATTCTCGATCGCTATCCGGATATCCGGTCGATGCTGCGGGCTTCGGTCCTTGTGGCGGAGCGGCGCTGGAATTTGCGACTCACCAACGGCATCGATGTGCGGCTTCCCGAAACCGACGTCGAAGGCGCGCTCGATCGCTTGATCAAGCTCGACCACGACAAGAAGCTTTTGTCGCGCGACATCACCATGGTCGATCTGCGGCTGCCGGACCGCGTCAGCGTGCGTCTGTCGGACGCGGCGGCGCAAGCGCGCGACGAAGCGCTGAAGGCCAACGGCAAAAAGAAAAAAGGGGGCGACGCATGAGCGCGCTCCATTACGGCCTGACTCCGAAGATGAAGCCGATCTCGCCGCGGCGCACCGCCGTGGTCGCGGCGCTTGACGTCGGGTCGAGCAAGGTCGTGTGCCTGATCGCGCGGTTGCGGCCGCAGGGGCCGCAGCAAGTCCTGACCCGGCGCACCCACACCATCGAGGTCATCGGCTTCGGCCACACCGTCGCCCGCGGTATGAAGGGCGGGGGCGTCGTCAATCTCGCCAAAGCCGAGGAGGCCATCCGCCAGGCCGTCGATGCCGCCGAGCGCATGGCGTCGGTGGAAATCGAATCGGTCGTGCTGTCGATCTCCGCCGGGCGCCTCTCCAGCGAACTGTTCGCCGCCGAGATCGAAATCGCAGGTTCCGCCGTATCGGAAGGCGATATCGCGCGTGTGCTCGGGGCCGGCAGCCGCCATTCGTTGCGCGATGGCCGCGCCGTCCTGCATTCGCTACCGGTCGGTTACTCGATCGATGGCGCCAATGGCATTCGCGACCCGCGCGGCATGCTCGGCTCGCGCTTCGGCGTCGACATGCATGTCGCCACGACCGAGGTCGCGGCGGCGCGCAATCTGATGCTTGCGGTCGAGCGCTGCCATCTCGACGTCGAGGCCATGGTGGCCAGTCCGTATGTGGCCGGCCTCGCGGTGCTCGCCGACGACGAGGCTGATCTCGGCTCCACGGTCGTCGACATGGGTGCCGGCACCACGACAATGGCGGCGTTCCGCAACGGCCGACTCGTCCATGTCGAAGGCTTCGCGCTGGGCGGTCATCACGTCACCATGGACATTGCCCGCGGCCTCAATGCTCGCATCGCCGACACCGAGCGAATCAAAACGCTTTATGGCACTGTGTTGAGCGGTGGATCGGATGAACGCGACATGATCACGGTGCCGCCGCTGAGCGAAGACGAGCGCGAGTCCGCGCAATTCGTGCCTCGTGCTGCCCTCGTCAACATCGTGCGCCCGCGCGTCGAGGAAATTCTCGAAATGGTCCGTGACCGGCTCACGGCCTCCTCGGGCGCGGCCGAGCGGCGCGGCAATGTCATTCTCACTGGCGGTGCGAGCCAGCTTACCGGACTGCCCGATCTCGCTTCGCGTGTTCTTGGCCGGCCGGTGCGCGTCGGCCGGCCGCTCGGCATTGCCGGAGCGCCGGAGGCGGCCAAGGGGCCGGCCTTTGCGGTCGCCGCCGGACTTCTTGTCTATCCGCAAGCGGCGCATCTCGAGCATTTCGAGCCGCGGCGCAAGCGGCAACTCATGACAGGCACGGGCGGCTACTTCGCCCGGGTCGGACGATGGCTTCGCGAGAGTTTCTGATGACCCCTGGATGCGAAGCTAGAAAATTCCAGCACCCGGTGGCGGACCGGACGGGGTCGGGCGCCGACAGCGCCCGCGCGACGAACAAGAGGCAATCATGACCATCAATCTGAACATTCCCGACATCCGTGAACTGAAACCCCGTATCACCGTATTCGGAGTCGGAGGCGCGGGCGGCAATGCCGTCAACAATATGATCAATGCCGGGCTGCAGGGGGTCGACTTCGTGGTCGCCAATACCGACGCCCAGGCGCTGACGATGTCGAAAGCCGAACGCATCATCCAGATGGGTACGCAGGTGACCGAGGGTCTCGGCGCCGGCTCGCAACCGGATGTCGGCCGTGCTGCGGCGGAAGAAGTGCTCGACGAGATCCGCGATCATCTCTCCGGCGCGCATATGTGCTTCGTCACCGCGGGCATGGGCGGCGGCACCGGGACTGGCGCCGCGCCAGTCATTGCCAAAACCGCACGCGATCTCGGCATCCTGACCGTGGGCGTCGTGACCAAACCGTTCCATTTCGAGGGCCAGCGCCGCATGCGCATCGCCGACGGCGGCATAACCGAGCTGCAGAAATGCGTCGACACGCTGCTCATCATTCCCAACCAGAATCTGTTCCGCGTGGCGAATGAGAAGACGACGTTCGCCGACGCCTTCGCGCTCGCCGATCAGGTGCTGTATTCGGGCGTCGCCTGCATCACCGATTTGATGGTCAAGGAAGGCCTCATCAATCTCGACTTTGCCGATGTCCGCGCCGTGATGCGCGAAATGGGCAAGGCGATGATGGGTACCGGCGAGGCCCAGGGCGAAAAACGCGCTCTGACCGCCGCCGAAGCCGCGATCTCCAATCCGCTGATCGACGATGCTTCGATGAAAGGCGCGCGCGGGCTTCTGATCTCGATCACCGGCGGCCGCGATCTGACGTTGTATGAAGTCGACGAAGCGGCAACGCGCATCCGCGAGGAAGTCGATCAGGACGCCAATATCATCGTCGGCGCGACCTTCGATGAGAGCCTCGACGGCATGATCCGCGTGTCGGTAGTGGCGACCGGCATCGATCAGGCTGCAGTGCAACGCGCGCCCGCGCCGGCGCACGCTGCGGAATCGCGGCTTGCGGATTTGGCGCAGCGGATCCGCAGCGACAACCAGCGCATCGCCGAACGCATCGAACGCGCCGAGCCGGTACGGCCGGCTGCCGCTGCCGCCCCGGCGCCCGCGCCTGCCCCGCTGGTAGCGGCGGCCCCGGCAGCGCCGGCGATACCGGTCGCAGCGCCCGCCAGCGTCAATGCATCGATCGAATCGGCTGCCAAAGCGGCGATCGCTTCGGCCGTGGAGGACGTGACGATCCGTCCGCTGGCGCCAAAACCCTCGCTCTTCATCGATCCGGTGCCGAGCGAGCCGCTGATCCGCGCACCGGAAGCCGCCGAACCGGCGGCATTCATTCCGCCGCCGGCGGAGCGGATGCCATTGCGCGCGCCGCGCATGCCGCGGATCGACGAATTGCCGGTGCCGGCGCAAAACGAGATCCGCGCCCGGCGTGGTGAACTGCCACAAGACGACCATCCGGAAAAGCGCCGGGTCTCGCTCTTGCAGCGCCTAGCCTCGGTGGGTCTGGGTCGCCGCGAGCCGGAGGAGCAAGAAGCCCCGCCGGCTCCGCGTGCTGCCCCCGTCACCGCGCCGTCCGCGGAGCGGCCGAGCGGCCGGCCGATGCCGCGCCCGGCCGAGCCGCGGCCGGAACCGGTATCCGAATACGCCAAGCGCGCAGCGCCGCAGGGGCTCGACCAGCACGGCCGGCAGAGCGCTGTGCATAACTCGAACGAGGAGGACCAACTCGATATTCCGGCTTTCCTCCGCCGCCAGGCGAACTGAAACCGGACTTGGAACCCGGACGAATGCGATAGTGAGAGGCCGCTGGATCCGGCATCTGGCGGCCTTCGATTTAAATGCCAGCACCGTGATGCGAAATTAAGCAGCTGATTTCGCTTTATATTCCGGCGCGCCTTAGGTGCACTGCACACCGCAGGATCGCTGGCGGCGCCCAAGTCCGGGTTGCGACCATCGGCACCGGTCTGCTCCCGTGTCGATTTGGGGCAAGCAGCCGACAAGAGTGCGGCCGGAAAAAGGTAACAGTTGGTAAGAAAGCGTGAATTGGCCTGCCGTCGGCCCGCCAGTAAGCTTTGCGGCGTTAGAGGGGAAGTTTTGGGGCTGAACATCTGGCGGTCGTACTGACTGCTCCTTTGTCCAGACCGAGATTGTTCTCTTCAGGGCGGGGTGGCCACAGGTCGCGACGTTTTCGCGAAGTGGGCCGTAAAGTGCGGGACGAACACATGACGCGGAGCGTGCAGGCCGGCAGGCAGACGACGCTGCAAGATCATGCGACCGTCACCGGCATCGGCGTCCACTCTGGCTCACCCGCTAATCTCACCTTGCATCCGGCCGAAGCTGACACTGGCATCGTGTTTTTGCGCTGCGGCATCGAGGGTCAGCCCGACCGCGAACTGAGCGCGAATTTCCGCTCGGTGACCGCGACCGAATTCGCCACCGTGCTCGGCGATCAAAACGGCCCGGCAGTATCGACCACCGAACATGTCATGGCGGCGCTGCACGGTCTTGGCGTCGATAATGCGGTGGTCGAGGTCGACGGTCCGGAAGTGCCCATCATGGACGGCAGCGCCGCGCCTTTCGTTGCGGCGATCGATCAAGCCGGTATCGTGTCGCTTCCGGCGCGGCGGCGCTATATCCAGGTGCTCAAGCCGGTGCGTGTCACCAAGGGCGAAAGCTACGGCGAATTACGGCCGCACGCGCGCGGCCTGCGCATCGAGACCGAAATCGAATTCGACCATCCGCTGATCGGACGCCAGGCCGTCGCCATGGACGTCGAGGCCGATGCGTTCCGCCGCGAACTGGCGCGGGCGCGTACTTTCGGCTTCATGCGCGATGTCGCCAAGCTATGGAGCGCGGGCTATGCTCTCGGCGCGTCGTTCGAGAATACCGTCGTGATCGCCGAAAATCGCGTGCTCAATCCCGAGGGCATCCGGTTCCACGACGAATTCGTCCGCCACAAGGCGGTCGACGCGATCGGGGATCTCGCCTTGGCCGGCGCGCCGCTGATTGGCGCCTATCATTCGGTCCGCGGCGGCCACAAGCTCAATCACGCCGTGCTCACCGCGCTCATGAGCGATCGCAGCGCCTGGACCTACGTCGAAATGGCGGAAAATCGCCGGCCGCGCGGCCATGCCGAACTCGCGACCGGTTTTGCGAGCCCCGCCTACGGGCCGGATGTCTCTTAACTACCTTGGCTTTTACGTCTTATTCCGGGCCGATTGTCGGCCATAATTCATGTATTGTAGCAGGACTGCGGTGCGCTCGGCCGGTTGCGGGGGCTGGGGAGCGAGCGAATGCACCGGCGGGGACAGGACTGAAATCACGCTCATGACGCCGCCGTTACGAGGATCGCCGAGATCCGGCCGCAGGCTGCGCGCTTCGGCGGGCTTAATGGCGCTCGCGCTCGTCGCCGCGTCCCTCATGGGCTGCAGCCTCCTTAACAAGGACGACGACCTCGTCCCCGACACGCCGGCCGACGCGCTCTACAATGAAGGCCTCTATCTCCTCAACAATAAGCAGGACTACAAGGCGGCGGCCAAGAAGTTCGACGAGGTCGACCGCGAGAACCCCTATTCGGATTGGGCGCGCAAGGCACTTTTGATGTCCGCCTATTCCTATTACCAGTCGGAGCAATACAGCGACTGCGTCAACTCGGCGAAGCGCTATGTGACATTGCATCCCGGCAGCCCCGACGCGGCCTATGCGCAATATTTGATCGGCGCCTCCTACTACGACCAGATCCTCGACGTTTCGCGCGACCAGGACCGCGCGACCCAGGCGATCGACGCGCTGCAAGAGGTCATCCGCAAATATCCGACCAGCGAATACGCCGTCGCGGCGCAGAAGAAGATCGACATGGCGCGCGATCAGCTCGCCGGCAAGGAGATGGATGTCGGCCGCTACTATTTGAACAATCGCGATTTCATCGGCGCCGTCAACCGCTTCAAGGTCGTCGTCACCCAATACCAGACCACCCGCCATGTCGAGGAAGCGCTGATGCGGTTGAGCGAAGCCTATGTGTCGCTCGGCATCATGGACGAGGCACAGACCGCGGCCGCCGTTCTCGGGCACAATTTTCCGGACAGCCCCTGGTACAAGGACGCCTATAAATTGGTGAAAAACGCCGGCGGCGAGCCGACGACCGAAAACAAGGGTTCCTGGATCAGCCGCGCCTTCCAGAAAATGGGTCTCGCCAGTTCGCGGACCGGATGACTGACGCGCGCGCCGGGAATCGGTAATATCCGGTTTCGACGCGCATGATCCCGCAAAGCGGTTTCCGGCTTTCGGGAAAAGGTCAGGCGCCAACCGCGATTTCAATCACCCGAATGCTGGCTCGCCTCTCTATCCGCGATATCGTCCTGATCGATCGGCTGGATATCGATTTCGGCTCCGGCCTTGCCGCGCTCACCGGCGAGACCGGCGCCGGCAAATCGATCCTGCTCGACGCCTTTGCACTGGCGCTCGGCGCACGTGGCGACGTCGCGCTGGTGCGCGAGGGCGCCGAGCAGGGTCAGGTAATCGCCGCCTTCGATGTCGCCAAGGATCATCCGGCGCGGCGGGTGCTCGCCCAGAACGATCTTGCCTCCGGTCTCGGCGGCGAGGAGGAGCTGATCGTCCGGCGCGTGCAATTCGCCGACGGCCGCACCCGCGCTTTCGTCAACGACCAGCCGGTCAGCGTGCAGGTGCTGCGCGCGCTCGGGACGGCGCTCGTTGAGATTCACGGCCAGCATGACGACCGCGCCTTCGTCGATGCCTCGACCCATCGGGCTCTGCTCGATGCCTATGGGGGCCTCGAGGCCAAGGCCGCCGAAGTGGCGGCGTTGTGGAGCGATCGCCGTGCGCGTGAGGCGGCCGTAGCCGATCATCGCGCCGCCATCGAGCGCGCCGCGCGCGAGGCCGAGTGGCTGCGCCACGCCGTCGACGAACTCGGCCGGCTTAAGCCCGAGGCCGGCGAGGAGACGGCGCTTGCCGAGCGCCGCACCGCGATGATGCAAGCGGAAAAAGTCTCCGAGGACTTGCGCTCGACGCTCGACTCCGTATCCGGACCGAACTCGCCGGTGCCGCCTTTGGCAACCGCAATGCGGCGGCTGGAGCGCCGCGCGGCGCAAGCGCCGGCGCTGATCGAGCCGGCCGTGAAGGCGATCGATGTCGCTTTGACGGCGCTGGACGAGGCGCATGCGCAACTCGAAGCGGCGCTCCGCGTCGCACAATACGATCCACAGGAACTCGAGCGCATCGAGGAACGCTTGTTCGCGCTGCGCGCTGCCGGCCGCAAATACAATGTTCCGGTCGATGCGCTGTCGGCGCTCGCCAACCGTTATGAAGGCGACCTTGCGCTGATCGACGCCGGCGCGGAGCGGCTCGCGACGCTCGAGCGCGAAGCCGCGGAGGTCTTGGCGCGCTACCGCGCCGCGGCCCAGGCGCTTTCGGACGCGCGGCGGCGCGCGGCGCTCAAGCTCGACAAAGCGGTCAATGCCGAGCTCAAGCCGCTCAAGCTCGAACGCGCGCAATTTTCCACGCAGGTCGAGAGCGAGAGCGAAGGACCGAACGGCCTCGACCGTATCGAATTCTGGGTGCGCACCAATCCGGGCACGCGGCCGGGGCCGCTGATGAAAGTCGCTTCCGGCGGCGAACTCGCCCGCTTCTTGCTTGCGCTAAAAGTGGTGCTGGCCGATCGCGGCTCAGCGCCGACGCTTGTTTTCGACGAGATCGATACTGGCGTCGGCGGCGCGGTCGCGGATGCGATCGGCCTGCGGCTTGCGCGTCTCGCATCCGGCGTCCAGGTCATCGCGGTCACGCATGCGCCGCAGGTGGCGGCGCGCGCCGAACGCCATTATGTCATCAGCAAAGATGCGCTCGCCAAAGGCAAGCGGGTCGCGACCCGCGTTGCCGAGCTGGAAGGCGAGCGCCGCCGAGAGGAGATCGCGCGCATGCTCGCCGGCGCCGAGATCACCGCCGAAGCCCGCGCCGCCGCAGAGCGGCTGATCCGCGCGGCGGGCTAATCGCTCCGGGGCGCCGCGTCACATGGCATCCAAAGAGATCACAAAAATTTCTGTCGAAGAGCTTGCCGAGAAACAGGCCAAGGCAGAGCATGCGCGGCTCGAGGCTGAGATCGCCGGCCATGACCGGCGCTATTACCAGGACGATGCGCCGACGGTATCGGATGCGGCCTATGACGCGCTGCGCCAGCGCTACAACGCCATCGAAGCACGCTTCCCGCAATTGCGCTCGCTGACGAGCCTGACCCAGCGCGTCGGTGCGGCGCCCTCAGGGCGCTTCGCCAAGGTGCGGCATGCGGTGCCAATGCTGTCGCTCGACAATGCCTTTGCCGCGGAGGACGTAGTCGATTTCGTTGGCCGCATCCGGCGCTTCCTGCGCCTGCCGGACGACGAGGAGATCGTTTTTTCCGCCGAGCCGAAGATCGACGGCTTGTCGATGTCGCTGCGCTACGAGGACGGCGAGCTTGTGACCGGCGCGACGCGCGGCGACGGCGCCGAAGGCGAAGACGTCACCGCCAATGTGAAAACGCTGAAGGACATCCCGAAACGGCTCAGGGGCAAAACCGTTCCGGGGATCTGCGAAGTGCGCGGCGAGGTCTATATGACCAAGCACGCCTTCCTCGCGCTCAATAGGCGGCAGGCCGAAAGCGGCGGCCAGGTCTTCGCCAACCCGCGCAATTCCGCAGCCGGTTCGTTGCGGCAGAAGGATCCGTCGATCACGGCATCGCGGCCGCTCGGCTTTTTCGCTTACGCGTGGGGCGAGATGAGCGACATGCCGGCCGACACGCAATCCGGCATGATCAAATGGTTCGAGCATTGCGGCTTTACGACCAATCCGCTGACCAAGCTCTGCCGCTCGGTCGAGGAGCTCATCGCCTTCCATCGCAAGATCGAGGAGCAGCGCTCGCATCTCGATTACGACATCGATGGCGTGGTCTACAAAGTCGACCGCCTCGACTGGCAGGAGCGGCTCGGCTTCGTCTCGCGCTCGCCGCGCTGGGCCATCGCGCACAAGTTCCCGGCCGAGCGCGCCGTGACCGTCCTCAAGGATATCGAGATCCAGGTCGGCCGCACCGGCGCCTTTACGCCGGTCGCCAAGCTCGAGCCGGTCACGGTCGGCGGCGTCGTGGTGCAGAACGCGACGCTGCACAACGAAGACTACATCAAGGGGATCGGCGGAAAAGGCGAGATACTGCGCGAGGGTCGCGACATCCGCATCGGCGACACTGTCATCATCCAGCGCGCCGGCGATGTCATCCCCCAGGTGGTGGATGTCGTAATCGACAAACGCCCCAAAAATGCCAAGCCCTATCATTTTCCGACGAAATGCCCATGCGCGCTGCATACTGACGTCGTGCGCGAGGAGACCGCGACCGGCGAAGAGGGCGCCCGCGCGCGCTGCACCGGCGAATTCGCCTGCCCCTATCAGAAAATCGAGCATCTGAAGCTGTTCGTCTCGCGCCGCGCCTTCGACATCGATGGTTTCGGCGAAAAGCAGATCGAGTTTTTCTTCGAGCAAGGCTGGGTCAAGGAACCGGCCGATATTTTTGAGCTGCCGAGACGCAACAAGGAGATCAAGCTCGAAGAGCAGGAAGGCTATGGCGAGACTTCCGTGCGCAACCTGTTTGCGGCCATCGAACAGCGCCGCGAAGTCGCGCTCGATCGCTTCATCTTCTCGCTCGGCATCCGCCATGTCGGCGAAACCACGGCGCTCGCTTTGGCGCGCGGGTATGGTTCGTGGGCGGCGTTTCACGATGCCTGCCTGAAGGTGGCCAAGGACGACGCCGAAGCCATCGCCGAGATGGATGCGCTCGATCAGATCGGCGAAACGGTCATCGAGGCCATCAAGGCCTATTTCGCCGAGAGCCACAATCGCCGCATTGTCGAGCGGCTGACCAAGGAAGTGAAAATCCTCGACGCCGAGAAGCCGCGCGCCAATTCGCAGGTCGCCGGCAGGACCGTGGTCTTCACCGGCTCGCTGGAGAAGATGACCCGCGACGAAGCCAAGGCCTCGGCGGAGCGGCTCGGCGCCAAAGTATCCGGCTCCGTATCGAAGAAAACCGATTACGTGGTGGCGGGCCCGGGCGCCGGCTCGAAACTCACCGAGGCGAATAAGCTCGGCGTGAAGGTTCTCACTGAGGACGAGTGGGCGAAGCTGATCGGCTGAGTTTCGCGGCTCACCCCAGCGCCGCCGTCGCCGCAACGAGCCACTGCCGTGTCGGCGCGTCGAGCAGCGGCGCCAACGCATCGCGCACACGGGCGTGATAGGCGTCGAGCCAGGCTAGTTCCTCGCCGGTCAGCAAGGCCGGTTCGACGAGACGGGCATCGATCGGCGCGAGCGTCAGCGTCTCGAAAGCATTCAGCGGCTTCTCGGCATGCGCCACCGCTTTGGCTTCGGTGACCAGGATCAGATTTTCGATGCGGATGCCGTAGGCGCCGGTGCGGTAATAGCCGGGCTCATTGGACAGGATCATGCCGCGTTTGAGCGGTGCCGAGCCGAGTTTGGAAATGCGCGCCGGCCCTTCGTGCACCGAGAGATAGCTGCCGACGCCGTGGCCGGTGCCGTGATCGAAGTCGAGCCCGTGCCGCCACAGAAATTGGCGGGCCAAAGTATCAAGCTGCGCCCCGTTGGTGCCGTCGGGGAATAGCGCGCGGGCGATGGCAATATGGCCTTTGAGCACTAGCGTGAAATTCTTGCGCATATCGGCGCTCGGCTTGCCGACCGCGATGGTACGCGTGATGTCGGTGGTCCCGTCTTCGTACTGGCCGCCGGAATCGATCAAAAAAAGCTCGCCGGGCCCGATGCCGCGGTTCGTCTTGTGGCTGACGCGGTAATGCACGATGGCGCCGTCCGGTCCGGCGCCGGCGATGGTCGGAAACGACACATCCTTGAGCAGGCCTGTCTCACGGCGAAAGCTTTCCAGCGCCGCGACGGCATCGATCTCGGTGAGATGCCCACGCGGCGCCTCGCGGTCGAACCAGGCGAGAAAGCGCGTCACTGCGACGCCATCGCGCTGCTGCGCGGCGCGGGCGCCGGCGATTTCGGCGGCATTCTTGACTGCCTTTAGCGGCGTGATCGGGTCGCTGCCGCGCAACACCCTACCGCCATTGCTGGCGACGAGCCGGGCGATCGCTTCGGGGCAGGCGGCCGGATCGAGCCGCACTGTTGCCCGCGTTTTGCCGAGCGCCGCAAGATATTGCTCGAAATCCTCCGGCGGTCGGACCTCGGCGATCGCCTCGAGCGCGTGCCGCACATCGTTGCCAAGCTTGCGGCCGTCGATATAGAGCGCCGGCCGGCCTTGTTTCGGCACCGTCGCGAAGGCCAGCGCGACCGGCGTGTGCGGCACGTCGCTGCCGCGGATATTGAACAGCCAGGACACGGCATGCGGATCGGAAACGACCAGCGTATTGGCGTTGGCTTTCTCGATATCGGCGCGGACCCGCGCAAGCTTCGCTTCGGCGGCCTCGCCGGCATAGCGAAGGTCGTGCAGCACGACGGCGCCGAGCGGCGGCTGCGGCCGGTCACGCCAGCCGGCGTCGATCGGATTGTCGTCGACGGCGACAAGACTTGCGCCCGCTGCTTCGCAGGCCTTGGCGAGGCGCTCGGCGCCGTCGACCGTATGCAGCCAGGGCGAATAGCCGAGCTTGGCGCCCGCCGGCAGATTTTCTTCGATCCATTGCGCTGGTGGATGCTCGACCAGATGCTCGACCGCAAAGACAGCGGTGTCGACCTCCTCGCGCACCTGCATCGCATAGCGGCCATCGATAAAGATCGCGGCGCGGTCGTTGAGCACGACGGCCGCGCCGGCCGAGCCGGTGAAGCCGGTCAGAAACGCAAGCCGCTCGGCGCAGGGCGGCACATATTCGTTCTGATAACGGTCGGCGCGCGGCACGACAAAACCATCGAGGCCGCGCCGCTTCAGCTCGGCGCGCAAAGCCGCGACGCGGGCCGTACTCGCGCCGCGCTCGCCGCGATCTTCGAACGACTGGAAATGGGCCTCGAACATGCAGCGAATTTAGGGGCGCTTGTCGGCGGGAGCAACGACGGCGCGCCGGCGCCGCTTCAATATCAGCGTCGTCCAGCCGTCGATCTCGATCCGCCGTTCGAGCGGCAGCGCGCGATAGGCCGACAGCGCGGCGTTGGCCTGCACATTGAGGAGCCCGGACAGCACTAGGTGGCCGCCCGGCGCGATGGTCTTGGTCAGTGGCGAGGCCAACCGCTGCAGCGGCCCCAAGAGAATATTGGCCACCACGAGATCGAACGGCGCGCGCGAGCGAATCGCCGGCGCCGCCAGGCCGTTCGCTTTCACGACCTCGATCAGGGGACCAGCGCCATTGAGTTTTGCGTTTTCCCGCGCCACGCGGACGGCATCGGCGTCGATATCGGTCGCAAGCACGCGCCGGCGCAAGGCGCGGGCAGCCGCAATGGCGAGTACGCCCGTGCCGGTGCCAAGATCGAGAATGCGCCGCGGCTTTGCCGTGCCGAACGACTTGCCCAGCCGGTCGATGGCCAACAGGCAGCCGCGCGTAGTGCCGTGATGGCCGGTGCCGAAGGCGAGCGCCGCTTCGATTTCGACACCGATGCGATTGAGCGGCACACGGGCGCGATCATGCCCGCCATGCACGATGAAGCGCCCGGCCGCGATCGGCTGCAGTCCGGCGAGGCTTGCGCCGACCCAATCCTTGGCCGCGAGCCGCTCGAAGCCGAGCGCCTTGCCGGCCCCGGGCCCGGCCGCCACAGCAACGAGCGCCCGCAGCGCATTTTTGTCGGGCACGGCGCGAAAATAGACAACGACGCGCCAGCGGCCCGGCGCCGTCTCCGTCAGGCTCACGGCCGCTTCATCCGCCACAAAGCTCTCGGCGACGAGATCGGCGATACGACGTGCCGATTGTTCATCGGTTATCAACACGGCAAGCGACGTCGGCGCCCTTTTGGCGTGTTCGAAACTCATCGGATGATCATGGGGTTGCTGTCTTTTCCACTTAATCCACAAGGCTAAAGCCCAAACTGCCCGTAGCCGATCAAAGCCGAATTATCGGTAGTGTCTCAGTTTGATTGTGGCCGGCCCCGCTTGCCTTTCGTTCACTTTTCGTTCACGTTTGCTGTGGAGAATGGGGACCAATATGCAGGATCGGCGTTTGTCTGAGGCTAGTCTGCCCGTGCTATGCAATTATCCGGTGCGGGGGAGTTGGGTAATGATCGACCGGGACTTGTATCAGGCCATCCCGATCCATGGACGGCGCATTACCCTCTGCGGGTCTACGCGATTCCGAGAACATTTCGACTTCTGGAATACTCATCTTACCCTAGCGGGAAACGCCGTCTATTCGGTGGCCGTGGACGCACACGGCGAAGCGCGCGAGGCGCTGCCGACCGAAAAGGAGAAGGTCCTCCTCGATGAAGTCCATCTTCTCAAGATCAAAAACAGCGACGCAATCTTCGTTTTGGACGTAAATGGCTATATAGGATCCAGCACATCGCGCGAGATCGAATTTGCGCGCTCGCGTGGCAAGGACGTCTACTACCTGAGCAAGCTTTTTCCCGGAATGGCTAAGCGCTCGGCTTGAACTCGATACGCCCCTCTTTGAGGTCCGCCACGAGGACGCCCTCCTTGGCTTTGATCATCTGGCGAATGACCGCAGCAGACTGCATCATAACCTCCTCCCATTGCTTTTCGGTAACCCACGTAATTTCGCGATCACCCGACAAAGTCCGAAGGCCACGGAGGAAGTTCGTATCAACGCTAGTCGCACCGTCTAAAAAGTCATTCTGCTCAAAGTACTGAAAGATTAGCCGGCTAAGCGCCTCCTCAATGTCCCTAGCCTTGGCGCCGTCCTCTACACGATCAGTGGTTTCGTCATGCTTGCGCTTCTTCGCTAGCAGTTTCCGGAATACAGGCGACCATCTCAAGCACGCCATGAGGCCGATATGGATCACGTCGTGAAAGCGATAATAGTCCTCCTTGTATTCATTATCATCAACCACGTCGCCGACTTGGCCGTGCCCTCGAAGAGTAAGGCGCATTTTCACGACGCCTCCTTCTTCGCGGCGCTCAAACACAAACTCTAAATGATCGGGAAGCTTCTCATTGTCGTCGGAGTGAAATTCTCGGCGCGCAGAAAAAAGAGTGTCTTGATCCTGTTTCCAGCGCCGTTCTAGAAACTTGACGTTTTGCTCGGCCACATCCGAGAACCGGGTGTCGAGATGGTCTGCGATCATCGCGACATACCACAATGCGTCGCCAAGCCGGGAAATGATGTCATTGCGCTTGGCGTGAACGGCGATGTCGTGCCTCATAAATTTCTTCACAAGACTATCGATTTGCCCAACTTCATCGCTTAGCCCAAGTAGGAGAAAGTAGAATTTCTCGTCATCCTTGAGCGGAAGTGTATCGGTGCGCTTCGCGGCCGTCTGGTACTCATCGAAATCCATGACACGCCCTACAACTACTATTCTGTTTATACAACCGCCGGTCAGTTACGGCAACTGGTCATCTCACTGCAAATAGGCTATGCTTAGCGCAAAGCATGGAGTGAGCCTTGCCACGTGGACCTAAAGGCGAAAAACGCCCCGCCGATACCAATGCCGCCGCCGTCATGATCGGCAAGATCGCAACCGGCGAAATCGAGGACAAAGTGACGGATGACGGCAAGAACGCCGCGGCCGTGGCGCTTGGGCGGATGGGCGGGAAGGCGCGAGCGGATGGCATGTCAGCCCGGAAACGAAAAGAGATCGCCAAAAAAGCTGCCGCAACTCGCTGGTCTAAAAGCATAAAATAGTTTCTGCATAAATTTCCTTGTAAAAAGGAAATGGATGTGCGACCGTGATTTATAGAATCACGTGAGGCCATTCCATGCCGATCATGCCCGCACCGCCTCTTGAGTTGATCAAGAAGGTGCTTGAGGACTTCGAACTCCGGATGCGCGAAATACTGGAGGGCGCATGGGAAGACTGGCAGACGATGACAAAGCGGGCGCTTCTTTCGCCGCGCTCGCGAGCCTCGATAGTCTTTGATTTCATCAAGGCGCGAGCGCTTTTGGAGTTCGACGGCGATCGGAACATACGCGCCATCCCGAAAGGTCAGACGGTCCACTTCTTATTCCGCGACCGTGTGCTGGTGCGTTTCAAGAAAGCCAATTCGTCCGGTCTCGGCTCCAACATCGAGACACAGGCCGTCATCGAGTTTGTCGATCCGCAGTTCCCGTTGTTTGCGCTGCCGCCAATCTACAACATCGAAGTCTGCTATCGCTTAGACAAGCTCGCCACTCGCATGGCGCTGCTGGCTGTAACGGCGCGCCAGCGCAATACGAAACTGTGGGCCTATGAACTCAACCGCCCGACCTCTGCGGCAGTTTTGCCGATGCCGGAGCCGCCGCCCGGCGATAGCACGCCGCCCGAAGTCCGCCCCCGCAAGCCGCTCGACAAGCCCGAACACGGCGGGGAGTAAGCCATGCCAGTCAATGGTGCGATGCTGCGCTTGGCGCGGCAGCGAAGGGGATTCCATCAAACCGATGCGGCCCCGAAACTCGGTATTGATCAATCCCTATTGTCACGGATTGAAAACGGCATGGCGGAAGCGCGCGATGAGATAATCCTGCGTGCTGAAGCCATTTACGAGACGCCCCGCTCTTTTTTCGAACAGACCGATCCTGTTTATGGCGCTCCGGTCAGCGTGCATCCCATGTGGAGACGCAAGGCCGACGTAACAACGCGCGAATTGGACGCGGTCGTTGCGGAAATGAACATTCGCGTGATGCACATTCGCCGGCTGTTGGAAGGGGCGGAATTTGTAAATTCAAGCGAACTCCCGCGTCTGGATATTGATAACTACAACGATCCGACTGAAATCGCAGGTCTGGTTCGCGCTCATTGGAAGCTGGCCCGTGGGCCAATCAAGGATTTGACGTTGCTGGTCGAACGCGCGGGCGTTCTTGTCGCTCATTCGGCTTTGGGCGGAGCGTCGATCAGCGGCGCCACGTTTTCTGTACCTGGTATGCCACCGCTTATTGTGTTGAACAGTGAGCAGCCTGCAGACCGGCTACGCTACACACTGGCACATGAGCTGGGGCATCTCGTAATGCACCGATTCCCGTCCCCCAACATGGAGGATGAAGCCAATGAATTTGCGTCAGCGCTTTTGATGCCAGCCGCCGATATCAAGCCGTATTTTGTCGGCCGTCGCGTTGATCTCGCTCTACTGGCTTCTTTGAAACCGGAATGGAGGGTTGCGATGCAGGCTCTCCTGATGCGCGCCACCGCTCTAGAACTCGTTTCCAAAAACCAAGCGCAATATTTATGGAAGCAAATCAGCGCAAGGCGTTTGCGCTTGCGTGAGCCGCCGGAACTCGATTTTGCGCCGGAAAAGCCGACCGTGATTCAAACGATGCTGCGCGTCCATAGGGATGCCCTTGGCTATTCCGACGCGGATTTGGCGCGCTTACTGCATTTCCGCGAACACGAAATGAGCCAGTTCTATGTGACGGCAGGGCCGGATAAGCGGCCTCGGATAGCGATAATGAAGTGAACATTGTACTTGACGCTAAGCAAGAAAGTTCATATCATGCGGGGCATGAACAAGCTCCCATTGGAAAAGCGCGTCCAAATCCTGACCCTGCTGGTCGAGGGATCGTCGATGCGTTCGGTGTCCCGCGTGTGCGGCGTATCGATCAATACGGTCACAAAGCTGCTGGTTGACGCCGGAACGGCCTGTGCGGCCTTCCATGATGAAAAGGTCCGCAACGTCTCAGCGAAGGCCGTCCAGTGCGATGAAATCTGGTCATTCGGCTACGCCAAGCAAAAAAACGTCAAGTTCGCCAAGAGCGCCCCGGCGGGCGCGGGCGACATTTGGACGTGGACCGCAATCGACGCGGACTCCAAGCTGATCGTGTCGTGGCATGTCGGCGACCGCAGCCAGCACACTGGCATTTCGTTCATGGGCGATCTCAAAGCGCGGCTCGCCAATCGCGTCCAGCTAACGACGGATGGTCATAAGGCGTATTTGAAGGCGGTCGAAGTCGTCGATTTCGATGCTGACTACGCCATGCTGAGCAAGATTTTTGCCACCGATTACGCCGGGCCGGGCCGTTATAGTCCTCCCAAATGCATTGGTGCGATCAAGCAGCCAATCAAGGGCAATCCGGACCCGGCGCTGGTCAATACGTCATTTGCCGAGAGGCAGAACATGACCATGCGGATGGCAATGCGGCGGTTTACGCGCCTCACCAATGCGTTCTCCAAGAAATTCGAGAACCACTGCCACGCGCTGGCGCTCTATTTCTTCTGGTACAATTGGGTCCGAAATCACAAGACCCTGGGGGTAACTCCGGCGATGGCCGCTGGCCTGATCCAGACCCCGCTGAAATTCACAGACTTACTCACAGCAATGGACGCCGACGAACAACACCGATTAGTCGAGAAGCGTCAGGCGGTTATTGAGGCTTCCGAACGATCGTCCCCGCCACAATCAAACTGAGACACTACCGAATTATCCCCGGCGAAATAGGCGCATTATCCCCAGCCCGGCCAGCGCATTCCCCCAGCATCTCCACAGCCTTCGCGGGACTGCCCCGACGGCTCGGCTGTGGCTTCGGGCGCCGTATGGGGTTCATAATTGAGGTGAATAAGGGAACACTCGGGAGGACACCATGATCGCACAATCCGCGCGCCGCTTCGTAGCAGTTGCCTTAGGAGTCGCCGCCTGTTTCGCCGCTTACTGCGGATCGAGCGCCGCGCTGGCGCAGGGAGCGCCTGATTACGCGGCGCTTCTCGCAGCACCCGATCGCAGCGATGCCGACCGGCAGGCCGACAAGCGCCGCGACCCGGCGCCGTTTCTGGCTTTCGCAGGCGTAAAGCCCGGCATGAAGGTGCTCGATATGGGAGCCGGTGGCGGCTACAGCACCGAATTGATGGCGCGGGCGGTTGCGCCGAATGGCGTCGTCTACGGCCAGAACCCGGCGGAACTCGGCGACAAGCCCAAGGCGGCATTCGCCGCGCGCATGGCGACCCCGGCCATGAAAGACGCCGTCGCCGATGTTGCGCCGTTCGACGATCCGGTGCCGCCAGGCGCGCCGCCGCTCGATATGATCACGTTCCTGTTCTATTACCACGACACGGCCTACATGAACGTCGATCGCGCCGCCATGAACCGCAAGCTTTTTGCGGCGCTGAAGCCCGGCGGCTTTTTGATCGTGGCCGATCATTCGGCGCTGCCGGGGCAGGGCCTGACCGTCGTCAAGACACTGCATCGCATCGAGGAGACGACCGAGCGCCAGGAAATCGAGGCTGCGGGGTTTCGCTTTGTTGCCGAAGGTAATTTCTGGCGCAACCCCGCCGATACCCACGACTACCCGAGCTATAAGCCGATGCCGGTCGACAATTTTGTGCTCAAGTTTCAGAAGCCCTAAACCCTGATCCAATTCAACTGAATCGGATCAGAGCATAGGCGCTTTGTTTGAGCATGATCTTATCCGAAAACCGGCTTCCACTTTTCGGGATCACGCTCTGGTGAGGCCGGTCACTTCAACTCGTCCTTTACCTTCTCCAAGCCGGCATTGACGCAGTCATCGTCGACGCCGGGCGAGCCCGAAACGCCGATACCACCAAGGACGTCGCCACCAACCTTGATCGGCTGACCGCCCGGGATGGCGATCACGTTCGGCAGCGTCACCTGCTGGTGGGCAACCGAATTGGGATCCAGGAGCTTCTTGGCGTATTCGGCGGTCGGTTGTTTGAACGTCATCGCCGTGTAGGCCTTGCGGCGTGCGTTTTCCATGGTGTGCGGCGACGCCTTGTCGGCGCGCATGGCGACGATCGTGTCGCCGTCGCGGTCGACCACGACCGCGGAGGTGCCGTAGCCCTTGGTGTTGCAGGCGGCGATCGCGCCCTCGGCGATGGCCGTGGCGGTATCGAGAGACAAATCCTTGTGCATGATGATCGCGGCGCCTGCCGGTGCTGCGATCACGGAAATCGCGGCCGCAAGACCGCAGAGTCGGACGAACGGCATGGTGCTAGCTCCTCCCGGAAAACTTCGCCTTGTGAGAACGGCGAATGCCGGGATGCTATTCCATTTTCGATCGTGGCGATGCAGTGGTTACGGCGCGCCCGTTCAACAGCCTGTGACCGTTCGAACGCTTACCACTGCCGATAGGCCGGCTGCGCGTAGTATTGCTGGCCATAATACGGTTGCTGGCCGTAGGGCTGGGCGTAGTAGTGCTGGCCATAGGCAGGCTGGCCGTAATACGGCGGCGGTTGCGGCGGAAATTGCGACTGCCGCTGGGCATATTGCGGCGGGCCCTGATATTGCGGTCCCGGCTGCTGACCATAGGGCTGCTGCTGATATTGCGGCGCCGTTTGCAGCGGAGCGTTGGAATATACCGTCTCGTTTTCGGGAAGGCGTTGGCGCGCCACCGGGCCGTTGTCGCCGCCCGGTGTGCGGCCGGCGATGGTGACGCTGGTTTTGGCCATGCCCTCGGCCTTGACCAGATCGAACAGCGTTGCCGCGTGCTCCGGCGACAGCCTCACGCAACCATGCGAAACGGCGAGCCCGAGATGCTTGACGTCGAAAAAGCCGTGGATGGCGTGGCCGTGCAGGTCGAAGAAGATGGTGTGGGGCATCGGCGCATTGTCCCACTCCTGCGAGAAATGGTCGGCGTCCATGCGGTTCGGCTTGAAATTGCCGTTCGGTGTGTCGTAGCCGGGCCGGCCGGTCGACACCGGCCACGTGTAGCGGGGCTGGCCATCGACCGCGACCGACATCTGCTGGGTGCTTTTGTCGATCGAAATGGCAATGTCGGCACGGGCCGCAACGGCGAACGGCACGCTCAGCGCGGCCGCGAGCAGCGCGGTCGACCGCGGACAGGCGTAAATTCCGGCGAGACGCATGTTGAACACCCGTGGGACGGTCGCCCGTTCTCAGTCGCCCAATCTTAGAAGTCTTTCGCTTATCTTTGGTTCAAATCAAGAGCATCGCCGCGCTGTCGGGCGGAATGGTGAACGCATTAAGGCGGGAATTCGAATAGCCGCGTCAGGCGAAATAGCGCTCGATGATGCGCCGGTAGATCGCGGTCAACGTGACGAGATCTTTGATCGGCGTGCACTCGTCGATCTGGTGCATGGTTTGGCCAACCAGGCCGAATTCGAGCACCGGGCAATAATCCTTGATGAAACGCGCATCCGACGTGCCGCCGCCGGTCGACAATTCGGGCTTGCGGCCGGTCACTTCGGTAATGGCGGCGACGGCAAGATCGGTGAACGGTCCGGGCTTGGTGACAAAGACGTCGGCGTTCGAGGGCATCCATTCGATGGCGTAATGCACGCGGCCGGCCGCCGCGGCCTTTGCGCGGTGTTCGATCAGCGTCTTGAGCGCGGTCTGGCTGTGCCGGTCATTGAAGCGGATGTTGAAGCGCGCCCGCGCCTCGCCCGGAATCACATTGACGGTCGGATTGCCGACATCGACTGTGGTGAATTCGAGATTGGACGGAGCGAATTGCGCGCTGCCCTCATCGAGTGGCGCCTGCAATGCGGCCATCAGCGTGATCAAGCCGCGGATCGGATTGTCGGCGCGTTCCGGATAGGCGACATGGCCGGAGCGGCCGGTGACGATCAGCGTGCCGTTGAGCGAGCCGCGCCGTCCGGCTTTGACGGTGTCGCCTATGCTCTCGACATTGCTCGGTTCGCCAAGAATGCAGTGGTCGAACTTTTCACCGCGCGCCGCCGCCCATTGCAGAAGTTTGACCGTGCCGTTGACCGCGATGCTCTCCTCGTCGCCGGTGATCAGGAGCGAGATCGAGCCCTTGGGCTTGCCGCCGTTCGCTTCGAGGTAGTCCAACGCCGCCGCGACAAAGGCCGCGATGCCGCCTTTCATATCGACGGCGCCGCGGCCGTAAAGCATGTCGTCCACGACCTCGCCGGCGAACGGCGGATGCGACCACGCGCTCTCGTTGCCGGGCGGCACCACGTCGGTATGACCGGCAAATACCAGATTGGGCTGTGACGTGCCGATGCGGGCGTAAAGATTGTCAATCGGCGCCGTGCCGGGCTCGGCGAATACGGTGCGATGCACCGCAAAGCCCGCTTGCGCCAGCAAGCTTTGCAAAACGCCAAGTGCGCCGCCGTCTTCGGGAGTGACCGAGCGGCAGCGGACAAGATCGCGAGCGATGGCGGCGGGATCGGCGGTCATGGCCGGCAGTGGTGATCGTGCCGTGCGGCCCAGTCAAGTCCGCGGCGGCGTGGCGCCGGACGCCAGCGGATCGGGCCCGTATTGGTTCGGGCCCGGCGTGCCGCGGCGAAAGCCGAGCTCGACCAATAGCGCGAGACCCATCACCGTGAACGGCAGCGCGATGGCGAGCGAGAGCATGCTCGGCTCGTCTTCGGTCCCGGTCATTTCCAGCACGGTGAGCAAATCGAGCACCGCGCCGGCGCCGAAGAAAGCGATCAACAGCCAAAGCGGCATGTTGCGGTCGTGGCCGCGCTTCACCGCGATGGCGAATTCCGGATAGGTGAACGCCAAATCGACGATGGCGCTGAGCCGGTCGCCCTGGATCGCTTCGGCGAGAAAGTGACCGAAAATTTCGCCGACCGTGACCGCGGCCATCGCGATCCAAAACGTCTTGCGAGTGATGCGGCCATCGAAACTGTTGAGGAGATAGGCCCAATCCATCGGTGCAACTTAACTTCAATCTCGAAGTAATTCGTTGATGCTGGTCTTGGCCCGCGTTCTCTCGTCGACCCGCTTGACGATCACCGCGCAATAAAGACCGGGGCCGGGCTCGCCAGTCTTGAACGGCTTGCCTGGCATCGTGCCCGGCACGACGACCGAATAAGCCGGGACCTCGCCTTGCATCGTCTCGCCCGACTCGCGGTCGACGATCTTAGTCGAAGCGCCGATGAAAACCCCCATCGATAGCACCGCCCCCTCGCGCACCACCACGCCCTCGGCGACCTCCGAACGCGCACCGACAAAACAATTGTCCTCGATGATCACGGGGCCGGCCTGCAGCGGTTCGAGCACGCCGCCAATGCCGGCGCCGCCCGAAATGTGGCAGTTCTTGCCGATCTGGGCGCAGGAGCCGACCGTCGCCCAGGTATCGATCATGCTGCCCTGATCCACATAGGCGCCCAGATTGACGAATGACGGCATCAGCACCACGCCCGGCGCGATATAGGCTGAACGGCGCACCACGCACCCCGGCACGGCGCGGAAGCCTGAGCCGCGAAAACGCTTGTCGTCCCAATCGTCGAATTTCGACGGCACCTTGTCCCACCACTTGGCGTGGCCCGGACCGCCCGGGATTGCGGTCATGTCATTGAGCCGAAATGACAGCAGCACCGCCTTCTTGAGCCATTGATTGACGCTCCACGTGCCGTCGGGCTTGCGCTCCGCGACGCGCGCGACACCGCGGTCGAGCAGATCGAGCGCATTGTCGACCGCGTCGCGCACTTCGCCTTTGGTCGCAGGCCCAATCTCATCGCGCCGTTCGAAGGCGGCGTCGATGATAAGGGCCAGATTTTCGCCAGTGCCCGCTGACGTCATGAAGGTGATCCCCGCTGCGCGGTTTGTCGGGGCAGGCCCCAACGATGTCAAGCGCCGGCGGCATCGGCGCGCGTGGCTGCTATGCCGAGCAAGAATTCCGTCAGATCGTCAGTCACATGATCGACATAAGGCGCGTCGCGGCCCGCAAGCTCCCAGTCCTCCCGCGATACCTGACGGTTGCCTTCAGGTACGACCAGCACGGTGCTCATGCCGAGCGCGTGCGGCACTTCGAGATTGCGGGCGAGGTCCTCGAAAATGGCCGCACGCGTCGGATCGACGTCGTGCCGCAGGAGAAAGCGGTCATACACCTGAGGCCGCGGCTTCGGCTCGAGCTCCGCCGCCCTGATATCGAAGACATCTTCGAAGTGGTGGTCGATTTCGAGCCGCCGCATCACGGCGTCGGCGTGGCTGCGTGTGCCATTGGTGAGGATGAGCTTGCGGCCCGGCAGCTTGGCGATCGCGTCGCCCAAGCCGGGGTTCGGCTCGATCGGCGAATGATCGATCTGATGCACGATCTCGAGATACTCGTCCGGCTGCAGGCCGTGCTCTTCCATCAGGCCCCGCATGCTCGTGCCATAGCGCAGATAATAGTCCTTCTGCAGCCGGAACGCCTCGTCGGGCGTGATTTTGAGAAAGCCAGCGATGTAATTACGGATGCGTTCGTCGACCTGCTGCCACAGATTGAGATGATGCGGGTACAGCGTGTTGTCGAGATCGAACACCCAGGTGTCGACGTGTTGGAAGCCGGATCTACCGGGTTTGGGATCAGGCTCGGGGACGGGGCGCGGCATCGTCCCCGGTGTAGCGCTCAACCCGCTTCGCGCCAAGACGTCGCCGGAATCAGGCCCTTGAGGGCCCCATCGTGCAGCCGGACCGGATCGCGTTCGCCTTCCATGGCGAGCCGCAGCACACAGCGCGCCAATTCGTCGGGCTTGACGGTGGTGTTGCCGATCGCTTTCAGCGTCAGCCACGCCTCGTCGAAAGCCGCCTCGAGGACGACAAGCGTCGGAGGATCGAAGGAGTTGTTGTGGAACCCGCGCATCGGTTCCGTCCTCACCGCTTTAACACCGATATTTTTTGTGAATTGCCGGCCGAAGCTTCGGCCGAGACTTGGTCGAGTTTGTGACCCCGGGCATTGACCTGGATCAACGGCGCGTGACTTGGGCAGCCTCGGACCGGCGATCGGGCGCCGTGATTAGCATTACGCGCTGAGTCGCGGCAAGAGGCGCGTGGCGTTGCCGCTGGCGACGGCTTCAAGGTCCGCCGGCGCCAGATTGAGCTGCCGCAGATTGTCGATCTGGTTGAGCGCAAAATACGGATAATCGGTGCCGTAGGTGATCTGCGACATCGGCACGAGCTTGGTCAACGCCGCCATCGAGGCCGGATGGGTCGCATTGGCGGTGTCGTAATAGAGACGGCGTAACTCCGCTTCGATGCCGTCGGGCGCAAATCCACCTGGACTACGCGCGCGCTGGTCGTAGAACGCCTCGATGCGTCCGGCGAGCATCGGAATTGTTCCGCCGGCATGGGAGAACAACCATTTGATGTCGCGCTGTTGGACAAAAGTTCCACTGAGCAAAAGGCTGACGATGGTGCGCGTGGTGTCGTGTGGCACCTCGATCACCGCCGGAAATGTGCCGACGCTCAAATTGGCGCAACATGACGCGACCAGCGGGTGCACATAGACGACAGCCTTGCGGCGGTTCAGTTCGTCAAAGACGGGCTTGTACAGCGGATTGCCAAGCCATTTGTCGCCGTAATTGGTCTGCAGATTGACGCCGTCGGCCTTGAGCGTATCAAAGGCGTATTCGATCTCCTTGAGCGTGGCGTCGATATCGAGCATCGATAGCGGAGCAAACAGCCCGTAGCGACCGGGATGATCGCGCACCATCTCGGCAGCGAAATCGCAGCACAGCATCGCCATGTCGTGGGCTTTGCCGGCTCCGTCGTCGAACCAAACGCCCGGTGTGGAGGCGAGCGACAAGATGCTCGTCGTGACGTTGTTTTTGTCCATCGCTTCGATGTCGTTTTGCGGCGTCCAGGCACTCTGGACGGCGAAGTGGGGAACCTTGCGCTGGTCCTCCCAATCGATCTGAGCCTTCTGATAGGCCGGCGGATAAAAGTGGTGATGCGTATCGATCAGCTTCGCCGCTGCGGCGTGGGCCGGAGTCGTCTCGCCGGGAAGGAAGGCCGCGGCTCCGAAGGCCGCGGCGCCGGCTAAGAATTGGCGGCGGGAGGAATGGCATTCGCAGCCGAAGGATCGCCTGTTGGATATCTTCAATTGATTGCGTAGCGGCGCAGTCGCGCTGAGCGATGCTGTCATGATTTCCTCCCGGCGCCCTTTTGTGCGCGATCTTACCCGCCTCGCGCGGCTTGCGATAGCCGTTCGACGGCGGTGCCTATCGCCACAATTGAAACGCCACCAGCGCCGCCAGCATGGTGGCGCTGCCAATACCTTGAATTGGCGTGATCGCCTGGCCGAGCACAAGCGCGCTCAGGATCGTCGCGGTCAGCGGCTCGAGATTCATGATCAGCGCGGTGCGGAACGGGCCGACGCGGAGCGTCGAGACGAAGACGAATAAGATCGCGGCCGTCGACGACAGGCTCATGGCCACCAGACAGGTCCACCCAAGACTTGTTTGCGGCGCATTCCATGTCTGTGCCGCGGCGGATATGGCGAAGAAGGCCGCCGCCGAGGACAGCATCGAATACCAGGTCGTCAGCCGCGCGTCGGCGCCGACCAGATAAGCCCGCGTGGCGAGCAGCACGCCGGTGCGGCAGGCGGCGGCACCGAGCGCATAGGCGACACCGGCGAAAGCGAGACCGGCCGGATGCGCGCCGATCATGATCGCCAGTCCGAAAAATGCCGCAACCGCGCACAGCACGCCCTTCCAGCGCAACGGCTCGAAACCGGCGAGCGACGCGGCAAGTCCAGTCAGCAGCGGATAGGTGAAGTAGGATAAAATCGCCGTCGGTACGTCGATGGCGTCGATCGCCTTGAACAGACAAAAGATGAGGCCGGCGAACAAAAGGCCGATACCGAGAGAGATCAATCGCACCCGGCCGTCGGCATGCGGTCTTGGTCCAAAGCGCAGCCACGAGGCGACGAATGCGATTCCAACGATGCTGCGAAACGACAACATTGTCAGCACGTCGGCGCCGGACGCCAAGACGAGCTTAGTCAATATGTCGGATATGCCGAGTGCGGTCCCGGCGGCGATGCCGGGCGCCACGGGAAACATGTTCGGAGCGCGCAACGGAGCTTAGGGATGAATCAGTGTGCCGGCGCCGAGCTCGGTAAACAATTCGAGCAGCACCGCATGCGGCACCTTGCCGTTGAGGATGACGACGCCTTCGACGCCGCGGTCGAGCGCGTCGATGCAGGTTTCCACCTTGGGAATCATGCCGCCCGAGATGGTGCCGTCGGCGATCAGCCGGCGCGCCTCGTCGACCGACAATTCCTTGATCAGGTTTTTCGATTTATCGAGCACACCGGGCACGTCGGTCAAAAGCAACAGCCGCTTGGCCTTGAGCGCGCCGGCGATGGCGCCCGCAAACGTATCGGCATTGACATTGAACGTGCCGCCGTGGGCCGCTGCCGCGACCGGCGCCAGCACCGGGATCAGCTCGCGGCCGAGAATGGTATCGAGCACCCTGGTGTCGACCTTGTCCGGCTCGCCCACGAATCCGAGATCGACCACTTTCTCTATCGCGGAATCGGGATCGATCACGGTGCGCGTCAGCTTGCGCGCCACCACCATATTGCCGTCCTTGCCGCACAAGCCGATCGCCCTGCCGCCCGCCTCGTTGATGTAGCCGACCATTTGCTTGTTGATCGATCCGGCCAGCACCATTTCGACGATCTCGAGCGTCTTCGCGTCGGTGATGCGCAGCCCCGCCGAGTATTGCGATTGCACGCCCACTTGCTTGAGCATGGCTTCGATCTGCGGGCCGCCGCCGTGAACGACCACCGGATTGATCGCGGTCTGCTCGAGCAGCACGATGTCGCGGGCGAATTCGCGCGCCAGCGCTTCCGCGCCCATGGCGTGGCCGCCATATTTCACGACGACGATTTCCTCGTCATAGCGCTGCATATAAGGCAGGGCTTCGGCGAGGATTCGCGCTTGCACTTCGGGGCTTACGGGGGCGTTGGATGTCATCGGTGGGGCTTCCCGGCAGTCGGCGGAGATTCTTCTAAAGCATGTCCCGCAAAAGTGGAAACCGGTTCTGCAGAAAAGACATACTCAAACACATGGCCATTGCGCGATGCCGACTCGAGGAAAAATCGTCCCGCTCCAGCGTGACGGCCGCACGACAAAGCCGCCGTCAGCGGATGCGTTCGGCAAGCAGGCGCGCGATGGCGGCGCGCAATTGTGCCATGCCGGTGCCGGTCTGCGCGGACGTCACGATCAGATCGGGGAAGGCCGCCGGCCTCTTGCGCATGGCCGCCCCGACGGCCTCGACACGTTCGGCGAGTTCAGCCTCGCCGATCTGGTCGCATTTGGTGAGGATGATTTCGTGGCTGACAGCCGCCTTGCCGAGCGTGTCGAGGATGGCATCGTCGGCGGGTTTTAGGCCATGGCGTGCATCGATCAGCACATAGACCCGCGCCAGTGTGGCTCGGCCGTGCAGATAATCGTGAATGAGCTTGGTCCAGGCGGCGACTTTGGTCTTGGCGACGGCCGCGTAGCCGTAGCCGGGCATATCGACCAGCACGAGCCGATGGGCGCTGCCGAAGAAAATCAGCTCCTGGGTGCGGCCCGGAGTATTCGAGGTCCGGGCTAGAGAGCGGCGCCCGGTCAAGGCGTTGATGAGCGAGGATTTTCCGACGTTGGAGCGGCCGGCAAATGCGATTTCCGGACCGCTCATCGCCGGCAGCGATTGCAGCGAGCTTGCTGCCGAGAGGAAGTTCCATTCGCCGGCGAACAGCCGGCGTCCGGTTTCTATCTCGGCGGCTGAAAATTCGGCCGGAAGGTCGAGTGCGCTGTTCACGTCATGCCGCCGGCGCGAGCGCGAGAGTGCGGCGGAACCAAAAACACGGGTTGCGGTTCTTTATGCGTTAGGGCGCATCGGGTTTGCGGCGAGAACATCATGGACAATTGGTCGAGCGTGCGCCTCTGCGACATCGCGAACCTCATCCTCGGCGGCGTGCTATTCTTTTCGCCGTGGTTGTTCGACCTCTCGAACGGAGCACCATGGCAGACCGCGTCGGTTGCCGGGATCATTATCGCCGTGCTGTCAATTGCAGCGCTGGCAGCTTTTGCGGTCTGGGAGGAATGGTTCATTCTGATCGCCGGCCTCGTTCTCATCGTATCGCCATGGCTTATGGGCTTCCAGGACAGCGATGCGATGACCATCGACGTCGCGATTGGTATCATTGTGGTGGCATTGGCGGGGATCGAAGTCTGGTTGACCCGCGACGAGGAGCCCGAACAGCAGCCCCACCTTTCCGCCGGCCCCTGAACTGGGTAGCGCCGGCAATCAATTCCAGGTGAACCTCAAAAGAAAAAGGGGACTGCTCGTCCCCTTTTGCCTTGGCGGCGGCCGGATGATGTGGCGCCAGCAGGCCGATTAGGCAGCCTCGCCCGGAAAATCGTCCCAATTGGTCGGCGTCGGGGCATAGGCCGGATTTTTGGCCACGCCCTGATAGCGCACGGCGGCCGCAACTGCCGAGATCCCGATCTGCCGATAGCGCTGGTCGAGTGGACTATGCTGGGCGCTAGCCTGGGCTAAAGCTTTCCTTTCAGCGGTCTTTTTGGCCATTTCGGCGGCGAATCTCTGCATGACGGAACCCATTCCCTTGTGGCTGTGAGCAATGCTCAGGTTGTAGGCGTCGAGTGCGGCAAAAGTGGGCGACCAATCGTATGTCGCCATGGCATTTCGCTGACACCCGGCCGGTGCGGTCACTTGCAGGGATTGTGGTAAACCCCTGCTTAATGTCTTCCGGCGATACTGACTTGAGGTAATCGACCCGGTTTATCCACGCTGCTCTGGGAGAACTGCGGCATTCCTGCAACACCCGGCGCGGAGTTTCGGCCTGGACGCCGTAACGACTGGCATGGCGACGACGGTTTAGGTATTGGCATTGAGGATATTGTCGGCCGGGGCGGCGCAGGGCGGACGGAGAAGTAGACGAGTCATGATCACGCGTACAATTGCATTTCTGATCATGGGCTTGGTGTTGGGCGGCTGCATGCAGGAAACGCTCGAGCCGTCGAGCCAGGTCGGATGGAATGCCCGCGATAAGCAGTTGATGTCGAACCTGCCCTACGCGCAGGCTGCGATTCCCGAGCCGTATAAGCGTCATATCGTCGACTACCCGCGCAAGGAAGCGCCTGGGACCATCGTCGTCGATAGCGACAACAAGTTCCTCTATTACGTGCTGCCGAAGGGCCAGGCCATTCGCTACGGCATCGCCGTCGGCGAAGAAGCACAAGCTTGGAGCGGGATCGCCAAGGTCGGGCGCATGGAAGAATGGCCGGCCTGGGTGCCGACGCCTGGTGAGCAGGCTCGCCTCGGACCGCTGCCGGCCTTCGTGACCGGCGGCCCGCATAATCCGATGGGTGCGCGCGGAATGTACCTTTACTCCGGCAATAAGGACACGCTGTATCGTATCCACGGCACCAATCAGCCCGAATATATCGGCCAAGCCATCTCGTCCGGCTGCATCCGCATGACCAACGAAGACGCAATCGATCTCTATAGCCGGGTCAAGATTGGCACGATCGTCGTGGTATTGGCGCCGACCGACGACGGTACGAAACGCGTGGCGTCGGGCAATGACGACGCGCCACATCGCCCGTTCTGAACAGGCTTCATGATCCAAGCGATCACGGCCGGGTAACTCCCGGCCGTTTGCATTTCTCGAGCACGATCGCGAAGCCCGGTCGGAGCCTTAGCTACATCACGCTCCTAGCGTGACGTGCACGATTTCCGGCGGCACGCCGAAACGGGCCGGGATGATGCTGGTGCCGAGCCCGCCGGAGACGATCAAATGGCGGTCGCTCTCGATCACGTGACCGTAGGCGTAACGTGCGCCATATTGTGACGGGACGAAACGCGGCCAGACAAAGGGAATACGGATCTGGCCGCCATGGGTGTGGCCCGACAGCGTTAGCGCCACGCGCGGCGGCACATTGGTGAAAATGTCCGGCTCGTGAGCGAGCAGCAGCACGGGATCGTCGGATTGCACCCGCGCCAGCGTTCCCGGCAGATCGTCGACGCCGCGGAACTGGCCGTGCCCAAGCCGGTGGGCGAGTTGATCGCCGAGGCCGGCGAGCCAAAACCGCTGCCCGGTTTGACCGAGCAGCACCGCGTCGTTTTCCAAGACCGGCAGCTTCGCTTCGGCGAGCGCGCGGCGCACGCCTTCGAGATTGTGCCACCAATCGTGATTGCCGAGGATCGCCCAGCAGCCCAGCGGCGCCTCGAGTCGCGCCAACTCGGCAGCCCAGTCGGCGTCGGCGACGGGCGCCGTCTTGAACGGATACCAGGCCCTGAAATCGCCAAGCAACACCGTGAGGTCGGAGTGTAAATCATTCGCCGTATCGACGACGCGGCGGATGTGCTCGAGCGGCATGTCGGGATAGCCAGCATGGAGGTCGGCAATGACCGTGATGGTGAGCTTGCGGCCGGCCGGCCAGCCTAGCGGCGTCAGCGCGTAAGGTGTGACGATGAGGCCGAGCGGCTCGATTGCGCCCGCATAGGCGCCGGTCGCGGTCGCCGACAGGCCGGCGACACCTGCGCTCGCGGCAAGGAAGCGGCGCCGCGTCAGCTGCCGCCTCACAGCGCCCAGGAGCGGCCGCTTGATCGTGTTTCTCGGGGTCAATTCCACCGCCCTTTCATAGCCCGTCCGTGGTGAACGGAGTCTTCACGTCACAGCGGACCAAGAGCCGCATTGCGGTCACGAATCCGCGAGGCGTTCATGCGTCACCCAATCGAGCGTTTTGTCCAGCGCCCGGCTGAGCCGGTCGAACAGGTCGTCGATCTCCTCCTCGCTGATGATGAGCGGCGGTGACAGCGTCAGCACGTCGCCGAGCACCGCGCGCACGATCAGGCCTTCGGTTTCCGCGAATTGCACGGCGCGCGGTCCGACGCCGTGCTGGGGCGCGAAGGAGCGCTTCGAATTTTTGTCGGCGACGAGTTCGAGCCCGCCGATCAAGCCGAGCCCGCGCGCTTCGCCGACCAGCGGATGTTCCCCGAGCGCTCTGAGACGGGCTTGGAACCGCACGCCGCGTAGGGCGGCGGTTTCGACGATGCGGTCGCGCGCATAGATCTCGATCGCCTTCAGCGCGACAGCGGCTGCGACCGGATGGCCCCCGTACGTAAAGCCGTGACCGAACACGCCGATCTTTTTGCTCTCGATCAGCAGCGCCTGGTACATGCTCTCGGGAATCATGACGCC
>Ga0181526_10000372_pt1 | contig 48043 bp, 39 predicted proteins | sample PEATcosm2014_Bin_35_FD_119750 | JGI IMG/M metagenome (GOLD analysis project Ga0181526, IMG submission 119750) | Peatland microbial communities from MTU Mesocosm Facility, Houghton, MI, USA - PEATcosm2014_Bin06_30_metaG | ecosystem: Environmental > Terrestrial > Soil > Wetlands > Peat | place...
ACGACGGTCCCGCCGGTGACGTTGGCCCGCTCGAGGATCGCCTTAGTGAGCTTCTCGGCGAGCTCAGGCTTTTCCCTGATCGTCTGCTTGGCCGCGTCGCGCCCCTGGCCGACCAGCTCGCCCTGATAGGTGATCCACGCGCCCTTTTTCTCGAGCACCTTGTGCTCGATACCGAGGTCGAGAAGCGAGCCCGAGGCCGAGATGCCCTCGTTGTACATGATGTCGAACTCGCACTCGGTGAAGGGTGGGGCGACCTTGTTCTTCACAACCTTAATCTTGGTCCGGTTGCCGATGATCTTTCCCTCGGGGGTCTTTATCTGGTCCTTGCGGCGGATATCGATCCGGATTGAGGAGAAAAACTTCAACGCGCGTCCGCCAGAAGTTACCTCTGGATTGCCATAAACTATGCCAATCTTTTCCCGTATCTGATTTGTGAATATGCAGACGCATTTCGTCTTGCTGACGACTGCCGTCAGCCGGCGCATGGCCTGGGACATCAGCCGGGCCTGGCTTCCCATCGTCATGTCGCCCATCTGGCCGTCGAGCTCGGCCTTGGTGACCAGCGCGGCCACGGAGTCGAGGACGATGACGTCGATGCTGTTGGAGCGGATGAGCGTCTCCATGATGTTGAGCGCGTCCTCGCCGCCGTCGGGCTGGGAGACCAGCAGGTCGTCGAGCTTCACACCGACGACACGGGCGTATTTCGGGTCCAGGGCGTGCTCAACGTCGATGAAGGCGGCAAGCCCGCCCTTCCGCTGGCACTCGGCGATCACGCTGAGGCAAAACGTCGTCTTGCCCGAGGACTCGGGGCCGTACACCTCGATGATGCGGCCGAGGGGCAGGCCGCCGACTCCGAGCGCAAGGTCGATGGCGAGCGAGCCCGTGGAGAGCGTCTCCACCTTCATCTTGGCGTTGCTGCCGAGGCGCATGATCGAGCCCTCGCCGAACTGCTTGGTGATCGAGGACAGCGCGAGCTCGATGTTCTTCTCCCGCGCATGCGCGGCGGGTGCTGAGTGGGCTTTCGGCTCTGGGGCTTTTGCGGGGGCGGCTTTGGACATGGCTTGAAGGGGGGACCCTGTTGACGCACTCATTTCGAACCGGAGCGATTCAAAAATCCCAAATCAGACCAGATTTTTTCAGGGCGGGAGCCGCCCTTCAGCCCGAGCGCGAAGCAGCACCTGCGCGTGACCTCCCCAAGGACGGCGACCCTCGCGCCTCGGGAAGCCGGGCCCGTCCTTGGGAAGTCCTTTTCGAAGAGGATGATCGCGCCGCCGAGCCTTCCCCTTCGCCCTGTTGGGCGCCTTGAGCCGTTCGCGATCGTGTCGCACACGACCCGGTCCGGCCCCCGGGTCCCGCCGCAGGCGCATTGGGCCGCGAGCAGCTCCGTGAACCGGATGACGCGGATGGCGAATTTCATGTCTCTTGGCCGGGGCATGGCTCTGGGGCGGGTGGGGGAGCCATGGCGGCACCCAGGGCCTTGTCAACGCGGTAATTGGACAAGTCTAATTTTAGTATCCGAGAGTTTTGTGCGCATGGTTTGCGATTTGGGCCATAGGAGGCAGACTTTTGCCCCAATGAACTTTGGCGAATGGCAGCAGCTCTCACCCGAAGCCGCCGCACGGGAGGTACGGCGGAGGGTCGAGGCCAACTTGTCCCCCGCCCAGCGCCGCGCCGTGGTGGCGACTCTCGTGGACGAACCCGCCCTGGCCGCCGCGTTTGCCGCGGCGCCGGCCGGCAGTCCCCTCCGGGGCGTGCCCTACATGATAAAGGACCTCTTTGACGTCGCAGGGCTGCCGACCTTTGCGGGCTCATCCTTCCTACCGGAAATCCGGCCCACCCCCGGCGGGGATTCGCGGATCGTTCGCGACCTCCGCGGCCTTGGCGCCGTATTCTCGGGCAAGGTCCACATGTTTGAATTCGCCTGGGGCCTTACCGGTGAAAACGCCCACTACGGCGACTGCGAGCGGCCGGGCTCCCCGGGGCGCACGTCAGGGGGCTCGAGCAGCGGGTCGGCGGCGGCCGTGGCGGCGGACGTCGTTCCCTTCGCCATCGGGTCCGACACGGGGGGCTCAATACGCCTGCCTGCGGCTTTTTGCGGGATCTTCGGCTACCGTAATATCCCGGGCGACGCATGGATCGCCGACGCCGTCCCGCTCGCACCGAGCTTCGACACGGCGGGCTGGTTCACGCGTTCGGCCGCTGACATGCGCACCGCCCTGGCGGCGCTTGTCGGGATCCGCGCAAGCGAGCGAACACCCCGAGGCTGCTACCTCGATGTGCCGGGCCTGGATCCCGAGGTCGCGGCGGCGTGCCGCGCCGCCGCCGCAAACCTGGCGCCGGCCGCCGACGGGCCCACCCGCGATGAGCTCCTCGAGAAATTCGCCTCGGCGGCCGAGATCTACGGCGTCCTTGCCGGGCTCGAGGGCTGGAAGTATCACAGGAAGTGGGCCGACAGGTACCGCGCCCGCTACGGGCCCCTGGTCCAGGACCGGCTTGATCGGGCCCGGGGCGTCTCCCAGGCGCAGGTCGCGGCGGTTGAGCCGAGCTTTGCCGCCCTGAAGATAACCTGGACGAAGTTCTTCCTTGCCCACGATTTCCTGGTGATGCCGTCGGCGCCGTTCCCGGCGTTGGCAAAGGCGGACTGCACCCCGGCGAACCGCCTGCGGATGCTTGGCCTTACCGCGCCCGCCGGCCTTGCCGGCCTGCCCGCGCTCGCGATTCCCGTCCGGCTGCCCTCGGGGATGTCCGCGGGACTCCAGGTCATCGTCAGCCACCCGCAGAGCCCCGTGCTCTCCTGGGCGCTGGGGCAGGGGATCGCTTAGCCCGGGTCGCCGGCCTGGCCTTTACGAACAGGCCCAGCCCCATGAACGTGGGTGGAAACCCGTCAGGGTTCTCGTGGGTCCCTGGGAGGCCCGCGCCGGAAACTCCGGCTTGCGGCGCCGGGTTTGCTGGCGACATTCTAACCCCTTGCCAACCATGCCGGCCCCCATGGACGAACTGAAGTCGGAGCTGCGCGCCCTGGCCGCCGCGGGGAATTTCCTCGACGGCGGCATTGAGCCTTCAGGCCGTTTCAACCGGCATTCGAACGCGCCGAGATGACCCAGGAAGTCCCTTCCCCAGTCGTCGAGCTCGAGGGCGTCGACAAGCGCTACGGCGACGGTCCGCTGATCCTCGAAAAGGTCAGCCTCTCGGCGCAGAGGGGCGACTTCGTCACGCTGATTGGGCCGAGCGGCTGCGGGAAATCGACGGTCCTCAGGCTGATTGCCGGCCTGAGCCCCGTGTCGGCGGGGACGATCGCGGTGGACGGGGCCCCAGCGGGCACCCTGGAGAAGCTCTCCTTCGTCTTCCAGGAGCCGACCCTCCTGCCCTGGCTCAGCGTCCAGGGGAACGTCGAGGTGCCGCAGAGGCTCCACGGCGCCGGCGCGGCGCAGCGCACCGAGATCGCGAGGCGATCCCTTGAGCTTGTCGGCCTTTCGGACCGCACGGGCTATTTCCCGCGCCAGCTGTCGGGGGGCCAGAAGATGCGCGTGTCTATAGCCCGGGCGCTCAGCGTCTCGCCGCGGATCCTGCTCCTCGACGAGCCGTTTGGCGCGCTTGACGAGATGACGCGCGACCACCTGAACGAGGAGCTGCTGGGCATCCGCCAGCAGCTAGGCTGGACGGCCTTCTTCGTCACGCACTCGGTGCCGGAGGCGGTGTTCCTGTCGAACAGGATTCTCGTCATGTCGGCCAATCCGGGAAGGATCCACGACGAGGTCGCGGTGGACTTTCCCTATCCCAGGACGGAGGAGACCCGCGAGTCCGCCCCCTTCCAGAAGCTCGTCGCCGAGGTCTCGAGGATCCTGCGCTCCGTCGAGCGCCTGAAGCCATGAGTGAACAAAGGCAGGGACTGACGGTCTCTCGGTTTGCGCGGCAACTCCTCCCGGTGGCGACCGGCGCGGGGATGATCCTCCTTTGGTGCGCGATCGACCTGGCTCTGAGCCCCGAGCATCGGTTTCTGCTGCCGACGCCGGGGGCCGTTGCCAGGGCGTTCGTGGACGAGGGGCCGGCCCTCTGGGGCGCGGCGCTCAACACGGGCACGGGCGCCCTCCTGGGCTTCGGGTCCGCGGTCGCGCTCAGCTTCGCCCTCGCCCTCGCGCTTTCCCTCTCCCCGCTCGTGCGCGCGAGCTTCTATCCCTACCTGATGATCCTGCAGATGACGCCGATCATCGTGATGGCGCCGATCCTGATCCTGTGGGTGGGCCCGGGCCTGAGGAGCGTCACGATAATCACGTTCCTGATCTGCTTCTTCCCGATGGTCGTCAACACGACCCAGGGCCTCATTTCGACCGACCGGAACCTCGTGGACTTCTTCCGCATGTGCAAGGCGTCGAAGGCCCAGGAAATCTTCCTGCTGCGGGTGCCGGCTGCGCTCCCCTATTTCTTCACCGGCCTGAGGATAGCCGGCACGCTTGCGCCCATAGGGGCGATCGTCGGCGACTTCTACGCCGGAAACTCCGCGGGCGGGCAGGGCGGGCTTGGCTTCCTCGCGATCATCTACAGCTCGCGCTTCCAGATGGGGGCCCTGTTTGCAACGGCCGCCGTCAGCTGCCTCCTGGGCTTCGTGTTTGTCGCCGGAGTGATTGCGCTCAGCTGGCTCGCCCTGCACAAGTGGCACGATTCGTTCAGCCAGGCGGACAACTGAGACGCCCCGGGTGACCCCCCGGGGCGATGAATCGCCGTGGTCGCCGTTCTTATCCCCGGAGGTGCGGGAAATGGGCCCGCCTTATATTCAGCCAGTCCCCAGCCAAACCCATGAATTCGTCCGCCTTGGGCCTGTGCAGCCGGGGCCTGTAATCATGAGCCCGGGAGGGGGTATATGTGATTGATGTTAAGAAGCTACCAATATTTATTTCCGACCCGACTCGTGGCATGCAGGGTGCTCAAAAGGGCGAACCAAACCGATTGTTACAAACCTAAGACGATGACTAACCCAATTTCCGTTAAACGCGGACTCAAGAGCGCGGCATTCCTGTGCCTTGGCATTGCAATGGCCGCCGGACTGCGCGCGCAGTCCTCGACGCCTCCTCCCGCCAGTGCCTCAGCACCCGCGGATGGCACCACCTCGACGAGCCCCGCGGCAAGCACCACGAACAACGGCGTCACCACGCTTCAGAAATACACCGTGAGCGACGTCCCGCTCACGGAGCAGGTGCTCCCGACCGTGCGCCCGATCGGCGACGTCATGGGCGACGACCAGAACATCATCGATATCCCGCGCTCGGTTTCCAGCGTGAACGAGGCCTGGATGCAGGACCGCATGGTCAAGAACGCCATGGATTTCGGGCAGTTCTCTCCGGGCGTCTATTCGGCGGCGCAATACGGCATTCCCGGAGTCCCCTTCATCCGCGGGGACCTGGGCACGGTCTACGTGGGCGGCCAGATCTCGCAGTTCTCCCGCAACAGCACGCCGCCGAGCTTCAACGGGGTGGAGGCCATGGACATCGTCAAGGGCCCGGGTTCCGCGGTGTATGGGCCGCAGGGCGAGGGCGCGGGCGGCTACGTGGACCTGGTCATGAAGCAGCCCTACTTCGACAATTTCCAGGGCGTGATCGATGCCACCCTGGGCTACTGGGCGAGCGGCCACGCCTATTCCAACCCCGAGGTCACCCTGGATTTCGGCGGGCCCCTGAGCGACAAGCTCGCCTACCGCGTGAGCTACCTCGAACGGTGGGGCGACGGCTATTACCAGAACCTGCACGACTCGACCCAGGACCTTTACTCCGCGCTGACCTACCGGGCCACCAAGGATCTCAAATTCGAGGGCTGGTTCCAGATGTATTCGGACAAGACGAACGAGAACACGGGCGTCAACCGCGTGACGCAGCAGTTCATCGACAACGGGACCTACGTGGCCGGCCCGGCGTCGCCGACCGTTGAGGGCCCGAACGCCTACTTTGGCTACGACATCGCGAACCCGGGCGACCCCATCGGGGCGTATGGGAGCAACCCGGACGGATCGTATTCAACGGTCGACACGGCCACGGCGCATCTCGTCAAGCTCTCGCAGCAGGCGGCGCTGATCGGCCCGAACGACGTCGCGCGCTCGAAGCTCTTCCAGGCGCAGCTCAAGGCCACGCTCGATCTCACGACCGACTCTTACCTCGTCAACCGCTCGCTCTTCTCGCTCGGGCGCTCGAACAAGTTCGAGACCTACGGATATGACGAATACGTCCCGCGCGACGAGTCCATCCAGGACCGGCTCGAATACCACAATGCGTTCAACCTGGGCTCCATCCCGAACCAGGTCATCGTGGGCGGGGACTTCCGCTTCTCGTGGCTTATCTCCTATCAGGACTTCACGACGGAGCCCTTCTCCTATTACGACCTCACCCAGCCGGCCAGCCAGATCTTCTATCCGGGCTACTATCTTGAGGGAAAGACCTTCGGCGGCCTCGCGTCAGTGCCGGGGGCCCCGGGCTACAGCGCCAACTCTGAGACACCCGACAGCGGCGGCTCGTCGGGCAACCAGTGGTCCTACATCTACGACTCGGCGGCGTTCATTCAGGACGTGATCAAGCTCACCGACCGGTTGTCGTTCACCCCGGGCTTCAGGTTCGACTACATCGACGCCACCGACTCCAGTCCCCCGGTCATTGAGGACGCGATCTACGCGGATTTCACGATATATCCGCTGGCGACCCCGATCTACATCCCCAGGGGCCGGTCGAGCCCGATCCTGGTGGACGAGACCGGAATAACACTTGCATCGGGCGAGGCGCTCGGGGTCCACCCCTCCTACGTGGGCTACAACGCAAGCGACCAGAAGAACGACGAGTCCTATTTCGGAAGCCTTTCCTACAAGCTTACGGACACCACGACGGCCTATTTCACCTATGACCGCGCGGAGGCGATCCTCGGGACCTCGAATTTCGGCGGCCTCAACGTCAATCCCGTTGCCGCCAACATCAACGCTACGCCCGTGGTCCAGATTCCCGCCCTTACCCAGCTGAAGAGCTCGCTGTCCGCATTGAGCACCCTCTATGAGCTCGGGCTCAAGTCGAGCTTCCTGAACAACACGCTCTACGGCAGCATCGTGGGATTCCAGCAGACGAAGCTCGGGGTCCAGATCAACGGGGCGACGGGCGTCATCAAGGATGAGGGCGTCGAGATCGAGGGCGTCTTCCAGCCCTCGAAGCAATGGACGTTCAACGGCAACTTCACCTACCAGAATGCCACGGAGTTTGGCGATGGCTACTTCCAGGAGACCGGCAACTACCTGGACAACTACAACACGGACTATGTCGTCGACGGCCAGCACGGCACGGGCATAGGCGGCCCGAATTACACCACATACAATCCGCCCGGCGACCGGATGCGCGCGCCGGGAATCCCGCAGGTCCAGGCGAACCTCTTCGCGGTCTACACAAATCCGGCGGGCTGGGGCGTGGGCGTCGGTCCCCAGATTCAGGGAAGGCAGTACGCCAACGACCAGGAGACGCTCAAGATCCCGTTGGAGACGGAGTGGGACGGCTACCTTTTCTATGGGCAGAAGGAGTGGAGCATACGGCTCAACATCAAGAACATCCTGGACAAGCGCCTGCTTGACCCGATCGACGTCAGCTTTTCCGGAAACGACGTGATCTTTGTGCGGCCGCCGATCACCGCGTCGGTCACCGTGCAGTACCGTTTCTGAGCGCGGCGGGATCTGGGTGACCCGGGGGACGGGTCCCCTTCGGCGCCCCTTTCCCCCCGGGGGCCTTGCCTGCGCCTGCGGATCCGGACGTTGGGCCAAGAGAATGCGGGGTGGCGTTTCAGCCTCAAATCGTAATCGTTGCAGATATGGGCCGAGAAGCTCGCATACGAAGGATACGTTCGTTGGTAAAGGCGTCGTTGTCCCGGAGAAAGGGGAGGCGAGATGATACTGGTGATGGTTCGGTTGGAGCAGGCGTGGCTGCGCCTCTTAAGCCGGTGCCCCCAGTGCTCTCCGCGGCAGCTGCAAGAGCGTTGCCGACATCCAATGAGAAAAGTGGAGCCTGACCACCTACAGGATCCGACGCCCGTGCACGTCATGACTCCTGCAGGGCGGGAGTTACGGCCGAGGCTGGCCGCGGGTCACTAGAACGATCGGCGTGATGGCGCGGGCGGGCACTGCGCTGTTGCGGGCGACGCCCCGTCATGCCAGCCTGTCCCTCCCCCATGACCTCCCCGAGACTGGCCGCCGCCGCCGTTGCCGTGATGCTGGCCTGCGGCTGCTCGAGGCAGCCGCCCGCCGGCGTTCAGGCGGGATCCGCGGCCCCCCAGCTGTTCAAGGTCACGCTCCAGCTCGACTGGGTCGCCGAGCCCGAGCACGGGGGGTTCTTCCAGGCCCAGGCGAAGGGCTACTTCAGGGACGCGGGCCTTGACGTGACGATCATCCAGGGCGGGCAGAACGCGTTCGTGATGCAGAAGCTTGCGACGGGCAAGGTGGACATCGGCCAGAACGACAGCACGAACACGCTGCTTGCGATCGCCCAGGGCCTCCCCGTCATCCAGATCGGCGCCGTCTTCCAGAACGACCCCTCCGTATTGATGCTCCATGCCGACAACCCCGTGAGGCGGTTCGAGGACCTCAACGGGAAGACGATCATGGCCCGCCCCGAATGGGCGTTTCTCCCGTACCTGAGGAACAAGTACCACATCAGCTTCAACATCATCCCCCAGGCCTTCTCGGTCGCGAACTTCGTCGCGGACCCGAACTTCATCCAGCAGGGCTACTACACGGCGGAGCCGTTCTACATCGTCAAGGGCGGCGCAAAGTACCCCAAGTTCCTCTATGTCTGGGACGCGGGTTTCGACTCCTACACGGCCGTGGTCGCCAACCGGCCGTGGGCCGAGAGGAATCCCGACAAGGTTCGCGCCTTCATGGCCGCGTACATCCGCGGATGGAAGGACTACATCGAGGGGGATCCGGCGCCGGCCAACGCGCTCATGAAGCAGCTCAACCCGAACGACTCGGACGAATTCCTCGCATTCTGCCGCAAGATGATCATCAGCGAGAAGCTCGTCATCGGGCGGCATGCGACCGACGACTCCCTGACGGGACGGATCACGCGCGAGCGTTTCGCCCTGCAGATAAGGCAGCTTGAGGACCTCGGCATCCTTCCCAAGGGTCGGCTCACGGTCGACCAGGTTATGACGACAGCCTACCTACCATGAAAATCGCACTGAGCATCCTTGCGGCCGCCGCGGCGCTCGCCTTGTCGGGCTGCGGCCAGATGGACCTGACCCCGGAGGGCGACCCCGGCCGGGTCCTCACCGGGACGGTGGACGTCGGCGGGGAGGTCGCCCTTCCCTCCGACACGACGGTGACGGTGCGCGTCGTCGACACGTCGGGCGCCGGCATGCCGCCCGTCGTGCTCGGCTCGCAGACGATCACCAACCCGGGCGCGGCGCCGATCGCGTTCCGCGTCGAGTACCGGGCCGAGGACGAGGTCCTCAGGCGGGGGCTCAACGTGGATGCCCGGATCTCCTTCGGCGGGAAAGTGCGCTACTACAACCTGAACCGCTATGCCGTGACGCTCGGGAACGCGGCGGACGAGCACAGGATCGCGGTCGTGCCGGCCGGCCCGTGAAGATCTGGTGCAACGGCGACTTCGGGCCGGAGGCGATGGGGCTCCTCGCGGAGGGGACCCGGGCCCACAGGCTGGTGCTTTCCGACAAGCGGAGCCGGTCCGTCCTCACGGCGGGCCCGCGCGACAGCACCGTCCTCGACGCGGACGTGGCCTACGGCCAGCCGAGCCCGGAGGACTGCATCGAGAGCGCGAGCCTGCGCTGGGTCGAGGCCTCGACCGCGGGCTACGCCCGGTACGACAACGAGGCTTTCCGCGAGGGGATGCGCTCCCGCGGGTGCATATTCACGAACGCCTCCCGGGCCTTCTCCGACTCGTGCGCCGAGCACGGGCTCGCCATGATGCTCGCGCTGTCGCGCCAGCTCCTGCCGTCCTACAGGGAGCAGCTCGGGGACCGGGGATGGCTCCATTCCGCGATGAGGGAGCAATCGAGGCTCCTCGCCCGCCAGACGGTCGTCATGCTCGGCTTCGGCTCGATTGGAAGGCGGCTCGCCGAGCTGCTGGTCCCGTTCTCGATGAGGATCTATGCCGTGAGGAGGCAGATCCGCAGCGAGACCGGCGTCAGCATTGTCCCGGAGGGGAGCCTGACGAAGGTCCTGGCCGAGGCGGACCATGTCGTCGACGTGCTTCCCGAGAATGAGGCGACGCGCGGCTACGTGAACGCGCGCCGGATTGCCTGCTTCAAGACGGGCGCGCGGTTCTACAACCTGGGCCGCGGGGCCACCGTGGACCAGGATGCGCTGCTCCGGGGCCTCGAGTCGGGCAAGGTTGGCGCCGCGTACCTGGACGTGACGACGCCGGAGCCGCTGCCGCCGGGCCATCCCCTCTGGACGGCCCCCAACTGCTTCATCACCCCGCACTCCGCAGGGGGCCACAGGGACGAGGGGCTCAGCCTTGTGCGCCACTTCCTCGCGAACCTCGCCGCCTTCGAGAAGGGCAATGCGATGACCGACCGGATATTGTGACATTCGCGCGGCGCAGGGCCCCCGCCGGGCCATTCCCGTTGAATTTCGGTGGCATCCGTGGAATAAACCCGGGCGTAGTACCTCATATTCAGGGCCGCGTAGGACGGCACGGTGCCGCCCCACAACGGTCTTTTCCAGGAAAACAAAAACGAAAGCCTCATGAACAAATCGACACGTCTCATCGTCACCGCCGCGGCAGTAGCCGGGCTCTATGCAGGATCCATGGCCACGCGCGCGTATGCCGATGGAGCAGCCGGCAGCGGCGACTCCTCATCCAAGGATGCGGGCAAGCACGACTGCAAGGGCCAGAACTCCTGCAAGGGAACGGGCGGCTGCAAGTCGAGCGACAACGGCTGCAAGGGCCAGAACTCCTGCAAGGGCAAGGGCGGCTGCAACACGAACACGCCGGCCGACCAGGCCCCCAGCAAGAGCGCGGTCGCCTGAGCGATCTTCAGTCATTCAACGCGGCCGGCTGAACACCGGCCGCGTTTTTTCTTCATGCCCGCCAACCGGTTCAACGGACAGTCGGATTACGGCGTGGGCATTGGGCTGCGGGTCCCGCACTACGCCCACATCCTCTCGAAGAAGCCGGTCGTCGACTGGTTCGAGATCATCTCCGAGAACTTCATGGTCGACGGGGGCCGGCCCCTCGAGCTCCTCGACAGGATCCTCGAGCAGTACCGCGTGGTGCAGCACGGGGTCTCGATGTACTTCGGCTCCGCCGACAAGCCGGACCGCGAGCACCTGAGGCGGCTCAAGGCCCTCGTCAGGCGGACGAAGACCCCGTGGCTCTCCGACCACCTCTGCTGGGGCAGCGTGGACGGGACATACACGCACGACCTCTTGCCGATGCCGTACACGTTCGGGGCGGCCCGCCGCACGGCCGAGAAGATCAGGCAGATCCGCGACTACCTCGAGGTCCCGATCTGCGTCGAGAACGTGAGCAGCTACGCCGAGTTCCACGTGTCCGAGATGACCGAGTGGGAGTTCCTGTCGGAGGTCGTGGAGCTGGCGGACTGCGGAATCCTGCTCGACGTGAACAACATCTACGTCTCGTCGCAGAACCACGGCTTCAACCCCTACGACTACGTGGACAACGTCCCGCACCACAGGGTGGGGCAGATGCACGTGGCGGGGCACACGAAGTTCGAGAAGTACATCCTGGACACGCACGACCACCCGGTGCTCGACCCGGTATGGAAGCTATATGCGCACGCGACGCGCCTGTGCGGCGTCACGGCGACGCTCCTGGAGTGGGACGACAAGATCCCCTCCTTTGACGAGGTCCACAACGAGGCGCTCAAGGCCAACGAGTTCATCGACGGGGCGAAGAAGGCGGCGGTATGAAGCGGCCGCCGAAGCACGCGCCCTCGCGGATCAGGACGACCGGTGAGCTGAGGGAATTCCAGCGGATGATGGCGGCCGCGATCGTGCGGCCGCTCACGGCGGCGGACAACCTGCAGCCGAGGTGGATTGACGGCCGGCCCATGGAGAAGGTGGCGGCGGAATTCGTCAGCCCGAACGACAGGCTGACGTCGCTCGAGCGGCTCCAGCTCTACGGCAGGATGTACTGGTTCCGGCTGTTCGACGCGATCCGGGACGACTGCCCCGGGCTGATCGCGGCGCTCGGCGAGGAGGCCTTCGCGCGCCTCTCGCAGGCGTACCTGGCGCATTGCCCCTCGCGGTCCTTCACGCTCCGCAACCTGTGCTCGCGGCTTGAGCGGTTCATACTGGATCACCCGAGACTCACGGCCCCGAGGACGGCGCTCGCCTCGGACATCGCCCGGTTCGAATGGGCGCAGACCGTCGCCTTTGACGGAGAGTCGCTGCCGGTCGTCGACGGGGCGACCCTCGCGCGCACGCCCCCCTCCCGCCTGCGCCTCGGGCTCCAGCCGTATGTGACGCTCCTGGACCTCCGGTACCCGATCGACAACTTCGTGATCCGGATCAAGAGGCGCGACGCCCTGCGGTCCGAGGCGAGCAACACGCCCGATTCGGAGGCGGTCAGGCGCGCCGTCCGCCGGGTTGCCGCCCCGCGGCCCTCCCGCACATTTGTCGCCGTCCACCGGCACCACAATCGCCTCTACTACAAGAGGCTCGATCCCGCCGCGTTCCGGATCCTCGGGGCCCTGGCCCGCGGGAGCACGCTCTCACGCGCGATCGCCGCCGCGGGCCCGGGCGTGGGACCGGCGCGGGTGAGGAACTGGTTCAAGACCTGGATGGCCCTCGGCTGGTTCTGCGCCCACGGGAATAAACGCCGCCGGGAGGCATCTCTATTGTAGTGCGGCCGCCCCTGCGGCAAATATCCCTCCAACCCCATGACCCTTATCTCCAAAATCAACGGACTCCTCGCGACCGTCGGTGGTTTCCTGCGGTGCCCGCTCCTCCTCGTGATCCGCCTCTACTGGGGCTGGCAGTTCTTCCTCACCGGCAGGGGAAAGCTGGAGCACCTGGACAAGACGACGAACTTCTTCCATAGCCTCGGAATCCCGGCGCCCCACCTGAACGCGATCATGGCGGCGTCGACGGAATGCTCGTGCGGGCTCCTCCTCCTTGCGGGCCTGTTCTCGCGGTTCGCGTCGCTGGCGCTGATCGGGGTCATGTGCGTGGCCTACTGGACGGCGGACCACGATGCCGTCGTGGCGATCTTCAGCGACCCCGACAAGTTCACCGGCGCGGATCCGTTCCTTTTCCTTTACGCCTCCGTGCTCGTGTTCTGCTTCGGGCCGGGCAAGATCGCGCTCGACACCCTTGTCTTCAGGGAAAAGAAGGCCTGAGCGCGGTCAGCGCCCGGGATTGCAGAGATCCTCGTAGGCATACGCCTGCGCCCCCATGATGAGGGGAATCGTGACGAGCAACCCGACGCCGAGCGCCGCGAGGCCCAGGAGCACGAAGGGGATACCCAGGAGCATGAGCCCGAGGATGCGCCACCATTGGGCCGTTATGGTGCGCCGGCTGGTCTCCATGGAGTCCCAGAACGAGAGGCGCTTGTCGGTCGCCAGGATGTAGGCGAAGGAATAGGCGACGATCAGGTAGATTCCGGGAATGACGAGGCAGATGAGGCCCACCATCGTGAAGGTCGTGACGAGCAGCCCGACGGCCACGAGGGTCCCATACCCCCTCGTGAACCCGCCGAAGAAATCCCCCAGCGTCGCCGTCTCGCCGCGTATCCTCCGGAGGAAATAGTAGTACCATCCGCCGACAATCGCCCCGGCAAACAGGGGGGTAATGATCGGCAGGTAGGCGACGAGGCTCTGGACCCACATGACCGCGAGCAGGAGCACCGAGGCGATCACGCTCACGCCGACGAGCGGCCAGAAGTTGGCCTTCAGGAGGGCCCAGCTGCGCACGTAGCAGTCGATGATGTCGAGCTTTGGGGCCCTTCCCGGGCCCGGGATCGCCGCGGCGGCGCCCTGGCCCGTGAGCTCGGGGAAATCCGCGACCGTCAGCCACTCCTCCGACCCGGCCGCCCGGGCCTTCGTCTGGAGGTTCGCCCTCCCGCCGGCGACCCATGCGCGCACCTGCTCCGCGGGGACCGGGCCGTACTCCTTGCCGTCACCGCCGATGATCGTGAACATGGCCGACTCCACCAGCCCTGGGCGGGCGCGTCAACCGCACCCTCACTGCTGGGGCGCAACCCCGGCGGCACGCGCCACGGCCTGGCGCGCCAGGACGCAGTCGTAGCGCGCCTGCAGGCGGCTCAGCTCGGCCGACCGGAACGAGCTCTGCGCGTCCAGGAGCTCGAAGTTCGTTATGACGCCGTTTGCATACCGGGTCTGCGCGAGGTCGAGCGCCTCCCTGGCCTGGGCCACGAGCGTGTCGGCGCTCCCGAGCCTGGCCCTGGCCGCGCCGAGGTCGGAGTAGGCGTTCGCCACGTCCGTGGTGACAGTCTCCGTCTGCTCGAGCGTGTGAGCCTCGGCCGAACGCACGCCTGCTCCCGCCTCGATCCGGTCCCCCGTGAGGCGGTTGCCCGTGAAGATCGGGACCTGGAGGCTCAGGCCCGCGACGAAGTAGCCCCTGTTGTCGTAGAGGTTGGGGACGACGCTGTCCTCGACGCCGCCGGTGACCTGCGCATTGAGCGTGGGCCGGTCGCCCCGCCGAGCGGCGTCCAGCCTGAGCTTCGCCGTCTGCTCGCTGTCGCGGGCCAGCTTCATCTCGGGCCGGTTGGCGAGCCCCTCGGCGATCGCCTCGGACTCGGGGATGGCCGGCCGGTCGGCGTCGAATTCCCCGGCAAGGTCGAGGGGCGTCGCGAGGTCCCAGCCCAGGAGCTGCCGAAGGCCGTTCTCCTGCTTCTCAAGCGAGGAGAGCGTGTCGGTGAGGTGGTTGCGCGCATTGGCGAGGCGCACCTGCGTCGTCAGGACGTCGAACTTCGTGGCGGTTCCCGCCGAGAACTTCCTCTGCGCGATCCGAAGGGCCTCCTCGAGGGCCCCGATCTCCTCCCGGGCCACGTCCACGGAGCTGCGGAGCAGGATCACGCCGTAGAACGACTGGATGGTCTCATAGCCAAGCTGGTGCCTAGCCTCCTCGAGCGCGTCCTGCGCCGTGATCTGGCCGGACCGGGTCATCTCCACGAGCCTGTCGGTCCGGCCGAAGTCGGAGAGCAGCTGGCGCGCCGTGACGCTCGCCGTGTAGGAATTATTGATTGTCTGGTAGATGGCGGTGGGGGGCATTCCCGGAAAGGAGAAGGCCACGTAGGGGCGCAGCGAATTGTACGTGTAGCCCGCCTGCCCGCTTACCTGGGGAAGGAGGTCGGCGTTGGACTGCATCGTGCGAGCCCCCGCGGCGTCGACCTCGGCCCGCGCCGCCTCGATCGAGGGGTAGCGCGCCATGACCTGGCCGATCGCCTGGTCGAGCGTCAGGGGGCCCGCGAACGCGGGCGCCGCCAGGGCAAGGGCGAGGAGGATGGCTGCGGACTTCATGGCGGGCTTGCGGGATACTCGCAAATCAGTGCGAATCGGCAACCGCCGTCTTTGGGAGCGAGCCCGGCCGGCCGGCGAGGAGGATGACCGGCGCCAGGGCCAGCGAAAGGAAGCCCACCAGGCGGAAGGCGTCGAGATAGCTGAGGAGGCCGGCCTGGCGCTCCACGGTCAACTCGAGGAGCGCGAGCGCGCGCCGGGGCGCCTCCCATGAGGTCGCGCCCTTGGCCATCATCGCGTGGGCGATCCGGGCGAGCCGCCCGTCCGTGGCGGGATCGCCCGCGGCGAGCCGCGTCACGAGGCTGAGCCGGTGCATCGCGGTGCGGTGGTCCAGGAACGTGTTTATGAAGGCGATCCCGAACGAGCCGCCCATCTGGCGCATCATGTTGTTGAGCGCGACGCCCTGGGGAATGTCCCGGGCGTGGAGGCCGGAGACCGCAAGCTGCGTCAGCGGGATGGTGATGAGGCTCAGGCCCACCGCGCGCAGTATGATGGGCCAGAAGAAGTCGCTGGACTGGGCCTCCAGGTTGAGATGGGACAGCCGCAGCGCGAAGACCGCCACGATGAGGAAGCCGATGATAACCATGACCTGCGGGGGGAACCCCCTCATGAGCGCCTGGCCCATGATGGGCAGGAAGAAGATCGCCACGAGGGAGCCCGGCAGGAACAGCATGCCCGTCTTTATGGCCGTGTAACCCAGCAGCTGCTGCGTGTACACCGGCACGATGAATACGGTGGCGAAGAGCGCGAATCCCAGGACAAACGTGAGGCTGGCCGCGATGGCCAGCTTCCGGCTCCTGAGGACGCGCAGGTCGACGACCGGGTGCTCCGTCGTCACCTCCCTCACGATGAACCCGAGCAGGGACACGGCCGCCACGGTGGCCAGGACGACGATGTAGCGCTTGGAGAACCAGTCCTCCGTCTCGCCGCGCTCGAGGACGGTCTGCAGCGCCCCGAGGCCCGCGACCAGGAGCCCGATCCCGATCCAGTCGATGGTCTCGGCGTTGCGCGCGTGCGCGGGCTCCTTGATGAAGAACCACGAGAGCACCGCGGCCCCGAGCCCGATCGGCAGGTTGATGTAGAAGATCCACGGCCATGAGTACTGGTCGATGATCCAACCTCCGATGGTGGGCCCGATGGTCGGCCCCACGAAGAGCCCGACGGCGAAGAGCGACGCCGCGAAGCCGCGCTGCGCCACCGTGTACGTCTCAAAGAGGATCGCCTGGGACGTGGACAGGAGGGCCCCGCCCCCGAGGCCCTGGATGAACCGGAAGGCGACGAGCTCCCATATGCTGTGGGCATTGCCGCAGGCGACCGACGCCGCGGTGAATAGGAGGATCGAGCCTATGTAGTAGTTCCTGCGGCCGAACCGCGCGGCGAGGAAGCTCGTCATGGGGATGATGATTACATTGGCGATCGCATAGGCGGTCACGACCCACGCGACGTCCTCGAGGGTCGCGCCGAGGTTGCCGCTCATGTCGGTGAGCGCCACGTTCACGATGGAGGTGTCGATCAGCTCGATGATCGCAGCCGCGATCACCGTGATCGTAATGATGAACTTGCGCAGTCCGTGCTCGGCCATGGCGGTCCCTTTGGCGGGCCGTGCGCTATTCGGCGACCCTCACGGCCGCATCCACGCTCAAGCCCGGGCGAAGCGGGTGGTCGGCGTCGGGGGGCTGGGCGAGCAGGATCTTGACCGGGACCCGCTGCGTGACTTTTACGAAATTCCCCGTCGAGTTGTCGGGCGGCAGGAGCGCGAAGCGCGCGCCGGTCGCGCCCGATATCGAGTCGACCTTCCCGCGGAACACGATTCCGGGGTAGCTGTCGACCTCGAACTCCACGTCCTGGCCGGGCCGCATGTGGGTGAGCTGCGTCTCCTTGAAGTTCGCGATGACCCACACGTCCGCCTCGGAGGCGACCGAAAGAAGCGTCTGCCCGGACTCCACGAACTGGCCGGGCTCCACGTTCTTGCGGGAGACGAGCCCCTGGATCGGGGCGGTCACCGTGGCGTACGAGCGCTGGAGCCTGGCAAAATCAAGGTCCGCCGACCTCTCGGCCGCCTGGGTGGCGGACGCGGCGACGCGCGCCTCGGCGACCGCGACCTGCGCCGCCGCCGTCCTCGCCTCGCTTCGCAGGGCGGCCAGCTGCGATGCGGTGGTGTCCGCGGCCGCCTGGGTGTCGGTCAGCTGGCTGTCGGTGATTGCTCCGGTCGTGAAGAGCCTGCTGTCGCGCGCCAGGTCGCTGGCCGCCTTGCGCTGGCGGACGAGGCCCGTCTCGACGTTCGCCGCGGCCGTGGCCGCGGCCGCTCGCGCCGCCGCAAGGGAGGCATCCGCCGTGGCCTGGTCCGCCATCGAGTTCTTCAGCGCCGCGTCGGCCTCCGCCACCTTCAGGTCAAGCTCGCGCGGGTCGATCTCAACCAGGGGATCCCCGGCCTTGACCCTCTGGTTGTCGTCCACGAGCACCCGCGCCACGTATCCCGAGACCCTGGGAAGGACTGGGCTGACGTGGCCCTCGACCTGCGCGTCGTCGGTCTCCTCGTGGGTCATCACGAATCGCAGGTGCCTTATACCGTAGAAGGCCCCAACGCATAGGGCTATGGCCAGAATGGAGCCCACGGCAATGTGCCGGGTCGTCACCCTCGATTCCGTTGCAAGTGTGCCCGCGGGCACATCGATGGGTTCTGATCCGGCTTCGCTCATGACAAAGGAGGGTAATTAGGCGCCTAATCATCTGCGATTGCAAGCCTTTGGATTCGAATTTTTTGATCCGGGAATCCGGGCGCCCCCGCACCGGCGGCCTCAATCGCGATCGAAGTAGTTGATGGGCAATTCGGTCCATTGCCCCGGGGCTATGCCGCGGAGCTCGAGCCTTCCGATCCGGATCCGCTGCAGTTCCAGGACCGAGCAGCCCAGGCTGGCGAACATCCTGCGGACCTGGTGGTAACGGCCCTCGGTCAGCTCGATTTCCGCCTCCCGGGCGCCGATCCGGCTCACGATGGCCGGCGCGCACGCCCTGGTCTCGCCCGGCAGGACCAGCTTCCCGCTGGAGAATGTGTCCTCCATCCCCCGGGGGGGCTCGCGGTCCAGCGTTGCGCGGTAGACCTTGGGCACCTTGTGCCGCGGGGATGTCAGGCGGTGGACCAGGGCGCTCAGGTCGGTCAGCAACAGGAGGCCCGTTGTCTCCTTGTCCAGGCGCCCGACGCTCGTCACGGGCGGGTTGCGGCGCTGCCAGCGCCCGGGCAGGAGACCGTATACGCTCGGTCCCTCCGCCGGGTCATGGGAGCAGACCCTGCCCGCTGGCTTGTTGAGCGCGATAAGGAGGCTGCCGGGATGATCGAGCGGCTCCCCGTCGAACGCGACGTCCCCGGCTTCGACGCGCAGTCCCGGGTCCGCCGCCGGGACGCCGCGAACGGTCACCCGGCCGGCCCCGATGAGATCCCGCGCCTCCCGGCGCGACCCATAGCCGAGGCTGGCGAGGAGCTGGTCAATGCGGGTCATCGCGGGGGCGATTGGGGCATTGACGCGCCAGGATTTCAACCCGCCGATTCCGGCAAATTGCGGCGCGGCTCAAGAATAGTCTCGGCAACAGGGGCGTCATTTGGGATGTCTAACCCTCGCGACACATTATGGCAGTCTGGGAATACAAAGTCATCTCGAGCGGGAAGGGTGGGTTCGCCACCCCGGCGCTGCTCGAATCATTTCTGAACCAGCTCGGTACGGAAGAGTGGGAAATCGTCGAGTTTCGCGGGCAGCCCGACAACCCGCTGGCCTTTTCCGGCCTGGCGAGGCGGCCCACCCAGCGGGACTGGACCCTGGGGGACGCCGCCGCGGCCGCCGCGCGCGTCGAGGCCGAGAAGCTCCGCGTGGAGTTCGAGGAGAAGTTCCGGAGCGCGACGGCCCCGGCCGCGGCTGCCGCGGCGCCGGCCGAGGCTCCCGACCCGGAGGCGGGACGCGAGGTGGACGGGCTCCGGAGGCTCCGCGACACCGAGCGCGACTCGGACCCCGACGCGCCGGAGGACGACTGGGACAAGCTGGAGAGCGGGGACGAGCTGCCGACCTTCTTCGAGGCGATGCGCCCGCACCTGCGCAGGAACCAGCGCGGGCCCGGGCTCTCCGCGGGGGTCGACTACCTCGCCAAGAAATGGGACATCACGGAGGCCGAGGTGGTCGGCGCGCTCAAGGAGTGCGGGCTCGAGATCCCCGAGGACGAGGATGCCAAGCCCGTGTACGTGGACTACGACGGGGACCTTTACTGGGTTAACGTGAACCGCAGGGGCGAGCTCTGGGTCAACACGAAGGAAAAGACGCGTCCCGTTTTCAGGACGGTCCAGGCCGCGCGGGTCGAGCCCGAGGAGGGCGCCGCCGCCGACGCCGCCGCGGGCCGGGAGGAGCGGGCGCCCAAGCCAAGGCGGGAGAAGGAGGCGGTCGACCCGCTTGCCCCGCCCGCGCCGCTGCCCGAGGGGCCCGCGCTCCTCGACAGGATCCGGCCCCTCATGCGCAAGAACCGGCGCGAGGCTGGCGGCTCGGGCAGCATGAGCTTTCTCTCCCGGGCCCTGAAGTGCTCCGAGGCGGCCCTTGTCGACGCATTCGTCGCGATGGGGCTCTCGGCCCCCGGACCGGCCGACCACCCGCCCATCCTCACGGAGATCGGCGCCGAGTCCTGGTGGCTCAACAAGGACTCGCGCGGCGGGATCTGGATAAACGCCCGCGAGAGGCGCGCGGACGAGGCCGCGGGAGCGCCGCAGGCGCCGGAGGGCCCCGCGCCGGGCAATGTGTTTGCCGCCGTCCGCCTCCTGATGAAGGAGACTAAGACGGGCGCCGTCGCGGCGCCCGTGGACCGCCTTGCTGCGGAGCTTGGCAAGCCTGTGGGCGAAATGCTCGGCGCTCTGACTTCGTCGGGGCTGCGCGTTCCGGAGAAGGCCCGCGAGAAGCCGGTGTTTGCCGAGCACGCGGGCGAGATCTTCTGGCTGAACCTGAACGGGAAGGGCGAGCTCTGGTTGAACGCGAAGGCCTCCAAGTATCCGGATGGCAAGGAAGGGCGCCCTCACTCGAAAAAGAAGGACGATTCGGGCGAGGGGGCGCCGCCGGAGTCCCCGGCGGAGGCCGTGCCGGCGGGCTGAGGCCGCCGCGAGCCCCGGGCCCTCAGGCTCCGATGGCGCGGCGGGCCGCCACCGCGTCCGCAAGGCGCGCCAGGAGAGGGGCGGTCTTCTCCCACGGGAGGCAGGGGTCCGTGACGCTGCGCCCCCTCACCAGGGGCACGGCCCGGTGGTCCTGCGAGCCCCCGACCAGGTTGCTTTCAAGCATGACCGCGGCGACCGAGCGATCGCCCGACGAGATTCGCCGGCAGATGCCGGCCGCGACGACGGATTGCCGGTCGGGGTCCTTCCCGCTGTTCGCGTGGCTGCAGTCGACCATCACATGGGAGGGAAGGCCGTTCTTCCGGAGCAGCCGGACCGCGGAACGCACATCCCTCGCCGAATAGTTGGGCCCGCGGGCACCCCCCCGGAGCACGAGGTGGGTGTCCTTGTTTCCGGTCGTCTGCATGCAGGCGGGCGTACCGTCCCTTGTCAGCGACGGGAACCAGTGCGGGTGCCGGGCCGAGCGGATCGCGTCGACCGCGACCTGGATGTCCCCGTCGGTCCTGTTCTTGAACCCGACCGGCATCGAGAGGCCGGACGCGAGCTCACGGTGCACCTGACTCTCGACCGTGCGGGCGCCGATGGCGCCCCAGCTCACGAGGTCCGCAAAGTACTGGCCGAGCGTGGTGTCGAGGAACTCGGTCGCGATCGGAAGGCCCAGGGCCGTGATGTCGGCCATGAGTGCCCTGGCGGTCCTCAGGCCCTTGTTGATGTCGAAGGTGCCGTCCAGGTCGGGGTCGTTTATCAGGCCCTTCCACCCCACGACCGTCCTCGGCTTCTCGAAGTACACCCGCATCGCCACCAGGAGCTCCCCGCGGTGGCGGGCCGCCGCCGCCCTCAGCAGGGAGGCGTATTCGACCGCGGCTGAGGGATCGTGGATGGAGCAGGGGCCCACGACGACGAGCATGCGGTCGTCCTTTCCCGACATGATTGACGCGATCGCCCTCCGCGCCCGGGCTATCCGGCCGCAACCGGCGTCGTCCAGGGGGATGGCCTCCTCAAGGACCGCCGGCGCGACCAGCGGCTTGGCCGCGCGGATGCGAAGATCGGAGGTCGGTGGGCGCATGCCGGGCGGACCGGGGCGGGCGCCCCGGTCAGGAATCGATCAGCTTGCGGGCGCGAACGACCGCGGGGTGGCGGCTCAGCAGGACCTCCATGAGGCTGGGCCCCAGGCCGAGCGACGTGGCCCGCGAACGCAGCGAGATCCACGCGAGCGAGGCGGCCGGCGGGCTGAACGCGTGGTTGGCGAACTGGTCGAACGTGGGCGGGAGCGCGGGAAGCTGGTCCCGGGGGAGGAGCTTCTTCTCGATCAGGAACATCCCCAGGAGGGCCCCGAGGGCGTCGAGCCAGGCGGTCGGCGAGGACTGCGCGGCGTAGGGAAGGCCGGCGCCCTCGGGATAGGGGGACCATTCCATGTAGGCGCGGATGGCCTCGTGGAGCCTGGCCAGCTCGGCATCCGCGGTCGCCGCCGTCCAGCGGACCGTGAACTGCTTGCGCTCGCGTAGCTTCTTCACCTCCACCACGCGAAGGACGAGGACGAGCTCGGCCGCCTCCCTGCGCAGCGAGCCGATGAAAATGTAGTCGAGGCCGCCCGCGGCGGACTCGACCAGCTTCTTGAGGTTGTCGACCCCCCAGTCCGCCGGCAGGATGGCCGGGCGCTTGATTCCGCCCGTGTCGCTGATGCACGCCAGGGCGCCGATCGAGGAATAGATCGGCGAGAAGTAAAACGTCTCGGCGAACCAGAGGGGAATCGCGCGCGAAAGCCGCCCGAGCTCGTCCTCGGGCCTCCTCATCGCCTCCTCGACGTCGGCGTACGCCCCGGGGAGCGAGAGCTGCGTGAAGGCGACCCGGCGCATCTTTCCTTCCTTCTTCGGGAGTATCTCCCCGAACTCCTCGAGGCCGTAGGCCCAGACGGGCTTGCTCAGGGTGACCAGGGCCAGGCCCGCCTCCTCGGGCGGCCGCTCGACGGACTCGGCGCCGGGGATGCCGGCCACCGCGCCCTGGCTCATGAGCTCCGCGATGGCGTTCGAGAACCCGTGGAGGCGCTCCTCGAGCTCGGGGCGGTTGAGGGAGAAAAGGATGTCGAGCACGTGCTGCGCGGCGTCGGCGTCGCGGACCGCCAGGAAGGCCTGCACCAGGTTGAGCCCGGTCGCCGGGCCGTGGCGCCGCGCGTCGTATCGCGGGGCCACCAGGTCGATGATCTGGGGAATGTGGCCCGTGGAGCCGAGGTCCCCCGAGATCGTCACCAGGACGTCGGCGCGGTCCCCGGCGACAGCGAGGACCTCGTCGTATATCGCAAGCGCCCCGGGCAGGTCGCCGGCGTCGAGCCTCTCCCGCGCGGCCGCCAGGCGCGGCCCGGCGCCCACCGCTTCGGGAACGGGGGAGGCGGAACCGCTGTCGGAGTTTTCTGATGAGCCCATCGCCGCGAGCAAAGCGTCCCCGCGACGTGTGGCGAACAGAATTGTCGCCTCCCGGGCCCCCGGGGCTATTCCGTTTGACCCCATTTTTCCCGTCTGTGTAGTCAGGCTCCCACCCCATGAACCGGGTCCACATCAAGACCTACGGCTGCCAGATGAACGAGCGCGACAGCGAGGCGGTCGCGGCGATGCTGCGCGCCCGGGGCTACCGGATGGTCGCCAGCGAGGACGACTGCGACGTGCTCCTCCTGAACACGTGCAGCGTGCGCGACGCCGCGGAGCAGAAGGCGATCGGCAAGGCGGGCCACCTTCTCGCGAGGAAGCGGCGCAACCCCGACTTCGTCCTGGGAATCCTGGGGTGCATGGCGCAGAACCGGGGCGCCGGCCTCCTTGACCGGCTTCCCGACGTCGACCTCATCGTCGGCACGCAGAAGTTCCACAGGGTCCCCGGCTACCTCGACAACCTCCGCGCGGCCAGGGAGGCGGGGGCGCCCGTCGGCCAGGCGATCGTGGACACCGCGCCGGAGGCGGGTTCGCAGAACACGATCCGGGACCACATGGACGGGGCGGACCGGCAGGTCTGCGCATTCGTGTCTATCCAGCAGGGATGCAACATGGACTGCTCGTTCTGCATCGTCCCAAAGACGCGCGGCGACGAGCGCTCGCGTCCGATGGACGATATCGTGCGCGAATGCGAGGAGCTTGCGGCGCGGGGAGTGCGGGAGGTGACGCTGCTCGGGCAGATAGTCACGAGCTACGGCAGGCGCGACTACCCCCACGCGGGGGGCGCGTCGCCCTTCGTGCAGCTGCTGGAGCGGGTCCATGGCATCGCCGGGATCGAGAGGATCCGGTTCACGTCCCCGCACCCGCGCGGCTTCAGGCAGGACCTCGCGGACGCGTTCGCCCGCCTGCCCAAGCTGGGCGAGCACGTCCACCTGCCGGTCCAGTCGGGAAGCAACCGCATCCTGCGCGCGATGAACCGCCCCTACACGCGCGAGCGCTACCTGGAGATCGTCGGGTCGCTGCGCGCCGCACAGCCCGCGATGGCCTTCTCGACCGACGTGATCGTCGGGTTTCCGGGCGAGACCGACGCGGATTTCGAGGAGACCCGCGCCCTCTGCGAGACGGTGGACTACGACATGGCCTACATCTTCAAGTACTCGGTGCGCTCGGGGACGCCCGCCGCGTCCATGCCCGGCCAGGTGCCCGACTCGGTCCGCGAGGAGAGGAACCAGGCGCTCCTCGAGGTGCTTCGGGCGGGCTCGCTCCGCCGGAGCCGGGCACTCGTGGGAACCGTGCAGGAGGTTCTTGTCGAGGGGCCGGACAGGACGGGGCTGCGCTTCACCGGCAGGACGAGGGGCAACCGGGCCGCGGTGTTCGAGGCCGCGCCGCGCCTTGTCGGCTCCCTTGTCCCCGTCGAGGTCACGCGGGCCAGCGTGAGCACGCTCTACGGGGACCTCGTCGCGGCCGACGCCGGCTTGCAAACCGCGCCCGGCCCCGCGTCACTCTGAGGCCATCCCGCCCCAAGCCCCAGCCATGTCGCTCTTTGCAGCCACGCTAATCCCCGGACTCATCATGGTCGCCTTCGGCATGCCGCTCCTCCTCAACCATGCCGGCGCCACCGCCGCCATAAGGGCGTTCCCGAGGGCCACGACGACCGGATACTGCGTCTTCGGGGCTGGCGCCGCCTGGTTCCTCCACAACATCTGGCACCTCTCCAACGCGGACTTCGGGGAATACAGGACGCTCCTGTTCATCGGCTTCGGCGCCGTCGCGGTCCTTGCGTTCAAGTGCGTGCCCGACTTCCTCGGCGTTCGGGGGGCCTGCGCGATCGTCCTCCTGGGGGCGATGCCCCTCCTTGACGCCGCCTATATGGAGTACGACCGCCCCCTTCGCCTGTTCATGGTCTCGATAGTCTACGTCGCAATAGCGCTCGCCATCTGGCTCGGGGCGCAGCCGTGGAGGCTGCGGGACTTCCTCGGCTGGCTATTCGCCCGGCAGGGGCGCTCGCGGGGATTCGGGGGATTCCTCGTCGCCTACGGCTTCCTGCTCTGCGCCGTCTCCTTCACGCTGAGATGAGCCCCAAGGCCGAGCGGACCGCAGCCAAGGATCCCGTGCTGCTTGTCCTGGCCGGCCCCGCGGGCTCCGGTAAGAGCACGCTGTGCGACCGCCTCGTCGCGGCGGACATGGGGTTCACCCGGGTCGTGACAAGCACCACCCGGGCGCCCCGCGAGGGCGAGGTGAACGGCGTCCACTACCACTTCTTCACGCCCGGGGAGTTCGATGCCAGGGTCGCCTCGGGGAGCTTCCTGGAATGGGCCTGGGTGCACGGCAACGGCGGCGACCGCCGCTATGGCACGCTGGCCGCGAGCGTCCTGGGGCCGCTGCTCCTCGGCCAAAACCTCGTGATGAGCGTGGATGTCCAGGGGGTCGAGAGCCTGCGCAGGATCGCGGCCAAGAACCCGTTCCTGGCGAGGGCCCTCACTACCGTGTTCATCGTCGTCGACCACGACAGGCTCCTCGCCCGGATGCGGACCCGGGGCAAGGATAACGAGGCCGAGATCGCCCGCCGGATGGCCACGGCCGAGGCGGAGCTGCGCGAGGCCAAGAAGTTCGACTTCATCATCGAGAGCAGGACGCGCGACGAGGACTTCAAGGCGCTCCGCGCCATCCTGGGGAAGATCAGGCGTCCGGGGGCGGGCGGCGCCCGCCCCTAACCGCCGATGTAGCTCATCTCCACCTTGTCGCGCCCCGCGCCGGCCGCGATCATGCCCGCACGCTCCTCGCTGTATCGGTCCCTGCGCGCGTGCCAGATGCCCCCGACAAAGGCGGAGATTGCGTCGTCGTCCGCGCCCGACCTCAGGCGGCCCAGCACGTCCCACCCCGTCGCGGCGAACAGGCAGGTGAAGAGCTTCCCGTCGGCCGAGAGGCGCGCCCGGTTGCAGTTGCTGCAGAAGGGCTCCGTGACGGAGCTCACGATGCCGACCTCCCCGCGACCGTCCGCGTACCGGTAGCGGGCGGAGACCTCGCCCCTGTAGGCCGGCTCCAAGGGCTCCAGGGGCCACGCGGCGGAGATCCGCTTGACGATCTCGCGGGCCGGCACGACCTGCGAGTGGGACCAGTGGTTTGTGGTGCCCACGTCCATGAACTCTATGAAGCGCAGGGTCTGGCCCCTTTCCCTGAAGTACTCGCAGAGGGGGATGATCCCGGAGTCGTTGACGCCGCGCTGGACCACGCAGTTGACCTTCACCGGCAGGCCGGCCGCGGCCGCCGCGTCTATCCCGGCGAGCACGCGGCCGACGCTGAACCCGAGGCCGTTCATCCGGCCGGCCGTCGCCTCGTCCAGCGAGTCCACGGAGACGTTAATCCGGTCCAGGCCCGCGGCGCGAAGCGCGGACGCCTGCTTCTCAAGAAACCAACCGTTCGTCGTCAGCGACACGTCGGACACCCCCAGGTCGTGCTTGACCGAGCGGACGATCGCCGGGAGGTCCCCGCGCAGGAGCGGCTCGCCGCCGGTCAGCCGGACTTTCCGGACGCCCAGCGCCACGAACGCGCGCACGATGCGGACAAGCTCCTGGCGGGTCATCAGGTTGCCGCTCGCGAGGAAGGGGTGGTCGGGCCCGAACGCCTCCCTGGGCATGCAGTACGGGCAGCGGAAATTGCACCGGTCGGTGACCGAGACGCGAAGGTCGCGGATCGGGCGGCCAAGGGTGTCGCGTGGGGCGGCCATGGACCTGAACAAAAGATCACGAAATCTTTATTTCGCGAGACGGGATTTCTGGCATATCATTGCCGGGTGATCACGCCGCAGGCCGCCGAGAAGCTGATCCTTGACGCCATCCCGCTCCTCCACCGCGAGGACTGCGGCGTCTCCGACGCCCATGGGCGCGTGCTGCGCGGAGACCTGAGGGCGGACCGGGACCTGCCGCCATTCGACCGGGCCACGATGGACGGGTTCGCGCTGAGCTCCGCGACCCTCGCCCGCGGGGTGAGAAGATTCCGGGTGGAGGCGACGCAGGCGGCCGGCATGAGGCCGTTCACCTTGGGCGACGCGGACGGCGGATGCATCGAGGTGATGACGGGGGCCGTCCTCCCCGTGGGAGCGGATTGCGTCGTCCCATGCGAGGACGCGGCACGTGAGGGCGAATCGGCCGTGATCTCGGCCTCCGTGGAAGTCCCGGCCCCGGGCCTCCATGTCCACCGCCGGGGGTCCGACCACAAGGCGGGTGATGTCGTCGTTCGGGCCGGCGTCCGCCTCACCGGGCGCGAGATCGCGGTCGCCGCGGCGTGCGGGCATTCCTCCCTCACCGTCGCCCACTCTCCCAAGGTCGCCGTTGTCTCGACCGGCGACGAGCTGGTCGAGGTCGACGCGCTGGTCGCCCCGCACCAGATCCGCCGGAGCAACGACTACGCCATCCGGGCGGCGCTCATCAGGGCGGGCTATCCCCGGGCCGACCGCTTTCACTTGAGGGATGTCCGCCACGAGATCGAGCACATGCTCTGGCACATTCTCGCCGAGTATGACGCCGTGTTGATCACGGGCGGCGTCTCCAAGGGGAAGTTCGACTTCCTTCCGGCCGAGCTGACCAGGCAGGGCGTGCGCAAGATCTTCCACGGCGTCGCGCAGCGGCCCGGCAAGCCCTTTTGGTTCGGCCTGAGCGGAAGGCTCACGCCCGTGTTCGCACTGCCGGGCAACCCCGTCTCGGCATACACGTGCCTCCATCGCTATGTCCTGCCCGCCCTCGACCATGCGAGCGGGATGACCGCCCGCCCCCGCATCCGGGCGGCACTCGCGGGGCCGGTGGCGTTCAAGCCGAGGCTCGCCCGCCTGCTGCCCGTGCGGATCTCAAGCGGGCCGCACGCCGAGCTGCTGGCGACCCCCTGCGCCGTGGGCTCCTCCGGAGATTTCGCGGGGCTGGTGGACACCGACGGGTTTGTCGAGCTTGCGGCCGAGACCGCGGACTTCCATGCGGGCTACGTTGCCCCGTACTGGAGCTGGGCTTGAGCGGGGCGCCGGCGGGTTACGGTTGAACCCGGGCAGCGGGAGACCCATCCTCGGACAACCGATGGCCCCCAGACGCAGCCTTTCGCACATCGACGCCGGCAACCGACCCCAGATGGTGGATGTGGGGGCGAAGCCCGTGACGCGGCGGACCGCCCACGCGGTCGCGATCGTCGAGCTGCCCCCTGCGCTTGCCGGGCTCCTGGAGATGGGCGAGATAGCGATGCCAAAGGGGCCGGTCTTCCAGTCCGCCATCCTGGCGGGAATAATGGGAGCCAAGAGGACGTCCGAGCTCATCCCGCTCTGCCATCCGCTTCCGATCGACGATTGCAAGGTCGAGATCGTGGCGCGTGCGCCCCGCCCGGACGGCTCCATGGAAGTCGAGATCCATTGCCGTGCGCGGGCCGAGGCGCGCACCGGCGTGGAGATGGAAGCGCTGACCGGCGCGAGCGTCGCGGCGCTCACGCTCTATGACATGGGGAAGGCGGCCACCCACGGCATCGTGATCAGGGAGATCCGGCTCCTGGAGAAGACAGGCGGCAAGAGGGACCACAGGGCGCCGTGAAGAGGGTGACTGTGAGATATTTCGCCGTGCTGCGCGAACAGCGGGGGCTCGAGGAGGAGCGTGTCGAGACGACGGCCGCGACGGCGGCCGAGGTCTATGAGGAGCTCCGCAGGACCCACCGGCTGGCCCTGCCCGCCGGGAGCCTGCGGGTCGCGGTGAACCACGAGTTCAAGGAATGGGGAGAGGTGATCCGCGACGGCGACACGCTTGCGTTCATACCCCCGTTTGCCGGGGGCTGAATCCCATGGGTTTCCGCCTGACCGCCGCCCCGATCGACCCCTCCGCGCTGATGGAGGAGCTCCGGGACTCCCGGACGGGGGCTTGCGTGACGTTCGAAGGCCGGGTGCGGGACGAAAACGAGGGGCGCCCGGTCCGCTCCCTGGACTACGAGGCCTACGCCCCGCTCGCCGAAAGGGAGGGGGAGAAGATAATCTCCGAGGCGCTGCGACGCTTCCAAGTCTCCCGCGCCTTGTGCGTGCACCGGACGGGAAGCCTTGCGCTGGGGGACATCGCCGTCTGGGTCGCGGTCACGGCAGGGCACCGCTCCGCCGCCTTCGAGGCCTGCCGCTTCATCATCGGCGAGGTCAAGGCGCGCGTCCCAATCTGGAAGAAGGAGCATTATGCCGACGGGTCGGCCGAGTGGGTCAAGGGCTCCGCCGGGCCCCTAAGGGGATAGAATACCCGGCAAGGCTGGCACGGCGCCCGGGCCTGCTTCGGCTCGACAGCGCCGGACTCCATTCTTATTAGGGAGGGCGTCACAATGGGCTCCGCACACCTAATCCTCGCAGCGACCACCGCGCTCGAGAAGCTCCACAACGTCCCGCGAACCTTTTGGTACGAGGTGGGCGCCGTCATCGGCGGCATCATCATCATCGCGATCCTTCTGCGTAAGTTGATGAATGTGAACAAGTTCGTTCTTGGAGGTGTCATCTTTGTCGGGGGTGGCGTGATATGGTTCAACATGCTTTACAACCGCACTGAGCCGAAGTTTCTCACCCCGCTGTTTGACCGGATTGCGCCCTTCTTCCCCAGCGCCGGCGCCTACGACACGAAGCAGCAGAACGCCCCGGTCAAGTAGGCGGCCAGAAACTGCTTGGTTTTGGACCGTCGCAGGTGGAGATTGTCGGGCCTATGGCCAAGCAATTTTCCGACATAGGGCTCGTGGGGCTGGCCGTGATGGGCCAGAACCTCGCCCTCAACATAGCCGACCACGGTTTCCAGATCTCGGTCTACAACCGGACCACCGAGAAGACCGACAAGTTCGTGGCCGAGAACCCCGGAACGCCCGGGGGCGTCGTCGGAACGAGGACCCTCGAGGAGTTCGTGGGCTCGATCGCGAAGCCGCGCAAGATAGTCATCCTGGTCCAGGCCGGAAAGGGCACGGACGCGGTCATCGACAGCCTCACGCCGCTCCTCTCGCCCGGCGACATCGTGATAGACGGCGGCAACTCGCTGTGGACCGACACGATCCGCCGCGAGAATGCCTATGCCGCGAAGGGCCTGCGCTTCATCGGCAGCGGCGTGTCGGGCGGCGAGGAGGGCGCGCGCTTCGGCCCTTCGCTCATGCCCGGCGGCGACTTTGCGGCGTGGCTTGAGCTGAAGCCGGTCTGGGAGGCGATCGCGGCCAAGGTGGACGAGAAGACCGGCAAGCCGATACCGGGAGCCGCGCCGGGTAGGCCGGTGAAGGGGGGCGTCCCGTGCACGACCTACATCGGGGCGGACGGGGCCGGCCACTACGTGAAGATGGTCCACAACGGGATCGAGTACGGGGACATGCAGATGATCTGCGAGGCCTACGCCCTCCTGAAGGGCCTGCTGGGCCTGAAGCCCGCCGAGATGGGCGCCATCTTCACCGAGTGGAACAAGGGGATCCTGGACAGCTTCCTCATCGAGATCACGGCCGACATCCTGAAGCAGAGGGACCCGGCCACCGGGAGGCCCTTTGTCGACATGGTCCTCGACGTGGCCGGCCAGAAGGGCACGGGGAAATGGACCGCCGGCAACGCCCTCGACATGGGCATCCCGGCCCCGACGATAGCCGAGGCGGTCTTTGCGCGCTGCGTCTCCGCGATCAAGGATGAGCGCGTCGCCGCGTCGAAGATCCTCAAGGGCCCCGCCAAGAAGTACCGCGGTTCCAAAACGGCCCTCGTCGCGGCCATACGCGACGCGCTCTACTGCTCCAAGATCTGCAGCTACGCCCAGGGCTTCCAGCTGATGCGCGCCGCCCAGGTGGAGTACAAGTGGAAGCTGAATTTCGGCGAGATCGCCAAGATCTGGCGGGGCGGGTGCATCATCCGCGCCGCGTTCCTCCAGAAGATCACCGAGGCGTACGCACGGAAGCCCGACCTCGCGAACCTGCTCCTCGATCCCTACTTCAACAAGACGTTCAAGGGCGCGCAGGCGAACTGGCGCAAGGTGATCGCGCTCGCGGTGGAGTGCGGCGTGCCGACGCCGACCTTCAGCGCCTCGCTGGCCTACTACGACGGCTACCGGTCGGCGCGCCTCCCCGCAAACCTGCTCCAGGCCCAGCGCGACTTCTTCGGGGCGCACACCTACGAGCGCGTGGACCAGCCCCGCGGGAAATTCTTCCACCTGGACTGGCCCGACCCCAAGCGCCCCCAGGCGGCGGTGTAGACCTGGTATCTGGGCGTCTCGATTTATCGGACTTGGGGCGGTGCCGCGTGGGCAGGCGCCCGCAACGGCGCATCCGGGATTGCGTCCAGCTTGCCTCGGGGCGCGCCCTCATTAGATCCTCCCGGCATTGCCCCGAAGCCGGCGCGCCAATCGCAACCCAATGCAGATGGACCACAAGGACCCCGAGGCCGGCAAGAAGGCCGGATCTCCGCGGGGCGGGATCAGGATTCCCGTACCGGTGCTCCTGGCTTTGCTGGTAGTCCTCGATTTTGCGCTGGGAGAGCACGTGTCCGCGGCGCCGCTGTTCGTGTGCCTGGTCATCTGGGTGGCTTGGACCCAGGGCTTCGGGCGTGCCGCCGCGATGGGGATATTCCTGAGCGCCGCGCATTTCGTCCGAAACAGAACCTACGGCCTGGCCCCTCCGGTAAGCCCGCAGATTCTGAACGGGGTGATACTGGGGGCGACGCTCGTTGTGCTGGCCTTTTTCACATCGAGGGCGGCCTGGAGGTTTCGCGCGATGCACAGCCGGATCCTCGCCCTTGAGCGAAATCTCACGATATGCGGCAACTGTGGCCTTATCCGCTTGCCGGACGGGAGCTGGGTGCCCGTGGAGGCTTCCGGCCAGGCGGCCGGCCAGCAGGGGATCATGTGCCCGGAATGCGAGAGGCGCACCTACGAGATCTGACAGCCTCCCCATTGGCGGATCCCAAGGGCGGGCCCAGGGGGCCGGGCGGGGAACCGTTACGCCGGCGGCGCGGCGGGCTCCCTTCCGGCCACCGGCGTCACCGGGTCGATCCATATCCAGCACAGCCCGCCCAGCACGTTGATGGCGGCCGAGAGGGCGAAGGTGAGGGTCCAGTTGTGGTTCAGGTACTGGAGGATGTAGCCGACGACGATCGGCCCGATCGCGCCGCCTATCTGGCCGGCCATGTTCATGGTGCCGGAGACGGTTCCCGCGAATTTGCCGCCCACGTCCATGGCCGTGCGCCAGCAGACGGGCAGCGTCAGGTCGAGCGAGAAGCTGGCCATGCCCATGGCCAGCATGGCCCACACCGGGTCCGCGAGGCGCGGGGAGAGGAGCAGCATGGCCGCGGCGCCGCCGTAGCCCACGAAGGCCAGGCCCCTGCGGACCGGGGCGAGCGCAAAGCCCCGGCGCACGAGCCAGCCGGCCAGCCAGCCGGACAGGATGCAGGCGAACCCGCCGAAGAACAGGGGAAGGCCGGATAGCAGCGCCCCCTTCTGCAGCGTGAGCCCGCGGGCCTCCCGCAGGTAGGTCGGCAGCCAGGTGATGTAGAAGTACCAGCCGTATCCAAAGCAGAAATACTGGACAAAGAGCAGCCACACCGTCCGCGAGCGCAGGATGTTGTGCCAGGGAACGACTGGGCGCCCGGTGGACGGAGGCCGCTCCTCGTGCACGAGCGAGAGCTCCGCCGCGTTCACCCCGGAGTGGTCGCGCGGATGGTCCCGGAACCACCAGTAGAACACCGCCGCCCAGACGGCGCCGGGTACCGCCAGGACGGCGAAGGCAAGCCGCCATCCCACCAGGGAGATGATCCAGACGACGAGTAGGGGGGTGACCGCCCCGCCCCAGCGCGAGCACAGCCACATGATGCTGACCGCCCGGTTGCGCTCGCGCACCGGCAGCCACTGGGTGAAGACCTTGGCGAGGTTGGGAATGGCGCCGGCCTCGCCCGCCCCGAACAGGAACTGGGTCACAAGGAGCGAGGCCAGGTTCCAGGCCCGCCCGGTGGCGGCGGTGAAGAAGGACCAGAAAAGGACCACCCGTGTCAGGACCTTGCGCGGGCCGATCAGGTCGCCCAGCCAGCCCCCGGGTATCTCGAACAGCGCGTAGGCCGTGGTGAAGGCGGCGAAGACGTAGCCCATCTGCACGCTTGTCAGGCCGAGGTCGGCGGCCATCGAGACCTTGGCCTGCGACATGCAGGTGCGGTCGACGAACACGATCACGGAGAGTGTCGCGGCCAGGGCCACCACCCAGTGGCGGGCGCCGCTCGGAGGGTAGGAATCAGCGGGCGCGGGCGGGGGAGGGGGCATGGGGGGCGACGGCTGGGATGGCATGGTTCGAACCGTGCGTCGGGGTGTGGCGAGCAAAGCGATCCGCGAATCGAAACCAAGTCCTAAGCGCGGCCCGCCCGCCGCGGGGAATCACGCAGGTTTTTTGGCACCTTGACCTCCGCGCTGCGTCAACCTACCGCTCTTAGCCGAAAATCCGCCCAATGCGCCCCACATTGAGAATGTTTTCCCGTGAGGGATTGACGCTGGCCGGCCCCGAAATGCCCCAGAACCCAGCAACAAGCAGGACCCCCTCATGATCAAACGAGACTATTCACGCCGGGACTTCATCGGTGCGTCGACGATTGGCGCCCTCGCCGGGGCGGCCGCCCTGGCCAACCCGGTGCGCGCCGCGGCCGACGCGGTTGGGGTCAAGCCGTCCGACCTTCCCGACCTCACAATCAAGGAGGTGAAGGTCTACGTGGCCAACCTCGGGGGGCCGGCCTTCCGCAGGATCAACAGCCCGGAGAGCGGGGAGATAGTCTCCCTCGTGACCAACAGCGGCATCGAAGGCAACTACACCCTCGGCAACCGGGTGGCCGGCACGGGGTGGCTGGAGTACGCAAAGGGCGTGTGCCTCGGGAAGAGCGTCATCGACCTCCTGCCGGGGCTGGTTGCCGGCCTCAACCAGAAGATCCACCCGGTCCGGGGATTCGGGCCCAGCTCCGCGTTTGTCGGCGGGTTCGGCTACCCGAACGGCATGACACTGGGGACCATCACCGACCCCAACTACCATGCCGCCGTCATCGACGTCTGCCTGTGGGACATCCTGGGCAAGGCCGTGAACCGACCCATCTACAAGCTCCTTGGGGGCACGAAGGAGAAGATGCTCGCCTACGGGAGCTCTCTCCACCTCTCGACGATCGAGGAGTTCGGTCCGCAGGCCCTCGAGGCGAAGAACGCCGGGTTCAAGTGCTACAAGATCCATCCCGGGCCGGGCCAGCACCCGACGGGAGGCCCGATCCCGGCCTACGTGGGCCACATCGAGGAGATCAAGTCGGTCCGCGAGGCGGTGGGCCCCGAGTTCACCCTCCTCTTCGACCCGGTCCAGCGCTACAACGTCTTCGAGGCGCTGCGGGTCGGGCACGCCCTTGAGGAGTACTGCTACTCGTCCTTCGAGGACCCGATTCCGACCTCCGACATCGAGGGGCTCATCGAGCTGCGCCAGAAGCTGACGGTGCCGATCGAGGTCGGGGAGTTCATCTACTCCATCCAGGGCTACGCCGAGTACATCCGCCGGGGCGCCCTCGATATTGTCAGGCTGATCTCGGACAATGTCGGCGGGATCACGGGCTCCTTCCGAGTGGGCCAGCTGGCCGACGCATTCGGGATGCCCTGCACGCCCCACAACTGGGGCAACGGCTTCGACCTGGCGGTCCACTTCCAGTTGGAGCTGGCCCTGCCAAACACCTACTGGTTCGAGATGCCCTATCCCCCGACGTTGACCGACCGCGCCTATCTCAACGAGAAGTTCCGCGTCGACAAGGACGGCTACGTCAAGGCCCCGACCGCCCCGGGCCTGGGCGTGACCCTGAACCGGGACGCGCTCGAGAAGATGCTGGTCCGGATCGACACCTGATTTTCAGCAACCCCCGAACCCCCGCCGGGAACACCCGGCGCAAGAGCCAAATCCCCAATGAAGACGTCACTTCCCGCCGATCGGCCCGCCGGCTTCGCCCGGCGCGAATTCCTTCAGGTTTTAGGTGCCGGGGCCGTGGGGCTCGCCCTGACGGGGCGCAGCGCAAGGGCCCAGTCGGACTCCGGCGCGCCCGCGGCTGCGCCGGCGCCGTGGCGCCAGGGCCCGAAGGAGCTGCGCGGCCTCTTTCCGATCGCGCAGACGCCTTTCGACGGGGACAACAAGCTCGACCTCGACTCACTCGCCGCCCAGGTGGCCTTCTGCAACAAGGGAGGGGTCCACGGCCTGATCTGGCCGCAGATCGCCAGCGGCTGGACGACCCTCACGGAGCCTGAGCGCCTGGCCGGGGCCGAGGCGCTTGTCTCGGCCGGCAAGGGCGGCTCGACCGCGATTGTCATTGGCGTCCAGGGGGCCGACATGGGCGCGGTGACCCGCTATTCGCAGCAGGCCGCCAAGCTGGGCGCGGACGCCATCGTCTCATTGCCGCCGGCGAACGTGACCGACGAGAAGGCGCTCCTCGACTACTACCAGCAGGTTGGCAAGCTGACAGACCTTCCGCTCTTCGTCCAGAGCCAGGGCAAGATGAGCGTCGACCTGATCGTCGAGATGTTCAACACGATCCCCACGATGCGGCACGTCAAGGACGAGGCGGGCGAGCCGCTCGACCGCGTGGGCGAGCTCCGGAAGAGGACCAACGACGAGCTCCTGGTGTTCTCGGGCAAGGGCGTGCGCACCCTGATCGCCGAGATGGACCTCGGCTTCTGGGGCCACTGCCCGTACACCGCGCTTGCGGACGTCTATGCGGCCTCCTACGACCTCTGGCACGGCGGCCGCCGCCAGGACGCCTTCGACATGTTCGGCCGCGTCCTTGCGTTCGACAGCCTGGGGACGAGCAGCGGGACCGACATCCTTATCGCCCGGGGCGTCTTCAAGCCCACGAACACCTTCCGGAAGATGCCGCCCGTCCCAGGAGGGCCCGCGGGCGCGCCCTTCCACATCAGCCGGCAGCTCAGCAGGGAGCAGGTCAGCGAGGCTATCGACCTTTACATCAAGCCCCACGTTCCGGCCTAGGCATCCAGCCGCTTGGTCCTACGGGCCGGTCGGCAGCGCGAACGAGAGGATGTTCGCGCCCGACGCGATCGCGACGTACTGGCGGCCGCCGGCCTCGTACGTCATCGGCGAGGCCTTCATCGGGCGGTTCGTCTCGAAATGCCAGAGATACGCGCCCGTCCGGGCGTCGACCGCCGCGAACCCGCCGGTGCTTTCGCCGAAGAAGAGCAGCCCCCCCGCGGTGGACATGACCCCCGAGTAGTTGGATTGCACGGGGCCGGGCAGGACGATCTGCCAGGCGACCTTCCCGGTCTCGATGTCGAAGGCGCGCAGGACCTTCTGCGGCGGCTCGGCGGGATTGAAGTACCGGCCGTATCCCCCGTCGTCCGCCTTCCGGTAGACCGTGAAGTCCTCCACCGTCATCACGTAATAGAGGTTCGTCTGCGGGCTGTAGGCGGTGGAATACCAGTTCGTGGCCCCCCTCACGGCCGGCGCGGTCGCCACGCCCTGAAGGGTCGTCTCGTTGTTCGGGAGGAGGCGAGGCGTCCAGTCGTCCTCGTTAATTCCGCTCGCCCAGGTGAGCTTGTCGACCATCCGGGTCGCCATCAGCGGCCGGCCGGCCACGCGGTCGATCACGTAAAGGAAGCCGTTGCGGTTGGCGTGCAGGAGCAGCCTGCGGTCCTGGCCCCGCCACTTTGCGTTGACGAGCACGATGGGCTCGTTCGCGTCCCAGTCGTGGAGGTCGTGCGGGGTGAACTGGTAGTACCAGAGCATCTTCCCGGTGCTCAGGTCGATCGCGAGGTCGCTGTTGGTGAAGAGGTTCGCGCCCAGTCGATCGTCGCCGTTCGTGTCGGGATGCGGGTTGCCCGCGGCCCAGTAGAGGACGTTTGCCTCGGTGTCGGCGCTCCCGGTGAGCCACGTCGCGCCGCCGCCCTCCTTCAGGGCCTCGCCCTTCCATGTGTCGGATCCCGGGCCGGGCTCCCCGTATTTTGGGATGGTCCACAGCCTCCACACGAGCTCGCCGGTCGAGGGCCTGTAGGCCGCCACGAATCCGCGGATCCCGTTGTCGCCCCCGCTGACGCCCGTGATGACGAGGTCGCCGACCACCAGCGGGGCGGACGTGCCTCCGTAGAATCCCTGGGCGCCCTGCGGCGGCGTGCTGATGTCCCAGAGCAGGGCCCCGGTCAGCCTGTCCAGCGCCAGCAGGTGGGCGTCGTCGGTGAGGTAGAATACGCGGTCCCCGAGAACGGCGACCCCCCGGTTGACGCCGATCGCGGCGTCGCTGGAAATCCCGCCCGCCGCGCTCTTGGGGCGCTCGTAGCGCCAGATCTCTCGCCCGGTCCTTCCGCTCAGGGCGTAGACCTGGTTGTTCCCCGTGGCGTACATGACGCCGTCCACGACGACCGGCGTCGTCTCAAGGCCAAAGAAGGGGACCGTGTAGGACCACTGCAGCTGGAGCCTCGAGACATTCGCAAGGTTCACCTGGTCGAGGCCGCTGTTGCGGTTCCCGTCCAGCGTGCCGTTGTAGGTCGGCCAGTCACCCTTCCGCGGGTGGGCAACCTCGTCGATCTGCGCCTGGGTGGCCGGTGTCGCGGGCCCGGGCAGCGGCCCGACGCCGACTCCCTTCAGGCGGCTGAGAAAGGCCACCAGGTCGCGCATCTCCCCGTCCGTGCCCGGGAATGCCGGCATGGCCGGGCGCTTGATCGGGGTCACCGACCGGTACTCGGTGTCCAGAAGCAGGCGCAGCCTCCCATCGGCGGTCTGCAGCACCAGGTCGTGGCTGCCCTGGGCCCGGGCGAAACCCTCCAGCGAGCTCCCGTCATTCATCCCGACGGAGACCGTGCCGTAGCCGGTCGTGGCCAGGGAGCCCGGGTCGGCGAGGGCCTGCCTCAGCTCGCGCGATTTGAGCCTGCGGCCGACGCTGGACAGGTCCGGCCCGTAGGAGTTTCCACGGCCCATGGCAATGTGGCAGGCCGAGCACTGGCCGCTGCCGAAGAACACCCGCTCCCCGGCGGCGGGATCGCCCGGCACCTCGCCCTCCGTCCCGACGGGATTGAGGGAGCGCACATAGCGGGTTATCGCCCGGATGTCCGGCTCGGCCAGGAAGGCGAGCGCGGGCATCTTGCCCCTTCCCTTCCGGATGATGTCCGAGATGTCGCCGTCCGACATGGCCCGGAGATGGTCGGTGTTCAGCAGCGGGGGAGCCCGGTCCGTGCCCCGCGCATCGCCGCCGTGGCACACCGAGCAGATCTGGGCGAAGAGCAGCGGCTGCGCCTGCTCCTGCCCCGGCGGGCCGCCGCCTTCCTGCGCCCGGGCGGCGTGCGCCGCAAGGCCGATAAGCACCGACGCCGCCAGCGGGCGCATCCCGCGTATCAGGTGTCTGGCTCTTGGGATTATCATTGGGCTGGGCTGAGCGGGCAAATCGGGAACGGGGCTTGCAGGGGTGGGGGGGCGCCGGGGGCTTGGCGCGAACGCCGGGAATGCGCCCGGGATGCTTTGGTCCTTGGTCCCCCAAGTCAAAAAAAGAACCGCCCAAGTTGCGATCTCCTTGGCGCGCCGCGGGCCGTAATGAATCTTGCCGGGCCATGCGCGCGCGTCTAGGCGTTCCCCGGCCGAGGATCCGGCGTTCCCGCCCTCGGCCTCCGGGCCGATCGCGCCAGATTGCTTGAATTTGTCCGGGATGCCCGGCCTAATTTGCCGGCCCCATGGATTCACCACCCTTTCACGGACAGACTGCAGTCATCACCGGCGGGGCGTCCGGCATCGGGCTGGCGATCGCCCGGCGGCTCATTGCGGGGGGGGCCTATGTCGCCGTCTTCGACCTCGACCCGAAGGTCTTTGCGGCGCTCGACAAGGAATTCGCGGGCCAGGGCCGGGGCTTCCAGGCGGACGTCACGGACGAGGCGTCGGTGAGGGCCGCCGTGGGCGAGGTCCTGAAGCAGCGGGGCCAGATCGACATCCTGGTCAACAGCGCGGGGGCCACGGGCAAGACGAACATACCCTCGCATGAGGTGGAGCTCGGGGACTTCGACTTCGTCATGAGGGTCAATGTCCGCGGACCGTTCCTCACCTCGAAGCACGTCCTCCCGGGCATGCTCAAGCGCAACTACGGCCGGATCCTCCACATCGCGTCGGTCGCGGGCAAGGAGGGCAATGCGGGCATGGTGGCGTATTCCGCGTCCAAGGCGGCGCTCATCGGGATGACGAAGGTCCAGGGCAAGGAATATGCCACGAGCGGCGTCACGGTGAACGCGGTCGCGCCCGCCGTCGTCCGCACGCCGATGGTCGACGCGCTTCCCGAGGCCCAGGTGAAGTACATGACGGACAAGATCCCGATGAAGCGGTGCTGCACGCTCGACGAGGTCGCGGCGATGGCCGCCTTCATCGTCTCGCGCGAGGCCAGCTTCACGACCGGGTTCACCTTCGACCTGACGGGCGGCCGAGCCGTTTACTGAGGCGATGGCGCCGCTGCTGGCCACGGCGGTGCGCAAGGCGGCGCGGCGGCTGGTGCCGTTCCTCCTGCTTCTCTACGTCCTGGCGTTCCTGGACCGGGTCAATGTCGGCTACGCCAGGCAGGCGTTCCTGCGGGACACGGGGCTGGGCGAGGAGGCCTATGCGTTCGGGGCCGGCGTCTTCTTCGTGGCCTATGCGCTGCTGGAAATCCCAAGCAACATGGTCCTCGTTCGTGTCGGCGCGCGGGCCTGGATCGGGGCGACCATGATCACCTGGGGCGCGATATCGGCCGCCATGATGATCGCATGGAGCGCCCCGGTGTTCTACTCGCTCCGTTTCCTGCTCGGCGCCGCCGAGGCGGGGTTCTTTCCCGGGATGATCTGGTACCTGGGCTCCTGGTTCCCGGCACGGGTGCGGGGCGGGATGTTCGGCATATTCTACTTTGGCGCGCCCCTGGCGCAGATTTTCGGGGGCCCGATTTCCGGGCTGCTCCTGGACATGAACGGTCGGGGCGCCCTTCGGGGCTGGCAGTGGATGTTCCTGGTCGAGGGGGCGCTTGCGGTCCTGGTCGGCGCCTGGACCTGCGCCCGCCTGCCAAGCAGCGTCGCCAAGGCCGGTTGGCTTTCGGCCGGCGAGCGGGGCGCGCTGCAGGCCGAACTGGAGGCGGAGGAGCGAATGACGGAAGGTGCCGGAAAGGGGGCGGCTCAGGACCCTGGGAGGGGACGCGTCTGGCGCCTCGGTATCATCTACGCCCTTATCCAGCTGAGCTTCTACGGGGTGGCATTCTACCTGCCGTCGCAGGTGTCGGGCCTGCTGGGCCGGAACATCGGGTTTGTCGTCGGGCTTGTGAGCGCCGTTCCCTGGCTCTGCGCCCTCGCGGCCGCCTATGCCGTTCCCCGCCTGGCCGCCCGCACGGGTCGAGGTGGCGCGACGGCCGGCGCAGCCCTCATCGCGGGTGCCGTCGGGATCGCGCTATCGGCGACCCCCAACCCGGTCCTCGGGCTGACGGGTCTCTGCATGGCCGCCGCTGGCCTCATTGGCGCGCAGCCGATATTCTGGACATTTCCTGCCGGGGCGTTCTCCGGCCGCGGCGCGGCCGTCCGGATCGCGCTCATCAATTCGCTCGGCGCCGTCGGGGGATTCCTTGCGCCCAATCTGAAGGTGCTGGCGGAGGGGGCCACCGGATTGATCAATGCGGGTTCCACCGCCCTGGCTGGCGCCACGCTGCTCGGGGCGATGCTGATGATGCGAGAGCGCCCGGCGCGTCCCTGAGGTTCGCGCCGGCCCCTGAGGGATTTCCCGGGGGGTCTACACCCCCTATACCGAGGGCGCCCGCTGCTGGTAGGGTTGTGGGTCGCGTCGAATGTCCGGCCCCATCCCTCTCCCGAGGGGGATGTTACGGGGCACAAGACGCTGGAGCACAGAGATGATCGCCTCCCCCAAACCCGCCCGGGCCAGCATCCCTTCCAACGCCCGAAGCCACGGGCTTCAGGCTTGGCGCAAGGATTCATGAGGACCGCCCACAGGGTTGCCGGGTGCCTTGCCGGGGTGGTCCTGCTGGTCGCGCTGGGGATTGGCGTCGTCTTCTGGGCCTTCAGGCAGCTCGCAAGCGAAGCCGAGACGCGAGAGCATTCCGAGAACGCAATTGGGAAGGCGGATGAGCTTCTGTCCGACCTGAAGGATGCGGAGACGGGCGAGCGCGGCTATGCGATCACGGGCGACCGGGCTTTCCTAGGGCCGTACCTGGCCGTGCGCGACGGCATCGGCGCCCGTCTGGACGAGCTGCGCCAGCTTTCCCTGGCAAGTTCGGCGATCGGCCATGTCGACGCAATGGCCCCGTTGATCGATGCCAGGATGGCCGAACTTGAGCGGGTCATCAGGCTGAAAGACAGCCACGACGCGGCCGCCGTGACGGCGGCGATAAGCGGAGGCGCTGGAAAGCGGTCCATGGATTCGATTCGCGACGAGATTCGCGCCTACGTCCAGGACGAAGGAGTGACGCTCGCGGCGCACGAGTCAAAGTTTCAATCGGACATGCGCCTGCTGCTCGTCGCGCTCGCGGTCGGCAGCCTTGTGATCCTGCTGTTCGCGCTGGCGTTCGCCTACCTAGCCTTTCGGGAGATGCACAACCGGCTCAAGGGCCTGCTGCACGCGGAGACCGAGCTGAAGCTCGAGATACAGAGGGAAACGAGCGAGCGACTGCACCAGGCAAATGTCTCCCTCCAGGCCAGCGAGGAGAGGCTAGCCGTGACGCTGCACTCGATCGGCGACGGCCTGATAACGACCGACGCCAAGGCGCGCATCATGCTGATGAACCCGGTCGCCGAGGAGCTCACCGGCTGGACTCAGGCCGAGGCCGCGAACCACCCGGTCGACGAGGTCTTCAACATCATCAACCACGAGACCCGAAAGCCCAGCGTGGTCCCGGTGAGGGAGACCCTGGAGAAGGGCACGGTCCATGGCCTGGCGAACCACACGGTGCTCGTTGCCCGCGGCGGCGGCGAATGCGCCATCGCGGACAGCTGCGCCCCGATCCGCGACCGAAGCGGCGCCGTGGTGGGCGCCGTGCTGGTGTTCCGCGACGTTACGGGCGAGTTCGCGGCGCAGCAGGCCGTTCGCGACCAGCAGTTCTACACGCGCTCGCTCATAGAGGCCAACGTCGATGCGCTCATGACCTGCAGCCCGTCCGGCGTCGTCGCCGACGTGAACCAGCAGATGGAGGCTCTGACCGGCTGCGCGCGCGAGGAGCTGATAGGCAGGCCGTTCAAGGACTTTTTCACCGACCCGGGCCTTGCCGAGGAGGGTATACGGCTGGTGCTGAGGGACAAGAAGGTCTCCAACTACGAGCTCACCGCGCGCGCCAGGGACGGCAGGGAGACCGTCGTGTCGTTCAACGCGAGCACCTTCTTCGACAGGGAGGGCAGGCTGCAGGGGGTCTTCGCGGCTGCGCGCGATATCACGGAGCGCAAGCACTTCGAGAGGGCCCTTGAGGCGACTAACGCCGAGCTCCACGGGACGAAATCCGCGGCGGAGTCGGCCAACCTCGCGAAGTCGGACTTCCTGTCCTCCATGAGCCACGAGCTCCGCAGCCCGCTCAACGCCATCCTGGGCTTCGCCCAGCTGATGGAGTCTGAAACCCCTCCGCCGTCGGAGAAGCAGGCCGTGCGAATCAAGCAGATCCTCCTCGCGGGATGGCACCTGCTGAACCTGATCAACGAGATCCTCGACCTCACGGTGATTGAGTCCGGAAAGGTCTCCCTTTCCCGGGAATCCGTGTCGCTGGAGGAGGTGATGTCCGAATGCCGGGCCATCATGGAGGAGAAGGCGCAGGAGCGGCATATTGTCATGACATTTCCCCGGTTCGACAGCCCCGTCTATGTGTGGGCAGACAGGACCCGCCTGAAGCAGGTCGTCATCAACCTGCTTTCCAATGCGATCAAGTACAACAAGGACAAGGGAGCCGTGGTCGTGGACTGCAAGGCCACGTCGCGGGACCGCACCCAGATTAGCGTCAGGGACACTGGCGCGGGCTTGGTCGCCGAAAAAATGGCCCAGCTTTTCCAGCCGTTCAATCGCCTGGGGCAGGAGGCGGGCGGCGTGGCCGGCACCGGCATAGGCCTCGTCCTCACCAAGCAGCTTGTCGAGCTCATGAAGGGGGCGATCGCCGTGGAAAGCACGTCGGGCAAGGGTAGCGTCTTCAAGGTGGAGCTTCCCTCGGCCGCCGCGCCGGAGATACCCGCGGGCCTCGCGGGATCCGCGGAGCAGGCCCTGCCGAGGGACCCGATCGGCGAGCGCCAGCGGACCCTGCTTTATGTCGAGGACAATCCCGCGAACCTGATGGTGGTGGAGCAGCTCGTGGCGCGATTCCCGGACCTGAAGCTGATGATTGCCGTCAACGGGACAATCGGCATCGAGATCGCCCGCGCCCACCAGCCCGAGGTGATCCTGATGGACATCAACCTTCCGGGCATGAACGGCGTGGCCGCCTTGAAGATCCTGCAGGGGGATCCGGCCACCGCCCACATCCCCGTCGTCGCGGTCAGCGCCAACGCCATGCCCCGCGATGTCAGGCGGGGGCTTGACGAGGGGTTCTTCCGCTACCTCACCAAGCCCATCAGGGTGAAGGAATTCATGGAGACCCTGAACGAGGCTCTCGAATTTGCCGAGAAGACGCCGGTCGGCACAAACGGCGCCGGGCCGCCGTGATGATCAGCTCATCCGACATCCTCAGGGGCAAGGTCCTGATCGTCGACGACACGCCGGCCAATGTCGTCCTGCTGGAGGAGATGCTGAAGGGCACCGGTTACACCTCCGTGAGATCCACCGGGAACCCCCGCGAGGTGTGCGCCATGCACCGCGAGATCCAGTACGACCTCATAATGCTCGACCTCCAGATGCCCGGCCTGGACGGATTCCAGGTGATGGCGGGCCTGAAGGACGTCGAGCCCGACGGCGACCTCTCAGTCCTCGTGCTCACGGCGCGCCCCGAGCACAAGATTCTCGCGCTGAAGGCCGGCGCCAAGGGGTTCATCAGCAAGCCATTCAACCTCGCGGAGGTGCTGGTCCAGGTGCACAACCTGATTGAGATGCGCCTGCTGCGGCGGAGCGCGGACCTCCTGAGCGCCTCGCGCCTCGAGAACTCGCAGCGCATCGCCGGCCTCGGGGACTGGGATTACGATCACACAACAAAGCGCAGCATCTGGTCCGACGAGATCTACCGGATTCTCGGGATATCGAGGGAGGAATTCCCGCCAGGCCCGGAGACATTCGAGGGCCTGGTGCATCCGGACGACAGGGCCCCCTTCCTTAACGAGAGGACCGCCGCACTCAACGGGAAGCGGTGCTCCAACCTCGAGCACCGCATAATCCGCCCGGACGGGCGGATCCGGTACATCCATTACGTCTCCGAGGTGATCGCGAACGGCCACGGCGGCCCGGGCCACGAGGCGGGGACCGTGCAGGACATAACGGACCGCAAGCTTGCCGAGGACGACCTTCGCAAGAGCGAGGAGCGCTACCGCACGATGCTCATGATATCCCCCGATGCGCACCTCGTGCTCGTCGGCGGCACGATCACGTTCGTCAATCGCGCATTCTGCCGGCTGACCGGCGCCACGGAGCCGGCCCAGTGGATCGGCCGCCCGGTGCTGGACGTGATCCATCCCGACTGGCACTCCTATGCGCAGGCCCTGATGGCGCAGGGGCCCGACGAGAAACGCAGGCCGCGCGCCGAGATCAAGTTCATCCGCCGCGACGGGAGCAGCGTTGACGTCGAGGTATCGAACGTGGTGTTCGATTTCCGGGGCCGCCGGGAATTGCAGCTGATCGCCCGAGACATAACCGAGCGCAAGCAGTTGGAGCTCCATTTCAGGCAAGCGAACAAGATGGAGGCGCTGGGCCGCTTCTCGGGCGGCATCGCCCACGACTTCAACAACATCATAATGGCAATCAGCGGCTACGCCGAGCTGGCGAAGCTGAACCTCGAGGGGAACGAAACCGTCCGGGCGCACATTGGCGCCGTGCTGCAGGCCGCCCACCGCGCCGCGGAGCTCGTGAGGCAGATCATGACGTTCAGCCGCCAGCAGCCCCAGGAGCGGCTGCTCATTGAACTGCAGCCCATCATTGAGGAATGCGCAAAGCTGCTGCGGGGCACGATCCCCCCGTCGGTGGCGTTCGACGTCTCCGTGGCGGCGGACGCGCCCGCCGTGCTTGCGGACGCCAGCCAGATCCACCGGGTCCTGATGAACCTCGCGACCAACGCCTGGCAGGCCATGAATGGCCGGCAGGGACGGTTGTCGGTCAAGCTGGAGAGCTTCGCCGTTGACGAGGCGCATGCGGCCGCAGCTCCGCGGCTTCAGCCCGGGCTGTACGCGCATCTGTCCGTCAGCGACACGGGATGCGGGATGAGCCAGGAAACGCTGCAGCACATCTTTGAGCCGTTCTTCACGACAAAGCCCACCGGCGAGGGCACGGGCCTGGGCCTGGCCGTCGTCCACGGAATCATGGAGGGCCACGACGGCGCGGTCGCCGTGCAAAGCGAGCCCGGGGAGGGCACAGTCTTTCACCTGTACTTTCCGGCGCACTCGGGCGCGACGGCGACGGCCGCGGCAACCGAGGACACGGCGCCGCGCGGCCACGGCGAGAAGATCCTCGTCGTCGACGACGAGGTGACCCTGGCAAGGCTGTGGGAGAACACGCTCGCCTCTCTCGGATACGAGGCGGAGTTCACGTCCCAGCCCGCGGATGCGCTGGCCATCGTCAGCGCCAATCCGCAGCGCTTCGCTCTTGTGCTCACCGATCAGGTCATGCCCGGGATGAACGGCATGACGCTGGCGGGCCTGCTCCTTCGAATTCGCCCCGACCTGCCGATTCTCCTGATGACAGGCTTCACGGCGTCGCTCACGGCGGAGCGCGTCAAGGCGGCGGGGATCAGGCAGCTCCTGCTGAAGCCCATTCTGCGGGGCACGATGGCCTCCGCGATTCATGTGGCCCTTCGTGCGACCCCGTCCCCGGCCCCACGGCCCGAAAACCGGTCATTGGACGCCCCCCATCCCGAGCAACCCCGCGCCTCCCGCCTGGCCCAACCGGCCGCTGAGCGGTCGAGGGCCATGGCGGCGGGGATGGATCGGCGCCACGCGGGGTGACTCGGGCGACGGGGCGGGATAATCGGAACCGCCTCAGCGTAGCGCAGCCTGTATCCAGTCGACCTCGCGCGGACTGAGATTCCGGGGATCGAGCGAGTCAAACACCTCCCTGGCCTCGGACTTGCGCCCCAGGCTCGCAAGTGCGGCGCCGTACGCGAACGCGATTGCGGGCGATTTCCTCCAGTTGCGCGAGATGGGCTCCATGAGCGTCAACGCGCGGGATGCCTGGCCCGACCACACGAGCACGAACGCGTACGTGGAGCGGTAGACCGCGTTGCCGGGCTCGTGGGAAAAGTTGTCGGCGGCGATGCGCTCGATGTGCGTCTGGCTTCCGAGGTCGGTCAGGGCCGCGAAATAAGCAAGGTTGTTGGCGATGTCGCGGTCGTCCGGGCGCATGGCGTTCAGCCGGCTGAAGGCCCGGTACTGCCCCTCCGCGTCGTGCTGCACCTGATACAGACGCGCCAGTGTGCCCAGCGCCTGGTATGCCAGGTCCGGCCGGTCGGCGGCGGCCCAGAGGAGATCGGCCGCCTCCTTGGGGCACCCCCATGCGACCAGCGAGTCCCCCGCGAATAGCGCATGGGCGGGAAAAAGGCGCCCGTCGGCGTACAGGCTCCGCCAAAGGGAGTCCGCCTTGGGCCCGTCTCCCAGCCTGCTGGCGGCCAGCATCCCGTAGGCCCATTGCAGGAAGCCGACATCCCGGCCCCAGTCCCCCTGCGCGACCCAGCCCTGCAGGTCCGCCCAGCGTTGCGTGGCCCTCAGCGCCTCGGCGACGCCCGGAGCGACGGGCGGCATTCGCGCGACGGCCGGATCAAGCGACTGGCCCCAGCGGACGGCCTCCGCGCCCTGGCCTATCTGGGTGAGCCAGCCCAGGAGCTGGGCGGCCTGGGTCGGACTCGAGCGGCCCTTCTCCTCCAGCGGGGCGAGCATGGCCTGGTACTGCACCGGGTCCGATTCCGCGAGCGCCTGGAGGCAGACCGGGACGTCTCCCAGCGTGAAGCGAGGGTTCGCCCTCAGTTCCTCCGCCCAGCGGGCGGATGCCGCCCGCTCGCGGTGGGCCACGGCGTCCGCAAGCAGCGCCCGCAGGGCCGCGATCCCACGGACGGGATCGGAGCCCCATTTTGCCAGCAGTGTCTGCCCGAGAGCCCGATCACCCGCCGAGCCGGTCTGAAGGCAGACAAGCCCGAGGGGAATCTCGTCGGCCGCCAGGGACGGGGCGCCCGCCCGGGCGTCCTCCTGGAGCGCGGCCTGAAACCGGTCGCGCGCGTCCGCGAACCGCCCGTCGCGACGGGCGATCTCGCCCGCAAGCCGCAGCGCCCGGGGCGAGCCACGCGCGGCCAGGTCCAGGTAGGTCTCGGCCTCCTGGGCCTGCCCGGTGTCGTCCGAGAGAATCGAGGCCTCGCCCCAGGCGAGGACGTCGCCGGCCTGGTAGCGGCCGACGACCGCGGCCCTCTTTGCGTAATCGACGGAGGCGGACTTGTTCCCCTCCCTCCACGCCAGCTCCGACGCGAGCCGCCACGGGTCCGGCATCCCGGGCTCGGCCGAGAGCGCGTCCTGGACGGCGACCGCGGCCCGGTCGAGACGGCCCGCGTCGAGCCATTGCCGGGCGATGCGGATGGAGTTGGTCCGGGCCCAGTGATGGTACCCCAGGGCGCCGAGGCCGACGGCTATGAGGATGGCGGGCGCGCCGATAAACAGCGCCCGCTTCAACGCCGGGCGCGCGTCCAGGAGGTCGAGCATCGCCCAGCGGCGCTCGCGGATGTCGACCGCCATGAGCCGCCTGAGCGCGCGCACGGCCCAGTTCTGGGTGGCGGGCGGGGAGTCGGGAGGTTCGGTTGGGGCCGGCATGGCGCGTCAAAGGCCCAGGGGCTTGAGGTTCGAGAAAAACTGCCTGAGCGCCGGCTGCGAGGCAATCTCCCCCCAGGGCCGGTCGCTCGAGACGCGAACAAACAGCTGGTCCTCGGCCC
>Ga0181526_10000373_pt1 | contig 47831 bp, 39 predicted proteins | sample PEATcosm2014_Bin_35_FD_119750 | JGI IMG/M metagenome (GOLD analysis project Ga0181526, IMG submission 119750) | Peatland microbial communities from MTU Mesocosm Facility, Houghton, MI, USA - PEATcosm2014_Bin06_30_metaG | ecosystem: Environmental > Terrestrial > Soil > Wetlands > Peat | place...
ATCGAGTACATTGCGACCGACCCAACGCGCACGTCGATTCCCTGGGTGGAGCGAACCAATCCCGACGGTTCGAAGAGCACGTATGTGGCCTCGGCATTGAAGGGCGCTACGCCCCAGGGCGAACGCCGAGTGATGGACTGCATCGATTGCCACAATCGCGCGTCGCACACGTTTGTCACTGCGGAAGAAGGGCTCAACCGCGCGATGGCTGACGGAGCTGTGAGTCCGTCGTTGCCGTGGGTGCACAAAGAAGGCCTGGCGCTGCTGAAGGTGAGCTATAAAAGCCAGGACGAAGCGAGTCAGGAGATTCCAGCGGGGCTTGAGGCCTTTTATCGGAGCAGTAGTCCGGACGTGCTGACGACGAAGGCCGACCTGGTGAAGAGAGCCGGGCAGGAACTGGTCACACTCTACAGCCAGAATGTATTCCCTGAGATGAAGGTCACCTGGGGCACGCATCCCAACCACATCGGGCACATGGACTATCCAGGATGTTTCCGCTGCCACGACGGGGATCACAACGCGAAGGATGGCACATCGATCACGCAGGATTGCGCGGCGTGCCACAATCTGCTGGCAGTGGATGAGGCGAAGCCAAAGGTGTTGGGGGACCTTGGCATCCAGTAATCAGAATTCAGGGAAGGTGGGCAATGGGGCGGCCGATGCAGGCCGCCCTTTCTGCGTGCGCTTGCGAATTCATCGCGGCATGGTAGGCTTGCCTTTCGCATTTTTCAGGAGCTGAAACGATGCCGAATGGTCATCAAACGCATTTCAATCTGGTGGCGGCTGCACACGCTGTCATGCTCGAACGGGGCTTCCAACCCGATTTCCCAAAGGGAACGGACCAGCAACTCGCCGCCATCGAGGCGCATCCGGAAACTCCGGCAGCGGCCGGTGCGCAGGACTTGCGCAGCCTGCTATGGTCTTCGATCGACAACGACACGTCCAAAGATCTTGACCAGATCGAGTGGGCCGAGAAGTTGCCCGATGGGCGGGTTCGCGTGCTCGTGGGTGTTGCTGACGTTGACGCGCGCATTGCCAAAGATACCGTGATCGATGGACACGCGCGCAGTGAGACGACGTCGGTGTACACCGGCGTGAAGGTGTTTCCGATGCTGCCGGCGCAGCTGTCGGAAGGCATCACGTCGCTGAACGAGAATGAAGATCGGGTCGCGGTGGTGATCGAGTTTGCGGTCGACGCGAGTGGCGCCTGTTTCGATGGCAAGGCCTATCGCGCTCTGGTGCGCAATCGGGCGCAGCTGGCATACAACAGCGTTGGCGCATGGCTGGAGGGACGTGGTCCCGCTCCTGCCAAGGTGGCAGCGAACGCCGAGCTTGCTGCGCAATTGAAGCTGCAAGACAAAGCCGCGCAATCCATGCTGGGCAATCGTTTCCAGCACGGTGCGCTGGACCTGGAGACAATCGAGACACGGCCGGTGATGTTGCAGGATCAGGCCGTGGAGATAGCGAAGCTGGAGAAGAATCGTGCCACGTCGCTGATCGAGGAGTTCATGGTAGCGGCGAACGGCGTGATCGCCAAGACGTTTGAAGATGCAGATGTGGCGTCGATCCGGCGCATCGTGCGTACGCCAAAGCGCTGGGACCGCATCGTCGAGCTGGCGAACGGACTAGGCACGACGCTGCCTGCGGAGCCGGACTCGAAGGCGCTCAACGATTTTCTGCTCGCGCAAAAGCAGAAAGATCCCGACCACTTTCCCGATCTTTCGCTGGCGGTGGTCAAGCTGATGGGGCCGGGCGAGTATGTGCTGGTGAAGCCCAAGGAAGTGTCGCCGGGGCATTTTGGACTCGCGGTGCAGGACTACACGCACTCGACGGCCCCGAACCGGCGCTTTCCCGATGTCGTGACGCAGAGGCTGTTGAAGGCGTGGCTTGCGAAGCAAACCCCTCCCTACTCTGAGGGCGACCTGGACGCCATCGCACAGCGGTGCACGCTGATGGAGGATGCCGCGCGCAAGGTGGAGCGCGACATGCAGAAACGCATCGCCGCGGTCGTGCTGCATCCGCGCATAGGGCAGAGCTTTCAGGCGATCGTGACGGGCGTGAACAACTACGGCACCTTCGTGCGGACTTTAGACCCGCATGTCGAGGGCATGCTGGTGAATGCGGGCAAGCCGGGCGCGAAGAAGGGCCTGGACGTGGGCGACCGCGTGACGGTGAAGCTGGTTTCCACCGATCCCGAGCGCGGATTTATCGATTTCGCCCTTTAGTTGTGGGCGAGGCTCGAAGAGCGAGGCCGGACCCTATTGCTGCGCGTCTTCGATCCGATGGGGCGGATCGGCATGTGCCGGGGCTTCCAGGGAGGGATCGCCGGGACCGAGCGGTACGAGGACCTCGACGGTTTCCGCGCCGCCCGGCTCATCGATCCAGAGGCAGGCGATCCACCAGATCATGACGGCGAGATATACGACGCTGTTGGCATTGAAGAGATTCTCGCGCAGATTGACGATGTGCTCGTATTCCGCCATGGAGTGCGGTTTAGCTGTTTTGGCGATGATCTGCCAGATGATCTGCACTGCCAGCGTTGCGAGCGAAGCGGTGGAGAGACCGATCATGATGCGCTGCATGTGGGTGCGCCATCCCGCTCGATAGTGGCTGCCGATCGAGACCATCAGAATGCCAAGCAGCACTGTGAGCACGTCGACCAGAAGGCCGCCCTTCTGCGCGAAGAGCTGCAGCAGATTCAGGAACACCATGGTCGTCATCGGCGTGAGGGTCTTCCACGCCGGCCAGTGACCCCAGGTGCCAACGACAATGCCGCCGATGATCAAGAAGGCCAGGATCCAGGCCATTGAGAGCCTGCGGCGCGCAGACCCAAATGCACGGCGAGCCAGCTCCAGGAGCACCAGCATCGACACGATGACCGAGACGTCTGCGAGCACGACGAAGATTTCGCCGAGGGTGAGCTGCGGCAGGCGATTGAAGAGGAGCCGGCTGGCAATGAGACGCAGCGCGACGAGAGCAATGGAGATGGTGAACCAGCGGAAACGCCGCAAGCGGTCGCGGCCCAGCAGCACGACGAGCAGAACGAGATGCGCCGCGAAGGTGAGTGTCCAGATGATCTGGACCGGGGTGAAGTGAAAGTTCAACTCTGGAGTCCTGACCTGGCCGGGGTTGCATCGCGCAGCCGGCCAAAGGCTAGTCTAGGGCATGGGGGCGGGGTATTGGGGGCGAGGCGAGGATGGTGCGCCCGGAGAGATTCGAACTCCCGACCTAATGCTCCGGAGGCATTCGCTCTATCCAGCTGAGCTACGGGCGCACTCTACCAGCATACCGTATTTCGCGATTAAGCCGCTCTAGCCGTTGCTTTCGTCGATTTGCGCGGGGCTGGTCTGACGCTTCGCTCGCAGTTCTTCCATCACGGACTGGATCAGGGTCTTCGCGCCTTCCATACCGCTGAGGACGGCCTGCAGATCGAGCGCGGGCGTGCTGGGGTTGCGGCTGGAGGCGCAGTAGACGCCATGCTGGCCGACGAGAATCAGAGAATCCGTGAGGAGATCGAGGGCCACGGCGAGCCGTCCGCGCTCGAGGCCCATCATGAACTCGTGGCGTTCGAGATCGGCCTTGTGTTCGTCAAATACGCTCATGAGTCCAGCGTACCTGAACCCAGGGACCGGACCCACTCAGGCTCCTTCTACACGTCGAGTTTCCGGAGATAGTCGGCGTCCTCGCGCAGCTCGGCCATGGGATCGCCGACGAACTCCTCCTGCTCGATGAAGTAGTGTTTGAGGCCGGTGGCCACGTGCAGGATGCGGTGATAGTCGGCGACACCCGTGCCCATCACGACCGAATGGAATTTACCGTCGGGCGTCCGCGCCATGTCTTTGACGTGCATCAGTGGGAAACGCTCCGGCGTCTTGCTGAGGTAGGCAACGGGGTCACGCCCGCTGGCCGTCACCCAGCCGCAGTCCATCTCGAAGACTACGAGTTTCGGATCGGTGAGGCGAAGCAATTCATCGTAGACGGTGACGCCATCCTCGACTGCAAACTCCGGGGTGTGATTGTGCACGCCGAAGGTCATGCCGGCCGCCTTCACCTTTTCGCCGACGCGGTTGAATTCGCCGGCAACGTAGCGCCAGTCGTCCAGGGTCGGTTCGCCCTTGGCAGCCGGGTCGCGGTGCACGCCGCCCGAGGAGGAGCAGATGATGTAGTCGAGGCCGAGCGCGTGAGCGTAATCAATCGACTCGTCAAGCTTGGAGCGCAGGATGCTGAGCGTGAGATGCGTGCTGATGCAGCGCAGGCCGGCCTGATCCATGGCATGGCGAAAGTCGGCGGCGGATTTGTTGTAGTAGCCTGCGGCTTCGACCTCGCGGTAGCCGGCAGCGTAGAGCTGGTGGAGGGTGCCGTCGAATTCCTTGGGCAACAGGTTGCGCACCGAGTAGAGCTGCAGGCCGATGGGCTGCTGCAGGGTAGCGGCGGGAAGCAGGCGGGCGCTGGCCACCGCAACGGCGGCGGAAGTTTTCAAGAAATCTCTGCGAGAAGCATGTACCATGCGTGGTCTCTCCGATTAGCTCTTGATGGTTTGGGCCGCGGCGTCCCACGTGGCGACGGCGCGATGGAAGTAGGAGTGGTTGGCCATGTGGCAGGCAACGGCTGCGTTGTTGCCGAAGATCTCGTCTTCGACGACGTGCTCGCGCGTCTCGACGGCGTGGAAGAAGGCGGCGATGTGGTCGGCGGTATCGTCGTAGCCGCGCGGAGCCGCGTAGGTCTCCACTTCGGCGAGTTGCGTAGGCGGTGCGGGATGCGCGGCGCGCCACTCGCTCAGATATTGGCGTTTCGCTTCGGCGGTCCAGCCGTTGAGCGAGTAGCCTTCGGGCTGGGGAGCGTTGTCTTGCGGCGTGACCGTCAGCGTATTGCCGCTGATGACCAGCGTGGCTTCGCTGCCATAGAAAGTGATGGGCTCGCCGGCAGCATTGTTCTGGTTGCAATGCACGTTGACCGTGATTCCGGGATAGTCGTAGAGGGTGGCGAGCAAGTCGGGGTAATCGCGCCCATCGTTGAAATGGGTGAGGCTGCCGGTGGAGTAGGCGCGCGCCGGAACCGCATTGATGCCGCTGACGCATTGAATGCCCGAGAGCAGGTGGACGAACAGGTCGCCCGCGACGCCCTCACCGTATTCTTTGAAGCAGCGCCAGCGAAAGAAGCGGGCCGCATCGAAGGGAATGGAAGGCGCATCGCGCAGCCAGGTATTCCAGTCGATGGTCGCGGGGCTGGCATCGGGTGCGATGGGGTAGACCCATGCACCGGAAGGCGAGTTGCGGTCGGAGTGGCCCTCGATGTAGCGGACCTGGCCCAGACGGCCGGAGGCGTAGATCTCTGCGGCCTTCCTATAGACGACGTTGCTGACGCGCTGGCTGCCGGCCTGGAAGATGCGCTTGCCGTCCTGCACGGCCTTCACCATGGCGAGGGCATCGGCGACGTTGTGCGACATGGGTTTTTCGCAGTAGACGTCTTTCCCGGCCGCGAGGCAGTCAAGTACCACCCGGCGGTGTTGGAAGTCAGCGACGGCGACGATGATGGCGTCGACATCTTTGCGATCGAGGAGCGGGCGGTAGTCACGCGTGGTGGGCACGTCGGAGCCCCAGGCTTCGACGCCGGCCTTCTGGTGCATATCGTAGAGGTCGGCAATGCCGACCAGTTCGCCAGTGGGAACCATGCGTGCCGAGCGTAGCAGATCGCATCCGCGGATGCCGGTGCCGATTGAGATGAAGCGAGTCTTGCGGCCCGAGGCCGGCGACGATTCTGACGCGAGCACGGCCGGATCAAGAAGGATGGAATGGACCGGGGCGCTTGCGGCAAGCGTTCCTGTGCCGAGTCGAACGAAGTCACGTCGCGTCATGGGATTTGATTTCATTGTTTGCGGGCTCTCCACGTGCCCCGCCATTCTCGCTCTGTGCCAGCGGATGTGTCTACACAATGCGCGTTGCTGAGGGCGTGCAGCAGCAGGTAGGATGCGTGGTGGCGTCGCATGAACTTTGAGTCACACGAAGATGAAGGCGGGCAGGAGCATGGAATCCATGGGGCAGTTCGTGAGAAAGGCTTCCGTTGTGGCTTGGACGGTGCTGGCGGTGGTCGCTGTCGATGCGGCGTATGTTGGTGCCGAAAAACCTGGACCGCATCCTGACCTGGGGCCGAACGTGTTGGTCTTCGACTCTTCGATGGCTTCGAGTGCAATCCAGGAGCAGATCGATAAAGTCTATTCAATCCAGCAGCACAGCGAGTTTGGATCGGCGCGGTCCGCGCTGCTGTTTTTGCCGGGCGAATATCACGTGGATGTACCGGTTGGTTTCTACACCCAGTTGATTGGTCTCGGCGCGACGCCCAATGCAGTGCACATCGTCGGAAATGTCCATTCCGATGCGAGCCTGCCGCATAACAACGCGACGTGTACATTCTGGCGTGCGGCCGAGGGGTTCTCGGTGACTCCGACTGGCGGAACGATGCAATGGGCGGTGTCGCAGGCGGTTCCGTTCCGGCGTATGCATGTGCTGGGCAGCCTGGTGTTGCACCAGAACGGGGGATGGGCCAGCGGCGGATGGATGTCCGATACGGTGGTGGACGGCAATGTGGGCGCAGGTCCGCAACAGCAGTGGATCTCGCGCAACAGCGAGTGGGGCAGTTGGACCGGCGCCAACTGGAACATGGTGTTTGTGGGCGTGCCGCATCCGCCGCAAGGCGAGTGGCCGCGGCCGCCCTACACGAAGGTCGAGTGGACACCGGTGGTTCGCGAGAAGCCCTTTCTCGAAGTGGATGCGAAGGGGAATTGGAATGTACGCGTGCCGGAGTTGCGCAAGGACAGTGTGGGCGTGACGTGGCAAGGCGGAGCGACGCCGGGAAGCTCGATCCCGCTGAGCCGTTTCTACATCGCGCGGGCCGGCATCGACACCGCTGCGACGATGAATGCGCAGCTGGAGAAGGGCAAGAATCTTCTGCTGACGCCCGGAATCTACGACCTGACCGAGCCGATCCAGGTGAATCGGCCGAACACTGTCGTGATGGGGCTGGGATTCGCAACGTTGCATCCGACACACGGGACACCAGCGATGACGACGGCAGATGCGGACGGAATCGAAATTGCAGGGCTGCTGTTCGATGCAGGGCCGGAGAAGTCGCCGGTGCTGCTCGAAGTAGGGCCGGAGCGCAGTAAAGCCGATCATGCAAAGAATCCGGTCGGTCTGCAAGACGTGTTCTTTCGCGTGGGGGGCGCAGGGGTTGGCAAGAGCGAGGTCAATCTGGAGATCAACAGCAACGACACGATTGTGGACCACACCTGGATCTGGCGCGCGGACCATGGGGCAGAGGTGGGCTGGACAAAGAACGTGAGCACAAACGGGCTGGTGGTGAACGGTAACAACGTCACGATCTACGGGCTTTTTGTCGAGCATCATCAGCAGTTCCAGGTGGTCTGGAATGGTGAGCACGGGCGAACGTATTTCTATCAGTCCGAGATTCCTTACGACCCGCCGGATCAGGCGAGCTATACGAGTGCGCCGGGTGTAAAGGGATGGGCGTCGTACAAGGTGGCGGATGGTGTGAAGCAGCACGAGGCGTGGGGTCTTGGTGTCTATAGCGTGTTCCGGCATCCCGATGTGGACCTGACGCGCGCGATGGAGGTGCCGCGCACACCGGGCGTGCGCTTCCATCACATGATCACAGTGGCGCTCGATGACAAGGGCGAGATCTCCAACGTGATCGACGATCAAGGTGGGCCCACACAGCGTCCGCCGCATCGCGTAACGCCAAAGGTGACGGATTTTCCTTAGTGCCGGCGTCTTGCGGCCCTTAAACGTGCTCCGTTCGATCGTGGGAGAATGAAGAGGAAGACGCCATGACGAACGAAGCTGCCGACCGAACGACGCAACCCACCGCAGAAACGCCCGCTGAAGTCACTGCCGAACCGAGCGAGAACTTTGCTGACATCCTCTCTGATTTTGAGCGGACGCATACCCATAAGCCCGAGAGCGGCACACGACAGCTTGAGGGCAGGGTCATCTCGCTTTCGGCTGAACAAGTGTTTATCGATATTGGCTACAAGATGGAAGGCGTGCTGCCACGCACGGCCTTTGACAACGGCGCCGAGGGCGTGAAGGCCGGCGATGTTGTGCTGGTCTCGATCAAAGGGCGCAATGAGGAAGGCTACTACGCGCTGACGCGCTTTAAGGTGGCGCAGCCGCGCGACTGGACTGCGCTGGAAGCGGCCTTTGCCGAAAAGCTCGCGGTGGTGGGTACCGTGACCGGTGTAGTGAAGGGCGGGCTGACGGTCGATGTGGGCGTGCGCGCGTTTATGCCGGCAAGCCGCAGCGGAACCAAAGATGCAGCGGAGTTGGAGAAGCTGGTGGGCACGGAGATCACCTGCCGCATTACGAAGCTCGATGTGACCGATGAAGATGTGGTCGTCGATCGCCGTGTCGTGTTGGAAGAGCAGGCGCGCACTGCAGCGCAGGGCCGATTTGCCGCGATGCAGGAGGGCGGCGTTGTCACTGGCACTGTGCGCAGGCTGATGAGTTACGGAGCGTTTGTCGATATTGGCGGCGTGGACGGTCTGCTGCATGTGAGCGACATGGCGTGGGGTCACGTGAGCAAACCCGAAGACATACTCACTGAAGGCCAGGAAATCAAGGTTCGCATTCTCAAGATCGATCCGGAGACGAAGAAGATTTCGCTTGGATTGAAGCAATTGGAGCCTGAACCATGGGCGAAGGCACCGGAGAAGTATGCGGTCGGGCAGAGGATCACCGGGACGGTAACGCGCCTTGCGGACTTTGGGGCGTTCGTCGAGATCGAGCCGGGAATAGAAGGACTGATTCACATCTCGGAGATGGCGTGGAACAAGAAGGTGCGCCACCCAAGCGACGTGTTGAAGCAAGGCGATCGCGTGGATGCGGCGATTCTGGGGATCAAGCCGGAGGAGAAGAGGATCTCGCTCGGGCTCAAGCAGATGCTTGCCGATCCGTGGGCCGAGGTTTCGCAGAAGTATCCAGCAGGTTCGCAGGTCGAAGGGCCGGTGACGAAGCTGATGAAGTTTGGCGCCTTTGTACAGATTGCCGACGGCATCGAAGGATTGGTTCACATCAGCGAGATCGTTGCCGATCGAAGGTTGAATCATCCGTCAGAGGAGTTGCACGCTGGTCAGGTGGTGAAGGCTGAAGTGCTGGCCATCGATACGGAGAAGCGTCAGATCAAGCTGAGCATGAAGCAGCTGATTCCGACGAGCATCGACGAGTATATCGCCGAGCATAAAGTGGGCGACGTAGTGTCGGGACGCGTGGTCCAGGAGTCCAATGGACGCACGACAGTGGAACTCGGCGAGGGCATCTTCAGTGCTTGCCGGACGCACAGCGGCGGTGCGGCAGACGCGACTTCTGCGGCAAGGACTGCGAGCGCAGAACCCTCTGTCGGCAAGGGGGACTTATCCTCCCTGACGTCGATGCTGCAGGCCCGGTGGAAGGGTAGCGGGTCGGCTCAGGCGGTGAAGCCCGAGCCGCTGCATGCCGGCCAGGTGCGGAGCTTCAAGATCGTCAAGATCGATGCGGGTTCGAAGCAGATCGAATTGGAACCGGCCTAGAGATAAGTTTCGTCGATGTAGCACCAGCGCCAGTCTTCGCCGCGCTCGGCCGATTGAATGATGGGGTGCTGTGTTGAGTGGAAATGCGCGCGCGCGTGGCGGCCGGGAGATGAGTCGCAGCAGCCAACGTGGCCGCACTCCAGGCACATGCGCAAATGCACCCAGGTGGTGCCGTCTCTCAGGCACTCTTCGCATCCCTTCGTGTGGGGTTTGACCTTTTTGACGTGCTCGGCCACGTGTGAACATGCCTTTGCCATTGCCGACCTCCGGATCTGTCCTCTTACATCACCCTATACTGCGCGGCCAGGGCTCGGAATGCCGCGATCTGCGCGGCGACCCATGCCTCATCGTTTCCCAGCTCTTTCGCCATGAGTTGAGCAACCTGTTCGGCCATGGCAATAGCCGCGCCGGCATTGAGGAAGAGCGCGCGTGTGCGACGTGCCAGCACATCCTCGACGGAGCGGGCCATCTCATTGCGTGCGGCCCACACAACTTCCGCGCCGATGATTGGAAGCGCGGGATGCAACTGCCTGGCGAGCTCTGGGTCGCGTGCCAAAGCACGGATCTCCTGCGCATCGGAGCCGTAGACCTGGAGCGGTCCTTCCGCATCGGCGTTTTCCAGATAGCCGTGGATGTGCAGATTGCGTGTAGTGCAGGGCTCTTCGCGCAGACGTCCAAGAGTGATCGCGTGATCGACAGTGTCCTCGGCCATGTGCCGATACGTGGTCCACTTGCCGCCGGTGATGGTGAGCAGGCCAGAGGGATCGACGTGGATCACATGGTCGCGCGGGAGAGCCGACGTTTTGCCATCGCCCTTAACCAGTGGCCGCAAGCCGACGTAGACGGCGAGCACATCGGCGCGCGTGGGCGGCCGCGTGAAGTACCGGCTCGCGGTGTCGAGGACAAATTCGATCTCCTCGTCGAGAGCGCGCGGTTCGAGGCTTGGCGCGTCGACAGGAGTGTCGGTTGTGCCAGCCACGGCGTGGCCGTGCCACGGAATCACGAAGAGGACACGGCCGTCACTCGTGCGCGGGACCATGAGCGCGGTGTCGCCCTTGAGGAACGAGCGATCGAAGACGAGGTGAATGCCCTGGCTGGTGACGAGCAACGGATCCACTGAGCTGTCTGCCATGCGGCGAATCGAGTCGGTGAAGACGCCGGTGGCGTTGACGACAATACGCGCAGGGATGGAGAGCTCTTCGCCCGTTTCTTCATCGCGGGCAATGACGCCGTTGAGGTAGCCTTCGCTGTCGCGCAGGAGGCTGGTTGCCGGGCAGTAGTTGACGAGCGTCGCACCGTGATCGGCTGCGGTCATGGCGAGATGGATGAGAAGGCGCGCATCATCGAACTGGCCATCGTAGTAGATGACGCCGCCGCGCAATTCCTCCGGTTCGAGTGCGGGCAGCAGTTCCAGGGTCTCTTCTTTCGAGAGGACCTTCGATGCTCCGAAGCCGTATTTGCCGGCGAGCAGATCGTAGAGCTTGAGGCCGATGCCGTAGAAGGGCGCCTCCCACCAGGAGTAATTGGGCACAACGAAGGCGAGATCGTGCACCAGGTGGGGCGCGTTCTGGCGAAGCAGGCCGCGCTCTTTCAGCGCTGACATGACAAGCGAGACATTGCCTTGCTCGAGGTAGCGGACACCACCATGGACGAGCTTTGTGCTACGGCTGCTGGTGCCTTTGCCGAAGTCGTGCGCTTCGACGAGCACGACGTCGAGGCCGCGCGCCGCGGCATCGACTGCGACGCCCATGCCGGTTGCTCCACCGCCAATCACGGCGATGTCCCAGGGCTTTTGCTGTGCGGCGCGTTCACGGATGTTGCGCACCATGTCTTCTCTGCGCATCTTGCTCTCCGTTTCTATTCCGTCCAGGCATTGGATCGTTGGACGGCGCGATGCCAAAGCGCTCTGCGTGTAGTGCGGTCGTTGCCATCCATTTTCGGTTCGAAGCGTACATCGTCCTGACGCTTGGAGCGGAGTTCCTCGGGGCTCGGCCAGAATCCTGTCGCAAGTCCGGCGAGATAGGCCGCGCCGAGCGCGGTGGTTTCCGTGACTCGCGGTCGAACGACGGGTATGCCGAGGATATCTGCCTGGAACTGCATCAGGAGATCGTTCACGGCGGCGCCACCGTCGACGCGCAATGCGCCAAGTGGGGCGCTGGTTTCGCTGTGCACGGCTTCGAGCACATCGGCGACCTGGAAGGCAATGCTTTCGAGAGCTGCGCGTGCGATGTGGCCAGGCTTGGTATCGCGGCGCAGGCCTATGAGCAGGCCGCCGGCATGGGGGTCCCAATGTGGCGCGCCGAGACCGACGAAGGCCGGAACGAAGAGCACGCCGTTGGTATCGGGAACGCTTGCAGCGAGGGCTTCAACATCGGCGGAGGAGCCGATAAGCTTGAGGTTGTCGCGCAGCCACTGAACAACCGCGCCGCCGATGAAGACGCTGCCTTCGAGGGCATACTCGAGAGGATGCTGCGCGCTCGCGGCGACTGTGGTGATGAGGCGATGCTTGGACCGTACGAATCCGGTGCCAATGTTCTGCAGCAAAAAGCATCCGGTGCCGTAAGTGTTCTTCGCTTCGCCCGCGCTCCAGCAGAGCTGGCCAAAGAGCGCGGCCTGCTGATCACCGGCGATCCCGGCAATGGAAATGCCGCCGAGGCCGAGTGTGGTGGTCACTTCGCCGATCTGCTCGCTCGACCAGACCACCTCGGGCAGAAGGCTCTGCGGGACGTCGAAGATGCGCAGCAAATCGGGATCCCACTCGCCCTTCACGATGTTGTAGAGCAGCGTGCGTGAGGCATTGGTCACATCCGTGACGTGGTGCTGGCCGCTGGTAAGATGCCAGATGAGCCAGCTGTCCACAGTGCCAAAGGCCAGTTCACCATTCTCCGCGCGCGTGCGAGCGCCAGACACATTGTCGAGGATCCACTTGATCTTGGTCGCGGAGAAATAGGGATCGATGACCAGGCCGGTGCGGCTGCTGATCGTCTCTCCCAGCCCCTGTTGCTCCAGAGTTCCACACAGCGAAGCTGTTCGGCGATCCTGCCAGACAATGGCAGGATGAATCGGCTTGCCCGTTGCGCGCTCCCACACGATCACCGTCTCGCGCTGGTTGGTGATGCCGATGGCGGCGACATCGCGCGGGCGCGCACCGGCTTTGCCGAGAACCTCGACGGCGCAGCTCATCTGGCTGGTCAGGATTTCCATGGGATCGTGTTCGACCCACCCGGCCTGCGGATAGAACTGTTCGAATTCGTGCTGGGCTACGGCGACGATTGCGCCGGCCTGATCGAAGAGAATTGCGCGGGAACTGGTTGTCCCCTGGTCGAGCGCGAGGATATACGCCATTGCGTGCCTGCCTTCGGGCACCAGTCAAACACGATGGGCTGGGGCGGAGCAAGGTGCGCGGTGTGAAATCAGTCGGCGAAAGTCGACAGTGGGCAAGTCATACGTAGCAGTCAGCTGGTTACAAACAGATCGACGTATTCGTGGACCGGCATCGCGTCAAGGTGGGCGGGATCGAGCGAGACGTCGAGGATGTGCTGTTGCTGATCTGCGGTAAAGCGCCGCCGCAGGTTGGTTTTGAATTTCTCGATCAGCAGGGGCAGGCCTTCGTCACGACGGCGTCGATGGCCGATTGGATATTCGACTGTTTCATCGAACACGGTGCCATCGTCGAGAACAACACGGAGTGCGTTCGCGATGGAACGCTTGCCGGGATCGTGGTAGTCGGCTGTGAAGCTCGGTTCCTCAACGCAGTTGATTCTGGCGCGGAGAGTATCGATGCGCGGATCGGACGCGATGTCGTCTTCGTAGTCGGCAGCGGTGAGACGGCCAAAGAGAAGCGGTATGGCAACCATGTACTGCACACAATGATCGCGATCTGCGGGATTGGAGAGCGGGCCTTTTTTGTCGATAATGCGGAGGCAGGCTTCGTGGGTGCGGATCGTGATGCTCTTTATGGCTTTGGACGAGAGCCCTCGCCCGTCAAGCTGATTGCGGATCTTCATCGCGGCCTCGACCGCGGTCTGCGCGTGGAATTCCGCTGGATAGCTGATCTTGAACAGCACATTCTCCATGACGTAGGAGCCGTAGGGTCGTTGGAACTTGAACGGCTGTCCGCGAAAGGAGACGTCGAAGAAGCCCCAGGTTTTTGTGGTGAGAACAGAGGGATAGCCCATCTCGCCTGCTTTAACCATGAGGGCAAGGCGAACGGCTCGACTGGTGGCATCACCCGCAGCCCAGCTTTTGCGCGAGCCCGTGTTGGGTGCGTGACGATAAGTACGCAGACTCTGCCCATCGACCCACGCCAGCGAGAGCGCGTTGATGGTCTGCTCGTGCGTTAGCCCGAGCAACTGGCAGACAACTGCGGTGGACGCGACTTTGACCAGGACAACATGATCGAGGCCAACCTTGTTGAAGGAGTTCTCGAGCGCGAGGCAGCCCTGAATTTCGTGGGCCTTGATCATGGCATCCAAGGCCTGCCGCATCCGCAAAGGGGGTCGGCCGTCCGCAGGATTACGCGACAACCAATCGCCGACGGCGAGAATCCCGCCCAGATTGTCGGAGGGATGGCCCCACTCAGCTGCGAGCCATGTGTCGTTGAAGTCGAGCCAGCGAATCATGGCGCCGATGTTGAAGGCGGCCTGGACCGGGTCGAGCTGATAATTTGTTCCGGGCACGCGCGCGCCGTTGGGAACGATAGTGCCAGGAACGATCGGCCCGAGCAGCTTGGTGCAGGCAGGGTATTCGAGTGCTTCGAGACCGCAGCCCAGCGTATCGATCAGGCAATCACGTGCAGTGGCATACGCGAGGTCGCTCTTGATCTCGTAGTCAAGGACGTAGTCCGCAATGTCGGTGAGGACCTTGTCGGGTGCGGGACGTTCGTTGCTGATGTGCGAGGACACGCGATCTCCTGGAGGGCTGCTCAAATCATCTGCGGTCCGGTGAAGAACCTCAAGCACGTTCCGCGATGGGTACGAACCTGACCGGTGCCGGGCCAATGTACACAGCCGATGGGCGAATGATCTTGCCGTCCTCACGCTGCTCGATAACGTGTGCACACCAACCGGCGGTGCGCGCCATGACGAAGAGAGGCGTGAATAGGTCGATCGGAATGCCCATGAGGTGATAGGCGACAGCGCTGTACCAGTCGAGATTGGGGAACATGCGCTTGGTTTCGTGCATCACCTGCTCGATGCGTTCGGCGATCGCAAATAACTGTCGTCCCTCGGCATCAACGGCGAGGCTGCGCGCGATCTCTTTCACGATGTCGCTGCGCGGATCGGCGATGGTGTAGACGGGGTGGCCAAAACCGATGATGACCTCGCGTTCGGCGATGCGGCGGCGGATGTCGGCCTCGGCTTCGTCGGGCGATGCGTAGCCCCGCTGAATCCCAAGTGCGACTTCGTTGGCGCCGCCATGTTTGGGGCCCTTCAGAGCGCCGATGGCGCCCGCAACGCAGGAGTAGAGGTCAGAACCTGTGCCGGCGATGACGCGCGCAGTAAATGTGGACGCGTTGAATTCGTGCTCGGCATAAAGAATCAAGGACGCGTGCATGGCCGCGGTCCACTCCGCGCTGGGCGAGGAGCCATGGAGCAGATGGAGGAAGTGCGCAGCGATGGAGTCCTCGAAGCGCTCGACTTCGATGCGGCGGCCGTTGCGCGCGTACTGATGCCAATAGAGAAGCATCGATCCGAGGGAAGCCAGCAGCGCGTCGGTCAAGTCGTGAGCGCCTGTCGTATTGTGGTCTTGCGCTTCGGGCAGGACGCAGCCCAGCACCGAGACGCCTGTTCGTAGTACGTCCATGGGGTGTGCGGTGGGCGGCAGCAATTCAAGTGCTTGCTTGACGGATGCGGGGAGACTGCGCATCGGTCGCAGGCGCGCTTTGTAATTGTGCAGCTCTTGCGTCGTCGGGATCTTGCTATGAACGAGCAGATGCGCGACTTCTTCGAATTCGCAATGGGCCGCCAGGTCGTGGATGTCGTAGCCGCGATAGTGGAGGTCGTTGCCGGTATGGCCGACGGTGCAGATAGCCGTGTTGCCCGCGGGCGTACCCGAGAGCGCGACGGACTTTTTGGGCCGGAAAGCTGACGGGTTAGCTTCTTGTGCGTTCAAGGGATCTCCAAGGAGAATGATGCACGATTGCCGGACGAACGATTCAGGTTGTCTTCTTTTCTTTGGCAAACAGTTCGTCGAGCTTCTGCTCGTAGGCATGATAGTCGAGGTAGGTGTAGAGGTCCGCGCGCGATTGCATGAGTGGGACGACGCTCTGCTGTGTTCCTTCGCTTCGGATCGCTTCGTAAACTCGTAGAGCCGCAGCATTCATGGCGCGGTAGGCAGCGCAGCAATAGAGGATTAGGTCGACGCCGGCTTTGGCCAGTTCGTCTCGCGACCAGACAGGAGTCTGGCCGAACTCCGTGATATTTGCGAGGATCGGGACACCGACCGCCTTGCGAAACCTTGTGTACATCGCGAGCTCGGTGACGGCTTCGGCAAAGATCATGTCCGCTCCGGAAGCGACGTAGGCTTGGGCGCGGGCGATGGCGGAGTCCAAACCCTCGGTGGCCAGCGCATCGGTGCGCGCCATGATGACAAAGGCTTCATCGGTGCGTGCGTCGACCGCGACCTTGATGCGATCGACCATCTCTTCGGCCGGTACAAGCTCTTTGCCAGGCCGATGGCCGCAGCGTTTGGCGCCGACCTGGTCTTCGAGGTGCACGGCTGCTGCGCCGGCTTTGATCATGGACCGAATGGTACGGGCGATGTTGAAGGCGCTGCCCCAACCGGTGTCGATGTCGACCAGCAGCGGCAAGGAAGACGCGTCGGTGATGCGCCGGACATCGATCAGCACATCGTCCATGGTGCTGATGCCGAGATCGGGAAGGCCGAGGGAGTTGGCCGCTACACCGCCGCCTGAAAGATAGAGCGCCCGAAAGCCCGTGGCCTCGGCGAGTTTAGCCGTGTAGGCGTTGATGGCGCCGGCGACCTGCAGAGGTTTTTCGTCACGCACGGCTGCGCGGAATTTGTAGCCAGCCGATTCTTGGGTGGGAGGTTCCTGCATGCAATGCGCCTTGCGCCGCATCATAGCAGCCATGACAGCGGGAGTGCGCGGCTTTGCGCGGTGTGGTGCGTGGTGCGACAATTCTCGCGGCGAAACCTCTGCTCGTGGAATGGGCTTTGCCGGAGGAGATTCGATATGAAGCGTCTTTTGATGTGTGCCGGCGTCTTGATTGCAGCTACCTGTAGCCTTTCTGCCCAACAGAATCCGCCGGCCAGCCCGCCGGAGACAGCAACGGGAACGATCGCGGGAAAGAACATCACCATCACTTACAACTCGCCACGGGTGAAGGGGCGCGAAGGCCATATCTTTACCAGCGACGGGGCGATTGAGACAGCCCACGGCTCGCAGTACCCAATCTGGCGTGGCGGCGCGAATGCCGCAACGACGCTGATGATCGACGCTGACGTCAAAATCGGGGACCTGGCTGTACCGGCGGGCACCTACACGCTGTTTTTCGATATCTCCAATCCTGACCAGTGGACCCTGATCGTGAACAAGAAGACGGGTGAGTGGGGTCTGGCCCATGACGGCTCGCAAGACCTTGGCCGCGTAAAGATGAAGATGAGCAAGCCGGCTGCGATGGTGGAAGATCTGAACTACACCATCGGCGACGGCAAGATCACGCTGGCGTGGGAGAACCACGAGGCGTCCGTTTCCGTTCACTAGGGAAGCACGTCTGAAGGTGTAGGACGGCGCAGGTTCTATGGTGCTGCCGCCCTGCCGATACAATAGAAATCGAAGGATCACCGCCCCGGAGGCGCACCGTACTTTGCCGCTTTACGAATATCGCTGCACCCAGTGCGGCCATCGCTTCGAGAAGATCCAAGGTTTCAGCTCCGAACCTGAATCGGTGTGCCCGAAGTGCGGCGGTGCGTTGACACGGCCGCTGACGGCGCCTGCCCTCCAATTCAAAGGCGCAGGCTGGTATGTGAACGACTACGCGCCGAAGGCCGCGAGCAGCGCATCGTCCGAGAGCAAACCCGCCGAGTCGGATACGTCGAAGGATTCCAAACCGGCCGCATCTGAGCCAGCGGCGAAGGCATCAACGTCGGAGCCGTCGTCCAGTCCGTCGTCCACGGACTCGGGCTCGAAGTCGTCCACCACGTCGAGTTCGTAAGCTTCAGAGCGCCGCCGAGGGCCGAGCGACGCCCTTCCGGAATCCCCGTAAGATGGTAGCTGGCGATGCCGCTGCTCGATCCCATTCCGTCCCCTGTGGAACATGCCGATCTGGCGGCTTTCGAGTGGGAGCCGCTGCTTGCGTTGGTAGCCGGATTTGCCGCGTCTGCGGCAGGACGGGCGGCGATTCTCGCGTTGCGGCCGTCAAGCGACGCGGAGTGGACTGGGCACCAGCATCGGCTCACCGGCGAAGTGCGGCTCCTGCTCAGCGAGCAAACATCGATTGCACTGGGTGGACTGTTCGATCCCACGGAACTTGCGGCTAAGGCGCGGATTCCCGAGGTTGCGCTGGAGGCAAGCGAGCTGCAAGCTGTCGCACGTTTGGCGAACGACATTGCCGCGTGGCAGGCGTTGCTGCAGTCGCCGCCCGTGCGGCTTGTGGGCAAGCTGCAGGGCCTGTCGGAGATTTCAGCTGGACTAACACAGGGTTTGCGGCCGCTGGCCGATGCGATCGAGCGCAAGATTCAGCCGGATGGAACGCTGACCGACGATGCATCGCCGGAACTCGGGCGAATTCGCCGCGAGCAGGAGCGCCAGCAGAGGGTGATCGAAGAGTCGCTGCGTTCGGCATTGCGCAAGCTGTCGAGCGATGGGGCTACGCAGGACGAAGTCATCACGATTCGCGGGGATCGTTTTGTGATTCCGGTGCGCAGCGAACTCAAGCGGCGCGTGTCGGGTGTGGTGCACGGAGCCAGTTCGTCGGGACAAACCGTGTACGTCGAGCCACTCGAAACCATCGAGCAGAACAACGAACTGGTGCGGCTGCTCGAAGAGGAACAGGCGGAGATTCACCGCATCTTCGTGGCGCTCACGCGGCAGGTCGGCGGCTATTCCGAGGCGCTGGTTGCGGGCGCGCGCGTGCTTGCGCTTGTGGACAGCCTGCTGGCGAGGGCGCGCTTTGCCCGGGAATACAACTGCGTCGAGCCAACACTGACGCACCAGAGGCTGAACCTGACCGACGCTCGCCACCCACTGCTCGAAAAGCATTTGCGCGCGACCGGCGGCCATGCCGTACCGCTGACGTTGGAACTGACTGGGGAGGCGCGGCAGTTGATCATCAGCGGGCCAAATACGGGCGGCAAGACAGTCACTCTCAAAACGACAGCTCTGCTCGCCATGATGGCGCAGGCCGGAATTCCGGTTCCAGCTGAGGCGGCGAGTTTTCCAGTCTTCACCGCGTTTCTCGCGGATATCGGCGATGCGCAGTCGATCGAGGCGGAGCTGTCTACGTTCTCGGCACACATCGTGAACCTGAATCGGCTGTCGCGGCTTGCGGATGCGCGTGCGCTGGTGCTCCTTGATGAACTGGGCTCGGCGACCGACCCCGAGGAGGGTTCGGCATTGGCCGTGGCGGTGGCGAAGTTTTTCCTCGATGCCGGGGCGTGGTCGCTGATTTCGACGCACCACACATCGCTCAAAGTGTACGCCGCGAACACGTCTGGTGTGATGAATGCGGCAGCGGGCGTGGATGAAGTCACGCTAGTCCCGAACTATCATCTGCGGCTGGGCGTGCCGGGCGCTTCGGCGGGAATTCAGACAGCGGAGCGGCTCGGGCTGGACAAGAGTATCGTCGATGCGGCACTCGAACGGTTGGGCTCGCAGCAGGTGGACATCGCGCGCTTCCTGGACAAACTGCACGACGAGGTTGCAGCGCTCGAGTCGGAGAGGAAAAAAGCACGCGAAGAGCAGTACGCGTTGAACCAGGAGCGCAAGAAGCTCGAACGCGAAGGCGATGTGGAGATTCGGAACCGGACACGCGAGCTCGAAGCCAAGCTCGGCTCTCTCTTCAAGGAATTCGAGTTTCAAATGCGCGAGAATGTGCGAGCGGTCGAGGATCGGGCCGCACAACAAAAGCTGTCGAAGGAAGCCGAGCGGCGCATGAACCGCCTCAGGCGCGAGTTTCAAGAAAGCTTCAATCAGACTGTAGTCGCGCATCGGACCGGAGCCGATCAAGGCGATGCGAACGCGCAGCCGCATCTGCTCCGGCATGTCGCGCCGGGTGACCAGGTGCTGCTGAAGTCGATGAACAAGATTGCGACGGTGCAACGCGAGGTGGAGAAGGACGTGTTCGAGGTCGCGCTGGGACCGATCAAGATGCGCGTGCAACGGGGGGATTTGGCTGATCCGCGAGGTTCGGGAGGAGCGGCAAAGGCCGATCCGCTTGGCGCGGCGCGTAAGCAGAAAGGCGTGCATGTTTCGGTGACGAGCGACAGCACAGACGACATGCGCATGGAAATCAACTTGATTGGGCGAACTGTGGACGAGGCGACCGAACAGTTGGAGAAGTATCTCGATCGCGCGTTTCTGGCGGGACTGCCGCGCGTGCGTGTGATTCATGGGCATGGCGCCGGTATTCTGCGCCGCGGAGTGCGCGAGTTTCTGAAGTCGCACCCGCATGTGGCCGGGATCGAAGAGGCGCCGCAGAACGAAGGCGGCATGGGTGCGACGCTGGTGGAGCTGCGGCAGTAGTCGGCTGACACCAGGAAATTGGATCTTCGTGCGGCCATAGTTCGAGCGCGCTTCAATTCCTGGAGGATCTAAGCGATCGGACTTCGAGTTTTTTCGACTGGTGACAATTTCCTAACAATTCGCTCGAGCCTGGCCTCGTATGATCGAGTGCAACCCAAAAGTTGAGGAGATTTGGATGCGCAAGCTGGGACTGATCCTGATGCTGACGATCGCGGCCGCTGTGGCGAGCGCGGAGGCACACAGCATTTATGACTTCACCATGAAATCAATTGATGGGCAGCAAGTAAGCCTGAAGAACTACCACGGCAAGGTGGTGCTGCTGGTCAACGTGGCCAGCAAGTGCGGGTTCACGCCGCAGTATACGGGTCTCGAAGCGGTCTACGAGAAGTACAAGGACCGGGGCCTGGTGATCGTCGGCGTGCCGGCCAACAACTTCGCCCAGCAGGAGCCGGGCACGGACGAAGAGATCAAGAAATTCTGCAGCAACAAGTACAACGTGTCGTTTCCGATGATGTCGAAGGTGTCGGTGCTCGGCGACGACAAGGCGCCGCTCTACCAGTTCCTGACCGACAAGTCGGCGAACCCGGCGGTCGGTGGCGATATCAAGTGGAACTTCACCAAATTCCTTTTCGATCGCAACGGCAACCCGGTGGCGCGGTTTGAGCCCGCAGTCAAGCCGGACTCGCCCGAAGTGACCGCGGCGATCGAGTCGACGTTGAGCAAATAACGACGGAGGAGGCCGCCGCGCCTCCTCTCCGATTCAAGCGATGGACGATCCTCTTAAGACTCAGCTTCATTGGGCAGCCGAACGGGACGACCTCGAGACGGCTGAATCGCTGCTGAACGCAGGCGCGGACATCGAGGCCAGAGCGTCATGGGGTGCAACGCCGCTTGATTGGGCTGCAACCATGGGGAGTATTAAGGTCGCCGACCTGTTGTTGGCGCGCGGCGCCCAGGGGATGGACTTCCTGATGGCAGCGAGCCTCGGGAAGATCGATCTGGTTCGCAAGCAGCTCGATTCGGCCGCGCAGAATCCGCCATTGCGCGGGCGGGCGATTCCCGCGGAGCCCGACGATCACTGGGTAGTGGACTCAGCCCGCATGAAGGGCGATGTCCTCTCCGATGCGTTCTATCGTGCGTGCCGCAACGGTCACACGGAGGTTGCTTCCTTGCTGCTCGAACGGGGGGCCGACGTGAATGCCAAGGGTGTCTTCGGCGGGACCGGCTTGCATTGGTCTGCGATCAACGGGCACCGGCAGACGGTGGAGTTTCTGCTGCTTCATGGCGCCGATTTGACCCTGCGGGACGCGAAATTCGATGCAACGCCGGAGGGCTGGGCAGCCGAGGGCGGGCACGACGAGATTCGCGAGCTGCTCCGTCGCGTTTGAGAGGCTATTGGCTGCGAACATTCGGTGTGCTCGACAAGGTTTCAGGATCGCACCGACAGGCGGGAAGCTGCGCTGAGCGAGAAGGGCTCTCCTGAATTTCCCACATCCCCCACAGAGTTCAGAATTATTCCTTCCTTTTCCTTATTTCATGTATGGTTCTCGCAGTTCCCTCATCCCCAAAATCCGATACCGGACCTCAGGCCTGGAACCCGCTGGAATCATGCTCGACCGGGCGGAGTGCCAAAAGAAAGAGGAGGTTCCCGATGAAGTTTACCCGCGTTCTTGTGTGCGCCGGGGTCGCTGCCGTGTTGTCTGGCGCGTCCATCGCGCAGCAGACATCTCCCGGTTATCACGCTGTGGCCTGTTACAAGCTCAAACCCGACAGCGCACCCGCCTTTCAGAAGTGGACGGCGGACGAGATGAGCAAAGTTGCCCAGGGTCGCATCGACGACGGCGAGATCACCGCCTTTTATCTGCTGCGCGGCGTTTTTCCCAGGGGCGAAGCCGCTGAGTGCGATTACCTGGTTGTGACGTTCTTCCCCAATATGCCGCATGAATTCGGCACGGGACAGGTGGACGCGGCTATCAAGAAGTCCGGGCTCAAGTTTACCGGGGAGGACTATTTCAAGCATCGCGATGCCCTGGTCCGCCTGATGTCCGTTGGGATCTTCCAGAACCAGGCGTTTGTTGGAGGGGCCAAGAAAGGCGACTACTTCCAGGTGAACTACATGAAGGTAGCCATCGAGAATCTCGACGATTGGATCGCTTTCGAGAAGAAGGTATGGCAACCGCTGGCGGAGGCGATGGTGAAGGACGGCAGGGAAGACGGATGGTCTGTGAATGTGGCCGCCATGCCCTTCGGAAGTGACATGCCCTATCAAGGAGTCACGGTAGACGTGTTTCCGAGCCTGGATGCGGCGTTCGCCGAGGACAAGCAATTCGTTGATCGGTTCAAGAAGGTGCACCCCGACATGGAACTCGGAACGACGTTTGAGCGGGTAAATAAGTTAAGGGCACAGGCCGAGGTTCATCTGTATGAACTGGAGGAGTTTGTCGCCGCGCACTAGGGGATCAGGCGGCGGAGAATGCGGGGGCCTCGGAGGGGACTTCGAGACCCCGCAGGGTCAATTGCAAAGAGTCTATTCCCCAATTTGTGTAGTTACTTGCGTTAAAGGGCTAATATATCCAGCCGATAGATTCTTGAGATCCTATATTTACGCAGTATCGCCCTCTTTTTTTGTCGAATCGAAGGACGAGCCTTCACCTCGTTACGCCGACGCAACTGAACTTCGATGCCGAAGTGGGTAAGACTGAAAGGCGTCTTTTCCGGTGGCAGCAAGATCGAAGAACTCGGCGGCCGACTGCGCTGTTCAAGCGCCAAAGATCCGCGTGCATACGCGAAAGAGAGTCCGCCAAACATTGCGGCTCCTGGGTTGTTCTCTTTCCGTGTTGCTGTCCGTTGTTGTGATCGGGCTCTTCGGGAGAGACTCTTCAGGCAACAACGTCATCTGGCTCTCCAACGGCCTGATCCTGGCCTACTTGCTGATTGTTCCGCGTTGGCGAACCGCCCCATATCTCATTGCATCGTTTGCCGGTCTGGTCGCGGGCAGTGCACTGATTCATGAAACCTGGCCGATGAACCTGCTCTACAACGTATTGAACGTTGTAGAAGTGGGGACCGCGGCAGTTCTGCTACGCAAGCGCTCGACCGATCTTCCCCGATTTACCGATGCGGGATACGTCGCTCGCTTCATCCTTTTCGGCGTGATAATCGCTCCTTTTGTTGCCGGAGTTCTCCTGGCACTCTACGCGTGGGTCGTGTGGCACTCTGCACCGATCCCCGTTCTCTTGGGATGGCTAGGCACGGACTGTGTCGGGATCGCAGTGACCGCGCCGGTTTTCGTGGCAATCTTTCAGAATTCGCTACGAATCGCTGCGAAACGACCCTCGCGGTGGGTCTTCGTCATTATCCTGCTCGCGGTCACGTTCGCCGTATTTGGGCAGTCCAGAATCCCGCTGCTGTTTGTCATCTTTCCCTTGATTCTTCTCGTGCAACTCGAACTGGATCTCGGATGGGCGGCGCTGGGGACGATCCTGGTCGCGCTGGTGGGAGCATCGTTCACGGTGCGAGGCATGGGGCCGCTCTCCGGCAGCCTCGGGGTGGCACAAAACCTGCGGCCTCTGGTTCTTCAGCTATTCATCATCTGCGCGGTGGTGATGATGTACTCCGTCTCGCTGGTGCTGCAAAACGAGAAGAGTGTCGAACGGCAACTGAAAGAAGCGGTCTCCATCCATCGTCTGATCACCGATAACAGCCGAGACGCGATCATCCTGGCGGACTTCGATGGCCAGCCCTACTATGCTTCACCGGCAGTGCGGGACCTGTGGGGATGGGAGCCGGACGAACTGATGAAGTCCCGGCTTCTGGATCTGGTTCACCCCGAGGATCGAGACCGAATTGCCGACGTGTTGCGGGAGATGCGCTCCAAATCGGAGGGAGAGACGGTCGAGTATCGCGCGCGCAAGAGAACTGCGGAGTATGGATGGGTGGAGGCGAGTTTGCGTACAATTCGCCACCCCATCACCAATATGCCGACGGGCGCATTGCACATTGTGCGTGACATCGGCGAACGCAAGCATTCGGAGCAGGAGCTGGAAGCTGCCTATCATGCCGCCGAGGCCCTCGCCGATCAGGATGCGGTGACCGGGTTGGCGAACCGCCGCAGGCTCGATGAATTCCTGGCCAATGAGTGGAAACGCGGCACGCGCGATCGCGCACCACTGTCGTTCCTGCTGTTGGATGTGGACCGATTCAAAGCGTACAACGATACCTACGGGCACGTGCAGGGCGACATTTGCCTGAAGCGGATTGCCCAGGTGGCGCAGAATGTTCTGCTGCGTACGAGCGATCTAGCGGCTCGGTACGGCGGGGAAGAGTTCGCTCTCGTTCTCCCCTTCACACCGAGCGAAGGGGCACGGAGGATCGCCGAGGAGATGTGTGCCGAGATGCGTCATCTTGGTGTCCCTCATGCGGCAACGCGGGCGGGAATCGTGACCGTTTCGATTGGGTGCGCGACGCTGGTGCCCAGTGTTGGGCGCTCCGTGCAAGATCTGGTTGAAATGGCGGATCAGGCACTCTACAAGGCAAAGCGCGAAGGCAGGAATTGCGTGCGTACGGCAGACGCGGACGCCGCCGACAGAGGCGCAGCAACCGAGCTGACGCGGGATCGATCGAGCTAGGCAGCCCTGGACTTTACTTATCGCAGACGCGCTTCGTCGAATACCAGTTTGACCAGGCGCGCTGCTTCGTCGTCGAAGGCGAAGCCGAGGTCCTTGTCCTCGCCGGCAAAGCGCTGGCGGAATGAGGTCAAATCAACTGCACCTTTCACGTCGTCGAATGATTGAAACATAGCGGGTTTAGTTTGCCGAAGCTTTTCGTTCATCTGGTCTAGGGCGCTCTTGATTAAATCGTGAATCAAATAGATGTGCGTCTTGTCGTGCAGGATCGGCCCGTGCCCAGGAGCAATCGTGTTGGCATCCAGTGCCGCCAGGTTTTGCAGGGTTTGGATCCACTCGACTGGATAGCCGTCGTAGAAGTACGGGATAGGATACACGACGAGATCGCCGGTGATCACGATCTTTTCCTTGGGCAGATAGACGACCGCGTCGCCATTGGTGTTGCCTCGGCCCAGGAATTTGACCTGAACCTCGCGGTTGCCGAGGTCAATCGTGAAATCGTGGTCAAAGGTTAATGTTGCGCTCTGGAACTTGAGGTCTTTGAGTTCCCCGATGACCGCCTCTTGCTGCGCCAAGGCATCCTTCAGCTGCCTCTTGTCGTCCTCACTGAGGTCGTTGCCATCCGGGCGTATCCCACTCTTCTGCATCTGCAGAATCTTTGATTTCGTATTCTCCTCACGGCCCAGGGAGCCCGGCCCAAACATGTCCATGTCCTTCTTTGTTTCCACGTGGGCAATGATGGCGAGCGCCGGGAAGGCATCCATATAGATTCGGTTTCCCAGGGTGTGATCGTTATGAAAATGGGTGTTCAACACGTAGACGACTGGCTTATCCGTCCACTTGCGAATGTCGGAGATGTCCTGGCGCGCGGCAGAAGGCAGGAAGCAGGAATCCACGACGAAAACCTGTCTGTCGCCGATGATCACTGTGGTGTTGCCGTTCGGCTCGTGCTGGATTTCATAGACACCATCGGCTAATTGGGTGACCTCGCGTTCCTGCGCGCCCGAGGACAAACTTGCAGTGACCGCTAAGCACAGCGCGAGTGCGAAGTGCACAACTCGTGGGCATATTTTCAGCAATCCCATGGGATGATTCATGTGAAGAATCCCTCCGATCGCGATCACATTCGTCGAGCTCCGACGTCACTTTGCTGCCAGCGTTTCCTTTGCCTTGCGAATCCCGTACTCCAGCCAGCCGTACTCGATGTAGTTTTCGCAATGATCGAGCAGGTTCTCCAGCGCCTTGATTCTGACGTTCAAGGTGGCGGCGTTTTTCACGTCAAATGCCAGCGCAACATCGGTCAGGTGCAGGGCTTCTACGGGCTTCCCGGCTTGCAGAGTTTCGAGCGCTAACTGTGCCACGCGATCAGGTCCTCCAGCGAGTTTGACCAGATCCGGATAAATGGAGGACGGAGGCACTTCGTACATCGATGCCGGGTTCCCATCGAACCAGCCTGCATAGCCGTCGTAGATTCCCCGCACCGACCAACTTACCTTCCCGAAGACTTCGCTCAGGTTGTAGCTTGCGGGGAGCTTGATCTCCTGCATGAGGGTGTACACATCTTTTCCGGCATTCATGCCCTTTACCGTTTCGTCGTGTACATACTGAATGGCGTCGCGATACCGCCTGAGTTGTCGAGTGATCTCTTCTTGCCCGAAGATGGGAGCGCCGTGACCGTTGAGCACAATCTCGGGTTTGAGCGCGAGCACCGTGTCGATCGACTTGATCCAGTCGAGGGCGGGACGGGGTTTGGTGCCGCGGATCGCATAAATGTTGGGGAAGGACATCGGTTCAGGGATCCTCGCTCCGGCGTAGTTATCGCCGATGAAGGCCGCCTTATACGCAGGGATCCACACGGTTAGGTGATCCGGTGTTTCGCCCGGCGTGCTGAATAGCTCGAATTGAACGCCGCCGAGTGTGAACTCGTACTTCTCATCGAAGAGGATCGTGGGGTCGATGGTCGCGCCAAAGTTGCCCGCCCACGCTCCAACATCGTGCGCAGGGCGGTTGAATGCGACGGCGTTGCGAGGAGTAAAGAAGCCATCGAGCCTGGCGACGTAGTTGAGAAGCTCAACGTAGTTTCGTTGCGCGATGATCTGCGTTCCGGGTTGTTTCCAGAGCCCGATTCCGCCAATGTGGTCGGCGTGTCCGTGGGTGAGGATGATGTACTTCACGGGGGCGTCGCTGACTGCGGTCAGCAGGTTTTTCGCTGTGCGGGCATCGCTCTCCGGTGCGGTATCAATGACCACATTGCCTTCCGGCGTCATGACCAGATAGACATTCGAGGTCATGGGGGCCATGTAAATGGAGTCGGAGATCTTGACTACCTTCACTGGGTCCTCGGCGCGCACACATGTGGCGATACCCATCGCGGCACAGGCGAGAAGGGCACGCTTCGATCGGAGCATAGGCTTTCTCCTCGATCTCAAACTGACGATCGGAGTGTAGCGCCGCATCCGGCCTTTTTATTGCGGTTTGGGATCGGTAGCGGCTGAGCCGTGACGCAAGAGGTCTCAGGGAGACAATCTGCGTTGTCTTTCACATTCGATCGCTTGAAGTGGGAAAAGAAAAAGCCTCGGAGGGATTGCTCCGAGGCCGTCTCCCAGGTCGGGGAAGCGAGACCCGGGCACTCAGTTCATCTGTTGAAGCGGCGTCGTCGGCCACGACTGGCGGCAAGCAGCGCTTAGGCCGCACCGCAGGTGTTCAGGCCATGGCTTCGCGGCCCATCGGCTCGAAACGCAACTGGTTTGAGTTGCGGTCCGCATGGATCCGGACGTGCGCGCCGTGCAGGATTTCGCCGTCGAGGATCTTGATCGCCAACGGGTCCTGCACCATGCGCTGCAGCGCACGCTTGAGAGGGCGCGCGCCGTAGGCCGCATCGGATCCGGCGGCCAGAATCAACTGGCGAGCCGGGTCGGTGAGCTCCAGAGAGATTTGGCGATCTTCGAGCAGCTTGCGCACGTCGTTCAAGCGCATCTCGAGGATCGAGTCCATCTGTGCGTGACCGAGCGGACGGAAGAGCACGATGTCGTCGACACGGTTGAGGAACTCCGGCCGGAAGTGCTCGCGCAGGGTGCGCATGACGGACTCGCGCGCCATGTCGAAGTCGTGCTCTGTTTTGAGCGCTTCGCCGGCAAGAAACGCCGCGCCAAGATTCGACGTCATGATCAGCACCGTGTTCTTGAAGTCGACCGTACGCCCCTTCGAATCGGTCAACCGTCCGTCGTCCATCACCTGCAGCAGGATGTTGAAGACATCGGGATGAGCCTTCTCGATCTCGTCGAACAGGACGACTGCGTAGGGCCTTCTCCGTATGGCTTCGGTAAGCTGGCCGCCTTCGTCGTAGCCCACGTAGCCCGGAGGCGCGCCGATCAACCGAGCCACGGCGTGTTTCTCCATATACTCGCTCATGTCGATGCGGACCATGGCCTGCTCGTCGTCAAACAAGAATTCGGCGAGTGCGCGGGCAGTCTCAGTTTTTCCCACGCCCGTCGGCCCCAGAAAGATGAACGAACCGATGGGGCGCTTGGGATCGCTCAAGCCAGCGCGCGAACGGCGAATGGCGTTGGCCACGATGCTGAGAGCGGCATCCTGGCCGATCACGCGATCGCGCAGGCGATTTTCCATGGTGACGAGTTTTTTGACTTCGCCCTCCAACATGCGGGAGACGGGGATGCCGGTCCACTTGCTGACAATCTTGGCGATGTCTTCTTCGTCGACCTCTTCTTTCAACATGCGCGCTGCGCCATTGCCCTCTTTGGCAGGGCCGTCCTGCGCGGCGTTCAGCTTTTTCAGTTCGGCTTCCAGTTTCGGAAGCTCGCCGTACTGAATCTGCGCAGCGCGATCGAGCTGGCCCTTGCGGGTCTGCTCTTCGGCCTCGAAGCGCAGAGCCTCGATCCGCTTCTTGAGTTCGCTGATGCGTGCAATCGCGTCGCGTTCGGTCGTCCAGCGGGCGCGCAACGCCGTGATTTGCTCTTTGAGTGTGGCAAGTTCGCGCTCCACTTCAGCCATGCGCTCGAGGCTGTTCTTGTCGGTTTCGCGCTTGAGGGCCGCACGCTCAATTTCGAGCGAGGTGGCCTGGCGTTCGAGCTGATCGATCTCGGTCGGGACGGAGCCGATCTGGATTGCAAGCGAAGCCGCAGCTTCGTCCACGAGGTCGATGGCCTTGTCAGGCAGGAAGCGATCGCTGATGTAGCGATGCGACAGCGTTGCCGCGGCCACGATGGCCGAGTCCTTGATGCGCACATTGTGGTGCGCTTCGTAGCGGTCTTTCAGGCCGCGCAGGATGGCGATCGTGTCTTCGACGTTGGGCTCGCCGACGTAGACGATCTGGAAGCGGCGCTCGAGGGCGGCGTCCTTCTCGATGTATTTGCGGTACTCGTTCAGCGTGGTTGCGCCGATGGCCCGCAGTTCACCGCGCGCCAGAGCCGGCTTGAGCATGTTGCTGGCGTCGATGGCGCCTTCGGCCGCACCGGCGCCGACCAGCGTGTGCAGCTCGTCAATGAAGAGAACGATCTGCCCATTCGATTCCTCGATTTCTTTGAGGACGGCCTTCAGGCGGTCTTCAAATTCGCCGCGATATTTTGCGCCGGCGAGCATGGAGCCGAGGTCAAGCGAGATGACGCGCTTGTCTTTCAAGCTTTCGGGCACGTCGCCGGAGACGATGCGGCGCGCAAGTCCTTCGACGATGGCTGTTTTGCCTACGCCGGGTTCGCCGATGAGCACCGGGTTGTTTTTGGTGCGGCGGCTGAGGACTTGAATCACGCGTCGAATTTCTTCGTCGCGGCCGATAACCGGATCGAGTTTGCCACGGCGGGCGAGCTCGGTGAGGTCCTTGGCGTATTTTTCGAGGGCCTGAAATTTGCCTTCGGGATTCTGGTCGGTGACGCGCTGCGATCCGCGCACCGCAGTGAGAGCCTTGAGGATCGCGTCGTGCGTGGCGCCGGCGGCTGCCAGAGCTTCTCCGGCGCCGTCACCCTTGAGTTGGGCAATACCCAACAGCAAGTGTTCGGTGGACACGTATTCGTCTTTAAAGTTCGAGGCTTCGCGGAAGGCCTGCTCCAGAGCACGGTTTAAGTTGGCGCTGGCATTGGGTTGTGCCGACGCGCCGGAGACGCGGGGCAGCTTCTCCTCAATCTGATGAAGCTCGTGCTCGAGGCGCTCAGTGGGCACACCGACCTTCTCGAGGACCGCAGGGATGACGCCCTCGCGATCTTCGATAAGTGCGAGCAACAGGTGGACGGGCTGCAACTCAGGGTTGCCGAACTCAGCTGCCCGCGCCTGTGCCTGCTGCACCGCCTGCTGCGACTTCAACGTGAGTTTTTCCCAATTGATGGCCATGATGCTCCAGTTCGTAGATGACAATTTTCGTTCACGACTTTTAGATTGCGGAGGCAAACTGCTGTCTGTGGCACTACGAAAATCTCTTCGATAACACTGTGTCATAAAAGTAAGCGCAGGGTGGGTGAAATCCCTCTCCCGTCGCGTTTAGATCTCACGACCGCCAGCCTGTCCCCAGACAGGTCGGCGGTCATGAGCCGGCACAACGAACAGCCATCTTATGCCGCAACGGGGCGCTTGTCGCCCACGTTGACCTTGATCTGCTTGGGCTGCGCCTCAGCCTTCTTTTTCAGCTCAAGCTTGAGCACGCCGGCGTTGTAGCTGGCCTGCACGTTCTCGGTGTCGACCGTCGAGGGCAGAGTGAAGGCGCGATTGAAGCTGCCGTAGCGGCGCTCAATGCGATGGAAGTTCTCTTCCTTCTCCTCTTTCTCAAACTTGCGCACGCCCTTCACGGTCAGCGTGTGGTTTTCGACGCGCACGTCGAGGTCCTTCTCTTCGATGCCGGGCACTTCGAGCTTGAGGACGACTTTCTGCGGGTCCTCGTAGATGTCGACGGCCGGCACAAAGCTGGCAGTCGTCAGAGGGCTGTCCGCATCGTTGAAATCGCGAAAGAGCGAGTTCAAGCGGTTCTGCAGAGTGACGACGTCCCGAAAGGGGTCCCAACGAGTGATAGCCATGATTCTGTTCCTCCAGATGGATTGGTGATGACTTGGGCTTGGGAGGATGAGTCCCAACCGCTCAACTGGTCTGATGGAACTATAGCACAAATAATTCATAAAATTTGAGCGTAAAACACTCACAATCGGTAAATAGTGCCTGATATGCCATAAGGGTTTATTTGTCAATAGATTGCGCGAAGATTGGCCGGGTTAGGCTGGCTTGAGGATTATCGCGAGACCCGACGCGCGGCCCGCTGGGTTCCAGGGAGTGCTTTCGGCGCCCGTCCATCCCAGACTCAGCTGGCGAGAGCGGGGGCTGTGAACTGGGTGGTGGACCTTTCGCCACGGACCAGGCGGGTGAGGGTTAGAACGGTGATGTCGTCGTCCTGGCCGAAGTCGACGGCGGTCTCGGTGGCCCGAGCGGCATCAGGTCGGCTGGCGAAGAGCGAGTCGAGGCGCTCGAAGCTGAGGATCTCGCCGGTCGCTTTGCGGGCTTCGAGCAGGCCATCGGTGTAGAGGGGCGAAGTGGTCGCCCTCGCAGCAGCTCGACAGTTTCCTCTTTGTAGCTGGCGGTGGCTATGACGCCGAGGGGGGCGCGCCGGCCAGATCGAGTTCGTGGTTGTTGGTGCAGGGTGCAGGATCGCCGGAGCTGGCGGGTCACAGCTGACTAGAATGAAAAGGAATGCTCTCGCTCGCTTCGGGCTCTTCCTCAATCAATTGGCACTGGGTCTGGCTTGGGGTCGCCGCATTTCTCGGCGGGCTGCTGAATGCCGTGGCTGGCGGCGGATCGTTTCTGCTATTTCCCGCGTTACTGGGGATGAAGATTCTGCCGATCCAGGCCAATGCGACGAACACCGTTGCCTTGTGGCCAGGGCAGCTCACGTCGATTGCCGCGTATCGCGATGACATCCGTAAGAACCTGAGGCTGGCCGTGCTGATGGGCTGCGCGGGATTCCTGGGCGGAACGGCGGGCGCGCTGGTGCTGCTGAGCACGCCGCAGATGACGTTCCTGCACCTTGTGCCGTGGCTGCTGCTGGTGGCGGCGACAATTTTTGCTGTGAGCGGGCCGGTGGCGCGGTGGCTCGAACGGCGCAAAGCATCGATTGTCCACACGCATGGACCGCGGCGCTTGCCTGTGTTTCTCTGCACGATCGCGGTGTGCTTTTACATTGGCTACTTCGGAGCTGGCGCAGGATTCCTCATCATCACGCTTCTGTCGTTGTTCGGTTTTCAGGATCTGAACGAGATCAATGCGCTGAAGGTTGTGTCGACGACGGCGGCGAATGGAATCGCATTCGTTCTGTTCGTGATCAACGACCAGGTGGTGTGGAAGTATTGCCTCGCGGCGATGGTGACGGCGGCTGTTGGGGGCTACACCTCAGCAAGCATGGCGCGGCGTGTGCCCCAGCGACTACTGCGCGCGCTAGTAGTGTGTGTAGGGCTTGGCATGGCGGCATGGTTCTTTTGGAGGCAGTGAGACAGAGAGCAGTGAGGCGTTGTCACTGCATCCCGACGGAGGCTGCGCTATGCTGCTCGCGAATTGCGGCGCTGAGGCTCTAGCCTTGGCCGCAGGAGCGGTTCATGTCCCTACCTAAGTCCTCCGTCGAACTTCAGCCGTTTTCCGACTGTCCCGCTCTTGACGGCTGTCACTGTGTGACGAACTCGCTGGCCAAGATCTTCCATCATGCTGGCCGACCGCTCTCTGAGGAGATGCTGCTTGGGCTTGGCGCAGGCATCGGTTTCATCTATTGGCAGATGAAGTTCGGCGGCGAGACATCGGTGTTCGTCGGTGGGCGCACCAACTTGAAGAACTTTTCCCAGGACATTGCGCGGCGCACTGGCGTCCGCATTGCGGAGATGCGCACTCGTAGCACGAAGAAGGCCGAGGACGTGCTGCTGGGGTTCCTCGAGAGGCAACAGCCCGCGATGCTTGGCGCGGATATGGGTTTCCTTCCCTGGTTCGATTTTTCCGGCGGGTTATCACTTCGGTGGCCACACGTTTGTCGCCTGCGGCTTCGACGGACGCGAGACAGCGCTTGGGTCGGACATGGAGGCGAAGACCGCGGGCGTCAAGAAGGGCTTCTATGCGCCGATCAGCCTCGAGCGGCTGCGCAAGGCACGCGGGTCGACGTTCAAGCCGTTCCCGCCAAAGAATCTGTGGTTCGAGTTCGATTTCGCGCGTTTTCACGCGCCGCAGGCCAAGACAATCGCCGAGGCCATTGCGCAGACTGCCGATGCGCAGCTCCATCCGCCGATCAAGAACTTCGGCGTGAGCGGCATGCGCCACACCGCTGCTCAATTGCCCAAGTGGCCTTCGCTGTTCAACGACTTCGCGCTGCGCATGAATCTCTTCAATCTCTACATCTTCATCGAGATTGGCGGCACTGGTGGCGGGGCCTTCCGTGCAATGTATGCACGGTTCCTCGATGAGGCGCGTCGATTGCAAAGAAGCCGGTGTGGGCCGAAGCAGCCGAAACTTTGCGCGAGTCGGCACGCAGCGCGTTGCCTATCTGGATCAGACGGGAAGCGGGAACGAGACGGCGGCACATCTGCGTGCGGATGGCCGCCTGACGCTGATGTTTTGCGCATTCGAGGGAGCACCCCAGATTCTTCGTCTGTATGGTAAGGGCACTGTGTTGCTCCGCAGAAGCCAGGAGTATGCGGAGATGCTGGCGTCGGTCTTTGGCGGCGTCGAGCCGCCCGGAGCGCGACAGATCGAGAAGTTGCAGGTGGATCTAGTGATGAAGTCGTGTGGTTATGGGGTGCCGCTTTTCGATTTTGCCGGAGAGCGGGCGACGCTCCGCCGCTGGGCGGAGGCCAAGGGCGAGGAAGAAATCGAAGCGTATTGGCGGAGGAAGAATGTCGCCAGCATCGATGGTCTGCCGACGGGGATTCTCGATCTGGTTGGCGATACGCAATCGGGACCTGCGGGCAGCGATCCCTGCGCTGTTCCGAACCCGTAAAATGGGACTATGAGCCACGAAGGCATCCGCGTCGTCAGCAAGGAAGAGGCAGCACGCGAGAACGAGGGACCGCAGCCTCTGCCGCGCATTGCGATGACGCCGGACAAGGTACGGGTTCTGCTGAGCGAAGGCAAGGGTCTGGAGATCGACTGGCAGGACGGGCACCGCAGTGCGTGGAACTTCACCTGGCTGCGAGATGCCTGCCCCTGCGCGACGTGCGTGGACGAGCGCAAAAGCGAGGGCCGGAAGATCGGGCAGGCAAAGGCAAAATCAGGGGAGTTGCTGCCGATGTATAAGGCGCCTGCGAAGCCGGCGAGCGCGCACGGTGTGGGACGCTACGCGCTGCAGTTCAACTGGCAGGATGGCCACTCAGCGGGCATCTACTCGTGGGAGTATCTGCGCCGGAACTGCCAGTGCCAGGAGTGCCGCTTCGCCGCCGCGGAGACCGTTGGAACGCCCAACTAGATTGCACTTTGTGCTTGCTTTTTCTAAGAGATTGCAGCGAGCAGCAGGTTACGGTAGGGTGGCGTATCTCACTCTTTTTAATAGCCATTGAAGAGTTGCGTTGCTAGAGTTGCTGAGCAAGGAGGAGCGCGTGTCCCTCAAGCAGTTTCTCGGCAAACAGTTCATCGACGTCATCCAGTGGAACGAGGCGGAAGACGGCATTCTTGCCTATCGCTACCCCATGCAGGACATGGAGATTCAGAACGGCGGCCAGCTAACTGTTCGCGAATCGCAGCTCGCTGCTTTTGTAAACGAGGGCAAGATCGCGGACGTTTTCGGACCGGGGTTGCACACGCTCAACACGCGCAATCTGCCGCTGCTGACCGACCTGCTGAACTGGGATAAGGATTTCGAATCGCCCTTCAAGTCGGATGTGTACTTCGTTTCGACTCGGCTGCAGATCGGGCAAAAGTGGGGCACGTCGACGCCGATTACGATTCGCGATAAGGAATTCGGGGCTGTCCGGCTGCGTGGCTACGGGATCTATTCGTATCGTGTCGCGGACCCGCGGAAGTTCTTCACCCAGGTGACAGGCACGCGTGATCGCTACTACGCGTCAGAGCTGGAAGGGCAGCTGCGCGAGACCATCGTGGCGCGCATGACGGATATCTTCGCCACCAGTGACGTGTCGTTTCTCGATATGTCGGCCAACCAGACCGCGCTGGGAGAGAAGGTCGCCGAGCAGATGAAACCGGCCTTTGCGGCGCTGGGATTGGAACTCGACCAGTTTGTTGTGGAGAATATTTCGCTGCCTGATGAGCTCGCCAAGGTGATGGATCAGCGGATCGGGATGAGCATGGCGGGCGACCTGGGCAAGTTCACTCAATTTGAGGCGGCCGAGTCGCTGGAGGAAGCCGCGACCAATACCGGCGGCGCAGCGGGCATGGGCGTGGGGCTGGGTGCGGGAGCTGCGATGGCACAGGCAGTGATGGGGCAAGTACGGCCCCTGGCTGGCAGCGCGGCGCCAGCGGCAAGCCCTGCGGCAGGAGCGAAGTTCTGCATCGACTGCGGCAAGGCGATTCCTGATCGGGCGAAGTTTTGTCCTGAATGTGGGAAGGCCCAATGAACTGCCCATCTTGCGGCGCACCGATGCGCCTTGAAACCGACAAAGACTGCCTGACGTGCGACTACTGCAAGAACATCTTCTTTCCGCAGAAGAATGACGATGGGGTGAGCGTGTTTCCAGAGAAGTCGGACCTTGCTTGCCCGGTGTGTTCGGTTTCCCTGATGCATGCGTCGCTGGCGAAGATCCGAATGCAGTACTGCACGCAGTGCCGAGGGATGTTGATCCCGATGGGCGCATTTATCGGGCTTGTCGACGAGCTGCGCGCTGGGCAGCCCGGGTCATTGGTCCCGCCGCCGCCCGATCCGCGCGAGCTGCAGCGCAGGCTGGCGTGTCCCAAGTGCCACAAGCCGATGGAGACGCACTTCTACTCCGGTGCCGGGAACGTGATTATCGAAGACTGCGATATGTGCGAGTTCAACTGGCTCGATCATGGGAAGCTGATGCGAATTGTGCGCGCACCAGACCATTCGTATCGCGACGCGGAGCCAAAGGTTTAGAGGCTTTTGGGCGTTTCCGGAGCGCCCGGATCTGCAGCTGCACGATCCTTGGCCAGCAACTCCTCAAGCCCCGCGATCAGCTCTGCCAGTTGCTCGCGTTTGCGTTCGCTCATGTCGAGGAAGCGGACGCCGACGCGGTTGCGCCTGTGCAGGGACTGTGTGACGCAGGCGAGCCGGAAGGGCAGACCGTCGAGCTGAAACTCGATCTCGGCGCGGCTATAGATTCCCATGGGAAAGCAATCGTCAGTGCGGAACTGACACCCGTTCATGCTGATATCGACGATGCGTCCGCGCAGATGTACGGCGTTGCTCAGGATTGTCAAGACAGCACTGCCATCGACAGTGTGGCGTGCTTCCTTGCGGCGTTCGCTCCGCGGCGCGGGCGGAGTGGTTTGATCTTCCGGTTCCATCGTCTACTCCGCAGACCTGGGGGTAAGGGAGAGAGGCTAGTGTCCGCCTGTCAGTTCCCAGGGGCGCGCAGCAGCGGGCTGGGCGGCTTCGCGGCCCTTCAGGCGGTCGTATTGATACAGGTCGCTGGTCGTGCCGATCGACTCGTTATAAAGACTGACATCGCCCAGCAACGACTTTACTTCTTCACTGAACGTATGGATAGCCTGCAATTGGCTCGCCGTTGCGGGCAGCTCGTATTGGGAACTCTTAATGAACTTCTGGTAGCCGCGATCAACCAGCCGAGCGACTTCGCCGCGCACCAGGATGCCGGGATGAATGGCGAACGCGGTTGGCTCCTCTTTACTCTGGCCGGGGATGAGAACTGCGCCGACCCCATGCCTGCTCACCAGCATTCCATTTGCGACGCCGTTGAAGGGCGTCACATCGAATGACTGAGAACGCAGGATCTGGAGCGCCTGATCGTAACTAGGTTTCGCGAGCTTGCGGGACATCGGCTCTCCGGTCTGCGATCATGGAGTGGGAGCGCGGAGCTTCCCTTTACCAATCTCGCACAGGTCCCGCGCGGCTCGCAAACGCATATCGGATGGAAACAAGGCTCGCCCAAACCGCGCCAGGGGTATCTTTGCCGGATCGTATAGGCTCAACTCCCCTGCTGCGTCTCGACAAAGTGGCGCATGGGCTGGAGGGGATCACTCTGCTTGCCAAGGCGGAGTGGACGAATCCCGGCGGAAGTGTGAAGGACCGGACAGCTATGGCCATGCTCCGGGATGCGCAGAAGCGTGGCTTGCTGGTGCCCGGCAAGACGATTCTGGATGCGACCAGCGGAAACACGGGCATCGCGCTTGCCATGCTGGGAGCTGTGATGGGCATTCCGGTGCTCCTCGCGATGCCCTCCAATGTTTCTCTCGAACGGAAGCGCATTCTGCGTGCTTACGGGGCCGAGGTCGAGTGGACCGATCCCGATCAGAGCTCGGACGGGGCGATTCGAAGAGCGCGCGAGCTGGCAGGCAACGACCCCGATAAGTTTTGCTATCTGGACCAGTACTCGAACGACGCCAACTGGCTGGCGCACTACCATTCAACGGGGCCAGAGATTCTGGCGCAGACAGCTGGGCAGGTGACGCACTTTGTTGCCGGGCTTGGAACGACGGGGACATTCATGGGGACGGCGCGCCGGCTGAAGGAGCACAATCCGGCGATTCAGGCAGTCAGCATGCAACCGGACTCGTCCTTTCACGGGCTTGAGGGCCTAAAGCACATGGGCAGTGCGATTGTCCCGGCGATCTACAATCCGCACCTGGCCGATCGCGAGGTGGTGGTCGAAACAGAAGCTGCCTACGACATGGCGAAGCAGCTGGCGCGCGAAGAGGGGCTATTGGTGGGGATCTCAGCGGCTGCTGCCGTGTCGGCATGTCTTCAAATTGCTCGCGAAGAAGCAGCTGAGGGACGCCGGGCCATGATCGTGACCGTGCTGCCGGATTCGGCCGACAAATATTTGAGCGAGCGTTTCTGGGAGGAGCAATGAGCGTGCTGCATCTGCCGCGCGCGGTCTACGAGAGTCTGCGTGCGCATGGTGAGGAGACGTATCCGCACGAGTGCTGTGGCGCGCTCTTGGGCAACTCCACGCCGGAGGGCTGGCGGATTGTAGAGGCTGTCCGGGCGGGCAACACGCGAACCGATTCGGCGCACAACCGCTACCACATTGCGCCCGTGGAGCTGGTGAAGATTCAGCGCGAGGCACGGACGAAGGGGCTTGAGATCGCCGGCTTTTATCATTCGCATCCGGATCATCCTGCGCAGTGGTCGCCGACGGACTTTGCGGAGGCGCACTGGCTGGGTTGTGCGTACGTCATCACCGAGGTTGCGCAGGGCAAGGCCGCGGTGACGAATTCGTTTCTGCTGGCAGGCTCAGCAGAAGAGGATAAGCGGTTCGAGCTGCAGGCGATTCAAGTCAGCGATTAAGTTGGGGATTTGGGGAATCCCCAGTATTTATCGGGGATTTTGCTTTACACGAGCGGGCACGGCGGCTATGCTTGCGCCCTGCCCCAGAGCACGTGCGATTGCCCACCTTCTACTCCCCCCGCCAGTGGTCTCTGAGCAAGTCCAGGAGGTTCACCATGAAAATCAGTCCAATTCTGTTGGGATTGTCCCTTGCGGCCGCAGGAAGTCTGTTCGCGGTCGCGCAAGACGCCGTCACCCCGCCCAAGGTTATTCAACTTCAAAGAGAGTTCATCAAGCCGGGTAAAGCAGGCGCGGTTCACGATAAGAGCGAAGCAAACTTTGTGGCTGCGATGAATCACGGCAAGCTGCAAGGCCACTACGTTGCCCTGAATTCGATGTCCGGGAAGTCACGCGCCATTTTCATCGTCGGTTATCCCTCGTTTGCCGCATGGGAGGCCGATAACAAGATTGTCGACAAGAGTCCTTCGCTGACGGCAGAGCTGGACCATGCGCTGTTGACCGACGGCGAGCTGCTGGAGAGCTACGACAGTGCAGTGGCCACCTACGACGAAGAACTGAGCTATCATCCGCACGGCGATATCGGGCACGCGCGGTACTTTGAGATCTCGCTCTTTCACGTGAAGCCCGGCCATCGCCACGATTGGAATGAGCTGACCAAGATGGTGAAGGATGCGAACGAGAAAGCTGGAACCAGCGCACATTGGGCGACCTACGAGGTTGCCTATGGGGCTGCCGATGGCACGTACCTCATTCTGAGCGGTGACAAGTCGCTGGCAGATATCGACCAGGGTTACGCCGAGAGCAAGAAGTTCGCAGAAGCGATGGGCGGCCCCGAAGGAATGGAAAAGCTGGACAAGCTGTACGGTGAGACGGTCGATCACTCGGAGAGCCAGTTGTTCTCGATCAATCCGAAGCAAAGTTATGCTTCCGACGCCTGGATCCAGGACGATCCGGAGTTCTGGAAGCCGAAGGCTACAGCTCCAGCCGCGAAGCCTGCGGCAGCGGCCAAGCCCGCTGCACAGTAGGCCAAGACGAACTCGAAGACGGCTCCAGCGCGACGCTGGGGCCGTCTTCATTTGGCCTGTGCATGGTCCAAGTCTGCGACTGTGAGCACTTTGCAACGTCCGGCCGCTGCGGTTGCCCACTGCGCCGCCTTCTTCATCGAATCCGACTCCCGCCTCATCCAACAGGAGAGACCGAGGCCGGATGAGCGCCTTTGTTACCCTTGATTTGAGAACTGAATCCAGATGCCGATCATCGCTGAACCCACCGTGCTTCCCGAGCTGACAACCGACGAACTTGCCCGCTACTCCCGCCACCTGATCCTGCCCGAAGTGGGTATGGAGGGCCAGCAGAAGCTGAAGGCGGCCAAGGTGCTCTGTGTGGGCACCGGGGGGCTTGGTTCTCCGCTCGCGTTTTATCTGGCGGCCGCTGGGATCGGAACACTGGGCCTGGTCGATTTCGACGTGGTGGATGCAAGCAACCTACAGCGGCAGATCATTCACTCGACGAAGGATATTGGGCGCAAGAAGCTCGATTCGGCGGCGGAGAAGCTGACGGCACTCAATCCGGCGCTGAACGTCGTGAAGCACGAGACGATGCTGTCGAGCGCGAATGCTATCGACATTCTGAAGGACTACGACATCGTGGCGGATGGGACAGATAATTTTCCGACACGCTATCTGGTGAACGATGCGTGTGTGCTGCTGGGCAAGCCGAACGTGTACGGGTCTATTTTTCGATTTGAAGGCCAGGCCAGCGTGTTCGCGACCGAGGAAGGCCCGTGCTACCGCTGCCTCTATCCCGAGCCGCCACCGCCGGGTCTGGTTCCGAGCTGTGCCGAGGGCGGCGTGCTCGGTATTCTTCCCGGGCTTGTGGGCGTGATTCAGGCGACCGAGGTCATCAAGCTGATCCTGGGCAACGGCAGTCCGTTGATCGGGCGTCTTCTGCTGGTGGACTCGTTGAACATGAAGTTCCGCGAGCTGAAGCTGCGCAAGAATCCCGAGTGCCCGGTGTGCGGCGACCATCCGACGGTGACACAGCTGATCGACTACCAGCAGTTTTGCGGCATTGTGCCCGAGACAGCTCAGGAGGCCCAAGTGAAGAACGGCATACCGCAGATCACGGTGAAGGAATTGAAGCAGCGCCTGGATGCAGGCGAGGATGTACAGCTGATCGATGTGCGCGAGCCGTACGAATATCAGATTGCCCAAATCGGCGGGAAGTTGATTCCCCAGAACGATGTGGCGCAACGGCTCGGCGAGATCGACGCCAGTCGAGAGGTCGTTGTGCACTGCAAGAGCGGTGGCCGTTCGCAGCGCATTGCGGAGTTCTTGAAGCAGGCGGGCTACGCGAAGATCGTCAACGTGGCTGGCGGTATTACGGCGTGGAGCGACGAGATCGACCCCAAAGTGCCTAAGTATTGAAACGGTTGCCCCATCCGGGGGCGTATCCGTGGTATACATGAGTTCATCGAGATTGGGCCTGCCGCGCAGAGGCAGGCGAATGAACTCAGACTTTCCCCTAGTCATTTACGCCCACGAAACCGATTGTGGCTAGACTGAATCGGAATCGCATTGCGGCGTTGGAGTTCATACATTTTGCTCGCTACCATCAACGCGACCGTAGTTCTCGAAGGCAAGCACGTGCGTCTTGAGCCGCTGGAGATGGGCCACGCCGACGCACTGGTCGAGGCGGTGAACGCAGCCGTCGACCCCTCTTCTCTTTATCGATGGACGCAGGTTCCGCGTACGGCTGCGGAGGCGGACCAGTATATTGGGGCCGCGCTGGCGATGCGGGATGCGGGCACGGCGATGCCGTTCGTGACGATCCGGAAGATCGATGGCGCAGTGGTGGGATCGACACGTTTCTTCGACATGCAGACGTTTGTATGGCCCGCGGGAAGTCCCCGCCATGGACGTACGGTGCCCGATGTCTGCGAGATCGGCTACACGTGGCTGGCGCAGTCCGCCATTCGCACTGCGGCCAACACGGAGTCCAAGTTTCTGATGCTGTCCTATGCCTTCGAGACCTGGAGTGTGCTGCGGGTTTGCCTGCACACCGACGTGCGCAATCTGCGTTCGCAGGTGGCCAGTGCGCGCATCGGCGGCGTAAAGGAAGGCGTGTTGCGAGCTCACCGCATGGCATCGGATGGGATTGCTCGCGATTCGGCCCGCTTCTCGATCATCGGCACGGAGTGGCCCGGTGTGAAGCAGCGGCTGCGCCGGATGCTGATGCAGCCATAGGGCGGTTTGAGTCTGAATCGCGATTTGGCAGATTGAGCTGCGCCGCGCACGCTGGGCCGTCTATAGACCCCAGAAGTTCAAACGAGGCGAAAGCAGGGATCACTGCGCACAGTTCGCGGCAACGGACTGGAGAGAAGTGACGTTCACGCGGTGAGCGCTCGAATCGCCGAGAAAGACGCCCTTGACGGCAACCTTCTCGCCCAGATGATTCGCGGGGCCAAACACCGACACGCCATAGAGCTGATAGTCTCCTTCGCCCAAAGGCTGATCCCGTGCTTCGTTCAGTTCGGACGACGTTGTTCCCTGTGTCTGGGCGATCTCCTGGGAACTGGAGTGTTGGAGCAGCCTGGCATGCTGCAGGGACCAATCTCCAGCAGGAGTTTTGGCCAGGCATCCGATCACCGAACCAATCTTCAGAGAGTCTGTTCCATTGCCGTCGAAGCTCAACTGGACGAATGGCGTGAACATCTCGTCCCAACTCTGATTCATGGCGCGGAAATAGACGGCCTTGTCGGGACCTGGATTGTGCATCTTTTTCGCGGAGTTGTCGTAGTGCGCGGTCACGATCAGTTTGCTTCCGGCGGGCAACTTCAACGGTGTTTCCAGTTCATAAGCCATTTGCCAGTGGTGGCTGAAGCGAGGCACGCTCAATACAGTCTGCTCGTGTCCGTCGGGATAGACAACAGAGTAAGTGAAGTCCCTGGCGCGGTAATGGGCGTGCGGGTGAAACTGATAGATGGTCAACGGGTCGAGATAGGCTGTAACTCCGACGAGCTCGTAGTTCTCGGCAAAAGGCGGGATGGGAGGAATCGCGACATGTGTTCCTTCGGCTTTTTCTCCGGGACTGTCGGCGAGGAGCTCTTGGCGATTCGCAAGGATTGTCTCACCCGCGCCATTCACGCGATAGAGCTGGTGCTCGGGCGGAGAGGAGGCAAACCACAGCGCAATCTTCGATCGATCGATCTCCGGTTTGCCCGTGGTCTGGTAGTGAATATTGAAGATCACGTAGTTGTTCGCGCCACCCTTGAGCAGTTTTGCGCTCCCGTCCGCATAGGTTTCGAGCCCGCTGCCCGGCGTGTAGATCGAGAGCATGTCGGGGCGCGATGGATTGGTCGGCGTCATGACGGCCGGCTTGATGAAGGAGGAGACAGGCACACCCAATTGCGCGGCGGTATGCTGCGCGTCCGAAGGGGTCATGCCCGGCGGCAGTGAGACTTCAGTCAGCGCCATGTGGTGCACAACGTCTGGGTTGCTGGGCTTGGTCTGGCTGGCGGCGATCCAGCGATCCTCAGAAAAGGGCACCTTGACGAAGACAGTGACATAGGGAAAGGCGCCCTGCGCAGGAATATGCATGTCTCCGGTGAGGGCGACGGTGAAATCGGGGCTGCGGCCCTGGAATCTTGCCCAGCTGTCTTCAGGTGGCTTGGGAGGAACGCCATCCCCCCTGGGAGCGCCAGCGTCGGCCCAGGCAACGATGGTGTCGATGTCCCTCTGGCTGAGGCGTGCATCGTTGCGAAACTTCAGACTTCGCGCGGGGTCGACGGGCCACGGCGGCATGGCGCGCGAAGCGACCCACTTCCGAATGGACGCCGCACGCGCGTGCGCGGTTTCGTAGGTGGTGAGAGGAATTCTCGAGGCCAACTCGCCGGGACCGTGGCATCGCGCGCAGTTTTTGTACAAGATGGGTGCCACATCGCGGTTGAACGTGGGCGTCGAGCGCGGTGGTGCTGCTTCTCCTTGCCGTGTCGAGAGGAACGACCACGAAGCCACTGCGGCCAAGGTGCAGAGAACGTAGAGACAGATCTGCTTGAAGCGTTCAGCGCTCAACAAAGCCGCCTCCGATTCAAGGTTTGACCCCTTTGCTGCACGCTCTTCCGAACGGCTCTCTCCACTTTCCGAGCGTATCACCGGAGCCGACAGCGCGGGTGTTGTGGCTCCCGGCGCGCACCACTCGCCTCGATCGAAGGCAGCGATGCTGCTGCAGTCACAAGAGAGCAGCAGCCCCAGTCCCACACTGTCGTTCGGGGTACGCGATCAGTTCAACAAGCCATAGACATCGAGTTCGCCGGGGACGGTTGGATTGTCGCCGGCCAGCCCCGTGCTGGTGCCGCGCGTGCCCACGTAGACTTTGCCGTTGGCTACCGTCGGCACCGTGAATTTTACCGCGTGGCCAGCCGCGTTGCCGGTGCCCTGCGAACTGTTCCAAAGTTCAGTGGAGACGTTAGTGGCATTGTAGGCGTGGAGAATCGCCGAATCACACATCGACGATCCCGGCGTACAGTAGGCGCTGCTGTCAAGCGTCCAGACGATGCCGTTCGCATAGTTCGGCGTGGAAGAAACCGAGGGAGTTGTGCCGGGGAAGTTGTAATAGGTCGCCGACTCATTCGACTGACGCGTCATTGTGGCGGTCGAAGGGTTGAGGGTGAAGGCTTGCAGGTAGTTGGAGATGGGCGCGATGTAAAAGGTGTTATTCCAGAATGCGCCGGTGGCGAAGATGCCGGAGCCGGTGAGCGTCGTGATCTTTTGCCAGGCCAACGAGTCGCCGTAGCCGCCCATCGAATCGCGATTCAGTAAGTAGAGCACGTTGTCTTTTCCGCCTCCGATGACCAAATGGGTTGGATTACTTCCATTGGCGGGAAGATTGACAAGAACCGCGGCGCCGCCTGAGCCGAAATCATTGTCGTTCTCCGCGTCGTTCAACTGGTCCGACGGAGTGAAGTACTGATTGACCGTGAGATTGGGATTCATCTCGAGGAAGCTATCACCGTAATCACTGGTGGTGGGATCGAAGCTGCCATTGGCAGTGATGAAGTAGATATTGCCATTCGCATCGGCTGCCGGAGCGCCGCCACTCATCCAGATGCCGCCATCTCCGGCGTATCCGGAATACGGTGCAGAGGTGTTATTCGGATCAACGTTGAAGACGTACAGCTGCGAGAGATTGCTCGCGCCGTAACCGACCATCCAGCCATAGAACGGCGTGGTGTCTTCATGAGAGGCCCATCCGACGTAGACGACTCCGTTGACCAAAGCTAGTCCTGGGCGCTGATTTTCCTGTTGCGGGCTGAAGGTGATGGTTCCGTTGGTGCCACTCGCTGTAGGAGCGATGTTGGCTGGCCCTGAAAACTTTTCGTTGCCGCTGGTCAGATCGATCGCGTGCAGGCGCTGGTAGAAGGTCGGTCCTGAAGTGACGTACGACTTAGAGACGACGTAGAGCGTATTGGTTGTCGGGTCGATGACGGGAGTTCCTGTGACGCCTACCAGGGGCTGGATGTCGCCAGCGCCCTCCCCCACCTGATAGCCGGGAAGACCGGACGGGACAGGAGCCTCGCCGGAGTTGGCCCCGTGCGCGGTGTCGAGCAGATTCGCATGCCACAGCTGGACACAAGGACTCGCATCGGCATCGAAGGCGTACACACTGTCGTTCTGTGTGGCGACAACGACAACGTTATGCGGAGCGGAATTAATGGACACATTTGGCAGCCAGAGAGGTTGCGTGTAGATCGCCTGGTCGACGGTGCAGGAGAAGAGCTTGCCAAACGTAGTCGAATTTACGTTCGACGCGTTCAGAGCATACTCCTGCGTATTGGCTCCATCGCGCGAGAGATCGTTGTGATACGTCGTTACGCCGGCAAGATCGGTGACCCCGACGGTCGCCGCCGCAGCGATCGAGTTGTTGGTGACGCTGGTGGCTGTCACGGTATAGACACCGGCGGTCGTAGGAGGCGTATAAGTGACCGCGACCTCCGTCAGGCTCGTGGTTGACGAGAAGGTTCCGCAACCTGAGCCAGAACAACCGGAGCCGGTGGCCGACCAGTTGACGCCTGCACTATCGGTAGTGGTTGCGGTCAGAGAAAGTGTTTGATGGATGGTGATGCCCATCTGCTGTGGGGCAACAGAGACGGTGATCGATCCCGAAGAAGCGATGGTCAGACTGAGGGTGACGGTTTGGGCCTGCACCGGGGTACTGGAGTCGCTGACCTTGAACGTAAGGGACGTAGCGCTGGCGGTCGCTGTCGGCGTGCCGCTGATCACGCCCGTCGTTGCGTTCAGCGTGAGTCCTGCAGGGAGCGTGCCGCTGGTCAACGACCAGGTGTACGGTGTCGTGCCGCCGGTGGCAGCGAGTGTAGTGCTGTAGGCCGTTCCGACCTGGCCGTTGGGCAGCGACGCGGTTGTGATCGCCAGCGAACCGCCTGTGGAGGTTGCGGCGGCCAGCGTCATGTACAGCGAGTAGCAGGTGCCGCCCTGGGTGTTCGCCGGAAACAGATTCGCCAGGGATACGCTCGACGATGCGGTGTTTGCCCAGGTGCTCTCGTACGACGTGCCAGGGCATGCTCCACTATTGGTTCCCTGTTGAATTGTGTTGCTAGCCGTGATGTAGCCGACCCAGTACGCTGTGCTCGGGCTCAGTGTCGGACAGCCGCTGATGCTAACCGTATTCCACCCCGACGACGGAGTGATCGTGCCCGTCGACGCAGAGCAGAGAAGCGAATTCGGAGTGCCGGAAGAATCGCTGTAGACGCCGAGTTGGAAGCTGGTTGAAGTGGGCGTGCCGACCCAGTACGAAATGCTCGACACCGTATAGCCGCCCGTGTTGGTTCCCGTCAGGCAGGGAGTCCCCAATTGCCAGAGAGCGTTGCCGCTGTCTGTGCCCGATTGCGCCGTTAGGCCGCAGCTCGTGGTGGTCGCTGAGCTCACAGTGAGGGCGAGGGTGACGGACTGCGTCTGCGCCGGGCTGCTGGAATCAGTCACCTTAAATGTGAGCGATGTGGCATTCGCAGTCGCCGTCGGCGTGCCGCTGATGACTCCGCTGGACGAGTTGAGGGACAGGCCGGCGGGTAGTGTGCCGGTAGTCAAGGCCCAGCTGTATGGTGTCGCGCCGCCAGAGGCGGCCAGCGTGGTGCTGTAGGCAGTATTGACTTGGCCGTTGGGAAGAGACGATGTTGTGATCGAAAGCGTAGCGGTAGACGCGGCGGAGATGGTCAGGCTCAGAGTCACCGATTGAGTTTGCGCAGGCGTGCTCGAGTCGGTGGCGGTGAAGGTGAGCGACGTCGCATTGGCGGTCGCAGTTGGCGTGCCACCAATGATGCCGGTGGAAGGAGCCAGCGTGAGGCCGGCGGGCAGCGTGCCGCTGGTCAAAGACCATGTATAGGGTGTGGTGCCGCCGATGGCGGTCAGGGTCGTGGTGTAGGCCGTCCCAACCTGGCCGTTTGGCAGCGAGGTCGTGGTGATCGATAGTGTCGGAGGCGGCGTAGCGGTGACGGTAAGCGTGAGCGTCGCAGACTGGGATTGTGCCGATGAGCTCGAGTCGGTGACCATGAAGGTTAGCGAAACCGCGCTGACAGCCGCAGTGGGCGTGCCGCTAATGGTTCCTGTGGCAGGGGCCAGAGCGAGTCCAGCGGGGAGCGTGCCACTGGTCAGGGACCAGGTGTAAGGTGTCGTTCCACCGGTCGCGGCCAGCGTGGTGTTATAGGTGGTGCCAACCTGCCCGTTCGGAAGGGAGGTCGTGGTGATGGAAAAGGCAGGAGGCGTCGAGGTGGAGATAGTTAGGCTGAGCGTGACCGACTGAGTCTGTACAGGCGAACTGGAGTCGGTGACCTTGAACGTGAGCGATATAGCGTTCGCAGCTGCCGTTGGATTGCCGCTGATGATCCCGGAGGACGAGTTGAGCGATAGCCCTGCCGGAAGCGCCCCAGTGGCCAAGGCCCAGGTATAGGGAGTTGTACCGCCGGTGGCAGCCAGCGCGGCGTTATAGGCAACGCCGATCTGACCGCTGGGCAGACTGGTGGTGGTAATGCTCAACGGGCTCCCGGAGCTGGACGCAAGAATGGTCAGAGTCAGGTTCACAGATTGGCTCTGCGTAGGGTTTCCCGAATCAGCAACCTTGAAAGTGAGAGGCGTCGCCGCTACTGCTTCCGTGGGTGTGCCGGTGATTGCCCCTGTACTGGCGTTGAGCCCGAGGCCTACCGGAAGCGTGCCGCTGGCTAGAGACCACGTGTAGGGCGTCGCTCCGCCGGTCGCGGCGAGCGTCACCGAGTAGGCAGACCCAACCTGGCCATTCTGCAAGGAGCTTGTTGAGATCGAGAGGACGCTGCTCGTTGTGCCACTATTGCTACCGCTGCAACCGGAGAGAATTGCTATTGCGATCGAGAGGATGAAAAGGGCGGCGCCCCGTGCTCTGCGCAGGTAAGTATCGACAAGAAGATGAGTCAAGGAAGAATGTATGAACACGGAAAAACCCCTCAGCTATAGAAATGAATCGCACACGGCGGAG
>Ga0181526_10000378_pt1 | contig 47578 bp, 46 predicted proteins | sample PEATcosm2014_Bin_35_FD_119750 | JGI IMG/M metagenome (GOLD analysis project Ga0181526, IMG submission 119750) | Peatland microbial communities from MTU Mesocosm Facility, Houghton, MI, USA - PEATcosm2014_Bin06_30_metaG | ecosystem: Environmental > Terrestrial > Soil > Wetlands > Peat | place...
AGCTCGGCGCCACCATCGTGCACCCGCTCGTGGATCAAACCGACTATCCATCGCGCGATTTCACTGTGGCAGACCCCGACGGAAACCACTGGACCTTCGCAACGTTCGCCGGCTAGCGCAACTAGCGCGACCGGACTCGCGGCCCACCTCCTGGCTGCCTTCGCGCGTCAGCGAGCGTCTCGTCAAGGACGCTCCTGGCTACCGCGACGGACGAGCTGCGGGCGTCTTGACCGCGCATCGCCACGCGACCGCTGCTGGGCGAATGCGGGAGCGGGAGTCACGGAGGCGGATGGGCGCATTTTCGGGTCGTCCATCTCGACTACGGTCACCGGCCGCCGAAACTGATGGTTGGTCGGTCAGGTCGTGCTTCTCGCTAGCCGACGGTGACGTGTCCGCTGGGGCATAGACCGCTGGGTAGGGGTAAGATCTCCGGCGTCTGGGATGCACCAGCTCCCCGTCGGTGCGACACGTTTAGGTTTCTGAGGTTGAATTGAGCAGCGTTGCCGTACGCTTGGGGTCGAAGTCGCGTGTAGTTGTGTTCGCGCTTGTTCTCGCAGTGCTTCTTGGCTTCGTCGCGGCAGCTGCAGCACGGCTCGCCGTCATCAATCGAACGCGAGTGAACGCTGACAGTCGGGGGGCACTCACAGCGCATCGCATGACCGTGAGTGATCCGTCGTCGGGAGCCAGTTCTGACAACCCTGCGAAGCCGTCGGGCCAGAGGTTGCCGCGCGGGCTCCGGGGGGGCGGGCTCGCAGTTTGTGCGAGTGCCCATCGCGCATGCTGAGAGCAGTGTGGCGTGCGCCTCGCCGTCAGCCTGTTTTGCTGTCGGCGTCTACTCGCGCTTCGCCGAGAAGTGGAATGGCCGAACCTGGAGTGCTATTAGCCTTCCGGGCGCCGGAAAGGGGCTCAACGACATTTCGTGCGGCTCATCGAGGAGCTGTGTGGCCGTCGGCAGCATCGGCAACACGCCGCTCGTCGAGCGCTGGAATGGTCGCAAATGGCGGCGCGGCGCAAGCCTCAAACCAGCGGCAGACGCCACCGACAGACTGGTCTCAATCAGCTGCGTGTCGCAGACATTCTGCCTGGCCGACGGTCAACAGGGCATGAGTTCGGCAACCGGATACGTGACGACCTTCTTCAGTGAGACTTGGGACGGGCGCGACTGGGCCAAGGTGGCTATGCCGTCGGCTTCCGGTGGCGTAGGCACCGTGCACTGCGTATCGCCCGTCGATTGCTGGGCCGAAGGTGGCGATCTTCCAAGCAGTCCTCCGGTCCCGCCACTGGTCGCCGACCATTGGGACGGCCAAACGTGTCGATGAAGAGCCTGTCAGTCGTGTTCGGCACAACCTTGTCGTGTCTCCCGTTCGCCCCGTGCCTGGGCTGGGCAGCCCCCGACATGAGCAGCGCATGGCAAACAGTGCCTGGCCCAGCGAACTCGGCGGGGGCGCAGGTCGAGGGGGTCGCCTGCGTGTCAGCCGCCGACTGCTGGGTGGTAGGCGGCGCTGGCGTGGAGGGTGCTCCCGCGCTCGCTGAGCACTGGAACGGCCAGTCATGGCTTTACGTGGCCACACCACAGGCCCCGTCCGATCGGAGCGCCTCCTATCTCTTCGGGGTTGCGTGCCCGACCGCAACCCAATGCATCGCAGTAGGCGCGAACATTCCCGAGAACACGCCTCTAGCAGAGGTAACCCAGTCCGGATAGTGGATGGCTGAGGTCGCGCAGCTCTCGCCATCCGGATTTAGCCGAGCGCATTTAGACCTTGGCCTTCTGCGATGTGAATGTGATCGTCTTCGTGGCTACTGTCGTCTGCTTGCCGGTTGCGGCAGCCGTCGTGATGGTGAGCTTTGCCGGCAGGCGCTTAAAGCGCCGCACGAGCCGCCGGCCCGTGACGTTGAGCCCCAGCTTGACCGTCCGTGTCTGCCCGAGCGAGGCCGCGAAGCTAGCTTCTCCAACAGTCACGATTCGTGCGCGGGAGTGCGCTGCGGTCTTGGCTGAGACGGCGACGACAGTGTTGCCTTTCGCGGCGAGCCTCTCCGTGGTTCTCGCGACGATCGTGTCCGTGCAGCTCTGGCCGAGTAGTCCGGTGCATGCGAGCTCGACGCTCACCGTGTCGGTGCTGACTGACGGCGCCACCGTAAAACCGGCACGAGCGGGCACCGTCGGGTCGAACGTCAACTCGACCCCACCTGGAGAGCTGTAGCCGACCGCCGTGCACTGCGTGCGCGACGGACAGGCGAGGGCGTCAGAGCCGTAAAGGATGTACGGGTACTCGTCAGCGATGAAGGTCGGGGTCGGGTTGCCCGGCGCCGCGGGGTCAAACGTTGTCTTGTTCGCGCGGGATCCGCCGTAGAACACGGTGCACTGGGTGATTGACGGGCAGGCGACCTGCACCCCTACGGGCTGCCCGTCTCTGGTGATGCCTATGGGGGTGGGGGTGCTCGGCGAGGTCGGGTCGAATGTCACGATCCCAACGCCCGGTGTGCTGGCTGTACATTCGGTGGTCGAAGGACACGCGACGTCGCCGACGCTTCCCTGCCCGGGAGCGATCACGGTCGGCGTTGGGCTGCCTGGAAAGGCCGGGTTGAAAGTGAACCACTCCGCGTTGCCGCCGCCGTGCCCGACAGCGACGCACTCCGTGTCCGACGGACAAGCCACGCTCGTGAGGACTCCTGGCTCGCCAGGATCGATCATCGTCGGGGTCGGGCTTCCCGGCGCGGTCGGGTTGAACGTAACCTCCTCTCTGGGCAGAAGGATCTCGCCGTTAGGTCCACCGACCGCTGTGCACTGCGTGGTCGACGGGCAGGCAAGGCTCGTGAACGAATAGCCAGGGTCGATCGTAGCCGCGGCCGGGGACCCTGGCGAGGTAGGGTCGAACGTAACCTCGCCGCCGCCGTCCACGATCGCGATGCACTGCGAGACCGACGGGCAGGCAACCACACCCGAGGAGGGACCAGAAGCGATCATCGTGGGCGTCGGGTCGCCGGGCGCGGCTGGATCAAACGTCACCTCAACGGTCGCGCCACCCGACAACGAAACCGAGCCAACTGCCGTGCATTGCGTCACCGAGGGACAGGCAACGCCAGCGAGATAAGCGCCGGCGATCGCGACTGAGCTCGCCGACGGCGCCTGGGCTTGCGCAGATCCCACAAGCGCGAGGGCGGCAACCGCGGACACAACGCACAGCCGCACGACACGGCAAATCGTTCGAGGTCGACACGCCCCGGCCGTCACGCGAGTCCTCCTTCGCCGGCTCCAAGCGATGATGGCGCGCAGCCATCCGAACTGCGACTGGATTCCATCACATCCCGACCTCGACGATCATCCCCCCGCAAGCGCGCCCCCGCCTCCCGTTAGGCTTACAACCGCTACGCACCGCCACCCGGGTCGGCTCGACTACCCGGGTCAGGCGGATCGCCGCCCGGCCAATTCGACCCCCCGACCCGATGCGCTTCATCGGCTTGCGGGGGTAAGGTGGCGGTAACTCGACCGTCTTCGCGCGGCCAAGCAAGAACACTGCCAGACCGCACCCGGCCACGAGGACGATCCTGGCTGCCACAAGCGATGCGGCCTTGATCCCCACGATGAGTGCTAGAACCCGATAGCCAAGAACAGGTAGATCCGCGCCCCGCGCCGCTTGTGGTCGCGGTAATTGGCCTCTCAGGGATCGAGCGTTTCGGCAGGTGCCTCCGCGAAAGTTCGGCCCCGCTTTGGAGATCCGTCGGGCATGCCGTGTCCGCTGCGCCATTCGGCTCGCCGCCGCTTCTCTCGCCGGTACCCGCGGCTGCCGTAGTACACGAGATATGCCAGCCCGACGATTGGGATAAGTACGAGTGGATTCAATTCGCACGCTCCTCTGCGCCTGATCGTCGCCGAACCGAGGCGGACTGTCAATCACAAATGCGCGGCGACCTGGCGACCAGAGGCAAGCAGCCTCTCGCTTGCGCCCACCATCGGAAGTGGGCGGAGGCGAGAGCTGCCGCGCGACTCGGCGCGTCGCTAGGCGACCGGCGTTCCGTACAAGCGAATGATGCTTGAGAGCTGCGCGTACTCGTCGTCGCTGATCCGCCAGTGAAATCCGTTCCAGAACCGCGCCTTGTGACGATCGGCAGAATCCGGAGCTAGGACGGGGATTGTCAGTTTTTTGTGTAAATGGTCATGATCGGCGTCTTGGCCTAGCCTGCGCCGACCATTTTCTTCGGTTTCGTCGTTGTGAACGTGACGATCGTGGTGACCGCGGGCGACGCGGTGCCGTTCGCGGCGGTGGAGGTGATCGTGAGCTTCGCCCGCATGCGGTTGAACCGCCGCAAAAGCTGTCGACCCGTGGCGTTCAATGTCAGCTCGACCGTGTCGGCGCTGCCCTGCGGGCTCGTGAAGCTCGCCTGGCCCACAAGCACGCTCTTTGAACGTCCATGGGGTGGGCGATCCGCCGAGACGCCGACGACCGTCTTCCGGTGGCCGAGCTCTTCGATGGTTCTAGCTGTGATCGTTCCCGTGCACGCTTGGCCGACAAGCCCGCCGCAAGCAAGCTCGACGCGCGCTACGTCGCTATTTACCGAGGGCGATGCGGCGAAACCGGCATTGGGCGGTTGCGCCGGATCGAATGTCACCTCAGCCCCAATGCAGCCGCTGAAGGCGCTGACACCGCACTGTTGCCCGACAACCGTGCACTCAATGGTAGAAGCACACGCCAACCCGGCACCGACTTGCAGTTGGGAGTGGAACGCGGTGTCGACCGGGCGGCCGGCAGGGCTGCCCGGTGCCGCTGGGTTGAACGTCGCCTGGATTCCGCCTGACCACGCGGTGCATTGGGTGCTGGACGGGCACGAGACACCACCGTTGTCCGCCCCGCTAAGGAACGCGCGTGTCATGCGCCCCGGAGCAGTTGGGTTGAACGTGAGTTCGACGCTGTGAGTGCCGCTCCACGTGGCGGTGGTGCACTGCGAGAGCGATGGACAGGCAACCCCACTGGGGATCCAAGCGCCGATCGCAATCGGGGTCGGACTGCCCGGCGACGTCGGATTGAAGATGAACTCCTCCCCAACGTTGCCACCAAAGCCAACCGCGACGCACAGAGTGATCGACGGGCAGGAAACGCCCGTTAGGAACCCGGTCTGGCCAGGGTCGATCGTGGTCGGCGTCGGAGTGCCAGGTGAGGTTGGATTGAACGTAACCTCCTGCCTGATCACCGAAAACGGCACGGAGCTGGAAGCCGGCCCGACCGCCGTGCATTGCGTGGTCGACGGACACGCGATGCTGGAGAACCCGAGCTGCGCAAGCTGCGAAACCTGTTCAGTGCCACCGTTGTCGAGCGTTACGAGAGTCGGTGTGCCCGGCGACGTCGGGTTGAACGTCACCTCGCGGCCGTTAGAAACCGTCGCGGTGCACTGCGTCAGAGACGGGCATGCGATGCTGGGCCGAGTAGGCGAGCCGTTTCCGGTGGCGATCGTCGTCGCCGCCGCGCCGCTGCCGGGCGAAGCCGGATCGAAGGTGACCTCTTCTTCGGTGTTCTCCAAGCCGACACCCCCAACCGCGGTGCACTGCGTGACCGATGGACACGCGACGCCGCCGAGGAGGGTCGTACCTGCGAACGTACCTTCACTTGACGAAGCGCCCGTCGCGCGCGCACTCTCCAGGAACGTGAGATGAAGCGCAACCGCAGCAGCCGCGCACCCCGCGATCAGGCAGCAAATCACTCGATGCTTCGTCGCCGGTTGCATCATGCGCGCTTCGCCGGACCGCGGTTATTGGCCCCCACGCCCAGACCGCCTGAGACCTTCAGCTTCCATTACACCACACGATTCCACCGCCTGCGATCACTGTCTTGTCCGGAGCACGCGCGCCTAGCGCATCCAGCAATGCTCGGGTCGCGACACGATCAGACACGACGGTCGCGGAGACGACGAACGCGGAGTACCGCGCGGCCGCGGGTGAGACGACGCCGCATGGCGCAAGCGAAGCAGCAACGGGTCGCACCCAAGGTGGCGACCGTTCCCTCGTGTCAACGGGCGTCTCGACACGATCCGCGCCGCTAGTGCGTTGGACGACCAGCAGGCCTCTCAACCACACTGGACGGCGCGACCGCAGCTGGGCGACAGCGGGAGCGGGCCGCGGCATCGCGGACGCTTGCAAGTCGTTAGATGCCGGCGCGCGGCGCAACGAAACTGCGGTGCTCGCATGAGCGAAACGAGGAGCGACCGCAAATTCGTTTCGCACACCGGCGCGACGGCGTTTCTGAGTCGTGCTACCCCACGATCTTCATCTCGTGGCACGGACGCCCGCTGAGATCTGCACCTAACTACGGATTAGGATCCGGCCCGACCTGACGATGTAAAGCAGCGAAAGCGGTGTTCGAACGGAGGAAACCATGGCGTACTTTGACAAGGACGGAAAACAGATCGGCTTCCTCGCGGCCGGGAAGTTTCAAGCCAGACATCCCAAAGAGTACGCTGAGGCGCAGAAGCAGCACGGTCGAGGCGGACTGACGATCCGAGAGTTCGTTCACGAAACTGGCGAGGCAAGGCGAGAAGAGATTCGTGCGAAGCACGTCCTGACGCTGACGCCTGCGCAGCAAGCCGAGGTGGCGGAGGGGGCTTGGTGGGCATCGGCGGACGCCTTCAAGTCGCTGGGTGTTCTGAAGCTGCTCACGCTGAGTGGCGTCTCCTACTACGGCGGCTGGCCGGGGCATCCCTCACCGGAAGGCAAGTCGAACCTCGTGCTCAGGGTGAACTCGAACGGCATCGCCCTCCGCAGGTTCAAGGATATCTTCGAGATCCCTTGGAGCGACGTGGCTGATATCGCTGTCGAGGGGCCGGAGCAGGCTGCGAACAGGTTTACGGCCACCCGGTTGATTGCGCTCGGTCCGCTAGGTCTCGCGTTCAAGAAGGACAACAAGGGATCGAAGGAGGCAATCATCACTGTCACAACGAAGGCAGGGGACGAGGCGATCTTCAACGTTGCAAAAACCCTGCCACGCGAGATCGCGCCAAAGCTAACCCCGGTGGCGATGCAGGCACGCAGGGCACAAGGCAGCAGGCCGGTCGAGCTGGTTGAGCAGGGCGGAGAGGCTCCCGACGTACTCACCCAGATCAAGCGGCTCGCTGAGCTTCGCGATCAGGAGATTCTCTCGGCAGGTGAATTCGATGCCAAGAAATCCGAGCTTCTGACACGTCTGTAGATACCAGCCGCGAGATTCAGTCGGGGAGCTCGAGCGCCAGGCGCCGCCCCAAATGCCCACGTGCGCTCCGACTCGGCCGTGAGCAAGCGCCCCATCTGATGCTTGCCAGACCTTTTGCGACGGCATTCTCCGACAATGCAGAAACCCGCGGAGGAGCGTCGCGACGCCCGCTGCGCGCAATCCCGCCAAACTAAGCACACGGGCTCGGCCGGCACGGCTCCTGCATTCGCCCAAGACGAGTGCTCGAGTCGGCGAGGAGCGGCTGACCGGCTAGCCACGCGGCGGACCGCCGTCCTCGCGTCAGCCGGCCTCCGCGGAACTAGACTCGCGGTCATGCGACATCCCATACGGAGACCGGCGCACTGCGCCTGAGACCCCGAGCCCCATGATCAAGGTCCACGCCATGGGAGTGACCCCACCGACGGGTCTTCGCGACCAGGTCCAGTCGATCGACGCGGCCGGGATGGACGGCTTCTTCGCGACCGACCACCTGTTCGCCACCCACGGCAAGGGCCGCCGCGACGCTGTGAGCGGCGGCGATCCCTTGATCAGGCTGGCGATGGCTGGGACGCTGTCGGAGCGCCTGATGCTCGGGACGAGCGTGGTGAACATCGGGTTGGCGCATCCGGCGCTTGCGATCCGGTCGTTCATCGAACTGGCCGCGCTGTTTGGTGGCGGGCGGGTGCTGGCCGGGATCGGCGCCGGCTGGAACCGCGAGGAGTTCGATGCATTGGGCATGGAGTTCCCGCCGTTCGCCAAGCGGATGGACCGACTGGAGGAGGCTGCGGCGCTGGCGCGAGCGCTGTTCCACGAGGGCTTCGCTGACCTCTCGGGAGAGCACGTCACGGCGCGTGAGCTTCCGCTCGGCCCGGTTTCTTCGCCGCCTCCTCGGCTCCTGCTGGGCGGCGGCTCCGATCGCCTGCTCGAGATCGCCGGGCGCCATGCCGACATCGTCGATCTCAACGGCTCGTCGCGGCGTCTCAAGCTGGGAGGCCCTCAACCCGTCTTCAGGGATGTGATGCGCCGCTTCACCACCACCGTCGACGACCTCGAGGACTCCGTGCAGCGTGTGCGAGGGAGCGCCGACGCCGCGGGACGTAGCCCGGATCAGATCGAGTTCTCGGTCCTCGTCAACGAGATCCGTTTCTGTCCGGAGGCTGAGATTGAGGCGGTCGAGGGCGAGCTGTGCAAACAGGCCGGCATCGATCGGCAGTCGCTCGCGGACTGCCCCTACGTGTTCGTGGGCCCACCCGAGCGGATGCGCGACCAGCTCGCCGAGCGTGCGCACCGCCTCGGCCTGCGCCATCTGATCGTCGCCCCGGCCGAGGCCGACGTCCTGGCGCGCTTCCGCCAGGATGTCGTGGCCGCTGCTTCTGGCTGACCGCGCGCCTCAGCGCGCGAACGACGTCGCGGCAGTCAGCCCCTGTGCGAATGCCGCGATCAACCGTGCGCACGCGTCGATGTCGTCGAGCTGGACCATCTCCACGGGGGAGTGCATGTAGCGCAGCGCGATCGAAATGCTCCCCGTGGCGATGCCCGCGCGAGTCAGGTGAATGGAGTCGGCGTCGGTCCCGCTGCGACCTGCGTAGGCGGCGATGGTAAACGGGATCTCCTCGCGCTTCGCGGTCTCGTGCAGGAGCTCGAAGACGGCAGGGTTCAGGATCGAACCGCGCCCGATCACCGGTCCCTCGCCGAACTTGTGCTTGCCGATCTCGTTGAGCTCGACGCCGGGGGAGCCGGTCTCGTGGGTGACGTCGACGACGATCGCGACATCGGGTGCGAGCCCGTACGCCAACGCCCGGGCGCCGTTGAGCCCGATCTCCTCCTGCACGACGCCGCAGGCCGCGACGTCACCGGGCGCGCCGCCGGCCTCGGCGACCATCCTTGCCGCCTCCAGCGCGATGAAGGCGCCGAGGCGGTTGTCCATCGAGCGCGAGATGAAGCGGTCGTTGGCGAGCTCGAGCGGCTCGCCGGTGAGCACGGCGACATCGCCGATGCGCACGAGCGTGCGCGCCTCGTCGCCGTCCTTGGCGCCGATGTCGATGTGCAGTTCGCGCAGCTCCGGCACCTTCTTGCGGTCCTCCTCACGCAGCAGGTGAATCGCCTTACGCCCCACCACTCCCGGCAGCGGCCCATCCTGAGTGATCAGCTCGGCGCGCTGGCCGACGAGGATCTGCGGGTCCCAGCCGCCGACGCCGATGAAGCGCAGGAAGCCGTCGTCGTCGATGTGCGTGACGATCAGGCCGATCTCGTCGATGTGGCCGACAATCGCGAGAAACGGCGCGCCGGGCGTCGTGCCGGCGACGCGGGCGACCGCCGAACCCATGACGTCGACGGAGACGTCGTCGGTGAACGCGCGGCCCGCTTCGGTGAAGACTGCGGCGGGCGCCGTCTCGTAGCCGGACGGCCCGGCGGCCGTGAGGAGCTTGCGAAGCACGTCGGGCAGCGGCACGTCGAGATCCTACGACACCGCGGTCCGAGAGTGATCGACCGACCTGCTGCCGCTACCGTGAAGCGGTGCTGTCACAGCCGATCCGATCTCATCTCGCCCACGCCAGGTACCCGGTGACGCTCGCCTGCGTGTGCGCCTGCGCCGCCGCTCTATTCATCGCGCTGGTCCCCGCGGGCGCGGCGGTCGCCCGGGGCGCGCGCCCCATCGGCGACGCATCGGCGGCCGCTGGCGGAGGGCTTTCCCTGATCATCGAGCCCGACCAGGGCCTCGGCGAGATCGATCACGACATCGCGACCGCGAAGCACAGCGTCGACATGACGATGTACGAGCTCGACGACAGCACGATCGAGCAGGAGCTCGTCGCCGACGCGCGCCGTGGCGTGCGAGTGCGTGTCCTCCTCAACGGCGGCTACTACGGCGGCGGCTTCTCCGAAAACGACGATGCGACGAGCTACCTGCGCGCCAACGGCGTCACGGTTCGCACCAGTTCCGCGTCGTTCGCACTGACCCACCAGAAGACGGTCACGATCGACGACGAGACCTCGATTGTGATGACGCTCAACCTCACGTCGCGCTACTACTCGACGAGCCGCGACTTCGCCGTGTTCGACACCCAGCCGGCCGATGTGGCCGCGATCGAAGCGGTCTTCGACGCGGATTGGAGCCACACCGCGATCAGCCCGTCCGCCGGCAGCGGCGACCTCGTCTGGTCTCCCGGCGCCGAGAGCGAGCAGGTCGCGCTGATCGCGAGCGCTCACTCGACCCTGGACGTCGAGAACGAGGAGATGGCCGACAGCGCCATCACCAGCGCGCTGTGCGACGACGCCCGCCGCCACGTCAGGGTGAGCGTCGTGATGACCGACGACGACAGCTGGCACGCGGCGTTCCGCGAGCTCGCGGCCTGCGGAGTGCAGGTTCGCACCTATGCGCAGCGCGCGGCGCTCTACATCCACGCGAAGGAGATTGTCGTCGACGGCCGCGAGGCGTTCGTCGGGTCGCAGAACTTCTCGTGGACCTCGCTGCAGGCCAATCGAGAGCTCGGAATCGTGATCTCCAACCGAGCCATCGTCGGCATGCTTGTACAAACCTTCGCGAGCGACTTCCGCGGGGCAACCCCGTTCGGAACGTGAGAGCAGATCGCGGATCGCGGGTCGCTCGCGTGATCCGCCGCCGCACGACGACCGGCAGGCCCCGTCAGCCCGCCAACACCGCCGCCGCGAAGCACTCCGCCGCGCCGCCGGCCTCCGCGAAGTAGAGCCTCGGCTCGATCAGCTCGAGCTCGAGCAGCACGGGGTGACCGTCGTCGTCGCGCACGAGATCGACGCGCGCGTAGAGCGGCGTGCCGAAACGCCCTGAGATCTCGGCGATGATCGCTCGCGCGAGCGCGCGCTCGTCCTCCTCTGCCGCTCTCGCCACAACGAGGCCGGGGTCGAGCATCGCCTTCGCCACGGCGAGCCGGTCGGCGGTGGTGGGGGCGACCTCGTCAGGGGCGAGGACCGGGCGCTTGTGAAGTTCGTGCGAGAGCTGCCCGGCGATGAAGACGAGCGCCGTTTCGCCCTGCTCGTCGACCGAGCGCAGGTAGGGCTGCACGAGCGCGGTCCTGCCGCTGGCGTGGATCCGCTCGAGCAGCGCCTGCGCGTCAGCCGCGAACTCGGCGCCGAAGCGCCCGGTGTTGCGGGCGCCCGCGGACACGTTGGGCTTCACGACCAGCTCCCGGTCCCACGCCGGCGGCCGCTCGCCGGGCGCCACGAACGCCGTCGGCACGGTCGGGCACGCCAGGTCCGCCAGATAGCGCTTGTCGGCGTTGAACTCGGCGATCTCCGCCGAGTTGCGCAGCCGCCCGCTTCCCACCCGACGACACCACGCGAGGAAGTCGGGCACGTGGAGCGTGTAATCCCAGGTCGACCGCAGGATCACGCGGTCGTACACGTCCCAGTCGACCGACGCGTCATCCCAGACGACATGGTCGGCGCCCAGCAGCGCGGCCGCCGCGTGGTCGTCGGGGGAGCCGTCGCGAAGGGCCGCGCAGGTTGCAAACGCGACGCGCATGGCCGCGAAGCGTAACCGCAGCTCCGGCCTCCTGCACACGCGACCCTTGGCCACAAACAGGCGCTTCGTGGCAAACACTTACATACTAAACCGCTAATTCGCGCGGCCCGCGAACCGCGCTGATCCCACCATTTACCTGCTATTCAGCAGTATCCGCGCAGCCTCCCGAGCCACAAACAGCTGCATGTAACATAAACGCACCGCCACCATTATATGTGCTACGGTCCGTGGTGCGCCCAATTGCCCTCCTGACGTTGCCGAGCTGAAAGGCTTCCCGCCACGCCACCTCGGGCCCGGGCGTATCCGGAATGACTCAGCCGAGTCGTTCCAACTGCAGTACAAAGATGGGAGCATCGCCATGTATGCCACCATTCGACGCTACGACGCGATCGATCAGACAAACGCCAAAGAGCTCGTCAAGAAGGCCGAGAGCACCCTTGTTCCCCGCCTGAGCGAGCTGCCCGGCTTCAAGGGCTACTACCTCATCGAGGCCGGCAACGGCGTTTTCAGCTCCGTTGGCTTCTTCGATACGGCGGCACACGCCGAGGAGTCGACGCGCATCGCGTCCACCTGGGTGCATGACGAGAAGCTCCAGACGGCGCTTCCGAATCCGCCGAAGATCACGGGCGGCACTGTCGTCGCGCACAAAACGCGCGAGCTCGTCAACGCCTAGCAGCATCACGTCATTCGTTGTAGTGAGAGGGCCCGCACGTGTGCGGGCCCTCTCACTATCCAAATAAACGTGACACTGTCAAGATCCGTGGCGTAACCGCGCGCCCCGCGGGCCAAACGCGCCCGCGCGCCGCCCTACACCCCGACCGGCTCGACCGCGGCCTCGCCGCTCGCGTGCGTGCCCTGCGCGACGAAGTCCCGTGAGCGGATCAGTACCAGCGCGCCGACTGCCCCCACGAACGCCGCGACCGCCGCGATCAGGAAGAGGTCGTTGAGGCTGGCGATGAAGCTCGCGCGCGCGACCTCGCCCACGGCGGCGCGCGTCGCAACGGGCAGATGCCCGATCGCCGCGGCGGTCTGCCCGTTCGAGATCGCATGCGTGAGCGCAGCCGCGCCGCCGAGATGCGCCGCGTGCAGACCCGCGGTCACGTGGCTGCGGATCTCGCTGGTGAAGATCGAGCCGAGCGCGGCGATGCCGGTGGCGATGCCGACCTGGCGGAAGGTGCTGTTGATGCCGGACCCCATGCCGGCCTTGCGGGGTGGGACGACGGCGATCGCGGTCGAGGCGAGCGGCGGGTTGATCATGCCGATGCCGAGGCCGCCGACCAGCAGGCCGGGGAGCAGGTGCGTCCAGTGCGAGCTGACGCTGAGCCCGCGCATCAGCATCAGGCTGACGCCGGAGACCAGCAGCCCCACGCCCATCAGCAGCCTCACCGGCACGACCGTGGTCAGGCGCCCGGCGATCGCGGCGGCGACCAGGATGACGCCGGAGAGCGTGAGGAAGCGCAGACCGGCCTGCAGTGGGGAGAGGTCGAGGACGTCCTGGAGGTAGAGCGTCAGGTAGAGGAACATCGAGAAGATCGAGGCGGACACGGCGAAGGCGACGATCGCGGCGCCGGCGAACGCCGGCACCCGAAACAGCGCCAGGTCGAGCATCGGCGCGGCGGTGCGCAGCTCGATCACGACGAACACGACGATCATCACGCCGCTGGCGATCAGGCAGCCCTCGACGGTGCCGCTGCCCCAGCCGTCGAGGCTCGATTCGATCAGGCCGAAGACGAGCGTCGCGAGCGCCGCGGTGAAGACGACGAAGCCGGGGACGTCGAGCCGCGCGCTCTGGGGGGCGCGTGACTCCTCGAGCTTCATCAGCGTCAGGGCGAGCGCGGCGATGCCGATCGGCACGTTGACGAGGAAGATCCAGCGCCAGCTGAGCCCCTGCGTCAGGCCGCCGCCGACGACCGGCCCGATCGACACGGCGGCGCCGGTCACCGCGCCCCAGACGGCGAACGCCACGCCGCGGTCGCGGCCGCGGTAGGCATGACCGAGCAGGGCGAGCGAGGTGGCGAACATCATCGCCCCGCCGACCCCCTGCACGCCGCGCGAGATGTTCAGCATCAGCGGCGACTGGGCGACGCCGCAGAGCAGCGAGCTCGCCGAGAAGACGACCAGCCCGATGGCGAAGATCAGCCGCCGGCCCACCCGGTCGGCGAGCGATCCGGCGGTCAGCAGCAGCGCCGCGAGCGTCAGCGCGTAGGCGTCGATCACCCACTGCAGGTCGGTGAAGCTGGAGTGCAGCCCGGCCTGGATCCGTGGCAGCGCGACGTTCACAATCGTGATGTCGAGCAGCAGCATGAACGTCCCGATCGAAACGGCTATCAGCGTCCACCACTTGCGATCCACGACCAGCACACCTCCTCGCTCGCTGAACAGCTGACCCTGACTTCCTCGCCCGCCGCGCTCCCCCGGCACCGAGCCTGCCCGTGATCCTAGAGAGTCGCCCTCGCCGGCTGACCAGGCACAATCACGGCAATGAACATCAGGCGCAGCGCGTCCGGCCACAGCGACACGGTGACCGCCCTGATCGGCGCGATCGAGGCCCGCGGGCTGACCGTGTTCACGCGGATCGATCACGCCGCCGGCGCCCGCGCCGCGGGCCTCACGCTGGCCGACGAGGAGGTCGTCATCTTCGGAAACGCGCGCGCCGGCACGCCGCTGATGGCGGCCGACGCCCGGATCGGGATCGAGCTGCCGCTGCGGATCCTGGTCTGGCGCGACAACGAGGTTGTGCTTGTCGGCTACCACGACCCGCGCGAGCTGAGCGCCGAATACGACGTCGCCGAACACCTGGCGACGCTCGAGCAGATGGCGACGCTGCTCGACGCGCTCGCGACCGCCGCGGCCGCCACACCGCCCGCCGCCGCCGGCTGATCCCCGCCGCCGCGCTATCGTCAGGCGATCTGCCGGCTCTACGGGATGTCCGCGGCACCGCAGCGCGTGCGCGCCACGTTCTGGCTGCTCGAGGCGCCCGACAGCCTGGTCGCCCAGAGCCGCCGTGACCCGGACGGCACCGGGATCGGCTACTTCGGCGCGGACGACAGGCCGCGGATCGACAAGCGCCCGATCGCCGCGTTCGCGGACCGCGCGTTCGCGCGCGAGGCGCGGCGGGTGCGCTCCGAGACGTTCGTCGCGCACGTCCGCGACGCCACGACCGGCGGGCTGACGGCGGCCAACACGCACCCCTTCGAGCAGGAGGGCCGCCTCTTCGCGCACAACGGCGTGATCGAGGATCTGCCGAAGCTCGAGGCGCGGCTCGGCGACCGGCTCGGGCTGGTCGCCGGCGACACCGACTCCGAGCGCTTCTTCGCGCTCGCGACGGTGGAGATCGAGCGCCACGACGGCGACGTCGCCGCCGGCCTCGCCGCCGCCGCGCGCTGGGTCGCGCAGGAGCTTCGGCTGTTCGCGCTGAACGTGATCCTGATCACGCGCGACGAACTGTGGGCGCTCCGCTACCCCGAGACCCAGGGCCTGTACCTGCTCGAGAGGGCCGCGGGCGCCGCCGCGCCGCTCGAGCACACCAGCGCCGCGCGGACGATCCACGTCCGCTCCGGCGACCTCGCCGGCAGCCCCGCCGTCGTGATCGCCAGCGAGCCGATGGACGAGGACCCGGGCTGGCGCCAGCTTCAATCCGGCGAGCTGCTGCACGTCGACCCGCGGCTGCGCGTCACGTCGACGATCGTGATCGATCACCCGCCGCGTCACCCGCTCACGCTCGCCGACCTCGAGCCCAAGGCCGCGGCGGCGCAGGGCGCGCACGCGGCGCGCTGACTAGCCCTTCCCCGCGTGCTTCAGGGCGGTGAAGCAGGCGCGGTGGTAGTGCTCGGCGGCCGGCACGGGCACCTCCGGGTCGGCGGCGCGAGAGGTTTCACGCACGCCGTCGCCGACCCTCACGATCAGGGGTTCGTAGACGCCGATCACGTCGCCGCAATGGGTGCAGCGCAACAGCTGGAACGGCGTCGATTGTGGTGTGCCCATTGCGGCGATCGTCCCTCGTCCGAAAGAGAACTGACCGTAGCCGGAACACCCTCGCCCGTCGTTCGGGATACCCCGCCGACCTTGCGCGGCAAACTACGTAGGGGATGTGCTGCGGGTATCGCGCAACGCCGTTGCAGCGTTTGCCCGATGCGCGCTCCGGGAGCGTCGCGCTAGCGTCGAAACGCACACAGAACTCAACCGAAAGGAGGCGAGTTTCCACGTCAGTCACCCTGACACGCTGGGATCCCAACGCCTACCTCGGTGATCTGCGCCGTCGGGTTGACCGTGTCTTCGACGAGGTTCCCGGCGTTCGCAGGCACGGCTGGATGCCGGCGATCGATGTGGTGCGCGACCAGAAGCGAATGGTCGTGCGTGCCGACATTCCGGGGCTCAAGCCCGACGAGGTGAAGATCGAGATCGAGGACCATGTCCTCACGGTCTCGGGCAAGCACGAGGAGCACGAGGTTGTCGAGGACAGGCTCTTCGTGCGTCGCGAGCGCCACTACGGGTCGTTCTCTCGCTCGATGGACCTGCCGCATGGCGTGGACGTGAAGAGGATCACCGCGCAGACACATGACGGCCTGCTGGAGGTGACGATCCCGCTCCCGGATGAGACGAAGGAGGAGCGGGTCTCGCTCACACCGACCGCCGTCTGACACGGAGAGGAAACGAAGGCCGGCCTCGGCGCACCACAGCCGCGACCGGCCTTCTGGCGTGCGGACCGCTATCGTCGGCGCATGGAGCTCTTCGAGGTGATGCGCGGGGCGCCCGCGACGCGGCGCTTCCGCCCCGACCCGGTCGAGCACGACGTGCTGGAGCGCGTGCTCGAGGCGGCGCGCTTCGCCCCGAGCGGCGGCAACCGCCAGGGCTGGCGCGTGATCGCCGTCACCGACGCCGAGACCCGCCGCGCGCTCCGCGACCTCTACCAGCCGCACTGGCGCGCCTACTTCGACCACACCGGCGCGAGCGAGATCCTCGCCAACCCCGGCGAGCACGACGCCGCGCACGTGCGGATGCTGCGGCGCTCCGACGAGTTCGCGGACCGCCTGCACGAGGTGCCGCTGCACCTGCTCGTCTGCGTGCGGATCGCGGACATGCTGATCACCGACGGCGAGCTCGACCGCCCGAGCATCGTCGGCGGCGCCTCGATCTACCCGTTCGTGCAGAACGTGCTGCTCGCCCTGCGCGCGGAGGGACTCGGCGCGACCCTGACGACGCTGCTGATCCCGGCCGAACCCGCGGTCAAGCGCCTGCTCGGCATCCCCGCGGAGCTGGCGCTCGCCGCCTTCATCGCCGCCGGGCACCGCGCGGACCCCTGGCCGAGCGCGCTCCGCCGCCGCCCGGTCTCGGACTTCGCCTACGCCGAACGCTACGGCCAGCCCTTCTGAGGCTTTTCCCGGGGGGTGCATGCACCCCCCGGCGAGACGGCGCATGCGCCGTCTCGCGGCTCGGTGCATGCACCGACCCGAACTACCCCTCGACGAATTCGCGGAGCGCCTGCTTGCCGCCGCCGACGATCGGGTCGCCGTGCGCCATCAGCAGCGTGTCGAAGTCGAGCGCGAGCAGGCGGCGGTAGGCGGCGCGCAGGCCGGCCCGGGTGCGCTCCGGCTCGTCCATCAGGAAGTCCGGCACGAAGGTCAGCTGCGGGCCGTCCCACTGCACGACCCCGTCGGCGCAGGCGAGCGCGTCGTGCGCGGGGATGTGCAGCGCCGTCTCGTCGGGGCAGATCGCGGCGACCTCGTAGGCGACCGCGCCGCCCGGCAGCTCGTCGCCGAAGTCGAACGCCTCGACCGGCCCGCGGCCCTCCAGCTCGTGCAGGCCGCAGCGGATGCAGTGGACCGTCGCGCCGAACGCCTCGTGCAGCGCGAAGGCGTCGCGGGCGTGGTGGCGGTTGGTCAGCAGCACGTGCTCCGGCGGGCCGTGCGACTCGAACCAGGCGAGCCCCTGCGGCGGGATCAGCGCGTCGATCGCGACCCGCTCCGCCTCCAGGTGGTAGGAGGAGACGTCCTTCTCGATGCCCGGGTGGCGGGCCCGCCAGTGCCACAGGCCGGTCGAGATCTCCCGCATGCGCTTGAGCCTACTCCCGCGCGCGCTACCAGCGTTCGTGGTGCACGACCTCGTCGAACGCCCGGCGGTTGATCTTCGTCAGCGGCGCGAGCGGCCGATCGGCGGGGTGCCCGAGCGCGATCAGGAAGGCGCACCGGCGGTCCGCCGGGAGGCCCAGCAGTCGGCGCGCGAGGTCCTGGTCGCCGACCGCGGAGTGCCCGGTGCCGATGCCGAGGTCGGCGGCCTCGATCATGATCGACATCGTCGCCTGGCCGAGGTCGAACCAGGCGATCGACTGGTCGCGCTCGCTCTCGTGGACGGCGGTGATCAGCGCGATCGTCGCGGCCGAGGTCGCGACGTGCCCGGCGCCCTGCCAGACGGTCGCGAGCTCCCGCAGACGCTCGCGCTCGGTGACGAGCACGAAGTCCCAGGGCTGCCAGTTGCGCGACGACGGCGTGCGCCGCGCCGCCTCGAGGATCCGCTCGAGCGCCGCCGGCTCGATCGGCTCGTCGGTGTAGCTGCGCACGTTGCGCCGCGCGCGGATCGCATCCCAGGTCTCCATCTCGGGGCTCCTCTTCGTGGGGTGGCGCGAACGCTACAGGTGCGCCGCGATCAGCTCGCGCGCCTGCGCGGCGACGCGCGCGACCGCCTCGGCGCCGGCGTCGATCAGGTTGCCGCGCGTGAAGAAGCCGTGCGGCTGGTCGGCGTGGTGGTGCAGCGTCACCGCGTTGCCGGCGTCGCGCATCGCCTGCGCGTAGAGCAGGCCGTCGTCGCGCAGCGGGTCGTATTCGGCGACGACGACGATCGCCGGCGGCAGGCCGGAGAGGTCGGGGGTGCGCAGCGGCGCGAGCTCCGGGTTCGCGAGGTCCGCGGCGTCGCGCGCGTAGTGGCCGAAGAACCAGGCCATGTCGGGTGTGGCGAGCATCGGCAGCTGCGGCTGCGCGTACTCGACGTAGGAGGGGGTCGTCAGGTCGCTGTCGGTGATCGGGTAGATCAGCAGCTGGCCGACGACCCGCGGTCCGCCGTGGTCGCGGGCGCGGATCGCGCAGACCGCCGCGAGGTTGCCGCCGGCGCTGTCGCCGCCGAGCACGAGCGGCGCGGAGTCATCGAGCGCGGCGACCCAGCGCAGCGTGTCGAAGCAGTCGTCGAGCGCGACCGGGAAGCGGTGCTCGGGCGCCACGCGGTAGTCGACGTTGATCACCGTCGCACCCGACTCGTTGGCGAGCAGCCGGCACATCGCGTCGGTCGGCTCGAGCCCGTCGAGCACCCAGCCGCCGCCGTGGAACCAGACGATCGTGCCGCGGGCGCCGTGGGGCTGGTAGTGGCGGGCGTGCAGCTCGGCGCCCGCCACCGGGATCGCCAGCCCGCGCACCTCCGCGACCGCCGGGCCCGGGCCGAGCGCGGCGGCCGCCGCGAGCGTCTGCGCGCGCGCCTGCGCCGGGGTCAGCTCGTAGATCGGCGGCTCGCCGAGCGCCTGCTCGAGGAAGGCGCGCGCCTGCGGGTCCAGCGGTTGGCGCTCCTGGCTCACGGGGTTGCGATTATCGCGGATGGGGTGGGGGCCGGGGCGTCGCGCCGGGGGTGGCGCCCGCAACGCAAAACCGGCGCCCCTTTTCGGAGCGCCGGCTTGGGTGAGAGGCCTCTGTGCTGCGATCGGGGGATCGCGCTTACGACTGGTGCGCGTGCTGCTCGGCGGCCTGGGTGTGGCCGGACTGCGCCACGTCGAAGACGACGCCGCGGGCGATGATCAGCACGCTGGAGGTCGTGGTCTCGACGACGTACTCGTTGGCCGCGGTCACGCTGACCTGTCCGACCGGGGTGCCGGGGCGCGAACCGACGACCAGCAGGTCGACGCCGTCCTGGGAGGGCAGCGCGAGCGCCGTGCCGGCGCGGTCGGCGAGGTGCTCGGCGGTCGTGCGCGCGGCGTCGTCGACCTCGCCGCCGGCGAGGGCGATCGTGCGCAGCGTCGCGTCGGTGCGCTCACGCAGGCCGGCGGCCGCGATCGCGATCGAAACCGGTCCGCCCTCCATCAGGCGGATCGCCGAGCGGCCGGGCTGAACGTGCCCGGGCGCGGTGTGCCAGTCGGAGCCGAACACGACCAGGTCGGCCTGCTCGCGCTCGGCGAGCACGCGCAGCCCGTCGCCGGTCGAGCCGCTCAGCACGACGTGGCGGCCGACCTCGGGATGACCGAGCCACTGCGCGCCGCGCTCGAGGAGCTCCTCGGCCTGCGTCTGCGCCGCCTGCTCGGCGGCGGCGTCGGGCTCCTCGCTGTGGCGGACGTAGGCGAGCGAGACGCGCGAGCCGGCGTCGCCGAACAGCTTGCCGAGCGCCAGGGCGTCGTGGTCGTTGTCGGTGCCATCGTAGGAGACGATCACATGGGTTTGCATTGCGGTTCCTTGCTCAAGAGGGTGGTTGCCCGGCTCGCGAAACGCGTCTTCGCCGGGCGCTGGATACTGTCTTTCTACGACCCAGGATGCCACTCTCCTGCCATCAGTACAAGTAACGTTTGTGATATGAGCCATTAGACCACCTAATGCTGAACGTCAATCGCCTCCGAATCCTGATCGAGGTCGCGAACCGCGGCTCGTTCTCGGCGGCGGCCGAGGCGCTCTCCTACACGCAGTCCGCCGTCTCGCAGCAGGTCGCCGCGCTCGAGGCCGAGACGGGGGTCACGCTGCTCGAGCGCCTGCCGCGCGGCGTGCGGCTCACGCCGGCCGGCGAGGTGCTGCGCAACTACGCCGAGGGGATCGTCGCGCGGCTGCACGCCGCGGAGGCGGAGATGGCGGCGATCGCCGGCCTGCGCGGCGGCCAGCTGCGGATGGCGTCCTTCCCGACCGCCGGCGCGACGCTGATGCCGCTGGCGATCGCGATCTTCCGCGCGCAGCACCCCGAGGTCGAGCTGACGCTCGCCGAGGGTGAGCCGGAGGAGATCGCGCCGCGGCTGTCGGCCGGCGAGTTCGACATCGCGCTGCTGTTCGAGTTCGCCGACACCAGCCAGTCGCTCGGCCCGGAGCTGAGCCGACTCGAGCTGTTCGAGGACCCGATGTTCCTGGCCCTGCCGGCCGACCACCCACTGTCGCGCCGGCGCACGCTGCGGCTCGAGAACCTGCGCGCCGAGGCCTGGATCCAGACCTCCGCCTCCAGTCCCTGCGCGCGCCACGTCGTGCGCTCCTGCCACGCCGCCGGGTTCGAGCCTATCGTCTCCTTCGAGAGCGACGACTACCAGACCGTGCAGGGGCTCGTCGCCGCCGGCGTGGGCGTCGCCCTGATCCCCAAGCTCGCGCTCGCCGGCGCCCGCGACGACATCGCGATCCGCGCGCTCTCGCCGTCGAGCCCCGTGCGCGAGGTGATCGCCGCGACGCCCGAAGGCACGCGCCTGACCGCCGCCGCCGCGGCGATGCGCCAGATCCTCACCGACGTCGCGACCCGCTTCGTCGGGCCGGAGATCGCCTGAGCTGCGCGCTCAGGGCTGGGCGGGGGCGCTGCGCACGGCGTGCTCGGGCTCGTGGGTGCCGTGGGGGTGGAGGGTGGCGTGGGCGTGGGCGGGCACGTCGGCGTGCGCGCGCCGACCGCGGCGGCGGCGCAGCAGGGCCGCCAGCCGCGTGAACGCGAGCTGCACGGCGAACGCGAGCGCGACCGTCGCGGCGCCGGCCACCACGTCCACCAGGTAGTGGTTGCCGGTCCCGAGCACGACGAAGGCGGTGAGGATCGGATAGGCGACGGCGAGCACGCGGATCAGCACGCGGCGCGTCAGATACCAGACCCCGATCGCGGACCACATCGCCCAGGCGATGTGCAGCGAGGGCATCGCGGCGAACTGGTCGGCGTCGTGCACGAGCACGCCGCTGTGCCAGGACACCAGCGCGTTCGAGCGCGCGATCACGTCGATGTAGCCGAGCGCGGGGAACGAGCGCGGCGGCGCCAGCGGGTAGCGCCAGAAGACCGCGAAGGCGATCAGGTTGATGATCACGAGCACCGTGCGCAGGCGGATGTAGCGCCGCGGCAGACGCCACCACAGCAGCACCAGCACGGCGAAGGTGACGATCGCGTGGCTGAAGAAGTAGTCGTAGGAGGCGATCAGCGCGAGCGTCGTATGCGACGCCAGCCAGCGGTTGATCGAAAGCTCGGGGTCGAGCCCCAGCGAACGCTCGAAGTGCAGCACCGCGACCGCGTTGCGCAGCGCGAGCGCATGGCGAAGCGGCGCGAGGTCGTTGATCACGTCGTAGAGCCAGAAGAGCCAGACGACGATCGCCAGCTCGATCCACAGCGGCGCGCGCCCGTCGCGGCGGCGAACGACGCGCCGAGCGACACGCGCCAGCCACGCGCTCCGCACGCCACCTTTCCCCGCGACCAGGTCCATCCTCTGGATCATCGACGATCGCGGGTGCGGGCGTGCGATCGGGCGGTTGGCGCGCGGTCGGGCGGTTGGCGCGCGGTCGGGAGGGTGGCGCGCGACCGGGCGGTTGGCGCGCGCTCCGGAGGGGGCGGTTTCGCTAGAGGATCGTGCGCAGCGTCTCGGCGCCGACGTTGCCGCCGCCCAGCACGACCAGGTGGCGCTCGCCGTCGTCGTCGCGGTCGCGCAGGGAGGCGGCGAGCGCGAGCGCCGCGGCGCCCTCGATCGCCAGGTGATGCTCGAGCAGCGCGACGCGCATCGCCGCCGCGATCTCCTCCTCCGCGATCAGCTCGAAGCGCTCGACGAGCGCGGCGGCGAGCGCGACCGTGATCGACCCCTGCTCGAGGTTGCCGGCGGTCGCGTCGGCGAGCGTCGGCGCAAGCGGCGAGACGGTGACGCGCCCGGCGGCCACCGCATCGGCCATCGCCGGCGAAGCCTCGGGCAGCGCGCCGATGATCCGCGTGCGCGGCCAGCGCTCGCGCACCGCGAGCGCGATGCCGCCGATCAGCCCGCCGCCGCCGACGGCGACGAACAGCGTGTCCGGCGGCTGGTCGAGATCGTCGAGCAGTTCGAGGCCGAGCGTGGCCTGCCCGAGGATCACCTCCGCGTCGTTGTAGGGCGCGACGAGCAGCGCGCCCGGGGTCTGCGTCGCCGCCTCGCGTGCCGCGAGCTCGGCCGCCAGCGGGTCGCCGTCGCACTCGATCAGCTCGGCGGCGCCTGCGCGCAGCCGAGCGAGCTTCGCCGGGGCCGCGCCCGCCGGCACGAAGACGCGGCAGGGCAGCTCGAGCGCGTGCGCGACCGCGGCCACCGCGAGGCCGTGGTTGCCGGTCGAGGCGGCGACGATCTGGCGCGGCCGCGGGGCGGCGGTGATCGCGGCCGCGGCGCCGCGGACCTTGAACGAGCCGGTGTGCTGCAGCGTCTCGAGCTTGAGCGCCCGTCGGGGGTGGCCGCTCAGTTCGAGCAGCGGCGTGTGGCGCACGAAGCGCGCGATGCGCTCGCGGGTGCGTTGCGCGGCCTCGTGCGCGCGCGCGAGGTCGCGCTCCAGCGGCCAGTCGATCACGGCGCCTGCAGCGCGCGGCGAAGCGCGGCGCCGCCGTCGCGCAGCGTCGGCTCGCCGTGCGAGACCAGCACCAGCTCGACCTCCAGGTCGCAGAGCGGCAGGAGCGCCGCGCGCAGGTCCGCGAGCGTCGGCGTCTCGGGCCAGTCCGGGTCCTCGAGCCAGGACTCCGGGCACAGCCGCAGCTCGCCGTCGGGGACGCTCAGCAGCGTGTCCCCGGGCACGAGCGCGCGGTGCTCGGGGATCCAGTAGACGGTCTCCGCGAGACCCGCCAGCGGGTGGGCCTCGACCATCTCCGGCGCGCTGGTTCGGGCGCCGTAGCGGGCGATCACCTGCTCGCGGCTGCGGCGGTGGTAGGCGAGCGTCTCGAGCACGCTGACCTCGCGCCCGTCGCAGTGCTCGTCCGCCCAGCGCCAGAACTCGGCGGATTCCTCGGCCGGCACGAGCGGGTCGATGAAGACCGCGTCGGCGGCGCTCGTGTAGAGCACGCAGCCGACCTCGCGCGGCCAGAGCGTCGGTCCTCCATCGTCGTTGATCGCGTGCCACTCGGGATGCGGGGCGCTCCAGCGCCAAAGGCCGGGTCTGAGCTCTACGGGGGGCGCCATGCGCGCAGCCTAACCTGCGCGCGCGCGCTCTACGCGGTTCGCATCGCGCGCTCGCGGGCGCGCTGGCGTACCGCCGTCGCGCCCCACCAAAGCGCGAGCGCGGTCAGCGCGAACGGCAGCACGATCGCGAGCACGACCAGGGCGATCGCGAGGATCTCCTCGAGCGCGTGCAGGGCGCGGTGAAAGGCGGTCGTGAACGGGCCGGCGCTCGCCTTCGCGTGCTTGGCGCTCGCGCCCGCGACGACGGACACGTGCAGCGTTGCCGTGTGGCCCTGCCCGAGCAGGCGGTCCAGCTCCCGCTGCTCCGCCGCGATCCGCGCCGCCAGCCGGTTCAGCTGCTTCTGGATGCTCGCCTGCTGCGTGGCCGTCGCCGCCGTCGCGAGCGCCTTGAGCAGCGCGGCGCGCGCGGCCACGTTGTCGGCGAGCCGCGCCTGCTCCGCGTTGTAGCTGTTGGTGATGTCGTTGCTGTTCTGGTTGAGCGCGCGCACGCTCGCGAGCGAGGAGAGCGCCGCGATCAGCGATCCGAGCCGCCCGGTCGGCACCGCCAGGCTGAAGCTGGCGTGGCTCGCCGGCCCCTGGATCGCGACGTTCGAGCTCTCGACGACACCGCCGCGCTGCTCGGTCGCGGCGACAATCCGGTTGGCGACGCTCTGCATGCTCGCCGGCGAGGTTGCGAGCGTCAGCGCCGAGTCACGGCGCACGAGGCGCGCGGACAGGCTCCGGCCGACCGAGAGGTTCGTGCTCGGCACGGCGCCGACGCTGCTGCCCGCGAAGGCGCTGGTGGCGCCCGTGGGGGTCGTGGTCGCGCCCGGGGCCTTGCGCGGGAGGATCGATAGGGCCGGGCCGTTCGCCGGCGCCGGCGGGTGGGTCGTGCCGCCGCTCAGCACGCCGCTCGAGATCACGATCGTGAACGCCACCGCCGCGGCCACCAGGCCGCTGCCGGCGAGCGCCAGGCGGCGGATCCCGGGACGCGCGACGCGTGCGCCGGCGCCGCCGCCCCGCCTTCGGTGTGCGGCCAGCCGGGCGTCCAGGCGCTCGGCGAACGCGGGATCCATGCGCGGCGCACCGGCGCGCACCGAGTCGACGAGCGCGGCCAGCTCGAGATGCTGCTCGCCGACCGGCTCGCGGGCGAGGATGCGGTCCAGCGCCGCGAGCTCCTCGCGCTCGCTCGCGTTCAGTTCATCGCGTGACACCACACACCTCCCGTAGACGTTCGATCGCGCGGTGCAGGCGGGTCCCGGCATTGGACTCGCTGCAGCGCAGGACGCGGGCGAGCTCGGCGTTCGACAGCCGCCCGACGAACTTGAGCAGGATGACCTCGCGGTCGCGCGGCTCGAGCGACGCGAGCCCCTCGCGCACCAGCAGGCGCCGCTCGGCGAGCTCGGAATCGAGATCCTCGAGCTCGGTCGAGGGGTCGGCGATCTCGTGCAGCAGCGCGCCCGTGCGCCGTCGCTTGCGCAGCTCGTCGAGCGCGGCGTTGCGTGCGATCGCGAACAGCCACGACCGCGGCGTGCCGCGTCGCACGTCGAACAGCGCGCGGCGGCGAAAGGCGCGCTCGAACGCGAGCGCCGTGACGTCCTCGGCGGCGGTGCGGTCGCGCAGCAGCGACGCCACGTAGGCGTAGACGTCGGCGGCGCTCGAGCGGTAGAGCTGCTCGAACTGCTCACCGGCCCCCGGACCGCTGGTCGGCAGCGCGGCGATGACCGTCATTGGCAGATCATCCTCACAGTTGAACTACGCGGCAGCGGACACGTCGTCACAGGCCGCCGCCGCTTGTATCGTCAGCGCCTTCAAGCGCCCCGGGGAGCCCCCGGGTACGGTATACTTGCTAGAGCAACGAAATGGCCACGACCGCCAAAGATCCCGGCACCCCGATCGTCCTGCGCAGCGACGGCTTCCCCGAATGGAGCCACGAGTACGCGGCGGCGTGGATCGGGCTGCTCGCGACCCACCGCCGCCTGACCCGCGAGCTCGACGCGGAGCTCGAGGCGGCGCACGGGCTCACGCTGAGCGGCCTCGAGCTGCTCGCCCGGCTCGCGAGCGTGTCCGATCGCCGCCTGCGCCTGTCGGTGCTCGCGGGCGAGGCGGGACTCAGCCTCAGCCGCGTTTCGCGCATCGTCGACGCGCTCGAGGCGCGCGGGCTGGTCGAGCGCCAGAACTGCCCGGCCGACGCGCGAGCGGTCAACGCGCAGCTCACGCCGGCCGGCCTCGTGCTCGCCCAGGCGGCCCAGTCGACCCATCTCGAGGCCGTCCGCGAGCGCTTCTTCGAGCGCCTCGACGCGCGCGAGATCGCGACCCTCGCCGAGGTCTTCGCGCGCTTCGCGCCCGGCGCCCCGAGCGCCTGTTCGGCGGGCGAGTAGACGCGGTCCGCCGCTGTGGAGGACGTGAGCTCCCTCAGCGACCGTGAGCTGAAGGACCGCCTCCAGTGCGCGGCCGAGGGTCTCGCCACCGAGCCTGGCGTCGGCCCGATGCGCGCTGAGCTCGTGCGGCGGCTGCGCGCGCGCCACGAGGCCGGCGGCGACGAGCCGGGTGCGTCGGGCGGTGTGCGCGAACCGACGCGGCCGACGCCTCCTGGCGGTGGCGCCGAGGTTGAGCTGCCCCCCACGGCGTGAGCGTCGCCGCTCGCGTGCGGCGAGGCCGGCGGTTCAGCTGTGCGGCAGCGGCTCGCGCGTGGTGGCGGTCACGTTGAAGCGGACGGCGGCGGTGCCCGCGGCGTTGCCGTTGTGGGCGCGCGCCTGGTAGTCCGAGCCGCCGAGCACGGACTGGGCCTCGAGGATCCTGACCCGGGCGAGCTTCGGTGGGCTCCCATTGGCGCCGGCCTTCGGCGCGAGCACGATCGCGCTGCCGGAGTAGTGCGCGTTTCCGTATTCGAGGGCGTCCGGGTAGGGCACCGTGAGCGTGCGGGTCTGCCCCGCGGGGATCGTCGTCGACTCCGAGTGGCGCTTGACGACCGAGTTGGCGGCAAGCGCGGCGCCGGCGGCGAGCGCCGCGACGGTGGCGATCGCGGCGACGCCGGCGTAGCGCACCGATTGCCTTGGGTGTCTCACGGGTGCAACCTTGCCAGAACGTGAGCTCTCCGTGCGCCAGGCCGCGCGCACCGGCGGCGATCTCGGCCGGCGGGGGCTGACTAGACTGCGCGCGCGTGGCGGCGCGCTCGAGTGCACCCGAGGGTCCGAGGTCGCTCGTCTGGGCGACCGACATCGACGTGCTGCCGCTGGACCGCGTGGTCAGCCGCCGTGACGGACATCTCGCGATCCGCTCGCCGAGCAACCCGACGCATTACTGGGGCAACCTGCTGCTCTTCGACGCTCCGCCGGGCGAGGGGGATGGACCGCGGTGGGAGCGCCTGTTCGCCGATGAGTTCGCCGACGAACCGGGCGTCAAGCACCGGACCTTCGCGTGGGACCGAACCGACGGCTCGCTCGGGCTCGCGCGCGAGGCGTTCGTCGAGCGCGGCTTTCGCCTGGAGGAGTGCGTCGGCCTGGTTGCGCCGGCCGAGCGTGTGCGGGCGCATCCGCGCGCGAGCCGCGAGGTCGAGGTGCGCGCGCTCGATCCGGCCGGCGGCTCCGACGAGACCCTCTGGGAGCAGGTCGTGGAGCTGCAGGTCGCCGCGCGCGATGAGCGCTTCACCGAGGCGGAGCACAGGGAGTTCAGCCGCCGGCGCCTGGCCGACCTGCGCGCCCTCTTCCTGCTGGGCCGCGGCGCCTGGTACGTCGCGCTCGCGTCGAGCTCGAACGAGCCGCAGGTCCTCGGCAGCTGCGGTCTGGTCGTCACGGCGGGCCGCGGCCGCTTCCAGTCGGTCGAAACCGCGGTGGCTCACCGCCGGCGCGGGATCTGCTCGCGGCTGCTCGTCGAGGCGGTGCGCGCGAGTGCCGAGCGGCACGGCGCGCGGCGCCTGGTGATCGCCGCCGACCCTCACTACCACGCGCTCGGCATCTACGAGTCGCTCGGCTTCCGCCGGCGCGAGCGCGTGTGCGGGGTCTGCCGGCAGCCCGGCGAGGCGGACGCGGCGTAGCGTTCGCGCGCTCAGCAGATCTGACGCGACCCGCTGCCCGCGGCGGGCGCTCAGAAGCTGACCGGCGCCCAGTGGTGGCCGCCGTCGAAGGTCATGATCATCGTGGCGCCCGCGCTCTGGAAGTTGCGCACGATGGCGACGCCCTGGGTGGGGCTCGTGAACCCGAGGTAGGCGATCTGGCCGGTGTAGACGTCGCTCCACTGGACGCCCTCGTCGAAGCTGGCGAGCAGGTCGTCCGGACCGCTCGGGGACTGGCCTTCGGCGAGGATGACCCCGGGCGCGGGGGAGGCCAGCACGCCGAGGAAGCCGAGCTGCTTGCCGATCTCGGGTCCGTAGGTGAACGTCCTGCCGCCGTCGCTCGAGAAGTAGAGCCAGACCGACTCGAGCGTCGCGCCGGGCGGGGCGGACTTCGAGAGCCCGTAGGCGAAGCCGCCCATCACGCAGGACGCCACGAGGTTCGTCGGCGTGGAGGCTGCGGGGATCGAGAAGCTGTGCCCGACGGCGGCGCACGGAGGCGTCCAGGTCACCCACCTGCCGCCTTCGAGCTGCGCGCTGCCGGTCGTGCCGCGGTCGTTGCCCTCGACCAGCCAGCCGCTCGCGCCCGCCAGCACGAACGAGCCCTGCTGCTCCCCGCCGCCGGCGGGGCTGCCGAGAGCCGCCGTGTTCGAGACGTGCCAGCTGTCCGAGGAGACCGGTGAGCTCTTGACGGTGAGGGCGTCGTAGCTCTTGCTCGACTGCAGCAGGTACGCAGTGCCGCGCGCCGTTTCGAGGTCGAAGATCGTGTCCTGCTCGCCGAGCCCGCTGAGCGGCTGCTGCGTCCAGGTCTTCCCGCCGTTGTGCGTTGACCACAGCGTCGGCTTCGTCGCCGTCCCCTCACCTCCCGGGTATTTCATTGGGACCGCGAGGCCGCCGTAGATCCAGCCGTCGCTGCGGTTGGCGAAGCGAACGTTCAGGCCGGTGCCCGGGCCCTGTGCGAGGTCGGCCGGGAGGCCACCGAGCTTGCGGTCGGCCGCGGCGACGAGCGCCGCCGGCAGCGGCCGCGTGAACCACGAGCGTCCCCCGACGGTCGTCTCCCGAAGCCCCAGGCAATGCCCGACGGACGCGCAAGGTGCGGTCCCCAGCGCCCAGCCCGTGTCGAGTGAGACGAAGGTGACGGAGTACGGATCGAACGGCGCCGTCGCCGAGGCCCCGAACGCGGCGGCGCCGGCGAGCGCGAGAACGCCCGCAGCGACCGCGCCGACGCGCGCCGCGCGCCCCAATGCCCGCCGCGCCCCGGCCGCCCCGATCGAGTTCAGCCCCATGCGGCAATCGTACGACTGTGGCGCCACGCCCGCGGCAGATGCCGCGGGCTCAGACGTCACGGCCGCGGCACACGCCGCGGTTCTCAGCAGCGCCGCCGGCGCCATACGCCGGCGGCTCAGCGGCGCCGCCCGCGCCATACTCCGGCGGCTCAGCAGTGCCGCCCGCGGCACACGCCGCGCGTTCAGCCGACCGCCCAGGCGATCGTGCTCTTGTAGTCGTATTCGAGCTTCAACGCCGTCTTGCCCTTCGGCACGCTGAAGCCGAGCCAGCCCTCGTCGCACTGCAGCGGTTTGAGCGGCTTGAGCACGATCGGCGGGCTCTTCGCAAGGCCCACCGACTCGACGGCGGTGCCGCCCCCGCTCAGGCTCAGCGTGAAGAAGGCCGGCTCGATCGCGGTGTCGGCCGGAGTGTGTGCGCTGGTGCACACCTTCATCTCGAAGTTCGCCACCGGCTTGGCGGAGGTCGGTGCGACGTACGCCTCGAGCGTGAAGAAGTTCCCGGTCGCGCTGGTGCGCTCGGCGGGTAGCTTGAGCTTCGCCGTCAGCTGCCGATGTGTCGCGGCGCTCGCGGCGGGGACCAGCGCGACGGCCGCGGCCGCGGCTGCGGCACAGGCGAACGCGCCGATGCCCCTGCGCGTCAGGGTCGAGCGTGAGATCGGACGTGGCTGCATCGATCTTCCTTTGGCTGTGATGGCCGGGGGCGTGTCGTCAGGCCCTGCGTGCGACACGGATGATGATGACAGCGCGATCCCCGCTCGCCGCGGCCATCGACGCACGACCGATGCTGCCGGCGCACGCGCGCCGAGGCCCGCCTCAGCGGATCAGCACCGCGTTGCCGGAGGGGTCGCGTGCGAGCGTTCCGTCGGGGCGCTGCTCGAGCGTCACGTCCTGCGCGGTGAGCCGGCTCGCGACGGCGTCGCGCTCGGCCGCGTTCTCCGTGATCAGCGTCCAGTGGCGCAGGCCGACGGCGCCGGCGGGCGCCGGACCGACGCCGGCTCCGCGCCAGGTGTTGAACGCGACGTGATGGTGGTAGCCGCCGGCGGACACGAACACCGCGGTCGGCAGCGTCCCCTTCAGCTCGAAGCCCAGGCCGTCGCGGTAGAAGCGCGTCGCGGCGTCGAGCTCGCCGACGTGCAGGTGGATGTGACCCATCCGCAGTCCGGGGTCGGCGAGCGCCGTCGGCGCGGCGTCGCCGATCGTGGCGAACAGCGCGCCGAGGTCGAGCGGTGCGGGGCCGGCGCCGAAGAGGTCGCCGCCGCCGCTCATGTCAGGCCATTGCTCGCGGGGCCGGTCGGCCGCGAGCTCGATGCCGTTGCCATCCGGGTCCGGGAGGTAGATCGCCTCGTGCGTACCGTGGTCGGAGGCGCCGTCGATGCGCGTGCGGCTCTCGGCCACGCGGCGAGCGACGCGAGCGAGTTCCTCGCGCGTCGGGAAGAGCAGCGCATAGTGGTAGAGCCCGGCGTGGCGGCCGGCGGGGTGGGCTCCCGGCTCGGCGCGCAGCATCACGAGGTCCTCGCCGCCGGCGTGCAGCGCGGCGCTGCGCCCGTCGCGCTCGCGCACCGACAACCCGATCACGCGCGTGTAGAAGCCAAGCGCGCGGTCGAGATCGGTGACCGTCAGCTCCACGCCGCCGAGCCGCGTGGCATCGGCGAGCAGTGCGGTGCTGCGCGGGCCCGCGGTTTCTGTGATGGTGGTGTTCATCGGGTTGTCAGCCTCCTGTCGGGCTGCGCTGGCGGGACCGTATCCCACCAGCGCAGCGTCGAGCGTCACTGCGCCTGCTTGACTGCCGAGACGTCGAGTGCGAGCTTGACGATGTCGGAGACGAGCAGGTTGCCGCTGCCCAGCGCCTGGTTGAACTTCATGCCCCACTCCGAGCGGTTGAGCGCTCCGGTGATCTCCAGGCCGACGCGCTCGTTGCCCCACGGGTCCGTCTCGGCGCCCTGGATCTCCGCCTTCAGCGTGATCGGCTTGGTCACGCCGTGCATCGTCAGGTCGCCGACGATCTCGAAGGTGTCGTCGTCGATTGCCCTGACGGCGGTCGACTCGAAGGTCAGCTCCGGATAGGTCTCCGCGTCGAAGAAGTCCGCGGACTGCAGGTGCGCGTCACGCTGGGGCTCGGCGGTGTCGATCGATGCGGCCTTTGCCGAGCCGGAGATCTTCGCCGTCGAGAGGTCGTCGCCCAGCTCGAGCTTGCCCTCGAACTCGCCGAACGAACCGCGCACGGTGGCGATGCCGAGGTGCTTGACGGAGAACCCGAGCGTGGAGTGAGCGGTGTCGGCCGCCCAGGTGCCGCTCGGGATGGTGGTGGTGGCGGTGCTCATGTGTACGTTGCTCCTCTGGGTCGGGGTTGCGCCAAGCCGATAAGCTTGCTAGCGCAACTATACACCAGAATGCTTGCTCGCGCAAGGAGGTTGGCCACGGCCCCTTCCGACGGCGGCCGAGCTCAGCTGCCGCTGCGCCCTGCTCCGAAATCGCTCGGGTCGCTCTGCGATGCTGGCGCGGTGGGGATTGCGCTTGCCATCTTCGCCTCCGGCGCCGGCACCACCGCACAGGCGGTGATCGACGCCTGCGCGGACGGGCGCATCGACGGCGAGGTCGTGCTGATCATCTGCAACAACCCCGGCGCCCAGGTGCTCGAGCGGGCCGCTGCGGCCGAGATCCCCTGGCGCCAGCTGTCGGCGAAGACCCATCCCGACCCCGGGGCGCTCGAGCAGGAGATCCTCGAGGCGCTCGCGCAGGCCGGGACCACGCACGTGCTGCTCGCCGGCTACATGAAGAAGCTCGCGCCGGCGGTCGTCGCCGCATACGCCGGGCGGGTCTACAACACCCACCCGGCGCTGTTGCCCGCCTATGGCGGACAGGGGATGTACGGCGACCGCGTGCACGCCGCGGTGCTCGCGGACCATCAGACGCGCAGCGGCGCGAGCGTTCACCTCGTCACCGACGAGTACGACAGCGGCCCGATCGTCGGGCAGGTCGAGGTGCCGGTGCTGCCCGGCGACGACGTCGACTCGCTCGGGCAGCGGGTCAGGGCGGCGGAGCGGGAACTGGTGGTCGAGGTGCTGGCCGCCGCGGCCCGCGGCGGCTGATCCTCAGGGGCGCTCCGCCGCCGGCCAGTCCCCGCCCAGCTCGGGGAACGCCGCCAGCAGCGGGCTGCGCGTCGGCATCGCGCTCGACCGGGCGACGAAGCTCGAATCGAGCTGGTCCAGCCGCGCCACGCCGAGCAGCCCCATCGCGTTGACGATCTCCTCCTCGAGCAGCTCCAGCACACGCACCAGCCCCGCCTCGCCGCCGGCGGCGAGCGCGTACGCCTGCAGGCGGCCGAGCCCGACCGCGTCGGCGCCGAGCGCGATCGCCTTCAGCACATCGGTGCCGCGCAGGAAGCCGCCGTCGACCACGACCGCCGCCTGTCCCGCGACGGCGTCGACCACCTCCCGCAGCGTCTCGATCGCCCCCTCGGCGTGGTCGAGCTGGCGCCCGCCGTGGTTTGAGACGTAGATCACCTCGATCCCGCGCTCGAGCGCCAGCTCGGCGTCGCGCGCGGTCTGTATTCCCTTGACGATCAGCGGCACGCCGGCGCGCTCGTGCATGCGCTCGAGCCCTTCCCAGGTCAGGCGCGACTGCCAGACGATCCCGGGATCGCCGCCGAACTGGTGTGTCGGGGGGCGCCAGCCGCTGCGCAGCTGGCGCTCACGACGGCCGTAGTAGGCGGAGTCGACGGTCAGCGCGATCGCCGCGAAACCGGCGTCCAGCGCCCGGCCGATCGCCTCGTCAGCCCACGCCGCGTCGCCGCGAACGTAGATCTGCGCGACCTTCGCCGCGGCGGTCGCGGCGCCGACCGCCTCGAGCCCGGGCTCGCTGATCGAGCTGATCATCGCCGTCACGCCGAAGCGCTCGCCGGCGCGGGCGGACGCGAGCGCGCCGTCCGCGGTGAAGATCTCCGCTCCGCCGAGCGGCGCCAGGACGACCGGGATCCGCAGCCGCTGACCGAGCAGGGTCGTGCTCGGGTCGATGCTCCCCACGTCGCGCAGCACGCGCGGGCGGAGCGCCAGCGAGTCGATCGCGAAGCGGTTGCGCCGGACGGTGGTCTCGCTCTCGGCACCGCCGGCGATGTAGTCCCAGGTGTCTCGGTCGAGGTTTGCCGCTGCGCTGTCGATGATCTCGTGGATCGTCGTCGCGGCAGCGGGCTCCAGGGGCATGCGACGATCGTAGCGGCGTCGTAACATGGCGGCGGACGCCGGTCGGCTCGCGTCGCGTCCACGAATCGAAAGAGGTGTTACCGGTATGGCGGAACCGCCCAGTCACGCGACGCTGAACTACTCGGTCAGGGACCGGGTCGCCTACGCGACGCTGTGCCTACCGGAGACCGGCAACGCCGTAACCGAGCAGACCCTCGACGACATCAACGACGTCGTCGCCCGGGTGCAGCACGACGCGACGGTGCGCGCGCTGGTCCTCAGCGGCCAGGGTGACGCCTTCTCCTCGGGCATGGACGCGGACATGCTGGCCACGCTGTACTCGGACATCGAGTTTTATGAGCACATTCTCACGCGCGTCGCGGCCCTCGGTCTCTCGCTCGAAGCGCTGGACGTCCCGGTGATCGCCGCCGTCAACGGGACCGCCACCGAGGTCGGCTTCGACCTGGTGCTCGCCTGCGACCTGATCGTGATCGCCGACGAGGCGAAGATCGGCGACGGGCGATCGATGTTCGGTCGCGTGCCCGGGGGCGGCGCGACGGTCCGGCTGCCGCGGGCAGTCGGCGTGGTGCACGCACGCGAGATCCTCTTCTCCGGCCGCATGCTGACCGGCACCGAGGCGGCCGCGCTCGGGCTTGCGCTGCGCAGCGTTCCGGCCGCGCAGCTCGACGCCGCCGTCACGGAGTTGACGGCGACGCTGATCGCCAAGTCGCGCAGCGCTCTGGCCACGATCAAGCGGCAGATCAACGGCAGCCTCGGGCTCGACACCCCGAGCGCGATCGAGCACGAGCGCAGCGAGATCATCAAGCACGTCAGCGACCCGCACTCCGACGCGGTCGAGGGGCTGCGCGCGGACCGCGAGGGCCGCCCGCCGTCCTGGGCCTGAGCGCCTGCGCGAACACGCCGCCCGCCGGCGCCGCCGCGCGATTTGCGTAACCGCGCGCCCGCGCACCCCGCGCCCGCGCACCCCGCGCACCCCGCGCCCTCCCGGCCGGCCCCGCTCCTCAGCCGCCGGTTTCGATCACGACGCGTCCGCGGACCCGCCCGGCGAGGATCTCCGCCGCCAGCTCCGGCACGCGCGACAGCGGCTCGACCGTCGTCATCGCGTCGAGCCGCGCCGCCGGCAGGTCGCGCTCGAGCCGGCTCCAGGCGATCTCGCGCAGGGCCGCCGGGCACATCACCGAGTCGATCCCGAGCAGGCTCACGCCGCGCAGGATGAACGGCGCCACGGTCGTTGGCAGGTCGGTGCCGCCGGCGCGCCCGCAGGCGGCGACCGCGCCGCCGTAGCGCGTCTGCGCAAGCACCGTCGCCAGCGTCTGCGACCCGACGGTGTCGATCGCGCCGGACCAGCGCGCGCTCTCGAGCGGCTTCGACGGCTGATCGAGCTCCTCCCGCGCCACGATCGAGGCGGCTCCGAGCTCCCGCAGGTAGTCGTGCAGCGCCTCGCGCCCGGTCGCGGCGGCGACACGGTGGCCGAGCCCGGCGAGCAGCGCGACGGCGACGCTGCCGACACCGCCGCCGGCGCCGGTCACGAGCACCTCCTCGCCGTCGCCGGCGCTCACGCCGGCGCGCTCCAGCGCCAGCAGGCAGAGCATCGCGGTCAGCCCCGCCGTCCCGATCGCCATGCACTGGGCGAGCGTGAAGCTCGGCGGCCGCCGCGTCAGCCACTCCGAGCGCACGCGCTGGCGCTGCGTGTAGCCGCCGGGGTGCGTCTCCGACAAGCCCCAGCCGGTGACCAGCACCTCGTCGCCGGCGCGCCAGTCCGGCGAGTCCGACGCCTCGACCACTCCGGCAAGGTCGATGCCGCAGACCATCGGGTAGCTGCGCGCGATCCGCCCGCTCCCGGTGACGACCAGCCCGTCCTTGTAGTTCAGCGAGGAGTGCGACACCGCGACCGTGACGTCGCCCTCGGGCAGGTCCGCGTCGCTGCACTCGCGCAGCGCGGCCGGACCCGGCTCCGGCGCCACGATCGCCTAGAAGCTCATCGCCTGACCCTAGTGCATCGTCCGCCGCGAGCCCGCCGTTCCGCGCCGCCGGTAGTAGGTTTTGCAGCCGATGAGCGCCACCGCCCCCGAGACCGTCATCTACTCGGGACACCCTTCGTGGCGCTCGATGCTGGACTTTCATCTCGCCGGGCTGTTCGGCGCGCTGGCCGGCGGCGCGATCGCCCGCCTGGTCTCCAGCAACTGGGGTTACGCGGTCGCCGCGTTCGCCGCGATCCTCGCGATCTCCCTGCTGATCGGCCTGATCCGCCGCGTCTCCACGCGCTACACGATCACCGACCGCCGTCTGCACATCCGTCGCGGCATCCTCTCGCGCACCGAGCAGCACACGACGATCGACCGCGTCCAGAACGTCGAGACGCACCAGTCGCTTTTCGAGCGGCTGCTGCGGATCGGCACGGTCAGCTTCGACACCGCCGGAACGGACGACTCCGACTTCGCGTTCGTCGGCATCGCGAGCCCCAGGGTGGTGGTCGCGGCGGTCGACCGCGCCCAGCAGAGCTTGCCCCGAACGGACCCGCTCAGCCCGACCGCATGAGTGACCCCGGGATCGTCAGCGCCCGCGAGCTGACGCGGCGCTACGGCGAGGGGGAGGTGGCGGTGGACGCGCTGAGCGATGTCAGCGTCGCGTTCACGAAGGCCCGCTTCGCGGCGATCATGGGACCGTCGGGGTCCGGCAAGTCCACGCTGATGCACATCCTCGCGGGGCTCGACCGGCCGACCAGCGGCACGGTCACGCTCGACGGCGTGGAGCTCGCGTCGCTCGACGATCGCGCGCTCACGCTGCTGCGGCGCGAGCGGGTCGGCTTCATCTTCCAGACCTTCAACCTGCTGCCGATCCTCGACGCCCGCGAGAACATCCTGCTGCCGCTGTCGATCGCCGGCGCCAGCGTCGACGGCGCCTGGTTCGACGAGCTGATCGACGCCGTCGGCATCCGCGACCGCCTGCACCACCGCCCGGCGCAGCTCTCCGGCGGCCAGCAGCAGCGCGTCGCGGTCGCGCGCGCGCTGGTTTCGCGCCCGGCGGTCGTGTTTGCCGACGAGCCGACCGGCAATCTCGACTCCGCCGCCTCCGGCGAGGTGCTGGACCTGCTGCGGCTCGCGGTCGACCGCTTCGGGCAGACCGTCGTGATGGTCACCCACGACGCCCAGGCCGCTTCGCACGCCGACCGCCTGGTCGTGCTCGGCGACGGGCGGATCGTGCGCGACGGCGAGGCGCTCGACGCGGGCGGCGTGCTCGATCTGATGAAGTCGCTGAGCCGATGACCGCGGTCGTCGTGCGCGGGTTCTTCTCGCGCAAGCTGCGCGCGGTCCTGACCGGCATCGCGGTCGCGCTCGGCGTGGCGCTGATGTCGGGCACCTACATCCTCACCGACACGATCGACCACTCGTTCGCGGCGATCTTCGCGACCGGCGAGCAGAACCGCGCGGTCGTCATCACACCGCACCAGGGTCTCGGCGCGGGCGCGGCGGTGCAGACCGCAGCAATCGGCCAGGCGACGCTCGAGCGTGTGCGTCGCGTCCCCGGGGTCGCGGTCGCCGCCGGCGAGGTGTTCGCCGTCGCGACGCTTTTCGACGCGCAGGGCAGGCGGCTGAACACCTCCGCGCCGAGCTTCGCCGTCTCGGTGCTGCCGGCGCGCTTCGAGGATCTCTCCGCGGTCGCCGGCTCGCTGCCGACGAACGCCGGCTCGGTCGCGATCGATCAGGCGAGCGCGCAGCGCGCGTCGCTGAGGGTCGGTCAGCGCCTGCGCGTGGCGGGCGCGACGGCCGCCGCCACCTACCGCATCTCCGGCATCCTGCGCTTCGCCGGCTCGGCGTCGTTCGGCGGCGCCGGTGTGGCGCTCGTCACCCTGCCGCAGGCGCAGCTGCTCGCCGGCGAGCCCAACTCCTACGACGACCTCGTCGTCGGCGCGAAGTCCGGCGTCAGCCCCGCCACGCTGCGCAAACGCATTCGCGCCGTGCTTCCGCTCACCCTCGACGTGCGCACCGGCGTGCAGCAGGCGGCGCAGCAGACCTCCGACCTCGAGAGCCAGCTCGGCTTCCTGCGCACGTTCCTGCTGATCTTCGCCTACGTCGCGCTGTTCGTCGGCGCCTTCATCATCTTCAACACCTTCTCGATCACGGTCGCGCAGCGCACCCGCGAGTTCGGCCTGCTGCGCACGCTCGGCGCGACGCGCGGCCAGGTCGTGCGTTCGGTCGTCGCGGAGGGCGCGATGCTCGGCTTCGGCGGTGCGCTCGTCGGCCTGCTGGCCGGTCTCGGCCTTGCCCCGGCGCTGGACCAGCTGTTCAAGGCGTTCGGCGCCGACCTGCCCGACAGCGGCACGGTCGTCGAGTTCCGCACGATCTGGGTGTCGCTGCTCGCCGGCACCGGCGTGACGGTGCTGGCCGGCCTGCTGCCGGCGCTGCGAGCGGCGCGCGTGACGCCGATCGCGGCGATGCGTGAGGGCGTCCCGCTCGAGCGCGCGCAGCGCAGCCCGCGCGGGCGACGGATCATCCTCGCCGTGGTCGCCTTCTACGTCGTCGTGCGCGTCGCGCTGCTCGCGAGCAGTGGCGCCGGCATCGCCACGATCGTGATCCTCCTGGCGCTGATCCTCGCGATCCGCGTCCCGGCTTCGCGCCGGCGGATCGGGGGAGCCTTCTCCGCCACGGTGGTCGCCCTCGCTCACCTGCTGGCCAGGCCGCTCGCCTGGCGCGGCATCACCGGCCGGCTCGCGCGCGACAACACGGTCCGCCACCCCGGGCGCACCGCTGTCACCGCCGCGTCGCTGATGGTGGGCCTCGCGCTCGTTTCGCTGATCTCGATCCTCGCCGCCGGGACGAAGGCCTCGATCAACCAGGCGATCGATGCCTCCTTCGCCGGCAACCTGATCATCCAGAACTCCTCGACCGCCGGCAACGCCGGCATCCCGACCGAGATCCCGGCTGCGCTGCGCGCCATCCCCGGCGTCGCGCAGGTCACCCCGGTCGCCTTCACCGAGGGCAGCGTCAACCACCTGAAGGGCAACCAGACGATCACCGCGCTCGACCCCGCCTCCTTCGCCCGGGTCTACCGCATCGACTGGGACCGCGGCAGCGACGCGACGCTCGCCGCGCTCGGGACGACCGGCACCGTGCTGAACCGCAGCTTCGCCTCGGCCCACCATCTGAAGGTCGGCCAGACGCTCACTGTGGCGGCCGCCTCGGGGCGGCGGATCCGCCTGGTCGTGCGCGGCATCGCGACCGACAACGCCCGCCTTCTCGCCGACCTCACGATCACGCTGGCGCTCGCCCGCAGCGCCTTCGCGCAGCGCGTCGACGCGCTCGACTTCGTCAGCTACCGCCCGGGTGTCACCAACGCGCAGGTGCAGCCGAAGGTCAACCGGATCCTCGCCGCCCGCTTCCCGCAGGCCGAGTCCCAGACCGCGACGCAGTTCAAGAACTCGCTCGCGAGCCAGGTCGACACCCTGCTGGCGCTGATCTACGTGCTGCTCGCGCTGTCGGTGATCGTCTCGCTGTTCGGGATCGTCAACACGCTCGTCCTCTCGATCTTCGAACGCACGCGCGAGCTCGGGATGCTCCGCGCGATCGGCACCTCGCGCCGCCAGATCCGCCAGATGATCCGCTACGAGTCCGTCATCACCGCGCTGATCGGCGGCCTGCTCGGCATCGCCCTCGGCGTCGTGGTCGCGCTCATCCTCGCCGCGACCGCCCTGTCGGGGTCCGGTTTCGTGCTCGTCATCCCGGTCGTGACCGTGATCGTCCTCTTCATCCTCGCCGGCCTCGCGGGCCTCGCCGCCGCCGCCTGGCCCGCCCGCCGCGCCGCCAGGGTCGACATCCTCGCGGCGATCGCCACGGAGTAGCTCTTTTCAAGGTGCTCCGGCGGCAGAGCCGCCTGCGCAGGGGGTGCCGGGCGGCCTACGCCGCCCGGCACGGAACGGCCCACTAGCTCGCGTGAATCCCGAGCGCGGCGCCGACGTTGGTGAAGTAGTAGGCGCCCGCCATGAAGACCCAGACGCCGGCGCTCAGCACGCTGACGGCCGCGGTGGCCGCGAGCAGCGTGGCCTGGCGGCGCTCTCCGGCGCCCCAGGCCCACGCCGCGAACAGCGCCAGCAGCGGCAGCGCGGCGTTGATGTAGCGCGGGAAGATCACCGGCCAGTTCTCGAGCAGCTCGCCGACGAACAGCATGATCGCCCCGAGCACGACCGGCCACAGCAGCAGCGCGGCGGCGCTTGAACGCAGCAGCGCCGGGCGCCGCAGCGCCGGCGCCAGCGCGCCCGCCAAGAGCAGCGCCGGCACCGCCAGCGCGACCACGTCGAGCCCGATCTTGCCGTACTGCGGCCACCACTCCTGCGGCAGCATCGCGTGGTCGAGGTGCCACAGGCTCGACAGCGCCGGGCCGATGCCGTAGTTCTGCCCGGTCGGGTCGACGTAGGAGAGCGAGATCCGGCGCATCACGCTGCCGGCGGTCAGCGCCCCGTAGCGAACCTCGTTGGCGATCAGCCACGGGCTGAGCAGCGCCACCGGCACGGCCACGGCGAGGACGGCGACGCGCAGTGTCGCGCCGCGGGCGCGCTCGCCGCGCTCGCGCCACAGCGCGACGATCGGCACGGCGAGCAGCGGGGCGAGGAACACGAGTGTCAGCCCCGTCAGCAGGCACAGCCCGAGCAAACCCGCCGCCGCGAGCAGCAGGCTCGCCTGCGGCCGGCGCGTCGCGTGCCACACCGCCAGCACGTAGAGCAGCGCCAGCGGCAGCTCGAGCGCCGCGTTCGAGACCGTGATCACACGCACGATCACCCCCGGCCACAGCAGCACCGAGAGCGCCGCCGCATAGGCGCTCTGCCAGCGCTCGGCGGCGACGGCGCGCGCCAGCAGGGCGAGGATCGCCGCCGCGACGAGCAGCAGCAAGAGGTCGAACGCCCGCACCGCGAACACCTTGTCGCGGTAGTTGGACGGGATCAGGAACGCGGGTGCCGCGACCACGTAGTAGAGCGGCGGCTGCCACGCCTCGTAGCTGTAGCCGCCGAGGCCGATCTGGCGCGGGTTGACCGTGCTGCGAGCGGGATAGGTGTCCTGCTCGATCGCCTCCATCTGCCACGACACGTAGCTGCGTCCCTCCCGCGGCAGCGAGCCGTGCTCGGCGAACTGCTGCACGAACGAGATGTGGGCCAGCTCGTCGACGCCCGCGAAGATGTGGAAGCGCGCGACGGTGACGCCGCCGACGACCGTGATCGCCGCGAGCTGCAGCCCGATCAGCACGGCCGCCGGGCGCCGGCGCAAACGCACCAGGATGCGGGTCACGGTCGCCGATCATATTGGCGCCGGCACGGGAGAACGAGCACCCGCGGGCGCCGGCGCCCGCTGCGCGCCGCGCACGAAAAGTTGCCTGCTGCGAGCGGTGGTGCAGTGCTATGCGGATCGCGCCGACGTGGGTTCAATGGGCGCCGTGGCTGCACGAAGCACATCCAACTGGCTGGAGGGCTCGCCCGACTGGGCGTGGCCCGGCCTGAAGCCCGCGGTCGAGCTCGGGCCGGCGGCCTGGGTGCCGGCGCTGCCCGTGCGGATCGAGCTGCCGGCGGCGCGCGTCGCGGTGCGCCCGCGTCCGCGAACGCTGCCCAGACCGCTTCGCCTCGCCCGGCTCGCCGTGCTCGTCGCGCTCGCCGCCGGCACCTTCGTGGTCAGCAGCGGCATCGCGCAGAACGGAGCGGCCGTCTCCGTGAACTTCGCGCCGGTGCGTCTCGACGCCGCGCTTGCCAGTCCGTTCGCGTCGCCCGCAACGCTGCTGGCCGACGCGGTCGATCACGTGACGCCGGCGTTCGGCGTGCTCGCCCCGGCGCTGCCGGCGCCCGTCACGATCTCCACCGACTCGGCGGGCGCCACGATAGCCTCGATCACATACTCCTCGGCCGCGCTCGGCTGGCGCGACCGCTACCTCGTCTATCTGCCGCCCGGCTATGCCGCGAGCGCAACGCGCCGCTACCCGGTGCTCTACCTGCTCCACGGCGAGGACCAGCCGGCCAGCTCCTTCCTGCGCCTTGGCGTGGCGCCCACGCTCGACCGCCTGATCGCCACCCACCAGGTCCGGCCGCTGATCGCCGTGATGCTGCAGGGCGCCCCCGCGCCGCAGAACTGGCTGAACACGACCGGCCCGCGCTTCTACAGCTACGTCGCCGAGGTGCAGCGCCTGACCGACCGTGTGCTGCGCACGATCCCCAGCCGTTCGGCGCGCGCGATCGCCGGCTATTCGATGGGCGGCTTCGGCGCGATGAACGTGGCGCTCGAGCAGCTGCGCAACTACTCCGTCGTCGAGAGCTGGGAGGGCCAATTCGCCAACCTCTCCGGCGAGCTCACCGCCGACCGGCCGCTGCTGCGCCGCCTGCCGCTGCACGCCTTCGTCTGGGGCGGCGCAGAGGACACCGTCGTCAACACCTCACTCGACGCGCCGTGGGCCGCGGCGATGCGCGCCGCCGGCGCGCAGGCGCAGAGCGCCGTCTACCCCGGCGCGCACGCCTTCGCCCCGATCGAGCGCCACCTCGCGCAGATGCTCAGCTTCGCCGGCCGCCAGCTCGCGAACTGAGCGCGTCGGCGATCACCTGCGCGTGGTCGAACGCCAGCGGCGGCAGCTGATCGACCGCGAACCAGCGCGCCTGCGCCGCGTCGTCACCGCCGTGGGCTTCGAGCTGCGCCGCCGTTCGCAGCACATAGACGACCGACACCGTCGGCCCGCGCGGATCGCGTCCCGGCGTGTCGTAGACGCCGAGCATTTCGAGCTCCCCGGCTTCGATCGCGGTCTCCTCGGCCAGCTCGCGCGCGGCGGCGCTGCGCACGCGCTCGCCGCCTTCGACGAAACCGCCGGGCAGCGCCCACGATCCGGCGAACGGGTCGCCTCCGCGCTCGATCAGCAGCACGCTCGCAGGCGGGTCGCCGGCGAGCGCGACGACATCCACGGTCAGCGCCGGGCCGTTCACGCCCGCCCGTAGACGGGGATGTGCGCGCCGCTGATCGCCGCCGACTCCTCCGCGCAGAGGAAGCGGATGACCTCCGCGATCTGCTCCGGCTTGACCCAGCGGGAGTGATCGGCGTCGGGCTGGGAGGCGCGGTTGGCTGGGGTGTCGATCACGCTCGGCAGGATCGCGTTCGCCCGCACGCCGTCCCCCGTGTATTCGACGGCCAGCGCGTCGACGAAGGCGAGCACCGCCGCCTTCGAGGAGATGTAGCCGGCGGCGCCCGGGAACGGACGCAGCGCCGCGCGCGTCGAGACGCAGACGATCGCGCCCTCCCCCGCCGCCAGCATCGCCGGCAGCGCCGCGTGGCAGAGCAGGTAGGTCGGGCGGAGGTTGAGGCGGAACTGGCGCTCGAACTCGTCGATGTCCGTCTCGTGCACCCGTCCGCGGGAGGCGAAGCCGCCGACCAGGTTGACGAGCGCGCGCAGCCGCTCGCCCGCCGCCGCCACGACCGTCGCCGCGGCCGCCGGATCGAACAGGTCGGCGGCGATCAGCTCGAGCTGCGGGTGCGGCTTCACCCGTTCGAGCTCGCGCTCCTCGACATACGGCACCACGACATGCCAGCCCGCCGCGAGCAGGTTCGCGGTGACGGCGCTGCCCAGCCCGCCGGTGCCGCCGCTGACGACCACGCTCGCGTTCACTCCGCGTACCTTAGATGGGCGCGCGCGGCGCGGCCGCGCGCCCGCCGGGGAACCGTCCGCGGGTCGGGCTACCTTCATTGCATGCTCATTCGCGAGGTCAGCGACGGGACCGATCTCGACCAGGTGCTGCTGGTTCGCGAGGTCGACAGGCGCGTCAAGCGCGACGGCGGCGAGTTCCTGCGGCTGACGCTCGGCGACCGCTCCGGGCAGGTCGTGGCGATGGTCTGGGAGGGCGTGCCGGATGTCGCGCCGCTGGTCACCGCGGGCGAGCCGGTCCGTGTGATCGGCCGCTACGTCGTGCATCCCCGCTACGGACCACAGGTCAACCTGCGCGCGCTGGCCCCGGCCGAGCCGGGCAGCTACGAGCTGGACGACCTGCTCGACGGGCCCCAGCGCAGCGCCGAGCAGATGGAGGGCGATCTACGCGAGCTGGTCGCGACCGTCCGCCAGCCGCACCTGCAGGCCCTGCTGGAGCGCCTGATCGGCCCCCGCGCCGCCGGCTGGCCCGCCTACCGCGACGCTCCGGCGGCGAAGTTCTACCACCAGGCCTACCGCCACGGGCTGCTCGAGCACTGCCTCACGGTCGGCCAGGCGGTCAGCGCGATCTCCGCCACCTTCGCCGGCATCGACCGCGACGTCGCGGTCACCGGTGCGCTGCTTCACGACATCGGCAAGCTCGAGGCCTACACGCATGATCCGGCGAACATCGAGCTGACCGACGACGGACGGCTGCAGGGCGAGATCGCGCTCGGCTACTACCGCGTGCGCCGCGAGATCGAGGAGATCCCGGGCTTCCCGCCGTCGCTCGCGAAGGAGCTCGGGCACATCATCCTCTCCCACCACGGCACCCACGAGCACGGCAGCCCGGTGCTGCCGGCGACCCGCGAGGCGACGCTCGTGCACATGATCGACAACCTCGGCGGGCGCCTCGGCAGCTTCGACCGCCTCGAGAAGGAGCTCCGCGACGGCGAGCGCTGGTCGTCCTTCGACCGCGCCCTGGGCGGCGGCGCCTACTTCGCCGCCCACGAACCGCTCGAAGAGCCCCGCCGCGACGCCGCGTAGGCGCGGTCGGCTTCAGGCGCAGGCCCGCGTCAGGCTCACGCAGGCACGCAGGCGGTCGAGCAGCGCGAGACGCCCGGCGAGCGAGGCGGAGGCCTGCACGACCAGCCACGCCGCCGGGCCGACGCGGCGAGCTGTGAAGGTCGCGAGCGAGCCGTCGGGCTGCTCGACGTTCTCGACCTGTGCAGAGAGCGCCGTCGAGTAGGGGAACGACGCCGGCACCGTCCCGGGGTGACGAGCGTCCAGCAGCAGGGCCGCGATCGCGGGCGCCCCGTGGTAGTTGAAATAGACGGTTGCGCACGTCAGGTAGGCCATCCCGGGGAGCCCCGGGAAGCCGTGCACGTGCGCCACGACCTGACCCCCGAACGGCTGCACGCCGCGAACGCCGCTCGTGTCGATCTCGCAGGCCGCCGGCGGCGGCGCTTTGAGCCCGCCGGGAGAGGCCGGTCGCTGCCAGTTCACCACCGCGTCGTGGGCGAACGGCAGGTTGAGCGCGGACCTGACCGCGATCGCATGGCCGCCGGCGTCGAGCGCCACCGGCTGGGTGAAGACGTCGGGGCGGTGCAGCTCGCCCTTCGCCGAGGTCTGCTGGATCTCCAGCGCGAGCCAGTAGCCGTCCGGCAGCGCGCTGTCCGCGCGCGTCAGGATCGTCATCGCCGGCGAGACACGCACCGCCACGACCTGGGGCGTCGTCATCAGGACCGCCGCCGTGGTGATCGTCGTGACCCCGTCGAGACTGCGCTTGCTCTGCGTGGCAACGCCGCTGACGATCGGGTTCCCGTCGGCACAACCGTAGGCCGCGGCGCCGCCGCCCGTCGAGGAGCCGGACTGCGCCGCCGGCACCTTTCCCGCCGAAACCGGGCTCGACTCGCGGTAGCCCACCCACACGCACCAGCCGGCGGCGCCGGCGACGAAGTCCGGGTAGACGCCGACGTTGTAACGCCCGACCACGAACCGTCGGGCGCCCCCGGCGCCGGCCCCACTCGAGAGCCGGCCGCTGGGCGCCGCCGACTCGCGTCCGGCGAGCAGGGCAACCGCCGTTGCGGCGGAGCCGGCGAGCAGGGCGCCACACGCCACGACGATCAGCAGCCGCCGGCGCCCGAGCCCGCGCAGCGCCGCCGCGATCCTCGCGCGCAGGCCGCGGCTGGCGCCGGCGGCCTCCTGTTCGAGCCGCTCGGCCGCGTCGACGACGATCCGGTGCAGTTGCGGCAGGTAGGTCATGAGGTTCCCTCCAGTCGTTCGCGCAGCGCCCGCAACCCGCGGCTCACGCGCTGGCGCACAAGGCTGTTCGAGCAGCGCAGCGACGCCGCGAGCTCTTCGTATGCCCGTTCGTCGATCACCCTTCCGGCGACCGCGTCGCGCTGCTCGCTCGGCAGCTCCACGAGTGCCGCGACGGCCGGCTCATCCGCGAGCTCCGCCAGGCGTGCGATGTCGTCGTCGTCGACCACGAGTGGCTCGAACGCCAGGCGGCGACGGGTTTCGTCGAGCACACGGCCGCGCTCGAGGCTCTCCGCCAGCACGTGGCGCGCGATCCCGAACATCCACGCCCGCGGCTCGCCGCGGCCGGCGTCGAAAGTGCGCCGGCTCTCGAGCACGCGGGCGAACGTTTCCGCGCACAGGTCCGCCGCCAGGTCGGCCCTGCCGGCGCGGCGCAGGAAGAAGCCGAGCACGCTCGCCTCGTGGCGCAGGTAGAACGCGCCGAAGTCCTCTGGACCGCCCGCGAGCAGAGCTTCGTCGGCGGCGCCTTCCCGTGGAGCGCTCATCGCCTGATACTTGTGGATCTCGCCCGCGGTTGTGACAGCGGGCAGGCACAGGCCGCTCCAGCCGGAGCAGATCGCGCAAATACGGTCCCCCTCGTGCCGCCGCAACGCACGCGGCGTCTATGGTTCTTCAGCGGATGGCCAAGGACACCGAGAAGCTGATCCGCCAGCTCTCTCTGATCTCCTACCTGATGGCCGAGCGCCGGCCGGTCACCGCGCTCGACATCAAGCGGGATGTCGAGGGCTACAGCGGGATGAACGAGGATGCCTTCGCGCGGCGCTTCTACGCCGATCGCGCGGAGCTCGAGTCGCTGCGCATCCCGCTTACGGTCGAGAAGCCGCTCGACGGCGTCGCCGAGCAGGAGAACTACTCGCTGCGCCCGGAGAACTTCCACCTCCCGGCGATCGAGTTCTCCGACTCGGAGCTGGCGGCGCTGGCCACCGCGCTGTCGCTGCTGGACGGCGAGTTCGCCTACGCCGAGCCGCTGCGGCTGGCCCTGCAGCAGATCACCTGGGGGCGGCCGAGCCCGTTGGCGGCGCCCGACCAGCGCGGCGTCGCGCTCGGCATCACCGCCTCGGCCGGCGGGCACGAGCTGTCGCATTCGCTGGCGAAGGTCGAGACCGCGATCTTCCGCCACAAGACGATCACCTTCGAGTACTTCACGATGGAGCGTGGCGAGCTCGGGCTGCGCACCGTCGACCCCTACCACCTGCTGTTCCGCGGCGGCCAGTTCTACCTGCTCGGCTACGCGCACGAGCGCGAGGCGCTGCGCGTCTTCCGCCTCTCGCGGATCCGCGGCAAGGTCGCCTACGCAACGAAGGCCGAGCACGACTTCCGCCGCCCCGCCGATTTCGACCCGCGCGCCTACGCGAACCTCGCGACCTGGCAGTTCGGCGACATCACCGCCACCGCCGAGATCCGCATCGCCGAGCGCGTCGCCTGGCTGCTGGAGCGCCACTTCGGGCGCTACGGCGAGATCCGCCCGATCGAGGGCAGCGGCGACCGGCTGTTCGTCACCGACTACGCCAACGACCGCCAGCTGATCTCGTGGGTGCTGGGACTGGGCGAGAACGCGCAGGTGCTCGCCCCGCCGGAGCTCGCCGCGGAGCTGCGCCGGCGCCTGGCGCTGCTGGTCGAGCGCCACGAGAAGCCGCCGGCGGGCACCGAGCACGCACCCGAGCCGCAAGCGGCGTCGCCGGCCGGCCACAACGGCAACGGACACGCCTCGGGCCGCGCCGACGCGGCGATCCGCCCCGAGCGCTTCGCGCGCCTGGTGACGCTCGCCTCGATCCTGATCCAGGCGGGGCGCGCCGGCAGCCGGCTGGCGATCGCCGACGTCTGCGAGCGCCTGCAGATCAGCGACGGCGAGCTGCGCGAGGACATCGGCGTGCTCAACGTCGTCAACTTCGGCGGCGGCTCGTATGTGCTCTACGCCGAGATCGACGAGCAGGACGCCACGATCGAGGTCGACCCGGAGCCCTACAGCGACAACTTCGCGCGCCCGGCGCGCCTGCTCCCGGTCGAGGCCAAGGCGCTCGTCGCGGCGATCGACCTGATCGGCGAGCACCTGCCGCAGGGGTCGCTGACCTCGGCGCGTGCGAAGATCGTGCGCGCCCTCGGCGAGGACCCGATGGAGCAGGGTCTGCAGGTCGCCCACCTCGGCACCGACGACTCCGCCGTGACCCGTGTGATCTCGAAGGCGATCAAGAGCCACGTGCTGCTCGAGCTCGACTACTACAAGGAGAACGAGGACGAGTATTCGGCGCGACGCGTCGAGCCCTACGCGCTGATCAACGGTCGCGAGGGCTGGTATGTGGCGACCTTCGACCCGGCCCGCAACGACGTCCGCCACTTCCGCCTCGAT
>Ga0181526_10000380_pt1 | contig 47515 bp, 41 predicted proteins | sample PEATcosm2014_Bin_35_FD_119750 | JGI IMG/M metagenome (GOLD analysis project Ga0181526, IMG submission 119750) | Peatland microbial communities from MTU Mesocosm Facility, Houghton, MI, USA - PEATcosm2014_Bin06_30_metaG | ecosystem: Environmental > Terrestrial > Soil > Wetlands > Peat | place...
GGGGGGATCGCCCGAGGCGAACGGGCGCACGAACATGCCTTGGGCCGTCCCGGCAGGCGCGGCAAAGTATCTGCGGCTGACGGGGTCGTAGAATCCCCTGTCGAGGCGCGCGAGGAGGCGGTCTGCGAGCGAGCCGGCGCCCTTGTCCCCGGCGGCGCGCGCGAGTTCGCGGCAGCCGAAGGCGACTGACGCGTAGTCATCGGGCCCGGCGGCGTAGGCCGATTCCGCTAGGCGGCGCAGGTCGGCGTCGGGCGAAAGGACAAAGGCCTTCCTCACGGCGGCCAGGGTCCGCCTCGCGGCCTCCATGTAGGCGGGTTCGCCCAGCTGCGAGCCCGCGCGCGCCAGCGCGCCCAGGATCAGGCCGTGCGCGCCGGCCGTGGCCCTGTCGTCGAGCGGCGGGGCGGGCCTTCGGTCGCGCACGGCGAGCAGGCGGGCCGCGCACGCCGCCAGCCTGGAGTCCGCGTCGTTCGAGGAGCGCAGCAGGTTCCTTGAGGCGTAGACGCCGGAGGGATCGTCGGCGGACGCCACGTTCCCCGAGGCCTCGACGCCATGCGCCCGCTTGAACGCCGCCGAATCGGCCCCGAGGACGGCGTCGATCTCGGCCGCCGTCCATGCGTAATAGCCGGTGAACTCGTCCGCCGTGGCATCCTGCACCGCGGCGAAGGTGCCGTCGGGCCGCGAGAGCCTGCCTAGCGCGAAGTCGAGCGCTCCACGCGCGCACCGCTCAAAAGCCGCCGCATCCGCGCCGTGCGCCGCGTCGAGGTAGGCGAGCGCGGCGCGGGCCTGGTCGGCCAGGGTCTTCTGGGGGCAGGGCACGCGCCACGCCGCGTCGGTCGCATACCGGAAGAACCCGCCGTCCAGCGGATCCCGGACGGCGCTTGTCGAGAGGGCCCGAAGGGTCCTGAGCGCAGCCTCCTTGTCGGCCGGCGCCTGTCGCAGGAGGAAGCGGACCAGCTCCGGCTCCGGGTCCTTCGGCAGGTCGCCGAAGCCGCCCTGCGCCGTGTCGAAGGTGTCCATCCATGCCTTGGCGCCCGCTGACAGCCGCGCCCTGGACCTCTGCATGTTCCAGGGGGCCGGCTGCGCGGACGGGGCGGGCGGCCTGAGCAGGGCGACGGCCTCGGCGGCCCGCCTGCTGCACCCCGCAGGGTCCGTCGTCCACTCATCCAGGGCCTGCTTGGCCTGCTTCAGGAAGCCGGGCCTGCCCCAGTCCTCGGAGGGGGACAGGTAGGCGGCGCCGTCGTACGGAACGAGGTCGGGCGTGAGCCACACATTGAGCGGCCAGCCGCTCAGCTGCTTCACGTCCTCGACGTAGGCCTGGTAGAGCGAGGCCAGGTCGGGGCGTTCGGCGCGGTCGACGATGACGCAGACAAACTGATGGTTGAGCCATTGGGCGGTCTCCGGGTTCGAGAACGTCTGCCTGCGCATCGCGCGGGCAAGCTCGCTGCTGAAGTAGCCCATGAAGAGGAAGATGGGCTTCCTGGCGCCCTTCGCCCTGGCGAAGGCCGCATCGCCCCACGGCATCCATTCAACGGGGCTGCCCGCGCTCGCCCGCAGAAAGGCCGACGGCTCGCCGCGCAGCCATTCGGACGGGCTGCCCGCAGGGGCGCCCGCGGCCGGACCGGAGAACAGGAGCGGGACGAGGGGGCCGGCCAGCAGGAGAAGACCGCGCAGCCGCGCGGGCCGCGACAACGACCTGGTGGGAGTGTATTCGGGCCGCATGAAAGGGAGGGGACACCGTTAGGTTTCGGGCCGCGGGAAAGCAACTTTCTTTAGGGCGCACGGATCGCGGACGGGCCCCGCCGGGCCGCTCCGTCGGCCGGGCGACCCGGAATCTCGGGGCTTGTCCATTTGCGCCGGGCGTATAGTATAACGACGCCGGGTCATACGATGGATCAGGATGACCCCGAGTCCGGCTTTTCGAAACCCCCAGCCCCCATGACCTCACATATTCTAGAGTTCGCCGCGTCCAACCTTCACCTCGTCCCGGCCCTGTGCTGCGCCGTCGCGGTCGGCGCGGTCGTGCCGGCCCGGGGCGCCGACCAGGCGGCCGCGGTCGGCGTCTTTGACCAGCACGGCGACATCGGCGCAGTCGGCCTGCCCGGAACCGCAACCTACGAAAGCGAATCCCAGGAGTATATGCTCGCGTCGTCCGGCACCAACATGTGGGGCGACCATGACGAGTTCCACTTCGCCTGGAAGAGGGTGAGCGGCGACTTCATCATCCAGGCCTTCACCGGCTTCCTGGGCGGCGGCATCGACCCGCACCGCAAGATGGGCCTCGTCGTCCGCGCGAGCCTCGACCCGAAATCGCCCCACGTGAACGCCTGCAGGCACGGCAGCGGCCTGACGTCGCTGCAGTTCCGAAGGACCGAGGGCGCGACGACCGAGGAGATCCGGTTCAAGATCTCGGACCCGGACGTGCTCCAGCTCGAGCGGGCGGGGAGGAAGTTCACGATGTCGGCGGCCCACTTCGGCGAGACGTACACCTCGCAGGTCTTCGACGAGATCGAGCTCCCCGACACGGTGTATGTGGGGCTGTACGTCTGCTCCCATAACAACTCGGTCGTCGAGCGGGGCGTCTTCAGGAACGTCAGGCTGATCCGCCCCGCGAGCCCTGCGTTCGTCCCCTACAGGGACTACATCGGGAGCGACATCGAGCTCCTCGACGTCACCTCGGGGGTCCGCAAGACGGTCTGGCACGCGGACGACTCGCTCCAGGCGCCCAACTGGACGCCGGACTCCAGGCGCCTCATCTACAACCACAACGGCCGGATATTCAGCCTCGACCTGGCCAAGCGCGAGGTCACGGCGATCGACACCGGCGCCCAGGTCCACTGCAACAACGACCATGCGCTGTCGTTTGACGGCAAGATGCTCGGGATAAGCAGCGGCTCCACGTCGTTGGTGTACACGCTGCCCGTCGGCGGCGGCACGCCCAAGAAGATCACTCCGACAGGCCCCTCGTACCTGCACGGCTGGTCGCCCGACGGCAAGTACCTCGTCTTCACGGGAGCCCGAAACGGGAACTTCGACATCTACCGGGTCCCGTCCGCCGGGGGCATCGAGGAGCGCCTGACGACCGCGAAGGCGCTCGACGACGGGTCGGAGTACACGCCCGACTCAAAGACGATCTACTTCAACTCCAACCGGACCGGCAAGATGCAGGTCTGGAAGATGAACGCGGACGGATCGAAACAGACCCAGGTGACTGACGACGAGTTCAACAACTGGTTCCCGCACGTGTCGCCCGACGGGAAGACGATCCTGTTCATCAGCTTCCCCGCGGAAACCCGTTCCGACGATCATCCCTTCTACCGGCGCGTGTACCTGCGCAGGATGCCGGTCGCGGGCGGAGAGCCCACGGTGGTCGCCTACGTGTACGGGGGCCAGGGCTCGATCAACGTCAACTCGTGGTCGCCCGACAGCAAGATGATCGCATTCGTCAGCAACTCGGACGCATTCTGACCGCGAGCGCGGGAAAAAAATCGCCGCCCGGCGTTTCTTCCGGGCGGCGATCGATTAGGTGATTCAGACGGGGATCAGAACCTGTAGCGGATCTTCCCGAATACCATGGCGCCGGGCAGGGGCACTATGCCCTCGAGCGCGTAGGTCGCGACGGAGGGCTCCCAGTTGTGCTGGTTGGTGACGTTGGTGCCCGAGAGCCGGAAATCCCAGTGCTTGTCGAACTTGTAGAACACCTCGACGTCGACGGAGTACTGCGTCGGTATGACGAGGTAGCCCTGGTAGTCGTTGTCCATCGGGCTCGTCACGAGCACGTTCGATTCGATCCCTATGCCGCAGGGGAACGTGTACGAAGCCAGCGCGTTGAACGTGTCCAGCGGCTGCCCCGGGGCCCGCAGGCGGCCGATGGACTGCTGCGGTACGGTGCCGCCCTCATCGAGTGGTATTGGCGGGCCGCCCGGGAGCTGGTTTCCGTCATAGCCCTGGAACGGAAAGCTGGTGGCGGGGAAGCTTCCGTTGATCCAGGAGTAGCCCAAAGTCGCGAAGAACTGCTTGTTCGGCTGGTAGTTGATCGAGAGCTCATACCCGTAGAACGTTAACTCGAACGGCGCAGAACCCTGCGGCTTCTCCTGCCTCGACTGCTCAAAGAAATCGTTGCTTATGAACAGTTTGTTGTCCACGAGCTGGAACTTCGCGCCAGCCTCAATCAGATGGCTGGCCCCCGAGAAAGTGCTCCGCGGGATAGTCGGATTGCCGTTCGCATCCGCATACAGGCCGAATCCCCCGCCGTCCGCCAAGTCATCCGTGTAATTCTGGCTGTAGTTGTAAGTTAAGTAGGTGGTGAATCCAGGATTGATCTTGTCCACCAGGCTGATGTTCACGTTCGGCTCGCCTGCCTCGAGCGCTGCCGAGGCGAGGTAGAACGGATCCCTTGTCTGCGCGTGTATGACGTCTAGGCGGGCTCCGGTGACCAGGTTGAAGTTGTCGGTGAGCTTCCACGTCGCCTGGAAGTAGGGAGCGATGCTCTCCGCGTCCGAGTCGTTCGTGTCATTGTTCAGGTTGAAGTACAACCCCCCGCCGTTGCCCGAACCGGGGCCGAACGAGCCGAGCGCGGGCGTCGCGTAGCGATCCTGAAAACCCGGGACGGGCATGCCCAGGAACCCGCCCGGGCCGTTTTGGGAGAGCATGAAGTTGATGTCCGGGCGAAGCGCGGTGTTCGAGAGATCCCAGACGTTTACGGGCTCGAAGAAGAAGTCGTCATACGCCCGCGTGCTCTGGTATTTCTCCTCCAGCCCGGTGTTTATTGTGACAAACGACCTGGTGAGGATCAATTCAGTGCGGTTGTCGATGAACCACGAAGGATCGATGATCTCGCTGTAGCCGTCGGAATTGAAAGTGTCGCGCTTGGTGTAACTGAACATCGTGTTGTTCACGACCTTGGTGTCGGAGGAGATCGTGAGGGTTTGGATCACCTGCGAATTGTACTCCATGCCGTGGGCGTGGCTGGCGGGGCCCTGGGCGGTCTCGTGGTAGTTGACCGGGACCGGCGTTCCGAAGTCGATGATGTCGCCGCCGCCCGGGCCGCCGCCGACATTTATCGCGTTCTCAAGGTTTCCGGGTCCGGCCATCGTCCCGTTGTTCACGTTTGTCCCAGGGGTGTACAGGCCGTTCGAGATGAGGGCCTGAGTCGGCCGGTTGATGCCGAAGTTCTCCCGGTAGTCGGCCCAGAACGCCTTGGACATGACGAACACCTCGTAGTCCTTGGTGGGGCGCCACGTGAGGGCCCCATAGACCGAGGTCGTCTCCTTGATCCAGTTGTCCCAGAATCCGTCGCTGTCCTCGCCCGAATAGCTGAAACGGTAGGCGAGCGTGGGGCTGATGGGGCCCCCGACGTCAAGGGTCCAACGATTGGTGTCGTAGGAGCCAATCGTATAGGTTATTGAGCCCCTGGTGCCGTCGAAGAAGGGCTGCTTCGAGATCATGTCCACGAACCCGCCGACGTAGGCGGAGGCGCCCTGTACCGCGGTTGCGGGACCGGGGACAATGTTGACCGACTCGACGATGTTGAAGTCGATCGGCATGCCGTCGCCGCTCTCGCCGATCCTCTGGCGCATTCCGTTCATGAACACATCCGCGGACTGGCCGCGGATGCTCGGGTTCGACGGCGAACCGAAGTTGGAATCCGTGTAGGAGCTCGAGGTGAGCTTGCTGAATTGCGTGGTGTCCTGGATGTCGATGACGTCCATCTGCGCCCGAGAGATGATCGTCACGTTCCTGGGGACATCCAGGATGTTGTCCTCCGTCCCGAACACCGAGGTGAATGGCCTGGAGGTCGGAAGGATCTGCTGCTCCAGCGGCACGTCGTTCACCTGGTATTTCTCCATCTTGACCGCCGGTTCGGTGGTCGCCGGAGCGGCCTGCGTCTGGGCCGTTGTTGGCGTCGAAGGCGTCGCCGTAGTCTGGTCCGCTGGAGGGGGCGGAGTCGCAGTCTGGGCTAATCCCAATTTCGTAACGGTCGCCATAGTAAGGCCGGCGACGAGCCACAAGCGTGTGCTCTGGTTCATAGGTTTGCAGTGCTAGTGAGCATCCAACATGCCAACTGCCAAGGCCAAAACCGTCCCCGAAGGCGCAAGGAGCGAACCGGGAATCAGTTGCCGAGCCCTGTGACCTGCTTCCTGCCCACGACCTGCCCCGGCGACGGCATGTCCGCCGACGTCCAGCCTCCGCCGAGCGCCTGGATGAGCGCAGCGCTTGACGTCAGCTGCGCCGCGTTGATCCCGAGCGCGGTCTCACGGTTGGTGAGCTCGGTGACCTGCGCGGTGGCGACCGTGGTGAAGTCGACGGTGCCGGCATTGTACTCGTTGAGCGCAATCTGGGCCGCCTGGGTGGCCTCGCTTACCGCGTCCCTCTCCACCTGCGCCTCCGCTCTGAGGATCCGAAGTTCGGCAAGGTCGTCCTCAACCTGCTGGAAGGCCGTGAGGACCGTCTGGCGGTAGTTGGCGGCAGTCGCCTCGAAGGTGGCCCGCGCGGAACGCACCAGGTCGCCGCGCTGCCCCCAGTCAAGGAGCGTGTCGGCGGCCTGAGCGCCAAGGGTCCAGAACTTGAACGGCGACGTGATGAGCTGGTTGAGCGGGGAGCCCTCGTAGCCGCCTGCGCCGGAGATGCTTACGGATGGGAAATAGGCGGCCGTCTGGATTCCCACCTTTGCGTTCGCCGCCGCTGCGTCGCGCTCGGCCGCCGCCACGTCGGGCCTGCGCTCGAGGAGGCTCGAGGGCAACTGAGCCGGGATCTGCGGAACCGTCAGCCCAAGATCGGGCCTCCTCTCGATGGAAAAATCGGAGGGCGCCTTCCCGAGGAGGACTGCGATCGCATGCTCGTACTGGGCGCGCTGGACGCCCGCTCCGATCAGCTGCGCCCGCGTGCTGTCAAGCTGGGTCTGCGCCGTGATGACGTCGCTGCGCGCGGCGACCCCGACCGAGTATTTGTTCTGGGTGATGTTGACGGTCCGCCTATAGGCCTCGACCGCATTTTCAAGCAGCCTTATCTGGTCGTCCGCGGCCCTGAGCGCGATGTAGTCCTGGGCGAGCGTCCCCTGCGTCGAGAGCCGCGCCGATGCCAGGTCGGCCGCGTCCGCCTGGGCCGTTGCAACGTCGGCCTCGACCGTCCGCCGGAGTTTGCCCCAGAAGTCCGGCTCCCAGGATCCCTGGAGTTCGGCAGCGTAGCTTGAGGACGTGAGGCCGCGGCCCGGAACGGCCTGCGAGGCGGGGACCTTTGAGCGCTGCGCCGATCCCAGGATCCCGACGGTCGGAAGGTAGCCCGTCCTGTCGGAGCGGGCGATCTGCCTTGCCTCCTCGTAATTGGCGACTGCCTGGACAATCGAGAGGTTTGACGACTCCACCCGGTACTCGAGCTCGTTCAGGACCGGGTCATTGAAGGCCTCCCACCAGGGTCCCCTCTTCGAGCCGTCGTCGGGCGCCGCGACCCTCCATTCCGCGTCTTCCTTGAATGCCGCGGGCACCGCCACCGCCGGCCGCTTGTAGTCGGGTCCGACGGCGCACCCGGCCGCGAACAGGAGGAGTGCGGCGCCGATGGCCAGGCGCGGCGCGCGTTGTCTTGGCCCCGTGGGGTGCGTCTGTGTCAGGTCCATCGTGTCGAGGTTGTTGGACGTCATGTCAGGGCCGGGGCCGGCTCCTTCTCGGGGGCCAGGATGCCCAGCCTCACCCAGGTCCTGTGGAACCAGAGGCGCGCCCGGTCGACGTAGAGGTAGACGACGGGCGTCGTGTAGAGCGTCAGGAGCTGGCTGACGACAAGGCCGCCGACGATCGATATTCCGAGCGGTTGGCGCAGCTCGGCGCCGTCGCCGTAGCCGATGGCGAGCGGGATCGCCCCGAGTATCGCGGCCATCGTCGTCATCAGGATCGGCCTGAAGCGCAGCTGGCAGGCCCTGAATATCGCGTCGCGGGGGCTCAGGCCCTCGACGCGCTCGGCGTCGATCGCGAAATCGATCATCATGATGGCGTTCTTCTTGACGATGCCGATCAGGAGCAGCACCCCGATGAGCGCGATGAGGCTGAATTCAAGGCGGAACATCATCAGCGCGAGGAACGCGCCGAAGCCCGCCGAGGGCAGCGTGGAAAGGATCGTGAACGGGTGTGCGTAGCTCTCGTAGAGGATGCCTAGGACCAGGTAGATCGCGATGATGGCCGCCAGGATGAGGACCGGCTCGTTCCCGATGGACTGCTGGTAGGTCCTCGCCGTGCCTTGGAAGCCCCCGTGGATCGTGCCCGGCATGTGGATCGCGGCCGCCTGCCTCTCCACCGCCGAGACCGCGTCCGAGAGCGAGGCTCCCGGGACAAGGTTGAACGAGATCGTGCCGGCCACGAACGGCCCCTGGTGGTTCACCGAGAGGGGGGTCGTCCCCAGCTCGTAGCGGGCGAACGCCGACAGGGGCACCATCTTCTCGTTTATCGTGCTCACCGCCTGTCCGGTCGAGGGTCCGGCGTGGCCCGTCGCGGCGATCGCGTTGATGCTCGCGTTGCGCGCCGTGTCCGCCGCGACCGCGCCCGCGCTGGCCGAGTCCGCGCTGGCGGCCCCGCCGTTCGCGAACCCCGAGCGGACCGACACGGTGCCGGCCACGGCGTTCGTCAGCTGAGTCCCGTTCACGACGCCCCCGGTTGAACTCACGTAGATGTCCTTCAGAGCGCTAGGGTCCTGCCAGAAGCGCTGGGCCACCACCATGACCACGTGGTACTGGTTGAGCGACTCGTAGATCGTCGAGACCTGCCTCTGGCCGAACGCGTCGTAAAGGGTGTTGTCGATCTGGGCCGCCGTGAGCCCGAGGCGGGACGCGGTGTCGCGGTCTATCACCAGGTCGGTCTCGAGGCCCTTGTCCTGCTGGTCGGAGTTGAGGTCCACGAGCGACGGCTCGCTCTTGAGCGCCTCCATTAGCTTTGGCGTCCATGCGCGGAGGTCGGCGAGGTTGTCCGCCTCGAGCGTGTACTGCCAGGCCGAGTTGCTCACCCGCCCTCCCGTCCTCGGCGTCTCCTGCTGCGGGAACATGAAGAGCGAAGAGCCGGGAACGACGGCGAGCTTCGGCCTGAGCCGGGCGATGATCTGCTCGGACGAGGCCTGACGCTGGCTGAGCGGCTTGGCGGAGATGAACATGAAGCCGGTGTTCGCGCCGCGTCCGCCGCCGGTGAAGCCGACGACGTCGTCGACGTCCGGGTCGGCCTGGATGATCGCCATGTACTGCCTCAGCTTCTGCGACATCCGCTGGAACGAGATGCTCTGGTCGGCCTGGATGAAACCGCTCAGTCGGCCGGAGTCCTCCTCGGGGAAGAAGCCCTTCGGGATGATCCAGAACAGCCAGAAGTTGAGCACCACCGTGCACATCAGCACGATGATCGTCAGGAGCGTGTGGCGCAGCACCCAGGCGAGCGTGTCCCGGTACAGGTCCAGGAACGACTCGTAGACCGTCTCCGTCCAGCGGTGGAAGCGGCCCCTGGACTCGCCCTCGCGGCGGTGGGTGAGCAGGCGCGCGCACATCATCGGCGTCGTCGTGAGCGAGATCACCATCGAGATGAGGATGGCCACCGAGAGCGTCAAAGCGAACTCGCGGAAGGAGCGGCCGACCTGCCCGCCCATCAGCAGGATGGGTATGAACACGGCGATCAGCGAAAGGCTCATCGACAATACGGTGAACGCCACCTGCCGGACGCCGACGAGCGCGGCCTCGAACCTCGGCATGCCGGACTCCATGTGGCGGGTTATGTTCTCCAGGACGACGATCGCGTCGTCGACGACGAAGCCGGTCGCGATGGTCAGCGCCATGAGCGACAGGTTGTCGAGGCTGAAGCCGAGCAGGTACATCGCGCCGAACGTCCCTATCAGAGAGACCGGCACGGCGACGGCCGGGATGAGCGTGGCGCGGCCGTCGCGCAGGAAGAAGTACACGACGAGGATGACGAGCACGATCGCCACCGCGAGCGAGCGCTCGACGTCCCTCAGCGACGCCCGGATTGTCGTGCTCCGGTCCATCGCCACGTCAAGCTGCGTCGCGGGCGGGACCTGGGCCCGGAGCCGGGGGAGCATGCTGCGGATGAGATCGACGGTCTCGATGATGTTGGCCTGGGGCTGCCTGGAGACCGCGATGAGCACGGCCGGGCTCCCTTTCGACATGCCGAGGTTGCGGATGTCCTCGACGGAGTCGGTGACGTCGGCCAGGTTCGAGAGACGGATGGGTGCCCCGTTCCTGTAGGCCACGACGAGGTCGCGGTAGTCCTTCGCCTTTCGCGACTGGTCGTTGTCGTAGATCTGCCAGTGCAGGCTGGCGTTCTCGATCGCCCCCTTGGGGCTGTTGGCGTTGGCGGCGGCGAGCGCGGCGCGGACGTCCTCGAGGCCCACGCCGTACTTGAAGAGCGCCGAGGGGTTCAGCTCCACGCGCACCGCCGGCAGGGAGCTTCCCCAGACCCCGACGTTGCCGACGCCGGGCACCTGGGAGAGCTTCTGCGCGAGGATGGTGGAGGCCGTGTCGTAGAGGTCGCCCGGGGCCAGGGTCCTCGACGTGAGCGCCAGGATCATGATCGGCGCGTCGGCCGGATTCTGCTTCCGGTACGTCGGGTTGCTCCGGAGCGCCGTCGGGAGGTCGACCCGCGCAGCGTTGATCGCCGCCTGGACGTCGCGGGCCGCGCCGTCGATGTCGCGGTTCAGCCCGAACTGGAGCGTGATGCCCGTGCTCCCGACGGAGCTCGTGGAGGTCATCTCCGTGACGTCGGCGATCGTGCCGAGGTGGCGCTCGAGGGGCGTCGCGACACTTGTCGCCATCGTCTCCGGGCTCGCCCCGGCCATATTTGCCGAGACCGAGATCGTGGCCGTGTCCACCTGCGGGAAGGGCGAGACCGCCAGCTTGGTGTAGGCAGTAGCCCCGGCCAGCGCTATCCCGGCCGTGAACAGCGTCGTGGCGACGGGCCTGCGGATGAAGACCTCGGAAAGCGTCACGGGAGCGCCTCCCTCGCCGCCGGCGCCGCGGCCGGCCTCGCCTCGCGGAAGCGCACCGCGATCCTGTCAAACCAGAGGTAGATGACGGGCGTCGTGAACAGGGTCAGCACCTGGCTCACGATCAGCCCGCCGACGATCGTCACGCCCAGGGGATGGCGCAGCTCCGATCCCATGCCCGTCCCTAGCATGAGCGGGACCGCCGAAAGAAGGGCGGCCATCGTGGTCATCAGGATCGGCCTGAACCTGAGCAGGCAGGCCTGGAATATCGCCTCGCGGGCCGGGAGCCCCTCGTTCCGCTCGGCGTCGAGCGCGAAGTCGATCATCATGATCGCGTTCTTCTTCACGATCCCGATCAGGAGGATGATGCCGATGATCCCGATGACGCCCAGGTCGCTGCCGACCAGCAGCAGGGCCAGGAGGGCGCCGATCCCGGCCGACGGGAGCGTGGACAGGATCGTCACCGGGTGGATGAAGCTCTCGTAGAGGATGCCCAGGATGATGTACATCGTCATGATCGCGGCGGCGATCAGGAAGAGCTCGTTGGAGAGCGAGCGCTCGAACGCGTCGGCGGCGCCCTGGAAGGTCGTCACGATGCTCGCGGGCATGCCGAGCTGCGCCTCGGCCGCGCGGATGGCCTTGACCGCGCTGCCGAGCGAGCCCCCGCGCGGCACGTTGAACGAGATCGTGTTCGCGGGGAACTGGCTCATGTGGTTGACGAGGAGCGGCTCGGGCCGCTCCTCGAACCGCGCGATCGAGGAGAGCGGCACCTGGCCCCCGGAGGCGGACGGGACGTAGATCAACGCGAGCGAGGCGGGCGAACGCTGGAGCTTGGGATCGGCCTCCAGGATCACGCGGTACTGGTTGGACTCGGTGAAAATGGTCGAGACGATGCGCTGGCCGAACGCGTCGTAGAGGGCGTTGTCGATCGTCGCCGCCGTTATCCCGAACCTCGCGGCGGTGTCGCGGTCGATGACGATGTACGTCCCGAGGCCCTTGTCGGACAGGTCGGAGGCGACGCTGCTCAGCTCGCTCAGCTGGCTGAGCCTTTCGGTGAGCCTCGGGACCCACTCGGTCAGATCGGCCGGGTTCGCGCTCTCGAGGACGAACTGGTACTGGGTCCGGCTCACGCGGTCGTCGATCGTCAGGTCCTGCACGGGCTGCATGTACGCCGAGATACCGACGAGGCTCGCCAGGCTGGTTCTCAGCCGCCGGATCACGTCCGCCGCCGAGTCGGAGCGCTCCGCCTTGGGCTTCAGGTTAACCAGCATGCGGCCCGTGTTGAGCGTCGTGTTGGACCCGTCGACGCCGACGAACGACGAGAGGCTCGCGACGGCCGGGTCCTTCAAGATCTCGCCGGCCAGGGCCTGCTGGCGGTTCACCATCGCCTCGTACGAGGCCGACTGCGGGCCCTCCGTGATCACCTGGATCAGGCCCGTGTCCTGGACGGGGAAGAACCCCTTCGGGATCAGGATGTACAGGAGCACCGTCAGAACCAGCGTACCGACGGCCACGAGGAGCGTGAGCGTCTGGCGGTCCAGCACCCAGTTTAGCATCGAGGCGTACCGGGCGATGATGCCGTCGAAGATCGCCCCGGCCTTCCTGTTCCAGGCCGGGATCTCGCTGGGCTCGTGGTGCCTGATGATCTTTGCGCACATCATCGGCACGAGCGTGAGGGAAACCACCGCGGAGATGAGGATCGTGACGGCGAGCGTGATCGCGAACTCGCGGAAGAGGCGGCCGACGACGTCCGCCATGAACAGGAGCGGGATAAGGACGGCGATCAGCGAGATGGTGAGCGAGATGATCGTGAAGCCGATCTGCTCCGAGCCCTTGAGCGCCGCCTCAAGCGGGCTGTCCCCCTTCTCGACGTAGCGCGCAATGTTCTCGATCATCACGATCGCGTCGTCCACGACGAAGCCGGACGCGATCGTCAGGGACATGAGAGAGAGGTTGTTCAGGCTGAAGCCCAGCAGGTACATGACCGCGAACGTCCCTATGAGGGAAAGCGGCACCGAGAGGCTGGGGATGACCGTCGCCGGGACGTTGCGCAGGAAGACGAAGATGACGAGCACGACCAGGATGACCGCCAGGGTGAGCTCGAACTCGACGTCCCGGATCGACGCGCGGATCGTCACGGTCCGGTCGGTGAGGACGCTCACGTCGATCGCCGGCGGGAGCGAGGCCTTGAGGGAGGGAAGCAGGGAGTAGATGGCCTCGACCACCTTGATCACGTTCGCCCCCGGCTGGCGCTGGATGTTGAGGATCACCGCGGGGGTCAGGTTGTACCAGGCCGCCAGCTTGGTGTTCTCCGGCGCGAACTCGACCGTCGCCACGTCGGAAAGCCGCACGGGCGCACCGTTCCTGAACGCGACGACCAGCTTCTCGTAGTCGGCGGCCGACTTGAGCTGGTCGTTCGCGTTGATCGAGAACGAGCGCGACGGGCCGTCGAAGTTGCCCTTTGCCGTGTTCACGTTGCCGTTGCCGACGGTCGTGCGCATGTCGTCGATGTTCAGGCCGTAGGCGGCGAGCGCCGTCGGGTTGGCCCGGATACGCACCGACTGGCGCTGGCCGCCGCCGATGCTGACGAGGCCGACGCCCGGCAGCTGGGAGATGTTCTGCGCGAGGCGGGTGTCCGCGAGGTCCTCGACCGCCGGCAGCGGCAGCGTCTTCGAGGTCAGCGCAAGCGACAGGACGGGGGCGTCGGCGGGGTTGATCTTTGCGTAGATCGGGGGCGCGGGCAGGTCCGCCGGCAGCAGGTTGCCAGCAGCGTTTATCGCGGCCTGGACCTCCTGCTCGGCGATGTCCAGGCTCAGGTCCAGGGTGAACTGGAGCGTGATCACCGAGGCGCCCGCGGAGCTGGACGACGACATCTGCTTCAGCCCGGGCATCTGGCCGAGCTGGCGCTCGAGCGGCGCCGTGACCGAGGACGTCATCACGTCCGGGCTCGCCCCGGGGTAGAACGTCTGCACCTGGATCGTCGGGTAATCGACCTCGGGCAGGGCCGAGAGCGGCAGGAACCTGTAGGCGACGATCCCGACGATCATGATCGCCGCCATGAGCAGCGTCGTCGCCACCGGCCTCAGGATGAAGATTCGGGAGGGACTCATCGGGAGGAGTCCGGGTTGGGCGGGCTCATTCGGGAGCCGTCAGTTGCTGGCGTCCCGCTTCCAGTGTCTGTGCTCTCCGCCCGGCGCAGCGGGCTTCGGCGGCGCGCTCTGGGCGGCCCCCCCCTGCTCCTGGGGCGCCACTTCCATGCCGTCCTTCAGCCTGTCCGCGCCGTCGACGACGACCTTGTCGCCATCCACAATCCCCTTGAGTATCGCCACGCGCTCGCCCTCGGTGGCGCCGAGCGTCACGTTCCTCGCCGACACCAGATTCTTGTCGCCGACGACGTAGACGAACGAGCCCTGCTGGCCGCGTTCTATCGCGGAGGTCGGGATCACGGTGTCGCCGCGCTCGACGTCGAGGAGCATCGCCGCGTTCACGAACTGGTTCGGGAACAGCGCCTCGTCGTCGTTGGGGAAAGTGGCCCTCAGCTTGAAGGTGCCCGTGGTCGGATCGACCGTGTTGTCGATGGTCGACAGGGTGCCGGTCGCAAGCTTGACGGTGTCGTCCCTGTTCCACGCGGCGACGGCGATCGGCTTCGCGTTAGGCGCGCGCATCTGCCTGAGCACCGAGGGGATGGAGTCCTCGGGCAGCGTGAAGATGACCGTTATTGGCTTTACCTGTGTCAGGAGGACCAGGCCGTTCGCGTCGCCAGGCGTCACGTAGTTGCCCTGGTCGACCAGCCTCAGGCCGACCCGGCCGGAGACAGGCGCGGTCACGTGGCAGTAGGCCAGGTTCAGCTGGGCGTTGTCCACGATGCCCTGGTCCTGCTTGACCATGCCCTCGTACTGCGAGACGAGGGCCCGCTGCGCGTCGACCTGCTGCTTGGATATGGAGTCCTGGGCCGAGAGCGTGACGTAGCGGTCGAGGTCGATCTGCGCCTCCTTATACTGCGACTGGGCCTGGAGGAGCTGCCCCTGGGCCTGCTCAAGGGTCGCCTGGTACGGGCGCGGGTCGATGACGGCGAGCACGTCGCCCTTGTCGACCCACTGGCCCTCGGTGAACTTGACCTCGGCGAGGTAGCCGCTGATCTGTGTGCGCACCGTGATGGTTGCGAGCGGCGTCACGGTCCCCAGCCCCTTTAGGATGATCTTGATATCCCCGCGTGCCGCCGTGCTGTAGACGACGGGAAGCGGCCCGAAGGAGCCGAATCCGCCGCGCCCTGCGCCGCGGCCCCCCCCGTATCCGCCGGGACCCCCGCCCCCGAAGCCGGCCCCGACGCGGCTGGCCGTCCTCGCGCGGTGGACGAGCATCGCGGTCGTCGCCAGGGCGATGGCGGCGACAATCGTCCAGAGCACCTTGCGCCGGTTGCGCCGCTTTTCCTCGGCGGTGGGGGGCTGCGGACCGGGTTGCTTGGCCGCCTTTGGGAAATCCGGTCCGGTGGGTAATTGACTCATGTTATCCGTTGTGCTTTAGCTGGTTAGGCACCCAATCTCGCCGCCGCCTCAACCTTCAGACAAGAGGCTTCGGCGAGGAGAGACGCAAAGAGGAACAAAAGGTCACGTTGAACGCAAAAATGAATTTCACGCCGCCACCGCCGACATGGGCGGCACGGGCACATCGAGCGACGCCGCGACCGCCCGAAGGAGCTCGGCCTCTGCCGTGAGGAGCACACCGTCCGCGCTGACGACGTGCGCGGCCGCCATGAGCAGGCGCTGCTTTATGGGGCCGCTCGAGGTGGCCAGCTTGTCCAGGGCCGCGTCGAGCTTCACGAGGCTGGACTCGGTCTCGGGCAGGAACGATAGGCTCCCCTGGATCAGCTTCAGCTGGGCCGCGCCCTCGGCAAACGCCCGCTCGGCCGCGGCCGCGTCGTCGCTCGACGCGTGCGCGAGCGCCGAGAGCACCACCGAGATCTCCGCCGTCACGGCCTGGAACGAGTAGATCTGGGTGATCGACGCCGACGGGTCCCGGTTCACGGCGAGCGCGCGCAGGACGAGGCGCTGTAGGGCGAAGTCAAACGTGGACACGCGGCCCTGCGCCTGCACGAGGTCGTCCAGGGTTCCAGCGAACGATCCCAGCGCCGTCGGCGGAAGCACCTTGAGGGCCGGCATGGCGAGCTGGAGCAACGGCAGCTTGTGGGCCGGCTTCAGCTGGCCGAGCGCGGTGTCGAGCTGCTGGAGCGTGTGGAGCGCATCGCTGCCCTGGCTGGCCGCGACCGACGCCATCTGCTTCTGGCGGACGGCCTCGTCCGGGTCGAGGAGCAGGCCGTAGAGGAGGATGGGCGCGTCGTGGGGGGAGCGCGCCGCCGTGCGCAGGCTCGCCGGGATCTGCGCGAGGATGGCCTGCGCGCCGGCGGCGCCCTCCGGCGTGAGCGTCCCGGCCGCCGCCGCCAGCGCCGCGCCGACGGCGGCCAGGGCCTGGGGGGAAGGGGAGGGCGCCGCAGGCGGCATATGCGCCACCTTTGACCAGGGCTCCTTGGACACGTCCACCACCTCGGGCGGCTCGATGTACTTCCCGTCGAAGCGGGGGTCGATCGCAGAGATCCGCGCCGGCAGCGGCGGGTGGGTGGCCCAGAGGCCGCCGAAATTCGAGACGAATGCCTGCGCGAAGAAGAAATGGCCGATCTCGGCGGCCCGGTGGGTCTCGAGCGTGGACCCGATCGCGTAGCCGCCTATCTTCTTCAGCGCCCCGGTGATCCCGTCTGGGTTGCGCGTGAACTGGACCGCCGAGGCGTCGGCGAGGAATTCGCGCTGGCGCGAGACGGACGCCTGGATCAGGCGGCCGAAGAAGTAGCCGATGTAGCCGATGGCGAGGAGGGCGAGCCCGATGGCGAGGACGGCTATTACGCCACCGCCGCCCTTTCCGCGCGAGGAGCCGAAGCGCGCGCCGCGCAGGCTCCAGAGGGTGGCCCGGCCCGCCAGGCCGATCACGAGGATGCCGAAGATGATCGCCGAGACGCGCACGTTCATGCGCATGTCCCCGTTCAGGATGTGGCTGAACTCGTGCGCGACCACCCCCTGGAGCTCGTCGCGGCTCAGCTTCTGGAGCGTGCCCCGGGTCACGGTGACCACCGCGTCGCTCGACGTCAGCCCCGCGGCGAATGAGTTGATCGCCGGCTCCTCGTCCATGATGTAGACGGCCGGGACGGGAAGCCCCGACGCGATCGCCATCTCCTCGACGATGTTGAGCAGCTGGTGCTCATGCGGGTCGGTCGTGTGGGGGTCGACCCGGCGCCCTCCCAGGCCCTCGGCGACCGCGGAGCCGCCCGTGCTGTACTCCGACCATTTGTAGAGCGAGGCGAGGCCGATCACCGTCAGCGTGCAGAGGGAGACGGCGAGGAAGACCCGCGGCTTCCAGAACGGATCCTCCTCTTCGGCGGCGCCGGAGTCCTCGCTGCGGTAGCCGTAGGGGCCGCCCAGGCGCGCCTGGTGCCCCGCCACGCGCAGGCCGACGATCGTGGCGGCGTAGCCGGCGAAGACGGTGCCGGCCACGGCGAACCCGAAGAGGACCAGCAGCCGCGCCGTGCGCTTCCTCGCGCGTTGCTCGGCGGCGAAGAAGTCCATCAGGTGAACGAAACCTTCGGCGCGCTGCGCTCGGCCGGGTCCTCGACGTGGAACAGCTCGGCCGGGAGGAATCCGAACATCCCGGCGAGGATGACGTTGGGGAAAGTCTCCCTCGATGTGTTGTACGCCATGACCGAGTCGTTGTAGGCCTGCCTGGCGAACGCGACCTTGTTTTCGGTCGAGGTCAGCTCCTCGGTGAGCTGCATCATATTCTGGTTCGCCTTCAGGTCCGGATACTGCTCCGCGACGACCATCAGGCGGCTCATGGCGCCGGCCAGGCCGCCCTCGGCGGACACCAGGCCCTTGATGGCGTTCGCGTCGGCCGGATTGGCGGCGGCGGCCTGCGAGGCGGCATAGGCGATGTTGCGCGCCTTGGTGACGTCCTCGAGCGTCTCGTGCTCGTGCTTGAGGTAGCCCTTCGCTATCTCCACCAGGTTCGGGATCAGGTCGTACCTGCGCTTCAGCTGGACGTCGATCTGGGCAAACGCGTTCTTGAACCGGTTGCGAAGCGTGACGAGAGCGTTGTATATGCCCGTGGCCCAGAGGGCCAGGACGATGACGACCGCGAGGAGCACGACGAGGATGATGAGGGCTGTCATGAGGTCCCCACGATGAAATGCCCCGACACCGGGGTCAATGGCGCTTGGCCAATCCCGGGTTGATTGTTCGCGCCGGCCGAACAAGATTAGGGGCGCACTCCATGCGCCTTTTGTCCGCCCTTGTCCTGATGCCGGCCCTTTCCGTGCCGACGGGGGCGCTGGAGCCGCTCAATCCGCCCGTCCCCTTGGCCGCGGCAGCGCCCGCGACCTCGCCGGGGGAGGCTGCATTCGCCCTGGCTTCGGCGCAACGCTCTGAGGATCTGGGGTTTCCGTCCACGGCCGTCGAGCTTTACCGCTCGATGCTGGCCGCGCCGGGAGCCGACGCGGGCCGGCTCACCCTGGCGCTCTCGTCGGCGCTCCTCGACGACGGCGACGTGGCCGGGGCCGGCCGGGCCCTCGAGTCGTACGCGGGTCCGCGCGGCCCGGGCTGGCACCTGCGAGCCGGCCTGGTCGCCGCCTACGGCCAGCGGATGGACCAGGCCAGGAGCGAGCTCGCCGCGGCCCGTCTCGACGAGCTCGAGCCCCCGGATCGCGGGTGGCAGCTCTTCCTCCAGGGCATGGTCGCGGACGCCTCCAACGAGCCGGTCCGGGCGGCAGGCTACTACCAGCAGGCGGCCGCCTCCTCCGTGTCCGAGCTCCAGCGCGCGCGGTTCCTCCTCGCCGAGGAGCAGGTCCGGCTGCGGGCCGGCGCGGTGAGCGACATCCAGCTCGAGGCCGACCGCAAGAACGCGGAGACCTTCCAGACGCAGAAGATCGGCTACGGCTTCGCCCGCGAGTACGCGATCGCCCTCAACGCGAGGGGCCGCAGGCAGCAGGCGATCGACGTGCTCCAGGGCGAGCTGCGCGTGGTGCCCGCCGAGGAGCGCTCCGAGATCGACCACTTCAGGCTCCTGCTCGGGCTGATAGCGGGCGCCGAGGCGGGTGTAGGCCGCCACGAGCTCTTCGAGCTGCTAGCGTCGGGAAGCGACTCCGACCGCCAGCGGATCGCGCTGCAGCTGCTCCTGCGCAACTCGCGGTCGGGCGCGCTGCGCGCCGAGCTCAGCGAGAGGCTCGACAGGCTCATAGCCGAGCCGAAGCCGCACGCCATCCTGGAGAGCCTGCTGCTCTACAGGGCGCAGCTCGGGCTCGGCGACGCGCGCTACGCGCGGGCCGAGGCCGACGCGCACACGCTGATCGACAGGTTCCCGGGCTCTCCGCTCAAGGCCTACGCCTACGCGGTCCTCGCCAGCTCCGCCTGGGAGCAGTACCGCTACCGCACCGCCGCCGACTACGCCTTCAAGGCCGGCGGCGAATTCCCCGCGGGCCCGATCCGCGGGGAGTTCGCGATGCTGGTCGCCGAGGCGTGGTTCCGCGCCGGGGTGCTCGGGGGGGACCCGGGCGACTTCAGGAGCGCGGCGGACGCCTACGCCGCGGCGCTGCGCGCCCGCCCGGAGGGCGTCAGCCCCGGGCTGCTCATGTTCCAGCGCGTGCAGGCCCTGATCGAGGCCGGCTCGCTGCCGGCCGCCGCGACCGTGCTCGACGACCTCGCGCGCGATCCGGCCTTCGATGCTGAGGACCGCTGGGAGGCCGAGTGGAACCTCGCCCGCAGCCTCGAGGTCCACGCCAGGACGGACGAGGCGTACGGCCGGCTGAACCGCCTCCTGCGCGCCGCCCCGGCGCCGGCGCTGCGCGCGGAGCTGAGGGCGAGGATGGCGTGGCTGCAGGCCAGGCTTTCGTTCGACGCCAGGAAGCCCGAGGAGACGCTGGTCCTCGCGCAGTCGCTCGCGGCGGCGACCGAGGGGCTGGAGCCCGAGCTCAAGGCCGAAATCCTGAGCACGGGCGAGCTCCTTCGCGCGCAGGCCCTCTTCGAGCTCAGGCGCGACCAGGAGGCTGAGGACGCGCTGAGGAGGCTCCGCTCCGACTTCCCGCGCTCGGAATCGACGGTGTACTCCTACATCGTCGAGGCGGACCGCTTCGCCCAGGAGGACAAGGTGGTCGACGCCCAGCGGCTGCTGCAGAAGCTCGCCGACGATTTTCCGAACAGCACCTACGCGCCCTACGCGCTCTACCAGGCCGCGCTCCAGGCCGAGCGCCTGGGCACGGACAAGAACCTCACCGAGGCGTACAAGCTGCTGTACAGCCTGGTCAACAACCCGAAGTACGCCTCGAGCGAGCTGATCTTCCCGGCCCGGATGAGGCAGGGCGACGTCCTGCGCGAGCTCAACCAGTTTCCCCAGGCGCAGCAGGTGTACGAGTACCTGGTCAACAACCCCGCGTTCGCCACGACCCAGGACAAGAGGCAGGACGTGATCCTGGCCCAGCTGGCCCTCGGGGAGTGCCACGAGGCGCAGTCGGCCAACAACGCCTCGCACGCCGACAGCGCGGCCCGGATCTTCGAGGACCTGGTCGAGCGCATGGACGCGCCGGCGGACGTTCGCGTCGAGGCGGGGTACAACCTGGGCAAGATCCTCTCGCGCAGCGACCCCGCCAAGGCGCAGGCCGTGTGGTGGGGCGATGTCGTGGACGCGTTCCTCGTCAAGCCCGGGGGCCCGCAGGGCCTCGGGCCAAAGGGGCGATGGTGGATCGCGCGCACGCTCCTCGAGGTGGGCTCGCTCTACGAGCAGCAGGGCAGGATCGAGGAGGCCAAGCGCGCCTGGCTCCTCCTCGTCGACTCGGGGCTCCCCGGCGATGCGCTGGCGCGCGAGCGCCTGGCCCGCTTCCACTTGCCCGCGGCCAAGGGGTGATGTAACCCAGACCATGCCTGCCATGGAATCAAGCCTGCTCGCCCGAGGCGGACCGATCATGTGGATCCTGTTCGCCCTCGGGGTGATCCTCGTGGTCGTGTTCGTGGAGCGCGCGCTCTACCTTCACCGGGGCCAGATCCGGTCGACCGCCTTCCTCAACGGGATCAAGAACATCCTGGCCAAGCGCAGGCTCGTGGAGGCGCTCACGGTGTGCGAGGAGACGCCCGGGCCCGTCGCCGCGGTCGTCAAGGCCGCGCTCCTGCACGCCGACGACGACCCGGACGCGATGAGGTTCCATGTGCAGGAGGCCGCGGTCGTGGAGCTGCCGGCCCTCGAGCGCCGGATCGGCGCGGTCGGCGCGATCGCCCAGGTGGCCCCGCTCCTCGGGCTGCTCGGCACGGTCCTCGGGATGGTCGCCACGTTCGCCGCGTTCCAGCGCGACTACGCCACCGCCAGCGTGCTCGCGAAGGGCATGTGGCAGGCCCTCCTCTGCACGGCCGCCGGCATCATGCTCGCGATCCCGGCCCACCTGGCGGTGCACTTCCTCAACGGGCGCGTGCGGGCGATCGTGCGCGACATGGAGTGGTCCGGGAACGAGATCATGAAGTATTTGAACACTGAATACAAGACGGGGGGGGCCGCGCCGAAATGATCGCGCGGCCCCTGGACCTGGCCTCTAGGCTCCGGCCGGCCCCGCACGGGACGGGCGCCCTCCACTACGTGAACGTGGGGCTCCTCGGGCTCTTCTTCTACGTCTTCGGCTCCCGGTTCGTCCTGGCGCCGGGCCTCGGCGTCGACTTCCAGCTCCCGCAGCTGCCGGGCGCGCGCGAGGGGGCCGTCCAGACGGCCGCATACGTGATCAACGTGCTGCGCTCCGGCCAGATCTTCACGGAGGACGGGCTGGTCGACATGGGACAGCTGCGCGGCTGGCTCAAGGCGCGCGCCGGCGCCGAGAGGCACCCCACGCTGCTCATAAGGGCCAGCTCGGGGGTGACGCTTGCCGAACTGGTTGAGATTCAGGGGGCGGCCCGGGAGGCGGGCTTTGGAAGGGTCCTTTGGGGGGCCGAGGAACCCGCCGCCGACAAGGGCCAGGCGGATCCAAAGTGAACCCTCGGGGATCACCGGTCCGGAGGATCTGGGTTTGGGCTTCAGTTGCCGGAGTCATTGCCCTCGTGTGGGTTGCATTGCTCATCAGGCTGCCTGAGCCGGCCCAGCCGCCGTCCCAGAAGGCCTCCCGGAGCCCCGTGGGCCTCGTGGATCCCGTGGTCATCGAGAAGACAATGCTCTATGACCTGACCCCGCTCTTCCTGCCTACCGAATTCAACAGCTCCCGAAAGCCCTATGTCCCGAGGGAACCCGGCTCCGCCTTCACCGGCTTTGCCTGGAGGAAAGTGTTTGCCGACTCCGGGCTCCAGCTGCACCTCCCGGACGCGGCGGCGGTCCCCGGAAACCCGGCGGAGGCCCTCGCCGACGATCCGCCAGGGGCCCCGTTCATCGGGTTCGGCCGGGGTGACCCGAAGGTGGAACTCCTTCCCCCGCGTGGGGCATACGTCGAAATTGACGACGCCGGGACCGGCAGGAGGGTGTTCGGCCAGGCGGTCGCGGACGCGCGCCCCCCGGCCTCGGCCCCCTGGAGGCCGATGGAGTTCATCGCCGCCGTCGACGCCGCCGGGCTCGTCGGCGCCGTGGTGCCGACCGTGCGCTCGGGAGCAGGCGAAGTGGACGAGTATTTCGGGCACTATCTGGCCGACACCCTCAGGGTCGGCCAAAGGCTTGCGCCGGGCTTCTATTTGATTAGCGTGGGGCCCTGATTCCCCCCGTGAAAACGGCCCTGCGGACCTGCGCGGACCGATTTCCCAGCGGGGCGCAAATTTCTGTTGACGCCGCAAAATGCAAGCTTCACGTTCAACGCTCTTTTTCGTTTCTTGCAACGCAGTCTTGGTCTGCCCAGATAGCTCAGTTGGCAGAGCACATCCTTGGTAAGGATGAGGTCGCCGGTTCAATTCCGGTTCTGGGCTCCATGCAAGAGGCTGATAAGCCGCCACTCTATCAAAACCCACACACACCTCACCAAGCCCCGATATCGTTATGGCTAAAGGAACATTCGCACGCACGAAGCCGCACGTCAACGTCGGCACCATCGGCCACGTTGACCACGGCAAGACCACGCTGACTGCGGCCATCCTAAGGGTCCAGGCGGACAAGAAGCTCGCCGAGTTCAAGTCGTATGCGGACATCGCAAAGGGCGGCACGATTAGGGACGCATCGAAGATCCTCACGATTGCTGTGGCCCACGTGGAGTACGAGACGACCAAGCGCCACTACGCCCACGTCGACTGCCCGGGACACGCGGACTTCGTCAAGAACATGATCACGGGCGCGGCCCAGATGGACGGCGCCATCCTCGTCGTCTCGGCGGCCGACGGCCCGATGCCGCAGACGCGCGAGCACATCCTTCTCGCCCGCCAGGTCGGCGTCCCGAAGATCGTCGTGTTCCTCAACAAGATCGACCTGATCGACGACAAGGACCTCATCGACCTCGTCGAGGAGGAGATCCGCGACCTCCTGACCAAGTACCAGTTCGACGGCAAGGGCGCCAAGATCATCCGGGGCTCGGCCTCGCAGGCGCTCGAGGGCAAGCCCGAGGGCGTCAAGGCGGTCAGCGACCTGATGGACGCCATCGATTCCGAGATCCCCGAGCCCGTCCGCGAGATCGACAAGCCGTTCCTTATGTCGGTCGAGGACGTGTTCTCCATCACCGGCCGCGGCACCGTCGCGACGGGCAGGATCGAGCGCGGCGTGGTCAAGCTGAACGAGACGGTCGAGATCGTGGGCCTGAGGGACACGAGCACCACGGTCGTCACCGGGATCGAGATGTTCCGAAAGCTCCTCGACCAGGGCCAGGCCGGCGACAACGTCGGCGTGCTCCTGCGCGGCGTCGAGAAGGACGGGATCGAGCGCGGCCAGGTCGTGGCCGCTCCCAAGAGCATCACTCCCCACAAGAAGGCCAAGGCGGAAATCTACGTCCTGTCCAAGGACGAGGGCGGCCGCCACACCCCCTTCTTCAACGGCTACCGTCCCCAGTTCTACTTCAGGACCACGGACGTGACGGGCGTCGTCAATCTGCCGAAGGGCGTGGAGATGATCATGCCCGGCGACAACATCAACATCGACGTCGAGCTCATCGTGCCGATCGCCATGGAGAAGACCCAGCGCTTCGCCATCCGCGAGGGCGGCCGGACGATCGGCGCGGGCCGAATCACGGAGATCACGGAGTAAACGGTTGCTCCGAAACACTCAAACAGCGCCCGCCGAGGTTCCGAAACCGGGGCCTCGGCGCCGTCGTCTAATCCATTCCACGACACTTAGGGGTGTAGCTCAATTGGTAGAGTAGCGGTCTCCAAAACCGTCGGTTGGGGGTTCGAGTCCCTCCGCCCCTGCCACCTCCGAAGCCTTCCACTGCAGTCCATGAAAAACCCGTTCCAAAGCACGCGCATCTTCGTCGGCGAGATGGTGGGCGAGCTCCAGAAGGCGAGCTGGCCCACCCGGCTCGAGCTGCGGGACTCGACAATCGTGGTCATCACTGCCAGCGCGCTCCTCGGGCTCTTCACGGCGATAAGCGATTTCTCGCTCTATCACGTCGTCGACCTGTTCACCTACTGGATCAGCCGCTGATCGCGCCATGCCCACCCAAACTACCGCACCCGCAGGGGCCCAGTGGTTCGCCCTCCACACGCTCTCCGGCCAGGAGAACAAGGTGAAGACGTACATCGAGAGGTTCAAGACGGCCGAGGAGCTCGACGACTCGATCTTCGAGGTGCTGCTGCCGACGGAGGTCGTCTCCGAGGTCAAGAACGGCAAGAAGTCGTCCAAGGTGCGCAAGCTCTACCCGGGATACGTCTTCATCCAGATGCGCCTCTACGGAGAGGACGGCAAGCTGATCAACAAGCCCTGGTACTTCGTCAAGGAGGTCGCCGGGGTCATCGGCTTCGTCGGCGGCGAGCACCCGGCGGCGCTGCGCCAGGTGGAGATCGACGAGATCCGCGCCCGGATCGAGGCGGCCAACGGCAAGGAGGTGCCGAAGGTGCAGTACTCGGTCGGCGAGGAGGTCAAGATCAACGACGGCCCGTTCGCCAACCTCAACGGCAGGATCGACGAGATCGACCCCGAGAGGGGCAAGCTGAAGATATCCGTCTCGATCTTCGGACGGTTCACGCCGGTCGAGCTTGAATACTGGCAGGTCCAGAGGGCGACCGAGTAGCCCCGGGCAGGCCGAAAACCTTTCAACAATGGCGAAGAAGATCCAAGGCTACATCCGACTCCAGCTGCCCGCCGGCGCGGCCAATCCCGCGCCCCCGGTCGGCCCCGCGCTGGGCGCCCAGGGCGTCAACATCATGGCGTTCTGCAAGGAGTTCAACGCCAAGACCAAGGACCAGAACGGGATGATCCTCCCGGTGGTCATCACGGTCTTCGCGGACAAGAGCTTCACGTTCATCCTCAAGTCGCCGCCGGCCTCCGTGCTGCTCAAGAAGGCGGCCAACATCGCAAGCGGCTCGGCTAAGCCCAACCAGGACAAGGTGGGCAAGGTGAACCGCAAGCAGCTGCTCGAGATCTACAGGATCAAGCGCAAGGACCTGAACGCAAAGACCGACGAGGCCGGGATCAGTATCATCGCAGGCACGGCCCGCAACATGGGCATCGAGGTCGTCGACTGAGCGCCAAGCAATCAATTTGAAGCGGGAGTCCGCCCTCCGGCGGACGCTCGGACCGCAAGCAGCAAACCCATGGAAAAACACAGCAAACGCTATCGCGGCGCCCTCCAGGTCGCCGACCTCGCCAAGGACTACCCCCTGGCGGAGGCCGTCGGCATCCTGGCCAAGTTCCCCAAGGCAAAGTTCGACGAGACGATCGAGCTTTCGCTCCGCCTAGGGGTCGACCCGACCGCCGGAGACCAGATGGTCCGCGGGACCACCCCGCTGCCCAACGGCTCCGGCAAGAAGGTGCGCGTCCTCGTGTTCACCGACAATCCCAAGGCGGCCATCGACGCGGGCGCCGACCACGCCGGGCTCCAGGACATCATGGCCAAGATCAACGAGGGCTGGCTCGACTTCGACGTCGCGATCGCGACGACCGACGCGATGAAGACCGTGCGCACGATCGCAAAGGTCCTCGGCCCGAAGGGGCTCATGCCCAACCCGAAGAGCGGCACGGTGACCGACGACGTCGCCGCGGGAATCAAGGCCGTGAAGGCGGGCCGCGTGGAGTTCAAGATGGACAAGACCTGCAACATCGGCGTCGGGATCGGCAAGCGCTCGTTCACGCCCGCGCAGATCCTCGAGAACGCCCACGCGGTGCTCGAGGCCGTCGGCAAGGCGAAGCCCGCCTCCTTCAAGGGCCACTACATCAGGGCGGTCGCGATCTCCTCCTCGCAGAGCCCTTCCGTGAGGATCGCCTCCGCCGATTACGGCAAATACTGAACCCGGAGCCACGACCCATGAGAGCCGAGAAGAAATACCTTATCGACGAGGTCCAGACGCACCTCAGGAAGTCCGACTACGTGATCCTCGCGAACTTCAACGGGGTGACCGTGGCCGACGCCGCGGAGCTCCGCGGCAAGCTCGCCGCCGAGAAGGCCGAGTACCACGTGGTGAAGAACAGCTCGCTGCGCGTGGCGGCGAAGTCGCTGGGGCTCCCGGACATCGAGGGCGCGCTCACGGGCCCGACCGCGATCGTGGTCGGCGGCGGGAACTCGGCCGGCGTGGCCAAGATCCTCAAGCAGTTCTTCAAGGAGCGCAAGAAGGTCGAGGTCAAGGCGGCCGTTCTGGGCAAGAAGCTCATCACCTCCAAGGACGTCGAGCGCCTGGCCGACATGCCCTCGATGGAGGCCCTCCGCGCCCAGCTGCTCGGTCTCATCAACCAGCCTGCGAGCATGTTCGCGCGCGTCATCAACGCCGCCCCCCAGGGGCTGGTAAACGTACTCAACGCCAAGGTCCGCGCGGCCGGCTGAACCCAATTCCCGAAGCAACCATTTCAAAGGGCGCCCTGCGGCACCGCCGTCAGGGCCCCGACGAAAGCCAAAAATCAAACGCAGCAGGCTAGGGGATACGTCCCTTAAACGCACCCCCGACCGGGGACGCTAGCCGGCGGCAGAAGATCAACATGAGCAACATCACAAAAGACCAAGTCATCGAGTGGCTTTCGAGCCAGTCGGTCCTCGAAATCGCCGGCCTCGTCAAGGACCTCGAGTCCAAGTGGGGCGTCTCCGCCGCGGCCCCCGTCGCGGCGGCGGCCGCGCCTGCGGCTGCGGCGGCTGCCGCGGCCCCCGTCGAGGAGAAGACCGAGTTCACGGTCGTGCTCCTCGAGAGCGGCCCCAACAAGATCGGCTCGATCAAGGAGGTGCGCGCCATCACGGGCCTCGGCCTCAAGGAGGCCAAGGACCTCGTCGAGGGCGCCCCGAAGCCGGTCAAGGAGGGCGTCAACAAGGCGGAGGCCGAGGAGATCAAGAAAAAGCTCGAGGCCGCCGGCGCCAAGGTCGAGCTAAAGTGACCCCGGCCAGCCGATTGGCGATCAAGACTTTGCAGCTTACAAAGCCTCCGGGACAGGCCGCGCGCGCGCACGGCCTGTCCTTTGCCTTTTCCCAAATCGTCTGCATGTTTGTGGCGCCACCCGCAGCTTCCGGGGCGGCGCTTTGATTCATCGCGTCCCATAACCCAACGGTAATTTCCATGGCCGACCGCATCACCACCGAGCGCATCAACTTCGGCAAGCTCCGCGAAGTCATCCAGCCGCCCAACCTCATAGAGATACAGATCAACTCCTACCTGGACTTCCTGCAGAAGGGCGTCCCGGAGAAGCAGCGCAAGCCGCAGGGCCTCGAGGCCGTCTTCCGCGAGGTGTTCCCGATCCAGTCGTACGACGAGCGGCTGACGCTCGAGTACGTCTCCTACATGCTCGGCGAGCCGAAGAACTCCGAGATCGAGTGCATCCGGGAGGGCATCACGTATTCGGTTCCCTTGTACGTCAAGCTGCGGCTGCGCGAGGAGGACTTCATCAAGGACGAGGACATCTACATGGGCGAGATCCCGATGGTGACCGAGCGCGGCTCGTTCATCATCAACGGCGCCGAGCGCGTGGTCGTCTCCCAGCTTCACCGCTCGCCCGGCATCGCCTTCGAGGTGACGCCCCACCCGAACGGCAAGCTGCTCCACAGCTTCCGCATCATCCCGGACCGCGGCACGTGGCTCGAGGTCCAGTTCGACAACAACGACCTGCTCTACGTCTACCTCGACCGCCGCCGCCGCCGCCGCAAGTTCCTGATCACGACGCTCTTGCGCTCGATCGGCTACTCGAGCGACATCGACATCCTCAACCTCTTCTACGAGATCAAGGACCTCAAGGTCACCAAGGCCCTCGACATGGAGAACGTCTCGACGCTCGTCCTGGTCGAGGACGCGATAGACGCCCAGAAGGGCGTCGTCCTCGCCCGCGCGTTCGAGCCCCTCACCAAGCAGATCGTGCGCACGTTCGAGAAGCACGACATCGCCTCAATCAGGGTCATCGACACCGCGGTCGACGAGGGCGCCATAATCCGCGCGCTCAAGAAGGACCCGACCCGCAACGAGGAGGAGGCCCTGAAGGAGATCTACAAGCGGCTGCGCCCCGGTGAGCCCCCGACGACGGCGAACGCGAAGGCGCTGCTCAAGCGCCTGTTCTTCGACCCGAAGCGCTACGACCTCGGCCGCGTCGGCCGCTACAAGGTCAACCAGAAGCTCGGCCTCAAGGCGGAGCTCGAGCAGCGCATCCTCGAGAGCGCCGACATCGTCGCGGCGACCAAGTACCTGGTGCGCCTGCGCAAGGGCGAGGGCGTCGTCGACGACATCGACCACCTCGGCAGCCGCAGGGTGCGCACCGTGGGCGAGCTCCTCGCCAACCAGTGCCGCGTCGGCCTGGCCCGCACGGAGCGCCTGGTGCGCGAGAGGATGACGATGTACGACCAGAGCGTCGACTCGATCACGCCCCAGAAGCTGATCAACCCGAAGGCGCTGACGACCGTCATCCGCGACTTCTTCGCGCGCAGCCAGCTCTCCCAGTTCATGGACCAGATCAACCCGCTCGCGGAGGTGACGCACAAGCGGCGCCTCTCGGCGCTTGGGCCTGGCGGCCTCAACCGCGAGCGCGCGGGCTTCGAGGTGCGCGACGTCCATCCGTCGCACTACGGGCGCATCTGCCCCATCGAGACCCCGGAGGGCCCGAACATCGGCCTCATCAACTCGCTCTCGACCTACGCCCGCGTGAACGAGTTCGGATTCATCGAGACGCCCTACCGCACGGTCAAGGACGGCCGCGCCACCGACAAGATCGACTACCTCACCGCCGACCAGGAGGAGGGCAGGGTCATCGCCCAGGCCAACTCCGAGATCGACGAGAAGGGCCACTTCATCGGCAAGGTGACCGTCCGCAAGGATGGCGAGTTCCTCGAGGTGAGCGCGTCCGAGGTGGACTACATGGACGTCTCGCCGAAGCAGGTGATCTCGATCGCCGCCGGCATGATCCCCTTCCTCGAGCACGACGACGCGAACCGCGCCCTAATGGGCTCGAACATGCAGCGCCAGGGCGTGCCCCTCCTCCAGTCGGAGGCGCCGTTCGTCGGCACCGGGATCGAGGAGCGCGTCGCCCGCGACTCGAAGATCGTCGTCGTGGCGGAGGACGGCGGCGTCGTCGCCTCCGTGGACGCGAAGCGCATCGTGATCACCAAGGACGGCGAGCTCCCGCGCTCGCCCAAGCACGACCCCAAGAACCACGTCTACGTGTACGAGCTGCGCAAGTTCATGCGCTCGAACAACCACACGTGCTTCAACCAGAAGCCGATCGTCAGGCGCGGCCAGAAGGTCAAGGCCGGCGAGATCATCGCCGACGGCCCCTCGACCGACCGCGGCGAGATGGCGCTCGGGCGCAACGTGCTCGTGGCGTTCATGCCCTGGAACGGGTACAACTTCGAGGACGCGATCCTCATCTCGGAGAAGGTCCTCAAGGAGGACATCTTCACGTCGATCCACATCCAGGAATTCGAGGTCACCGCGCGCGACACCAAGCTCGGGCCCGAGGAGATCACGCGCGACATCCCGAACGTGGGCGAGGAGGCCCTGAAGAACCTCGACCACAACGGGGTCATCCGCGTCGGCGCCGAGGTGAAGCCTGGCGACATCCTCGTCGGCAAGATCACGCCCAAGTCCGAGACCGAGCTCGCACCCGAGGAGAAGCTCCTGCGCGCGATCTTCGGCGAGAAGGCGGCCGACGTGAAGGACACGTCCCTCGTCGTCCCGTCCGGGGTCACCGGCATCATCATGGACGTGAAGGTCTCCTCCCGCATCGACAACGAGCAGGAGAAGCTCTCCCCGTCCGACCGGCGCCGCCAGGTCAAGCAGATCCAGGAGGAGTACAAGACGCAGATGGACAAGCTGCGCGAGGGCCTCACCGAGGCGCTCTCCAACATCCTTCTCGGCGAGAAGATCCCCCTCGACGTGATCAACGGCGAGTCGAGCGAGATCATCATCCCGGCGAACCGCAAGATCACCAAGACGCTGCTGCGCAAGCTCGCGGCCGTGTCCAAGCACGTCCAGATCGACCCGTCGCCCGTTCGGATCAAGATCATGGAGATCATCGGCTCGTACCAGACGAAGTTCGACGAGCTCGAGAGCGAGCGCGAGCGCAAGATCGGCGCCGTCGAGGCCGGGGAGGGCTCCGGCGACGGCGCGATCAAGCAGGTCAAGGTCTACATCGCGACCAAGCAGAAGCTCGACGTCGGCGACAAGATGGCGGGCCGCCACGGCAACAAGGGCGTGGTGGCGAAGATCGTCCCGGAGGAGGACATGCCCTTCCTTCCGGACGGCACGCCGGTCGAGATCTGCCTCAACCCCCTGGGCGTGCCCTCGCGCATGAACGTGGGCCAGGTGCTCGAGACGCACCTCGGCTGGGCCTGCAAGAAGCTCGGGATGAAGGTGGCCACGCCGGTCTTCGACGGGATACCGGAGAAGCGCGTGCGCGAGTACCTGCGCGAGGCCAAGCTGCCCTCCTCGGGCAAGAGCCCGCTGCTCGACGGGAGGACCGGCGAGAAGATAGACCAGGAGGTCGTCGTGGGCTACATCTACATGATGAAGCTCAACCACCTCGTGTCGCACAAGATTCACGCGCGCGCGGTCGGCCCGTACTCGCTTGTCACGCAGCAGCCCCTGGGCGGAAAGGCCCAGTACGGCGGCCAGCGGTTCGGCGAGATGGAGGTCTGGGCCCTCGAGGCCTACGGCGCGGCGCACACCCTGCAGGAGCTGCTCACCGTGAAGTCCGACGACGTCCAGGGGCGCACGAAGATCTACGAGTCGCTCGTCAAGGGCGACAACACGCTGTCGGCCGGCACGCCGGAGTCGTTCAACGTCCTCATCAAGGAGATCCAGTCGCTCGGCCTCGACATCAAGCTTCAGAAGCGCGACGCGCTGTCGTTCGGCTCGTGAGAGCCCGACGCCCGCAACGCACAACAATTAACGAATCAGGGACACCAACGCCATGATCCAACCCTCAGAAACCGCCAGCAACACGCGCAGCGACGCCCGGGCCGCCATTGGCATCGACGAGAGCCCGTTCGACTGCGTGTCGATCAGCGTCGCCTCGCCGGAGACGATCCGCAAATGGTCCAAGGGAGAGGTCAAGAACCCCGAGACGATCAACTACCGCACCTTCAAGCCCGAGCCGGGCGGCCTCTTCTGCCAGAAGATCTTCGGGCCCGTGCGCGACTACGAGTGCGCCTGCGGCAAGTACAAGCGGATCAAGTACAAGGACGTCGTGTGCGACCGCTGCGGGGTCGAGGTGACGATCGCGCGCGTGCGCCGCGAGCGCATGGGCCACATCGAGCTCGCCGTCCCCGTCGCCCACATCTGGTTCCTGAAGAGCATGCCGAGCCGCCTGGGGCTGCTCCTCGACATGACCGCGCGCGCGCTCGAGCGCGTGATCTACTACGAGAACTACATGGTGGTCGACCCCGGCAAGACGCCGCTCGAGATGAGGCAGCTCCTCACGGACACCGAGTACCGCCAGGCCCTCGACGAGTATGGCGACGACTCGTTCGTCGCCAAGATGGGCGGCGAGGCCGTGCGCGACGCCCTCGGCAAGATGGACCTCGCGGCCACGGTCGCGGAGCTGCACGAGCAGATGCGCGCCACCCGCTCCAAGCAGATCAAGAAGAAGCTCTCGAAGCGCCTGAAGGTGATCCAGGGCTTCATCCACTCGAAGTCCCGCCCGGAGTGGATGGTGCTCGAGGTGCTGCCGGTCATCCCGCCGGACCTGCGCCCGCTCGTCCCCCTCGAGGGCGGCCGGTTTGCCACCTCGGACCTGAACGACCTGTACCGGCGCGTCATCAACCGGAACAACCGGCTGCGCAACCTGATGCAGCTGAAGACGCCGGACGTCATCATCCACAACGAGAAGCGGATGCTCCAGGAGGCGGTGGACGCTCTCTTCGACAACGGCCGCCACGGCCGTCCCGTCACCGGCGCCGGCAACCGCCCGCTCAAGTCCCTCTCGGACATGCTCAAGGGTAAGCAGGGCAGGTTCCGCCAGAACCTGCTCGGCAAGCGCGTCGACTACTCCGGCCGCTCGGTCATCGTCATCGGCCCCGAGCTCAAGCTCCACCAGTGCGGCCTTCCGAAGAAGATGGCCCTCGTCCTCTTCGAGCCGTTCATCATACGCAGGCTGAAGGAGCTCGGCTTCGTGCACACCGTGCGCGGCGCCCGAAAGATGATCGAGAAGCGCTCCCCCGAGGTCTGGGACATCCTCGAGGAGGTCACCAAGGGCCACCCGGTCCTCCTGAACCGGGCCCCGACGCTCCACCGTCTCTCGATCCAGGCGTTCGAGCCCGTCCTCATCGAGGGCGAGGCGATCCGGATCCACCCGCTGGTCTGCACGGCCTACAACGCCGACTTTGACGGCGACCAGATGGCCGTCCACGTGCCCCTGTCGCTCGAGGCCATCATGGAGTGCAAGCTCCTCATGATGGCGACCTCGAATATCTTCTCGCCGTCCTCGGGCAAGCCGATCCTCACGCCCTCGCAGGACATCGTCCTCGGGGCGTACTACCTGACGATCGAGCCGCGCAAGAAGGCCCCGAAGGACCAGCGCGTGCCGCTGCTCTCGGGCCTCCAGGAGGTCCTGTTCGTCAAGGCCGACGGCGCCGCCAAGATGCACGACTGGGTCGACATCCCGAACCCCGACTACGGCCGCGACACGGTCTACGGGAACAAGGACAAGAAGATCCTGCGCACCACGGTCGGCCGCGTGATCTTCAACCAGATCTGGCCCGCCGCGATCGGGTTCGTCAACTTCCCGGTCCCGAAGCCGAAGCTGGGCGACCTGATCCTCAACACCTACAAGACCTCGGGCGACACCGTCACGGTCGAGGTGCTCGACCAGCTCAAGGAGCTCGGCTTCTCAACGGCCTTCCAGGCGGGCATTTCCATCGGGATCGACGACATGATCATCCCGGAGTCCAAGAAGGAGATCGTCGCCGAGTCCCGCCGCAAGATCACCGAGGTCGAGTCGCAGTTCAACAAGGGCATCATCACGGACGGCGAGCGCTACAACAAGGTCGTCGACATCTGGACAAACGCGACCGACCGCATCGCCAAGGAGGTCTTCGCCAAGCTGGACGCGAACGAGGGCAAGTCGGAGGTCAACCCGGTCTACATCATGATGGACTCGGGCGCCCGCGGCAACAAGCAGCAGGTCCGCCAGCTGTGCGGCGCGCGCGGCCTCATGGCCAAGCCCTCAGGGGAGATCATCGAGCGCCCGATCCTGTCCTCGTTCCGGGAGGGGCTCACGGTCCTCGAGTACTTCATCTCCACACACGGCGCCCGCAAGGGGCTCGCCGACACCGCCCTCAAGACCGCCGACGCCGGCTACCTCACGCGCAAGCTCTGCGACGTGGCCATGGACGTCATCATCGCGGAGGAGGACTGCGGCGCGCGCGACGGCGTCTGGAAGAAGGCGATCTACGAGGGCGACGACGAGATCGTCGGCCTCAAGGAGCGCATCGTCGGGCGCTGCTCGAGCGACGTCGTCAAGAACCCGCTCAAGCCGACGGAGGTCATCGTCGGCTCCGGCGAGCTCATCACCGAGGAGATCGCCGCCAAGATCGACGACGTCGGGATCGAGCGCGTGAAGATCATGTCGCCCCTCACGTCGTCGGCCAAGCACGGCATCGACGCGAAGTCCTACGGGATCAACCCCGCCACCAACCGGATCGCGAAGATCGGCGACTCAGTCGGCATCATCGCCGCGCAGTCGATCGGCGAGCCCGGCACCCAGCTCACCATGCGCACGTTCCACATCGGCGGCGTCGCGTCCGGCGGGTTCAAGACGCCCGAGATCCGCGTCAGGTCCGCCGGCCTGGTCAGGTACCGCGGGCTGCGCCTCGTGCAGGCGTCGGAGGGCGGCAACATCGTCCTCAACAAGACCGGCTCCATCCAGGTCCTCGACGACGAGGGCCGTGAGCTCGAGACCTACAACATCGTGGTCGGCTCCTTCCTGCACGTCGGGGACGGCGAGAAGATCGCCAAGGGCGCCGTCCTCGCGGTCTGGGACCCGTACAACATCCCGGTCCTTTCCGAGAAGGGCGGGTCGCTCCTGTTCAAGGACATGATCCCGGGCGTCACCGTGAAGCGCGAGCTCGACGAGTCGTCGGGGCGCATCGCGACGGTCGTCATCGAGCACAAGGAGGACCTGAACCCCCAGATCGAGGTCCGCGACGCGAAGAACAAGCCGCTCGCGTCCTACTCCATCCCCGTCGGCGCGCAGATCGCCGTCAACGAGGGCGACACGATCGCGCCCGGCGCGCTCCTCGCGAAGACCCCGCGCCAGGCCTCCAAGACCAAGGACATCACGGGCGGGCTTCCGCGCGTGGCCGAGCTCTTCGAGGCCCGCCGGCCGAAGGAGGCCGCCGAGATGGCCAGGATAGACGGCATCGTCTCCTTCGAGGGGACGATCCGCGGCAAGCGCAAGCTCGTCGTCAAGAACGAGGAGACCCAGCAGGAGGAGGAGCACCTGATCGCCGCCGGCAAGCACATCATCGTCCAGCCGGGCGACGTCGTCCACAAGGGCCAGCACCTGACGGAGGGCGCCGCGGATCCCCACGAGATCCTGGAGATCCTCGGGCCGGCCTCGCTCTACGAGTTCCTGATCGGGCAGGTCCAGGAGGTCTACCGCCTCCAGGGCGTGACCATCAACGACAAGCACATCGAGATCATCATCCGCCAGATGCTGCGCAAGATCCGCATCACCGACCCGGGCGACAGCGAGTACTTCTGGGGCGAGCAGGTGGACCGCGCGGCGTTCCTCTCGGACAACCGCCGGATAGAGGAGGCGGGCGGAAAGCCTGCGGAGGCCGAGCCCATCCTCCTCGGAATCACCAAGGCCTCGCTCGAGACGGAGAGCTTCATCTCGGCCGCGTCCTTCCAGGAGACCACTCGCGTCCTGACGGACGCCTCCACGCTCGGCAAGGTCGACCTGCTCAAGGGCTTCAAGGAGAACGTGATCATGGGCCACCTGATACCGGCGGGCACGGGCCTGCCCCAGTACAGGCACCTCAAGATCAGCCTTCCCTTCGGCACCGAGCTGGTCGACGAGTCCAAGCCCGTCGAGGCGAGCGCAAGCTGACGCCCGCCGGTCTCCCCGGCCCAGATTGCACTTGCAAGCAGGTGCAACGCTGTCACGTTTATACTTCCTCCCGCCAAAAAACCGCATGTCGAGCCTAGCTCCGTGCGGTTTAACGCCCGGCCCTCAAGGCCGGGCGTTTTTTCTTGTGTTTGCGCCCCGCAGGCGGGATTTTGATCACCCTTTTATTCAGTCCATACGCACAGCCGGTTCCCGCCGGAGTGTGCAACTTCTCGCGAGCCGCGCCCGAAACTCGGATTTCGCGAACATTCATAGCTTTTCGCCAAAAAGTTCTTGCCGAGGTTTTGGCGCAGAGTAGGCTCAACCTCTTTTCAAATCTACCAACACTCGCAGAGATTCCCGCATGCCGACAATCAACCAACTCGTGCGCACGGGCCGTCGCAAGATGCGCTCAAAGTCGAAATCCAGGGCCCTGGAGGGCAACCCCTTCCGCCGTGGCGTGTGCGTGCAGGTCATGACCCGGACCCCCAAGAAGCCCAATTCCGCCATCCGGAAGGTCGCCAAGGTCAGGCTCACCAACGGCAACGAGGTCATCTCGTACATACCTGACGAGGGCCACAATCTCCAGGAGCACTCGATCGTCCTCGTGAGGGGGGGGCGCGTGAAGGACCTTCCCGGCGTCCGCTACCACATCGTCCGCGGCACGCTGGACGCGACGGGCGTCGAGAAGCGCCGCCGCAGCCGCTCCAAGTACGGGGTCAAGCGCCCGAAGGAAGCCAAGAAGGCATAGCGAGGGGAACCCAGACCATGTCACGCCGCCACAGAGCCGAGAAACGCAACGTCGCCCCCGACATCCGCTACAAGAGCCCGCTTGTCGCGCACCTGGTGAACGTCATCATGAAGTGCGGCAAGAAGAACCTTGCGCAGCGCATCGTCTACGGGGCCTTCGAGAAGGTCTCCGCGAAGCTCGAGAAGGGCGACCCGGTCGACCTGCTCCTCGGGGCCCTCGAGAACGCCCGGCCCAGGCTCGAGGTCAAGAGCCGCCGCGTCGGCGGGGCGACCTACCAGGTTCCGATCGAGATCTCGTTCGAGCGCCAGGAGAGCCTCGCGATCCGCTGGATCGTCGACGCCGCAGGCTCAAGGAAGGGCGTCACCATGCGCGACGCCCTCGCGGCCGAGATCATCGACGCGTACAACAACACGGGCTCCGTGGTGAAGAAGAAGGAAGACACGCACAAGATGGCACAGGCCAACCGGGCCTTCGCCCACCTGCGCTGGTAGTCCCCGAGAGGTTTCCATGCCCGCCGAAGCCGAAACATTGATGAGTGTCGTGACCGACAAGGAAAGCCTCTCGCCGAAGAACTCGCCGAACCGCCCGTTCCCGCTCGAGTGGACGCGCAACATCGGCATCGCCGCGCACATCGACGCCGGCAAGACGACGACGACGGAGCGGATCCTCTTCTACTCGGGCGCCGTCCACAAGATGGGCGAGGTGCACGACGGGACGACGGTCACCGACTGGATGGAGCAGGAGCGCGAGCGCGGGATCACGATCACCGCGGCGGCCATCTCCTGCGCCTGGAACGCCTCCTGCGGCCCGTGGGAGGGGATCAGGCAGCGCATCAACATCATCGACACCCCCGGACACGTGGATTTCACGGCCGAGGTGGAGCGGTCGCTGCGGGTGCTCGACGGCGCGATCGCCGTCTTCGACGCGGTGGCCGGCGTCCAGCCCCAGTCCGAGACCGTCTGGCGCCAGGCGAACAAGTACAACGTCCCGAGGCTCGCATTCATCAACAAGATGGACCGCGTCGGCGCGGACTTCCACAAGGCGGTCGACGAGATCCGCACGAAGCTCAAGGGCAACGCCCACGCGCTCTACCTGCCGATCGGCGCCGAGGAAAACTTCAGGGGCATGGTGGACCTGGTCCACATGAACGCCTACCTTTTCGACGACACGAAGGACCCGCTCGGCCTCACCCCGGTGACGGCGCCCATCCCCGACGACATGGTGGAGGAGGCGAAGGTGTACCGGGACAAGCTGATCGAGGCGGTCTCGGACTTCGACGACCACCTGGCCGAGAAGTACCTCGCGGAACACCCGATCGAGGAGGACCACCTGATGCTCGCCATCCGCAAGGCGACGATCTCGCTCAAGTTCTTCGGCGTCATCCCGGGCTCGGCCTTCAAGAAGAAGGGCATCCAGCGGCTCCTCGACTGCGTGGTGAACTACCTGCCTAGCCCGATCGACGTGCCTCCCATGACCGGCAAGGATTCCGACGGGAATCCTGTCGAGGCCGTGGTCGACGACAAGGGGAAGGTCGCGGGCCTGGCCTTCAAGCTCTGGACCGACCCGTTCGTGGGCAAGCTCGTGTTCTACCGCGTCTACACCGGCACGCTGAAGAAGGGCACCATGCTCTACAACCCGCGCACCCGCCGGCGCGAGCGCCTGTCGCGCCTGGTCCTCATGCGCGCGATCGACCGCGAGGAGATCGACGTCGCCTACTCGGGGGACATATGCGCGCTCGTCGGCGTAAAGGACGTCATCACGGGCGACACGCTCTGCGACGAGGACTTTGACATCAGGCTCGAGCCGCCGTCGTTCCCGGAGCCGGTCATCTCGATGTCGATCGAGCCCAACTCGAAGGCCGACCAGGAGAAGATGGGCAACGCGATCCAGCGCCTGGTCGCCGAGGACCCCACGCTCAGGGTGAAGACCGACACCGACACGGGCCAGGTCATCCTCTCCGGGATGGGCGAGCTCCACCTCGAGATCATCCTCGACCGCATGAAGCGCGAATTCAAGGTCGAGGCCACGTCCGGCAAGCCGCAGATCGCCTACCGCGAGACGGTGACGACGGCCGCCGAGGGGGAGGGCAAGTTCATCCGCCAGTCCGGAGGCAAGGGCCAGTACGGACACGTCGTCGTCAGGATCGAGCCGAACGGCAAGGGCAAGGGCATCGAGGTCGTCAACGAGACCGTTGGCGGGAGCATCCCGAAGGAGTTCATCAAGCCGGCGATCGAGGGCATCATGGAGGGGGCGAACAACGGCGTCGTCGCGGGCCACCCGGTGGTCGACGTCATCGTGCGCATCACCGACGGCTCGTTCCACGCTGTCGACTCGTCGGAGCTCGCCTTCAAGATGGCCGGCATATTCGCGTTCAAGGACGCGATGAAGAAGGCCGGCCCGATCCTGCTGGAGCCCATCATGGGCGTCGAGGTCACGACCCCGGAGGAGTACCAGGGCGACCTCTTCGGCGACATCAACCGGCGCCGCGGCCACGTCATGGGCATGGAGAACAAGGCTGGCGCGTGCATCATCTCGGCGAAGGTGCCCCTCGAGACACTGTTCGGCTACGTGACGGACATCCGCTCCCTGTCGAAGGGCCGGGCGAGCGCCTCGGTCACGCCCTCCCACTTCGAGAAAGTCCCGGAGAACCTCCTCAAGAAGATCCTGGAGACCGTCTCGAAGGGGCCGTCCCGAACCTAACCCCCGTTCTTTCCACGCCATGAAAGGCCAACGCATTCGCATCAAACTCCAGGGCTTCGACTACCGCGTGATCGACCAGTCGGCCCAGGACATCGTTGAGACCGCGAAGCGCTCGGGCGCCCGCGTCTCCGGTCCGATCCCGCTGCCGACCCGGATCGAGAAGCTTTCGGTCAACCGCTCGCCGCACGTCGACAAGAAGTCGATGGAGCAGTTCGAGACCCGCACGCACAAGCGCCTCATCGACATCATCGAACCCACCGCGCAGACGGTGGACGAACTCAAGAAGCTCAACCTGCCATCCGGCGTCGACATCACCATCAACGTCTAACGTCCACAGCTAGCAGCCGCCCGCGCGCGCAAGAGCGCCGCCCGGGCGCCCTCTAATGTAGGTCAAAAACGGAACCCATCCACCTACCGCTTAGCCCATGATCTCCTCCCTTATAGGCAAGAAAATCGGAATGACCCAGGTCTACGACGCCCAGAACGTCCTAGTCCCGGTCACCGTTGTCCAGGCCGGCCCCTGCCCCGTGGTGCAGGTGAAGACGGTCGAGTCCGACGGATACAACGCCGTGCAGATCGGCTTCTCGAGCAAGAAGGCCAAGAACACCAGCAAGGCCGAGCTCGCGCACGCGAAGAAGGCCGGCATCGACCTGGCGCCCCGCGTCCTCTCCGAGGTCCGCCTCCCGGAGTCCCCGGCCGTCAAGGTGGGCGACGTGGTGACGGTCGCCTCCTTCCAGGAGGGCCAGCTGGTCGACGTGATAGGGATCACCAAGGGCAAGGGCTTCCAGGGCGTCGTCAAGCGCTTCCGCGTGGCCGGCGGGCCCGCCGCCCACGGCTCGATGTTCCACCGGCGGATAGGCTCGATCGGCATGCGCCAGACCCCGGGCCGCACCTGGAAGAACCAGTCGATGCCCGGTCACATGGGCAGCGAGCGCCGCACGATCCAGAACCTGCGCGTCATGAAGGTGATCGCCGACAAGAACCTGCTCCTCGTCAAGGGGGCCATCCCGGGCGCGAACGGCGACGACGTGCTCGTGCGCCATGCGATCAAGGGCCAGCAGACGAAAGCCTAACCGTCCCCAAGGAGACTCCAGCGAGCGATGAAATTCACCGTTTTCAGCCCCGATGGCACGACGAGCCGCGAGCAGGAGTTCGCAGGCATGCCCACGTTCGAGGGCGACAAGGGCCTCCAGGCCGTCAAGGAGGTCATAGTCGCGATCAACGCCAACAACCGCCTGGGCACGCATTCGACAAAGACCATCGCCGAGGTGAGCGGGGGCGGCCGCAAGCCCTGGCGCCAGAAGGGCACGGGCCGCGCCCGCGCCGGCACCAACCGCTCGCCCCTCTGGTCGGGAGGCGGCGTCGTGTTCGGGCCGAAGCCGCGCGACTACAACAAGAAGATCAACGGGAAGGTGAGGGCGCTCGCCTTCAGCCGCGCCCTGTTCGACCGCGCCGCCGCGGGAGAGATCGCGGTCATCGAGAATTTCGAGGTGACCACCTCCAAGACCAAGATCGTCGACCAGGTCGTCGGGCGCATCGCTCCAGAGGGGAAGATCCTCCTGGTCGACGCCCCGTTCGCCGCCGGCGCGCGCCTCGCCGCGCGCAACCTCGAGCGCGTGTCGCTCCAGGAGGCCGCGAAGCTCAACACCCTCGACCTGTCCCAGTACAAGAAGATCATCGTTAGCGCGAAGGCGCTCGAGGCCATCATCGCCCGCGTCAACGCAGACAAGAACTGATGAAAGCCGACAGCATACTCAAGGGCCTCCGGCTCACGGAAAAGGCCAACAAGCACTCGGCCGAGCTCGGCCAGTACACCTTCGAGGTGTCCAAGGGCGCGAACAAGCACGCCATAGCCGAGGCCGTCGAGGCGACCTTCAAGGTCACCGTCCGCCGGGTGAACACCCAGAACTACCGCGGCAAGAACAAGCGCGGCCGCGCGGGCCAGCCGAGCACGACATCCGACTACAAGAAGGCGATCGTGACCCTCAAGCACGGCGACAAGATCGAGCTGCTGTAGGGTCGAGAATGAAACCATAACGCCATGCCAATCAGAATCTTCCGTCCCCTGACTCCCTCCCAGCGGTTCACGCAGCTGAACAAGCCCGTCGGGCTCTCGAAGAAGCGCCCGCAGCGCGCGCTCACGGAGCCCAAGCACAAGACGGGCGGCCGCAACGCGTACGGCAGGCTCACGTCGCGGCGCATGGGCGGGGGCCACAAGCAGCTGTACCGGATCATCGACTTCAAGCGCGACATCCTCGACATCCCGGCGAGGGTCGAGGCGATCGAGTACGACCCCAACCGGTCGGCCCACATCGCGCTTCTCGCGTACACGAACGGCGTCAAGCGCTACATCCCTGCCCCCGAGGGCCTCAAGGCCGGCGACAGGATCTTCTCGTCGAACACGGCGACGACGAACGACTTCACGGCCGGCAACAGCTTCCCGCTCGGCGCCATCCCCCCCTCCACGAGGGTCCACTGCGTGGAGATGGTGCCCGGCAAGGGCGCCCAGATGGGCCGGTCGGCCGGCGTGAGCATCGAGCTCGTGACGGTCGAGAACGGCCAGGCCCAGCTGAAGATGCCGTCCGGCGAGATCCGGCTCGTGAACGCCAAGTGCCGCGCGACGATCGGGGTCATCGGCAACGGCGACCAGATCAACGCGTCGCTCGGCAAGGCGGGACGGAACCGGTGGCTCGGGCGCCGCCCGCGCGTGCGCGGCGTGGCGATGAACCCCGTCGACCACCCGAACGGCGGCGGCCAGGGCAAGTCGAAGGGCGGCGGCGGCCGCCAGCAGATCGTTTCCCCGTGGGGCCAGCTCGCCAAGGGCTTCCCGACGCGCCGGCGCACCCTCCTGTCCAGCAACTTCATCCTCATGCGCCACAACGGCCGGCCGCCGCGCGGCAAAAAGTAACCCCTCCCGACCCGCACCATGGCACGTTCCATCAAGAAAGGCTTCTTCGTCGACTACCACCTGCTCGAGAAGATCGAGAAGGCGGTCAAGGCCGGCGCGCGCAAACCGATCCAGACGTGGTCCCGGCGCTCGACCATCACCCCCGACTTCATCGGCCACACCTTCAACGTCCACAACGGCAAGCTGTTCATCCCGGTGTACGTCACGGAGAACATGGTCGGCCACAAGCTCGGCGAGTTCGCTCCCACCCGAGTCTTCAAGGCCCACGGCGGAATGACCCGCAAGGAAATCTGAGGAGGCCCGCACCATGGAAGTCCAAGCTCTCTTACGCAACGCCCGCATGTCGCCGAAGAAGGTGCGCGAGGTCGCCCGCACGATCCAGGGCCGCAGCGCCAACGACGCCGTGGAGTACCTGACGCTGATCCCGCGCAAGTCGGCGCGCCTGATCGTCAAGACGCTCAAGAGCGCCATCGCGAACGCGGAGAACAACAACAACCTCGCGTCGGACTCCCTGACGGTGAAGCGCGCCCTGGTCGAGAACGGGCCGGTCCTCAAGCGCTTCAAGGCGGGGCCCAAGGGCTCCGCGATGCCCCGGCGCAAGAAGATGTCGCACATCCGCATCGTCCTCTCGGACGGCAACACCAACCCAGCTTAACCCATGGGCCAGAAAACAAATCCTATCGGCTTCCGACTGGCCGTCCGCCGCGACTGGCAGTCCCGCTGGTTCGCGAGCAAGAAGGAGTTCCCGAAGCTCCTGCTCGAGGACCACCTGATCCGCACGACCCTGATGGAGAAGCTGAAGCAGGCGTCCGTGCCGCGCATCTTCATCGAGCGCGCGTCCAACCGCGTTCGCGTCAAGATCTACACCGCCAGGCCCGGCATCGTCATCGGGCGCAAGGGCCAGGAGGTAGAGAACATCAAGGCCCAGCTCATCAAGCTGACGGGCAAGGAGATCCTGCTCGACATCCAGGAGGTCAAGAAGCCCGAGATCGAGGCCCAGCTCGTCGCCGAGAACGTCGCCCTGCAGCTCGAGCGCAGGATCACGTTCCGCCGGGCGATGAAGAAGTCCGTCGAGATGGCGATGGCGCTCGGCGCCGAGGGAATAAAGATCCAGTGCTCGGGCCGCCTCGGCGGCGCCGACATCGCCCGGCGCGAATGGCAGCGCAAGGGCCGTGTCCCGCTCCACACCCTTCGCGAGAACATCGACTACGGGTTCTCGGAGGCGCAGACCGTATACGGCAAGATCGGCGTCAAGTGCTGGATCTGCAAGAAGGAGGCCGACGCAGCCTGAGGGCCGCGTCCGCAGCGACCCGCTCACACCTAGGAGAAACGTCATATGGCTCTCGCCCCGGCATTCACCAAGTACCGCAAGTCACAGAAGGGCTCCCGCGCGGGCAACGCCAAGCGCGGCAACACGCTCGTTTTCGGTGAATTCGGGCTGCAGTCGCTCACGCGCGGCCCGCTGAGCGGCCAGCAGATCGAGGCGGCCCGGGTGACGATCTCGCGCCACCTGAAGCGCAAGGGCAAGCTCTGGATCCGCGTCTTCCCGCACAAGCCCATAACGAAGAAGCCCGCCGAGGTGCGCATGGGGCAGGGCAAGGGCCCGGTCGAGTACTACGTCGCCGTCATCAAGCCCGGCGCCGTCCTCTTCGAGCTCGGGGGCGTGCCCGTCAGGATCGCGAAGGAGGCCTTCCGCCTGGCTGACGCGAAGCTCCCGTTCCACTGCCGCTTCATCATCCGCGAGGGAACCGCGCTCTGACGCGCAAAACCCGACGCCGCACCGACATGACACCCAAGGAAATACGGGACCTTTCCCAGACCGAGATAACCACCAAGATCCGCGAGGTCCGCGAATCGCTCCTCCAGCTGCGCCTGCGCAAGCAGACGGGCCAGGTCGAGAAGACCCATGAGATGCGCTCGCTCCGCAAGGACGTGGCCCGCCTCGAAACCGTCCTGCGCCAGAAGAACACCGCGGCGCCCGCAGCCTCCTAGGCCGCCCGGTGCACACGCACCCGAATCCCAACCCATGTCCACCGCCACTCCCGACTCCCGCAACACGCGCAAGGCCCTCATCGGATTCGTCACGAGCCGCTCGGGCGACAAGTCCATCAAGGTGACGATCCCGTACAGGACGCCCCATCCGCGCTACCACAAGGTCATCAACAGCAAGACCGTCGTCCACGCGCACGACGAGAAGAACGAGACGAAGGTCGGCGACAAGGTCGAGATCATGGAGACGCGACCGCTCAGCAGGCTCAAGCGGTGGCGCATCGTGACCGTCGTCGAGCGGGCGGCCGGCGCGGCCGCCGAGGCCATCTCGGAGAAGGACGTGGCCGAGACCGTGCCGACCAAGACAACCCGCAGCGGGGCCGTCGCGCCCGCCGCCCCCGTTCCCAGCTCGCCCGAGACCGGCGCCTGATCCGGGCCGCCCGAGCCAGACAAACCCCTCAACCCGGTCCCGCCATGATCCAACTTCGCTCCATTCTCGAGGTCGCCGACAACACCGGCGCCCGCAAGGCCGCCATGATCAGCCGCAAGGGACAGAACACCGACACCGCCGGCGTGGGCGACATCGTCACGGTCCACATCAAGGAGAGCACGACCGACGCCACCGTGAAGAAGGGCGAGGTAGCGAAGGCCGTGGTCGTCCGGACGAAGGCGCCCGTGCGCCGCTCGGACGGCAGCTACCTGCGCTTCGACAGCAACGCCATCGTCATCCTCGGACCGGACGGAAACCCGAGGGGCACCCGCATCTTCGGACCCGTCGCGCGCGAGCTGCGCGCGAAGAACTTCATGAAGATCATCTCGCTCGCCCCGGAGGTTCTCTGACCATGCAACGCTTCCACGTCAAACGCGGCGACCCGGTCGTCGTCATCTCCGGCTCCCACCGGGGCAAGGAGGGGAAGATCCTCGAGGTCCTTCCGGCGAAGTCCCGCGCCCGCGTCGAGGGCGTCGCCCTGATCAAGCGTCACATGAAGAAGTCCCAGGAGCACCCCCAGGGCGCCATCGTCGAGCGGGAGGGCTCCGTCCACATCTCGAACCTGATGCTCAAGTCGGTTTACGACGCAAGCAAGCGCGGGAAGGCGAAATAAAATGAAGACCGTCCCCACACTGAAGAAGATCTACACCGAGCAGGTGTTCCCCGAGCTCGTCAGGCTGCGCGGCTACAAGAACAAGCACGAGGTCCCCAAGCTCGTTAAGATCAACCTCAACACGGGCATCGACTCCGAGGCCGACAAGAACCACATCGCCGACGTCAAGCGCGACCTGGGCCTGATCGCCGGGCAGAAGCCGGTCCTCAGCAAGACCCGCAAGGCCATCTCGAACTTCAAGCTGAAGGAGGGCCAGATCGTCGGCTGCCACGTGACGCTGCGCGGCGACCGGATGTGGGAGTTCCTCTACGGGCTCCTGGCGGTCGCGCTGCCGACCATCCGCGACTTCCGCGGCGTCTCCCCGAAGCTGGACGGCCAGGGCAACTACAACCTGGGGATCACCGACTTCACCATCTTCCCGGAGATCTCGGTCGAGCACGTCAAGAAGGGCATGGGCCTGGACATAACGATCGTGACCACAGCCGGGACCGACGACGAGGGACGGGATCTCCTCCGGCTCCTCGGCATGCCTTTCCGCCGCACTGAAACCAAGACAGCCACCGCCGCCTGAACCCGACAGAGCCATGCCGAAGACCTCCGAAATCCAACGCAACGAGAAGCGCAAGCGGCTTGTCGAGAAATACGCCAAGGTCCGCGCCGAGTTGAAGGCGATCCTCGCCAACCCCGCGACGACGGACGTCCAGTTCTTCGCGGCGCAGACGAAGCTGCAGAGGCTGCCCAAGAACTCCTCCAGGATCCGCATCCGCAACCGGTGCTCGATGAGCGGGCGCCCGCGCGGCTACAAGCGCAAGTTCGGGGTGTCGCGCATCCAGTTCCGCGAGCTCGCCCTGTCGGGCAAGATCCCCGGCATAATCAAATCATCCTGGTGAACCGCCCGGCGCGCGGGAGTCGGATATGACCCGCGCCGCCCCAAAAATCCCACAACATCCGCCATGACCGACCCGATCAGCGACTTCCTAACGCGCCTGCGCAATGCGAGCAAGGCCCGCCTCCCGGAATGCCCAGTCCCGCACTCGAAGATCAAGGAGAGCATCGCCGCGATCCTCAAGGCCGAGGGCTTCGTCTCCGACTTCTCGGAGGGCGTCGACGCGCAGGGTCACAGGACCCTCGTCATCAAGATGAAGTACGTTGACGGCACGCCCGCCATCAGCGGGCTGAACCGGGCCTCGACGCCCGGCCGCCGGCTCTATTTCGGCTACACCGACATACCGCGGGTCCTGAACGGCCTCGGGATTAGCATCATCTCGACCTCGATGGGCGTGATGAAGGACGCCGACTGCCGCCGAAACAAGGCGGGCGGCGAACTGATCTGTAACGTCTGGTAAGGAGCAACCAACATGAGCCGCATCGGCAAACAACCCGTTCCCATCCCCGAGAAGGTCAAGGTCGACATCAGGGACACGACCGTCTCCGTCGAGGGGCCCAGGGGCAAGGTACAGAAGACATTCGCGCCCGTCGTGACGATCGCCATCGACGAGAAGCGGGTGGTCGTGGCCCCCGTCGGGGACTCGCGCTTCGCCAACGCGATGTACGGCACCGCCCGCTCGATCATAGCGGGCATGGTGAAGGGCGTCACCGTCGGCTACTCGAAGGACCTTGAGATCCAGGGGGTCGGCTTCAAGGCCAACCTCAAGGGCAAGCAGCTCGACCTGTCGCTCGGCTACTCGCATCCGCTCCTCATGGACATCCCGGACGGCATCAAGATCACCGTGACGGACGGCACCAAGCTGAAGGTCGAGGGCTGCGACAAGCAGCTCGTCGGGGCGGTCACCGCCGAGATCCGCAGCTACTATCCGCCCGAGCCCTACAAGGGCAAGGGCGTCCGCATCGTCGGCGAGCGCGTCCGGCGCAAGGAAGGCAAGACCGTCGCGTAAAGCCCATGAACACCATTCACAAGTCCATGCTCCTGCAGAAGCGCCGCTGGAGGATCCGCAAGAAGGTCGCCGGCACCTCCGCTCGCCCGAGGCTGAGCATCAAGTTCAGCGCCAAGAACATCTACGCCCAGGCCATCGACGACGACGCCGGCGCCACGCTCGTCTTCCTGTCGAGCCTCGACCCGGACCTGCGCAAGAAGAAGCTCGGCGCAAACATCGCGGGAGCGAAGGTGCTCGGCACCGCGTTCGCCGAGAAGGCGAAGGCGGCGGGCCTGTCCGCCGTGGTCTTCGACCGCAGCGGCGCCCGTTACCACGGCAAGGTCAAGGTCTTCGCGGACGCAGCCCGCGAGGCCGGCCTTGTATTCTAAACCAAAGCCCATGAGCAACGACTCCGCATCCACGGCCGACCCGGCCGCCGCCGCAGCCCCCGAAATCGCCGCGGCACCCGCGCCGGCACCCGCACCGGCACCGGCACCGGCGCCGGCGCCGGCCGCCGCGCCGACACCCTCTTCCACGCCCTATTCCAACCGCCCGCCGCGCCGCGACTCCCAGCGCGGACCCCGACGCGACAACCGCTCGCGCGACC
>Ga0181526_10000381_pt1 | contig 47512 bp, 45 predicted proteins | sample PEATcosm2014_Bin_35_FD_119750 | JGI IMG/M metagenome (GOLD analysis project Ga0181526, IMG submission 119750) | Peatland microbial communities from MTU Mesocosm Facility, Houghton, MI, USA - PEATcosm2014_Bin06_30_metaG | ecosystem: Environmental > Terrestrial > Soil > Wetlands > Peat | place...
AGGCTGGGGGGCTCGCTGTCGTCGGCGCGCAAGGCCGCGGGCAGCCCGGCGGAAAGGATGAGTGCGGCCCCGATGGCGCAGAGGCGATGGAGGTTAGGTCGCACGGGGTCAGCTGTTTTCGTCGAGCGTGAACACGATCGGGACTTGCATGTGGGTGAATACGGAATGCCCGTTCTTCCGTCCCGGCTTGAACTTCCACTTGCTGACGGCCTGGACCGCCGCGGACTCGAATTCGCGCTGGGAGGAATGGACTGAGGTCGCATTGCGGACGTTGCCGTCCGTGTCCACGATGAAGTCAACGAGCACATCCCCTGAAATCCCCGCCCGCCTCATCTCAAACGGGTAGGTCGGCCTGGCCTGGAACCGGGGCTCGGGCGCCTGGTCGAGCTTCGAGATGTCGAACACCTCGATACCCTTGCCGAAGCCCGTGCGGGTCTCCGGGATCTTGACGACGCTTTTCGCGAACGCCGACAGGTCGGGCGGCGGGGGCTCGATCGGCTGCACGAAGGAGTTGGCCGTGATCTGCTGGGGAACGTCGTTCTGCATCGGCGGGGCTATGTCCGCCGGCGTCGTCGTCTGCTCTTCGGCCACGTCCGGCTCGTCGGGCTCGATCTTGGGCATCTTGATCTCGATCGTCGTCTCCTTCTCCTTCACAGGCGGGGGAGGCGGCGCGCTCTTGAAGCTCCCGAAGTAGCCCACGCTGAAATGGATGCCGAACGAGACGAGGAGTCCGATGATGAGGTCGCGGCGCATGGTGCTTCAGTTGTCTGTCGGTGGCCCCTACTTGCCGGGGTCGCGCACGCGGGTCTCTATGGACACCTGCTCGATCCCTTCCTTGCGGATCTGGTCCAGGGCGAAGACGGTGGGGCCAAAGTGCGCCCGGTTGTCCCCGGCTACCAGCACGCGGGGGTTTGCGACGGAGGTCTTGTAGGTGTGGAGGCGCGGCTCAATCTCTGCGGCGGTGATGGGTTCCCGGTTCCAGAAGTAGGCGCCGGCGTCCGAGACCTCGAGCGTGACCATGTCGGGGTCGGGGGGCGTATTGGAGACGTCGGGCACGGGCAGCTGCACCGGGACCGACTGGATCTTGGCCAGCGAGAGGGTGAAGAGGACGAACGTCGCCAGCAGGAAGAAGATGACGTCGATCAGGGGTATGATCTCGATGCGCGCCTTCTTCTTTCCCTCGTCTCCTCTTGGACTTCCGCCTGCCATGGTATGTTGGGTGGGGTTGGTGCCTACTGCAGGCCCTTGGGCTTCACCGTCGTCTCGATCAGGACCTTGCTGAACCCGGCCTTGCGCACCTCGTCGAAGACGTAGATGACCGAGGAGAATGTCGCGTCGGTGTCGCCGTTGATCAGGATGCGGGCGTCGTCGGGATGGAGCACGTGGAAGGCCTGCAGCCGGTTGATGAAGACATCAAGGGTCACCGGGTCCTTGTCCCAGGCCAGCGTCCCCTCCTGGGTGACGGTGATCGTGGCCGCGCCCGACGGGTCGCGGGGCTCGCCCGTCTCGGAGACCGGGAGTGCGACGCGCAAGCCCGCGGACTTGTTGAGCGAGAGGGTGAAGAGGACGAATGTCGCCAGCAGGAAGAAGATGACGTCGATCAGGGGTATGATCTCGATGCGCGCCTTCTTCTTGGCGCTGCCGCGCGAGCTAGTTCCTCCGGCCATGGGTGGGGAGCGTGGGGGATTCGGGGGTCAGGGACGGGATGCGCGCCCGCCCTCAGCGGCGGGGCGCGAACGGGGGCATCGTCTCGGACTTCTTGATGAGGATCTCCAGGGCGTTCGAAGCGTCGGCCACCTCGTGCTTGGCCTCCTCCGCCCTGGCATTGAGGTAATTGAACGGCAGGAGCGAGGTGACCGCGATAAAGAGACCGCACATGGTGGCGATCAGCGCCTCGGCGACGCCGCCCGTGATTGCGCCGAAGCCGGCGCTCATGTCGGCGCCGTTGAGCGCGCCGAACGTGCGCATCATCCCGGTCACGGTGCCCAGGAGGCCGAGCAGCGGGGCCGCCGTGATGCAGGTGTCGAGCGTGGCCATCCCCTGGCCGAAGCGCGCCAGCTCCTGGGAGGAGGCGCGCATGAAGGCGTTGGTCAGCGAGTACTCCTTGTTGGTGAGCGTGTAGACAAGGATGCGGGCCACGAAGTCGTTGCTCTTCTTGCCGACCGCCAGGGCCCCCTCGATGTCGCGGTGCTCGACGCACTCGAGCATCTTCTGGACGACCTCGGGCTCGCGGCTGGCGTTCTCGCGGAAGGTGAATATCAGGCGCTCGACGATGACCGTGAGCGCGACGAATGAGAGCGGCAGGATCGCCCACATGATTTCGTGGCCGGCGTGGAACATCTCCATGGGCGACATCGGGCTGCCGTCCGGGTTCGTCAGGAGGAATGCGAGTGTGAGGTGCGGAGTTGTCATGGGATAAAGGGAGTGGAACTGGCTGGGGGTTGCTCTTGGCGATGGGGTAGACGCAAAAGGATCAATTTAGCTCAAAAAATCTGGATCTGGCTATGCAGGCTTCCGAGGCGCAAACATCCCGGCATTTCCGCAGGAAACGTGCCGCATCATCTTGGATTCTTGGGCCACAATTGCTGCGCACACGGGGCCGTTGTGAGGATTGAGGTATGCAAAGGAAGGAATGCGAACCATCGAAACTAGGGTGTCAACCAGCATTTCTCAACAGCAAAAGCAATCCCGCGCCTTGTGGGCTTGGCCCGCCCGCATCCCAGTGACGCGCATGCGCCGAAACCGCCCCGCCGCGGCAGATGGCACGGCCGGGCGTGCTGATGCCGCATATAAGAAATTCGACCGAACTGGGAAAACGAAATTGGCTGCCCGACTAGGACTCGAACCTAGACAAACAGAGTCAGAGTCTGCTGTGCTACCATTACACTATCGGGCAGTGAAATCACCGGGAAAGTGGAGCCGGCGATGGGATTCGAACCCGCAACCGCCTGTTTACAAAACAGGTGCTCTACCATTGAGCTACGCCGGCCCGGGAACCTGCGATTCCTGGGGTTGGACTGTGAAACAACGCGGGAAAATGGTGGCTCCCCGGGGACTCGAACCCCGAACCTACTGATTAAGAGTCAGCTGCTCTACCATTGAGCTAGGAAGCCATCAAGCCAAGGAAGCAAAAGCTCATAATCCGCACAGGCAAGTCAACTTGATTTCGCCGGCGGCGGCGATCGGTCAGCGCTCGGCGTGGACACGGATCCCAAACACGCTGACCGGCCCCCGGTCGCGGTTGTATCCCGGGTTCTGCACGAACTGGTAGTCGGGGGTGATCGCCAGCCACTTCGTTACCTGCCACAGGTAATAGACCTCGATGATCTCCTCGGGCTCGTAGTCGAGCCTGCCGTCCCCGAGGATGAAGCCGCTCCCGCCGGCCTCAAGGTACTTGCGGTGCTCGCTTGAAAGGCCGCTGGCGATTCCCGCGAGCCCCAGGGAGTCCCCGGCCCGCCCCCAAAGCTTTCCGTCGGCCTGCAGGCCCGCCGACAGCGCGCGGTCTATCTCGGTGTAGGCCCACGTCTCGGTCCTGCCGTCGTCGAAACCCGCACGGGCGAATACACCCAGGCCGTCCGCCACCTCCTGCTCCCAGTTTAGACCGGCTCCGGCCTTGGATCGGTAGGCCCGGCTCAGCGTTATGTCGGGAGGGCTCGGCCCCTCGATCGCGGCCTGGTAAAGCCCCATGTGGGCCCGGTTCCAGAAGACGAGCGGCCGAATCGCCCCGGGGCGTCCCCCGGCCGTGTAGCGCTCCTCCCATTCGATGACCTGCCCGTGCGCCTTGCCCACGTGGCTGTCCAGCGGGAGCTCGTTGGCGAACTGCGGCTCCATGAATATCCCATAGCGCAGGGTGTGGCTGGCAAAGGTCCATTCGGCCGCGAAACCGCCGGTGTAGCCCTTGGCATCCGCGGGATAATCCCACGCGCCGTCGTCGACCAGCGCCCAGTTCAGGAACTGGGTGCGCGGGTCGTGGCTGTAGGCGTTGCTGTCAAAGATGTCGGTGGCGCTCAGCTTGCCGAGCGAAAGCGTCAGGCGGTCGGCATCCTCGGACTGCGCGACCTGGTTCTGGTCGTCTTCAATGCTGGATGGGGCTCCCCCGAGGTTGATGACCTGGCGGACGAAAAGCCTCGCCGTGTCGTACACAGGCGTGTTCGACGAGGCCCGGGTGCCCTCGCCGTTGGGGAAGCCGGCGATGCCGACCGTGTCGCTCAGGCCCTGGCCCATCGTGACCTCCGGATCGTAGTAGAGGGCGGCTCCGGTCCAAAGCGCGCGTCCCAGGAAGGCGGTGAGCGAGAAGGTGTGCTTCTCCTCGCCGCTGGGATCAAGGCTGTTGCTCCCGGAGTAGGCCGCAGCAAAACCGGGATGGGCCTGCTCGATGAAGGTCATCTGGCCGTGGAGGGACCAGGGGGAATCCGCGGGAGCGGCCAGGGCCTGCTGCGCCCGAAGCGCCTGCCCCGGAATCACCCAAAACAGCGCAAGGACGGCCGATCTTTTCCAGAGGTCGTTGCGGGTCATTTCGGGATATCAAAAATGATAATTTGAGTCGTCAAATAAAATTGGGCTGGTGCTTGTTTCGAGCGCTCCGGCGCGCCGGCCAGCGACGGTATTTCCCGCAGAATCGGCAACGCTAAAGCGAGGAAATTGTGTGACGTTCGGATAAAATCCGCGCCAAGTTGAGAACCGGATTCAGGCGCAGCATTCCGCCCCGCGGCGGCAGGGGGATTTTCCCCTTGCCAACCCCTCCGCCACTCTGTGTGTTCGACCACTCTCCTCATGCAAAAGACGAACAAGTCCGTCGCCAAGCGCTTCAAGTTGACCGCCCGCGGCAAGCTCGTGCGCCGCACGCCCGGCTTCCGGCACTTGCTTTCGGCCAAGAGCACCAAGCAGAAGCGCCGAGCCACCCGGGACAAGCTGGTTGCTCCCGGCCACGCCAAACCCCTGCTTCGCAGCCTCCCGTTCGGCCTCTAAAGCGGACGCCTTCCCCATCTCCGCCTGGCGGGTGAATCGTAGGCCGGCCCGCCGGCAACCAAATCAAAGGAACACCACAACATGGCTCGTGCAACAAACTCACCCGCGTCGCGCAAGCGCCGCAAGAAGGTGCTGAAATACGCCAAGGGCTATTTCGGCAGCAAGTCCAAGCTCTTCCGCTACGCCAAGGAGGCGGTCCAGCACGCCTGGCAGTACGCCTACCGGGACCGCAAGAAGAAGAAGGGCGAGTGGCGCTCCCTGTGGATCATCAGGCTGAACGCCGCGTGCCGGGCGGCCGGGATCAGCTACAGCCGGTTCATGGAGGGCCTGAAGGCCGCCGGGATCGCGCTTGACCGGAAGGTGCTCGCGGACATCGCGGTGCGCGACGAGGTGGCCTTCGCCGGCCTGGTGCAGCAGGCGCGCGAGGCGCTCAAGTCCAAGGCGTCCGCAAAGAAGGCCTGAGTCCCCCAGGAAGGATGGAGATGCAAGAGCAACTCTCCTCGCTTCTTGCCAAGGCCTCGGCCGAACTCGACGCCGTCGGGTCGCGGCCGCAGCTGGAGGCGGCCAAGGCGCGCTACGTCGGACCCAACGGGGAGCTCACGGCGGCGATGAAGCGCATGGGCGCCGTGCCCAAGGACCAGCGGCCGGCCCTGGGAAGGCTCGTGAACGAGGCCAAGGGGCGCCTCCAGGAGCTCCTCGACGCCGCGCAGAGGAGGATCGAGGCCTCGGAGGTCGCCTCGAGGCTGGGCCCCCCGGTCGACCCGACGCTCCCGTCCCCGGACCCCGGCCCGGGCACGTGCCATCCCCTGACGCTCGTCCAGGAGGAGCTCTGCCGGATCCTCCGCAAGGTCGGCTTCACGGTCGCCGACGGTCCCGAGGTGGAGACGGAGTTCCACTGCTTCGACGCCCTCAACACGCCGCCCGACCACCCGGCCCGCGACCCCCAGGACACGTTCTACTTCCCGCGGGCGGCCCGCTTCGGGAACGTCTCCAAGCACAGCCCGGAGGAGCGCTACCTGCTGCGCACGCACACCTCGTCGGTCCAGGTGCGCACGATGATGAAGGGCAGCCCCCCGATCCGGATCGTTTCGCCCGGCCGCGTCTACCGGCGCGACACGACGGACGCCACGCACAGCGCCAACTTCCACCAGTTCGAGTGCCTGTGCGTGGACCGCAACGTCACGGTCCTCGACCTGAAGGCGCTCCTGGACCACCTGTTCGCGGCCCTGCTGGGCCCGGGGACAAGGACGCGCTTCCGGCCCCATTACTTCGGCTACACCGAGCCCAGCTTCGAGGTCGACCTATCGGCCGGGCACCTGCCCAAGGTGAACAAGGAGTGGATCGAGATAGGCGGCTGCGGCATGGTGGACCCGGAGGTTTTCCGGGCCGTGGGCTACGATGCGGATGTCTGGACCGGCTACGCCTTCGGCATGGGGATCGAGCGGCTCGCCATGGCGCTCTACGGGATAGACGACATCCGGACCTTCTACCAGAACGACCTCAGGTTCCTGCGCCAATTCGCGGGGGCGGTCTGACGCTCGGGCGGCGCCTAGGATGAAGATCTCGCTCAACTGGATCAGGGACTACGTCGCCCTCGACGCCCCGCTCGCCGAGATAGAGCGCGCGATCACGTTCCTCGGCTTCGAGGTGGAGAACGTGGCGGCGACGGGCGCCCCGCGCCTCGAGAGCGTCGTGGTAGGGGAGGTGCTGACGAGCGACAAGCACCCGAACGCCGACAAGCTCTCGGTTTGCACGGTCGACGTCGGGCCGGCGGGGGGCGTGAAGACGATCGTCTGCGGCGCGAAGAACTACAGGGTCGGTGACCGCGTCGCGGCGGCGCTGCCGGGTGCCGTACTGCCTGGGGACGTCCGGATCAGCCAGTCGAGGATCCGGGGCCAGCTTTCCGACGGCATGCTCTGCTCGGCGCGGGAGCTCGGGATGGGGGAGGACGCGGGCGGGATCCTGATCCTGGGGGGGCGGCCCGCCCTCGGATCGCCGATCAACAGCGTGCTCGCCCCCGGGGACACCGTCTTCGACATCGAGATAACCCCGAACCGGCCCGACTGCCTCTCGCACATCGGCCTCGCCCGCGAGCTCGCGGCCTGGTTCAGGAGGGACCTCGTCTATCCCCAGGAGAAGTTCCGGGGGGATGTCGCCGGCGCCGGCCTTAGCGGCCTCTTCAGCGGCGTCCAGGTCGACAACCCGGAGGATTGCCCGCTCTACTCGGCGCACGTCATCGAGGGCGTCCGGGTCGGGCCGAGCCCCGCCTGGATGCAGGAGCGCCTGCGCGCCGTCGGGCTTCGCCCGATCAACAACGTCGTCGACACGGGCAACTACGTGATGCTCGAGTGCGGGCAGCCGCTGCACGCGTTCGACGCCCGCAAGATCGAGGGCGGCAGGATCCTCGTGCGCCGGGCCCGGGACGGCGAGAGGATCACGACCCTCGACGGCAGGGAGCGCGTCCTCTCGGGGCGCAGCCTGGTCATCGCCGACGCCGCCCGGGCGCTCGTCATCGCCGGCGTCATGGGCGGCGAGAACTCCGGCGTCGACGACTCCACGACGTCGGTCGTCCTCGAGTGCGCGATCTTCAGGGCGGCCTCCGTCAGGTGGACGTCGCGCTCTCTCGGCCTGGCGACGGACTCCTCCTACCGCTACGAGCGCGGCGTGGACCCGCACTCGGCGCTCGAGTCCGCGTGGCGGGCGATCGACCTGATCCTCGAGACCTGCGGCGGCAGGGTCGTCGGTCCCGCGAGCATCGTGGGCGGCGACGTCCCGTGGAAGAGGGAGATCGCCCTCTCGTCCCGGTTTGTGAACGAGAGGCTCGGCTTCGAGATCCCGGCCGCCGAGATCAAGTCGGGGCTCGACGCCCTCGAGCTCCACGCGACCCGCGAGACCGCTTCGGCGCAAGGGGGCGTGGAGTGGTCCGTTGCAATCCCGAGCTGGCGCGACGACATCGACAGGCCGATAGACCTGGTCGAGGAGGTCCTGAGGATCCACGGGACCGAGCGCATCCCGGCCGCGCCCGTGACCTCGACCGGCCTCCCGGGCGAGGACGCCCCGGCCGCCCTCTTCAACCGCAGGGTGACCGCGTACCTGGTCGGCCACGACTTCCACGAGTGCGTGAACCTGACGCTGCGGCCGGCCTCGGAGCTGACAACCTGGGTCTCGCAGACCGCGGCGGCGGAGCTCGCGGTGGCGAACCCGTTCGTGGAGGATCAGTCGCACCTGCGCCCGACGCTCTTCATGGGGCTCCTGGACACGCTCGTCCTCAACCAGTCGCGGGGAGCGCCCGCGGCGCGCCTGTGCGAGACGGGCAGGGTCTTCGTCGAGCGGAACGGGCAGAACCTCGAGTGCGCCTCGGTGGCGTTCGTGATCGCGGAGGACCGGGGGCGGCACTGGAGGCGGCGCGAGGCGCCGGACTTCTACACGGCCAAGCACCACGTGGCGGCCCTGGCCGCCGCCGCGGGGGTCGACCTGAGCCGCGAGGCCGTCGAGCCCGTGGCCGGCCCCGGGTTCGGCTGGCAGGCGGGCCAGTCGGCCTCCGCCGGCTCGGTCGAGAAGGGCTGGATTGCCCGCTTCGGCCTCGTCAACCTTGCGATGCTCCGGGCCCGCGGCGTCGAGGGCCCCGTCCTCGCGGGGTATTTCACGGTGCTCCCGGAGCTCCTTCCCGCGGCCCTGCCGCGGCCGAGGTACCGCGAGCCGGGAGCGTTCCCCGCGGCGCTGCGCGACCTCGCCCTTGTCGTCGACTCCGACGCCAGGGCGGGCGACGTGCGCGACGCGGTGGCCCGGATCGCCGCGGCCGCCGCCGGAACCTCGTTCGAGGCCGAGAGTGTCGAGGTCTTCGACGTGTACGAGGGCAGGGGGCTGGCCGAGGGCAAGAAGAGCCTCGCGCTCGCCCTCGTGTTCCGGTCCGCCACGCGCACGCTGACCGACGACGAGGCGAACGCGGCCCTCGGGAGGATCCGCGACGAGGTCGCCCGGACGACCCCGTTCCAGCTGAGGACCTAGGACGCCCCATGCCCAAGCCCGAAACTCTCGACCTGGACCACGTGGCGAACCTCGCGCGGATCAGCCTTGCGCCCGAGGAGAAGGCGCGCTTCGCGGCGCAGATCGGTGACGTGCTCTCCTACATCGCCCAGCTCAACGAAGTCGACGTCTCGGGTGTCGAGCCCACGGCGCACGCGTTTCCCGTCGTCAACGTGTGGGCCGCCGACGTCGCGGAGCCTGGCCTCTCGGTCGAGGACGCCCTGGGGAACGCCCCCGCGAAGAGCCGCAACATGTTCGCCGTGCCGAGGGTCGTCGAGTAGCCCGCGCCCGTGAAGAACGAGCTCCTTCACCGCACGGTCTCCGAGCTGTCCAAGCTCATGGACTCGGGCGAGCTGTCGGCGGTCGAGCTCATGCGGGCGGTCATCGCCCGGACGAAGGAGGTCGACGGGAGGGTCCGGGCGTTCAACTCGTTCGACGAGGAGGACGCGCTTTCCCAGGCGCGCGCCTCCGACCAGTTCCGCTCGAAATCCCCCCGGGGCGCCAGGGGCCGCCCGCTCGAGGGGATCCCCATCGGGCTCAAGGACGTCATCGCCGTCGCGGGCCAGCCGCTCACGGCCTCGAGCCGCATGCTCGAGGGCTTTGTATCGCCCTACGACGCGACCGTCACCCAGAAGCTGAAGGCCGCCGGGGCGGTCTGCTGGGGCCGGCTCAACCTCGACGAGTTCGCGATGGGCTCCTCGACCGAGAATTCCGCGTTCGGGCCGACGTCCAACCCGTGGGACCTGGAAAGGGTCCCCGGGGGCTCCTCGGGCGGGAGCGCGGCGGCCGTCGCCGCGGGCGAGGCCGTCGCCACGCTGGGATCCGACACCGGGGGCTCCATCCGCCAGCCGGCGGCCCTCTGCGGGGTCGTCGGCCTGAAGCCGACCTACGGCAGGGTCTCGCGCTACGGCCTGATCGCATTCGCCTCGTCGCTCGACCAGATCGGCCCCTTTGCGCGGTCGGTCGGCGACGCGGCGACCCTCCTCGGGGTCATCTCGGGGCACGACCGGCGGGACTCGACCTCGGTCGACCTCGAGGTCCCCGACTACGGCCGGGCGGTCGCCGAGCTTGGGAAGTCGGGGCGCAAATGGCGCCTCGGCATCCCGCGCGAGTATTTCGGGGAGGGGCTCGACCCCGAGGTCGGCGCCGCCGTGCAGGCCGCGATCGACGAGTACCGGCGCCTCGGGGCGGAGATCCGCGAGGTCTCGCTGCCGCACACGAAGTACGCGGTGGGGGCCTACTACATCATCGCGACCGCGGAGTGCTCCTCAAACCTCGCCCGCTACGACGGCGTCCGCTACGGGCACCGCTCGAAGGACGCGCGCGACGCCCTTGACCTCTACTTCAAGTCCCGCGCCGAGGGCTTCGGGGCCGAGGTGAAGCGCCGGATAATCCTGGGAACCTACGTGCTCTCGAGCGGCTACTACGACGCCTACTACCTGCGCGCCCAGAAGGTGCGCACGCTGATCCGACGGGACTTCCTCGAGGCGTACAAGCAGGTGGACGCGATCGTCACCCCCACGGCCCCGACGCCGGCGTTCCGGAGGGGGGAGAAGGCCGCCAACCCGCTCGCCATGTACCTGAACGACATCTACACGATCGGGGTCAACCTGGCCGGCCTGCCGGGGATCAGCCTGCCGTGCGGTTTCACGCGCTCGGGCCTGCCGATAGGCCTCCAGGTCATCGGCCAGCCCTTCAAGGAGGCGGAGCTCCTCGCCGTCGCCCGCGCCTACGAGGAGCGGAGCGACTGGGGCTCGCGCCGGCCGCAGCTATGAACTACGAAGCCGTCATCGGCCTGGAGGTGCACGTCCAGGTGAAGACCCGCTCGAAGATGTTCACGCGGGTGGCCGCGGGCTACGGCGAGCCCGAGAACACGCTCACCGACCCGGTCGTCCTTGCGCTTCCCGGGACGCTGCCCGTCATGAACAAGGAGGCCCTGGACAAGGTCATCCGGGCGGGGCTTCTCCTTGGGTGCGAGATCGCGCCCCTGTGCAAGTGGGACAGGAAGAACTATTTCTACCCGGACTCCCCCAAGAACTACCAGATCTCGCAGTACGACCAGCCTATCTGCCGGGGCGGATCCGTCGAGATCGAGCTGCCCGGGCCCGCGCGCAACGTCATGGGCGAGCACCGGCAGGTCGCCCTCACCCGGATCCACCTGGAGGAGGACGTGGGCAAGCTCAACCACGGGGAGGGCGAGTCCCTCGTCGACTTCAACCGGGCGGGCACCCCGCTCATGGAGATCGTGACGGAGCCGGTGATCCGCAGCGCGGACGAGGCGTTCGCCTACCTGACCGCGCTCAAGACCGTCATGATCTACGGGGAAATCTCGGACTGCGACATGGAGAAGGGCCAGCTGCGCTGCGACGCGAACATATCCATAAGGCCCGCCGGCGCCACCGCGCTCGGCACCAAGGTCGAGCTGAAGAACCTGAACTCGTTCTCCTTCGTGCGCGACGGCATCGCCCACGAGATCAGGCGCCAGGTCGCGGTCGTGCAGGGCGGCGGCAAGGTGGCGCAGGAGACCCGCGACTACGACGGCCAGACGGGCGCCTCGCAGTCGCTCCGGTCAAAGGAGATGGCGCACGACTACAGGTATTTCCCGGATCCCGACCTCATGCCCGTCCAGGTCGACGAGGCTTGGAAGCAGCGGATCCGCTCCGAGTGCCCGGAGCTCCCCTTCGACAGGCAGCGCAGGCTCCAGGCGGAGCTTGGCGTCCCCTACACGATCACCTCGGTGCTCGTTCCCGACCGCCGGCTCTGCGACTTCTTCGAGGAGGCGGCGCGCCTGAGCGGCAAGCCCCAGGCGGCGGGCAACTGGATCGCCAACGACCTCCTTCGCGAGCTGGGGGCGGCGAAGCTGCCCCTGGAGGAGTCCAAGGTGAGGCCCTCGCACATCTCCGGACTCGTGGGCCTGGTCGACGGCGGCGTGATCCTCAGCAACGCGGCCAAGGAGGTGTTCGTCGAGATGTTCAGGACCGGCGAGGCGCCGGAGGCCGTTGTCGCCAGGATGGGCCTGAGGGCCGGGACCGACCAGGGCGAGCTCGAGCGCTGGTGCGCCGAGGCGATCGCCGGCGATCCCAAGTCCGCGGCCGATTTCAGGGGCGGCAAGGAGACCGCGATCAACGCGTTCAAGGGCCCGGTGATGAGGGCCGCCAAGGGGAAGGCGGATCCAAAGCGGGTGGACGAGACCCTGCGGAGGCTCCTCGCGGGGTAGGGAACGCCCCCCTCGAAGGGGGTCGCCTTGGCGCGGCGGTTCGGGCGGCAATCGCGGCCCGGGCGATCCGTGCACGCCGTGCCGGCCGGGCGACGGGCGCCTGGGAATCCCACCCCAATCGTGACGCCAACCCAGATTGAATCCAGGATCGGCGGGGTGGAGGACAGCGTTCAGCAGTCGAGCAAGGAGGCGCAGGCCGCGACGGCGCGGGCCAACGACGCCTTGAAATTCCCAAGGGACATGGGAACGGGGATGGCTGCCGACATTCCGGGAAGCGCCCGGGATGTTTCCAGCCCGATCGACGCCAGGTACGGGAAGCCCTGACCGGGCGCCGGATCGGCCGGACCCGGAAAAGATCCTGCGGACTTGCAAGGACGGCGGCCCGCACTAAGTTCCGACCATGACCCGGCGAGAGGCGATAAGGGTGATTGGGGGAGGGGCGGCCCTGGTGGGAATGGGCGCCCTGGCGACGGGACGCGCCGCGGATGCAGCGGCGGCGCCGGTCGGATCGGCCCCGCAGCCCTTCGTGCTCCCGAAGCTCGCCTACGCCTACGACGCCCTGGAGCCGCACTTTGACGCGCTCACGATGGAGATCCACTACACGAAGCACCACGCGGCCTACATCAAGAACGCGAACAAGGCCCTGGAGGGCCATCCCGAGCTCCTGTCAAAGACGGGCGAGGAGATCCTGGCGGGCCTTCCCGACGTGGATGAGCCGCTGCGCACCACGCTTCGCAACAATGTCGGCGGCCACGTCAACCACACCCTCTGGTGGTCCATCCTCTCGCCCTCCGGCGGCGGCGCCCCGACCGGCGCTCTGGCGGCCGCGATCACGGCCGAATTCGGCTCCTTCGACGCGTTCAAGGCGCGCTTCACCGAGGCCGCGATGAAGCGGTTCGGCAGCGGCTGGGCCTGGCTCGCGAGCAAGGGCGGCAAGCTGGCCGTGACCTCGACGGCGAACCAGGACTCCCCGGTCTCCGACGGGGCGCTCCCCATCATCGGGATCGACGTCTGGGAGCACGCCTACTACCTGAAGTACCAGAACCGGCGCGCCGATTATGTCGCGTCCTTCTGGGACGTGGTCAACTGGGACCAGGCCGCGAAGGCCTACGCCTGAGGCGGGGCTTCCCGACTCAGGTCGCGGGTACCGCGGGCACCGTCACCTCGGCCTGCGTGCGGCTGGCCGAGGGCGACTTGCCGAAGAATTCGACGATGTGGCCGACCTCCGAGTAGCCCTGGGCCCGCAGCGTTTCCTCGACAAGCCGGACCGCGCGGCGAAGCTCCTGCGCCGAGGCGGCATCGAGCTCCTCGATCTTGTTCGTCTGCTTGCAGACGACGTGATAGCGGTTCGGGTCCCCGAGGTTGATCTCGTAGAGGCTCGTCCCGTTGATGAGGAACGCGCGGCGAACGAGGCCGATAGATTCGAACGCGGCCATGCACCGGTAGACGGTGACGATGTCGCAGGAGCTCGCCTCGAGCCCCCCATGGAGCACCTCGATGCTCGTTGGGCGGCCGGCCTTGATGAGGGCGGCGAGTATTGCGACGCGCGGCTGCGTGATCCTGAGGCCGGCCTCCTTCAGCTTGTAACATGCCAGCTCCACGGGAGTCTGGTCCTTCCCGGATTTGGACCCGCCAGCGAGCGGATGATTCGTTTGGGTGGAAGCGATCATTGTTTCGGCGAACACTGGGGACAAATACCCACCAATGCGAGCCTAGAAGCTATCCTTTTGCAACTTCGCGTCTCTGACGCAGATAGGGTGCATCTGAAGCCCAATGTTGCACGCTGGCGGAGCCCATGCCAATTTCGGCGCGACCAAATGCAAGATGCGGATTTCCCACGAATTGTAGCCCTGATCTGCAAGGAGGACACCCGGTTCGACCGAAAGGCCTACGATTTCGTCAGGCTGGGCCTGGACCACACGGTGAAGGAAATGCGCAAGAAGGACAGCACCCGCGCGGGCAAGACCCGCCACGTCACGGGCCCGGAACTCCTAGACGGATTGAGGGTTTACGCACTTGAGCAGTACGGCCCGCTCTCGAAGACCGTCCTCAATTCCTGGGGCGTGAGGCGCTGCAGGGACTTCGGCGACATCGTGTTTAACCTCATTGAATATAATGCGTTCAGCAAGACGGACAACGACCGCCGCGAGGATTTCGCGGACCTGTACGATTTCGACGAGGTCTTCGTGAAGCCATTCCTGCCCGCGAGGCGCCCCCGGGGCACCTCGGCCGCGGAGGCGGTCGGGTCGGCCTGACAGCGGCAAACCGATGACCAAACCCCCCTCCCGAGAGGCGGACCGCACCCTGCTGGACGCCTTCTGGCGGGAGCCGGTCGAGCGCACGATCCTCCCGAACGGGCTCACGCTCCTGGTGAAGTCGGACCGGTCGGCCGCGCTCGCCTCGGTGCAGGTGTGGGTGAAGACCGGCAGCATCCACGAGGGCGAGCAGCTGGGCGCGGGACTCTCGCATTTCCTGGAGCACATGCTCTTCAAGGGGACGGGGCGCCGGAGCGGCCGGGAGATTTCCGCGACGGTCCAGGCGAACGGGGGCTACATCAACGCCTACACGACTTTCGACCGGACCGTTTACTACATAGACCTGCCCAGCGAGCGACTCGAGGTGGCGGTCGACGTCCTTGCCGACGCCGTGCTCCACTCGACGCTCCCCGAGGAGGAGGTTGCGCGGGAGCGCGAAGTGATCCTGCGCGAGATCGCGATGACCCGGGACGATCCGGACAGCCGGCTCTGGGAGAGCCTCTTTGCGGCGGCCTTCCGGGAGCACCCGTACCGCCACCCGATCATTGGCCACAGGGACGTCTTCGCCGCCGTCGACCGGAAGGCGCTTGTCAGCTACTACACGGAGCGCTACGTCCCGAACAACATCGTGGTCGTGATCGCGGGCGACGTCGGGGCGTCCGAGGCGAGGGCGCTCGTCGAGCGGCATTTCGGCGGCGTGCCCAGGTCGAGGCTCGCCCCGGTCCTCGTGCCGGCGGAACCCGTCCAGCTCGGCCCCCGGAGCGTGCACCGCACGGAGAAGGTCGAGATCGTCCGGGCCGCGCTCGCGTGGCCCATACCGGGCCTGACGGATCCCTCGGCGCCCGCCCTGGACCTGCTGGCCCTCGTGCTCGGCGAGGGCGACAGCTCGATTTTGTGGCAGGAGATCCGCGACAGGCTGAAGCTCGTGCACACGATCAGCGCGTCCAGCTGGAACCCGGGATCGAGCGGGCTCTTCTGCATCTCCTTCACGTGCGACGCCGGCAAGAGGGAGAAGTCCGAGGCGGCGATCCTGCGCGTCATCCGGGGCCTCGCCGCGCCGGGGGCGTTCACGGCGCGCCAGGCCCGCAAGGCCCAGCGCCAGTCGGTCGTCGCCGAGATCAACACCTACAAGACGATGAGCGGCCAGGCCTCCCGCCTCGGCATGGCCGAGGTCGTCGTCGGCGACCTGGAGTTCAGCCGCAACTACTTCGAGCGACTGCGCAGGTCCGGCCCGGCGGACCTCGCAAGGGCGCTGAAGGCCTACCTCGTGCCCGGGAGGCTCATCTCCGTGGCGCTGGAGCCGGAGTCGGCGGGAGTCCCGGCCGCCGCGGCGCCCGCGGGCGGCCCGCCGGTGCGCCCCGACTTCGAGGAGGTACGCCTGCCCAACGGGGCCCGGATCGTCTACCAGCGCGACGGGCGCCTGCCGAACCTGCAGATCAGCCTCCTGACCCACGGGGGGCCGATGTGCGAGGATCCCGCGCGCAGGGGCAGCTCGGCCCTTCTCGCGACGCTCCTCACCAAGGACACCCGGCGCATGGACGCGGCGCAGGTTGCCCGCAGGATCGAGGAGGTGGGGGGGGCTTTCAGCTCCTACTCCGGCGACAATTCCCTCGGACTTTCCGTGGAGGTCCTGCCCGCCGACGCCGACCTGGCGGTCGATCTCCTTCGCGACGGGGCCCTCGAGCCCGCCTTCAGGGCCGAGACGCTCAATGTCGAGCGCGAGGCGCAGCTCGCGGGCCTGCGCGAGGAGAATGACGACGTCGTGGCCTATGCGAGGAGGTTGCTGCGGCGCAGGTTCTTCGGGGCCCACCCGTTCGCGCTCAGCGCCCAGGGCGACGAGGGCGGCGTGTCGGCCACGGCGCCCGGGGACCTTTCGGCGCTCTGGAGGCGGCTCCTCGTCGCGCCGGGGGTCGTGGTGTCGGTCGCGGGCGATTTCGACGCCGCCCGCCTGATCCCGAGGCTGAGGACACTGCTGATGCGGGTCCCAAAGGGGGAGCCGCTCGCGCGGGGCGCCCCGTTCGGGGGCCCGGCCGATGCCGCGGACGTTGTCGAGAGGCAGCCCAGGGAGCAGGCCGTCGTCCTCCAGGCGTTTCCCGGGACCGTGCTCGACGCGGCCGACTTCTTCGCCGGCGAGGTCGCCGACGAGCTCTTCAGCGGCATGGCGTCGCGCCTGTTCGAGCGGGTCAGGGACCAGAAGGGCCTCGCCTATTTCATACGTTCGGGCCGGGTGAGCGGCCGCAGCGCCGCGATGTTCTACTTCATGTCGGGGACCCAGCCGGGCAAGGAGGCCGAGGTCCTCGGCGAGATCGGGGCCGAGATCGAGCGCGTGCAGTCCGGCGGGGTCTCGGCCGAGGAGCTCCAGCGCTGCCAGGTCCGCCTGAAGGCGGGGCGCCGGAAGTCGCTCCAGACCAATTCGGCCCGGGCGATGCTCGCCGGCCTCGACGTCCTGCAGGGGCGCCCCGCCAACCACTGGAGGCGCTACGACTCGCTGGTCGACTCCGTGACGCTGGAGGACCTCGCGGCGTTTGCGCGCCGCCACCTGCGCAAGGCGGCGCGTGTCCAGCTGGTCGTGCGCCCCTAGGCTACTGCGCGGACTCCCTCTCGGAGGCGCCGCCGCTCCACTTGAGCTTCGTGCGCACGACGGCGAAGTGGGAATAGCCCCGCCGCTGCGCGAGCGCAAGGCGCACGCCGGCGATCGAGATCTCGATCAGCTCATGGGAGGTCGCCTTCAATTCCCTGTGGCCGTCGATGCCCACGAGGACCCGCGTGCCGACCGTTCGGTTGTGCACGCTCAGCCTCACCGTGTCGCGGAAGATTATCGAGCGGTTGGTCAGCGTGTGGGGGCAGATGGGGGTCATCGCGATCACGTGCGCGGCGGGGTGGATGATGGGACCTCCCGCCGAAAGGTTGTAGGCGGTCGACCCGGTCGCGGTGGAGAAGATGAGCCCGTCGCACACGTAGTCGGTGACAAGCTCGTTGTCGGCGAACACCTCGAGGTGGACGAGGCTCGTGTTGAGCTCGTCCTTGATGAGGACGTCGTTCAGGGCGAGGTTCGGCGCCCCGCGGCCCACGCGGCATGAGAGCATCGTGCGGTTGTCCACGCGGAACGAGCCCCCGAGCAGGGCCTCGAACTCCGCCCGCGCCTCGTCGGGCGAGAACGTGGTGAGGAACCCCAGGCTGCCGCGGTTGATCCCGATGATCGGCACCTCCTGCTCCGCGGCCTCGCGCGCGACGTCGAGGAGGGTTCCGTCGCCGCCGATCACGCAGCAGGCGTCGCATCCCCGCAGGTAGCCCCTGGGAAGCGGGAAGCGGGTCGTCTGCCTGAGCCTCAAGCCCTTGGCGCGCGCCACGCAGACAAGCTCCTCGGCGAGGCCCAGCGCGCCCGGCTTCCCGGCGTTGGTGACGAATGCGATCGAGCGGATGGGCTTCATTGGGGGCCGCCCCCTAGATTGCGGCCGATCGCCGGAGGCACAACAGGAATTCCCGGTTGCCGTCGGCTCCCTCTATCGGCGAATCCATGGTCCCCGCAAGGACCGCGCCGGGGAGCTGCCCGAGTGCGAAGTCCCGCACGGCCGCGAGCGCGGCCCCGCGCACGGAGGGGTCCCTGATGACCCCCCGCCCCTTGTCCGCCTCGGCCTTCCCGGCCTCGAACTGGGGCTTGACGAGGGCCACCAGGGCGCCGCCGGCGCGCAGGAGCGGCCAGGCCGCGGGCAGCACCGCCCGCAGCGAGATGAACGAGACGTCCATGACGACGGCGTCAAACTGCGCCCGGGGCAGGTCGGAGGGGGCGAGCCGGCGCGCGTTGAGCCTCTCGATGTTCGTGACGCGCGGGTCCGCGCGCAGCCTCGCGTGGAGCTGGGCGCGCCCGACGTCCACGCAGACGACCGAGGCGGCGCCGCCCTGGAGGGCGCAGTCGGTGAAGCCGCCCGTCGAGGCGCCGATGTCGAGCACATGCGCCCCGTTCAGGTCGATCGCAAAGCGCTCGAGCGCGGCGGCGAGCTTGTCGCCGCCCCGGCTGACGAACCGGGGCGGCCGCTGGACACCGAGGTCGACCGTCTCGGGGTATTCCCGGCCGGGCTTGGCCAGGCGCTCCGTGCCGCTGAAGACGCGCCCCGACATGACCAGCGCCTTGGCCTGGGCCCGCGACTCGGCGAGCCCGCGCGCGACGAGGATCTCGTCGAGGCGCCGCTTCATCGGAGCGTCGAGGCGAACGAGCCGAAGTCCGCGTAGACGGGCACCCTTCCCGAGGCGACATCCGGCAGGGATTCCGGCGGGGCCCTGCCGGTCCTCACGGCGGCGGCGCGGATTCCGGCGGCAAGCGCGGCGCCTATGTCGGCCGCCGAGTCGCCGACCATCCAGCACTCGGAGGGCTCGAGCGAGTGCTCCGCGATCATCTCGAGGATGAACCTGGGCGAGGGCTTCCGGTATTTCGAGGGCTCCCCGGGGCCCTCGGGGGCCACGCAGGTCCCGTCAAACACGGGCGCGGGAAGGCCGAGCATCTGCTCCATGCGGGCGTTGACGCGGTTCGTGTCCTCGATCGTGTGCAGCCCCCGGCCTATCCCGGACTGGTTCGTGAACAGGAAGAGCTTGTAGCCGAGCTCGCGGGCCCGGCGCAGGCCCTCCGCCGATCCCGGGACAAGCTCCACGCCCGCGGGGTCGGAGAGGTAGACCCTGTCCACGATCAGCGTCCCGTCGCGGTCGAGGAAGAGGGCCCGGCTCACGGCGCGCGCGCCACGTAGTCGAGCAGCTCCGCGGGGGAGACGGTGGCGGTCCCGACCTTCGCCACGACGACCCCTGCGGCGGCGTTCGCGAAGTGAGCGGCCTCCTCGAGGCCGGAGCCCGAGGCCAGCGCGAGCACAAGGGCCGCGAGGGCGGTGTCGCCGGCGCCCGACACGTCGTAGACTTCCCGGGCCGCCGTGGGGATCTTCTTGACCACGCGCCCCCCTGAGCCGAGCAGCATCCCGTCCTCGCCGAGCGTGATGACGACGCTCTTTGTCGCGTAGAGCTCGTGCAGCCTGGCGCACACCGCGGCCGCCGGGAACGGGGCTCCGGGCCCGGGGTCGATGCCCGAGAGCTGGAGGGCCTCCCTCTTGTTCGGGGTGATCAGGTCGAGCCCCTTGAACGCGAGGCGGCTGCGCGGCTTCGGGTCGAGGGCGATGAACTTGCCGGCCGCCTTCGCGAGCCTGGTGACGCGCTCCACGAGGCCGTCGGAGAGGAGCCCCTTGGCATAGTCCGACATGACGACCGCGTCGCTCGCCTTCACGGCCTTCGCGAGGAGGCTCGCCGCGCGGACGGGATCCACCGCGTACGACGCGGGGGGCGCCTCGCGGTCGAGCCGGCAGAGCTGCTGGTGCTGCACGAGGACGCGGGTCTTTACGATCGTCGTCGCGGTGCCGGGGGAGGGGATGGCCTCGACGCGCCTCTCGCTGAGGATCTCGCGCAGCCGGGTGCCGTGCCCGTCCCCGCCGATGTAGCCGAAGACCGTGCAGTGCGCTCCCAGGCCCGCGATGTTGACCGCGACGTTCGCGGCGCCGCCCGCGGTCCAAGTGTCCCTTGCGATGTCGATCACGGGGACGGGCGCCTCCGGCGAGATCCGGGTGGCGTCGCCCCAGATGTAATGGTCCAGCATCACGTCGCCTATGACCAGGATCCGCAGCTCCGTGATCCTCTTGAGGAGCGCCTTGGCCTTGCTGGGCGAGATGGACATGACGGCGGGAGGCTTGGGCCGGCCCGGGCTTAACGCAATTCCCACCGGTAGGGGTACCGCGAGAGCATTCGCGGGGCGCCGGAGGTCACCTGGACAACGTCCTCGATGCGGCACCCGCCCACTCCCGGGTAATAAAGCCCCGGCTCGACCGTGACGACGGAGCCCCTCTTCAGCGTGCAGTCGGCCGTGCCCATCCGGGGCGGCTCGTGCACGTCGAGGCCGAGGCCGTGCCCGGTGCCGTGGAAGAAACCGACGAAGCCCCGCGGGGTGCGCCGGGTCTCAAAACCGCGGGCCAGAAGGGTCTCGCTCACGAGCCGGTGGACTTCGCGGCCGTTGACTCCCGCCCGGATCGCGGCGAGCGCCCGCAGCTGCGCCGCCCGCACGGCGCCGACGATGGCCCTCTGGGCGTCGCTCGCCCGCCCCTTAAGGAAGGTGCGGGTCATGTCGCCATGGAAGCCGGTCGCGGAGACGCGCGGGAACACGTCGACGACGATGAGCTCATGGGGGCGAAGCGGCCCGGAGCCCCGGTTGTGCGGATCGCAGGCCTGGTCGCCGCCGGCGACGATCGTGTCGCTCGAGACGGAGCCCCGCTCAAGGCACGCGGTCTCGACGGCGAACTTGAGGAGCTCGCTCGTGAGGACGCGCCCCCGGTGGATCAGGCGCGCGCCCTTGATCCTGCAGGCCCGCAGCACGCGCTCGGCGGCCGCTATTCCGGCCGCGCTGCACCGGTTCCCCTCGCGGATCGCCTCGGCCTCCGGGCGCGACTTCACCTCGCGCTCCGGAAAGAGGGCGCCGTCCGCGATCGCCACCTTCAGGCCCATGTCGCGAAGCTCCCTGTAGAGGCCCGCGGGAAAATCCCCGGGCACGGTGAGGGTTCGAGCCCCGAGCTCGCGCGAGAGGAGCGCGACCACGCCGGCCGGCCCTGGCCTGCGGCCGGGCCACCTGCGGCGAGCCCTGTCCAGATAGGCCTCCAGGGAAAACACCCGGTCAAAGTCGCCCGTGCGCCGCATCCGCCCGAACTCGAGGGAGCTTGCCACCGCGTACTTGCGCCCGCGGACGCCGAGCGCCACGAACGGGTCGGGCGCCTCGACGCCCCCGAAATACAGGACGTCGGCGCTCCGGGCCGTGTCGGCGTAGAGGAGGATGTCTCGGCTTTTCCTAGGGGGCATGGTGCAGACGGATATTGTCTAACGATTGCGCCCGGAATTAACCTGCGAACCCGTGCAAAATGCAAATCCGGTTTCAGTGAGGTTTGCGGCCGCCGCCGCGGCGCTGCTGGCGCTCGCCCTGTCGGGATGCGGCTCGGGAAGGACCGCCGACGCTCCCGCCGCGGTGAAGGGCCCGTCGGAGCACTTCACGATAGGCGTGGGCGGCCACCCTGCGTGGCTGCAGCTGGCCGTGCTCGCGGCGGAGCAGGAGCACGGGCTCATGCAGAGGCCCGACCTGGGCAGGGACGAGGGGATGATATTCGTCTATGCCCGGCCGCAGAGGCAGAGCTACTGGATGCGCAACTGCCCGGAGGCGCTCGACATCGCCTACGTCACGGCCGACGGCGGGATCGCCGAGATATACCCCATGTACCCGTTCGACGAGAGGCCGGTCCTGTCGCGCTCGGACCAGGTGAAGTACGCCGTGGAGATGCGGCAGGGATGGTTTGCCGCGAACGGGGTCCGCCCGGGAGCGGGCATCGACCTGAAGGCCGTCGCCGGCGCGCTCAGGGCCCGCGGCTTTGAGCCCGCGGACTACGGGCTCCAGTAGCGGCGCCGCGGCCCAGCCCCGGGCGGGGTTTCCCGGCAGGAGGGCCATTCATGGGGCCATAAGGCGGTCTTTTGTTGCCATGTCCCCGAATGGCGGGTAGGCCCCCTAAGCAACGGTTACCGACCCCAACCTCGCCGCCATGGCACTCTTCAGCAGCGGCGACCGCCCCGCACGGAGTGGCCGCTTGTTATCCTTTGCCGGAGGATGCTTCCTCCTCGGGTTGGCATTGCCCCTTTCGGCTCCCGCGCAGTCCCCGCCGGACTCGGCCCCCGGGCCGGCGCCCAACACCTTCAACACGACGGTCATTGGGATAAGCGAGGGCCTCCCCAACGACGTGGCGGTCAACCTGCTCCAGTCCCGGGACGGCTATCTCTGGATCGGGACGGAGGACGGGCTGTGCCGTTTTGACGGGGTGCGCATGGTCACGTTCCGGACAGTCAATACCCCGGGCCTCCCCGACAACCTCATCCGCTGCCTCCTTGAGGACAATGCCGGCACCCTGTGGGTGGGGACGCAGCGGGGCCTGTGCCGCTACCGCGATGGCAGTTTTAAGGCGGTGGGGGGAGTCTCCCTGCCCGTCACGGACCTGGCGAGCGACCTGGAGGGCCGGCTGTGGATCGGGACCTTGGGCGCGGGCCTATTGGAGATCGACGGGGGCCGGCTCGTCTCGCACGCGGGCGACCCGGGCCTGCCGGCGAACCGGCTCGTCATCCGGCTGATGCACGACTCCGCCGACCGGATCTGGATAGCCTTCCGCGGCAACACCGACAACGAGATGGCCACCTATTCCAATGGAAGATTCGAGACCCAGGCATGGGCCCTTCAGATGCAGGGCGAGGTTTCGCGGATGGCGGAGTCGCCGGCGGGAACGATGTGGTTCGCCACCTCGCGCGGCGTCTGGCGCCGGAAGGGGGACGGCAGCCTCCGGCACCTGGGAGCGGAGCAGGGGCTGCCGGCGGACGAGCCCACCACCGGCTTCCTGACGGACTCGAAGGGCCGCTTCTGGGTCGTCGCGCGGCAGCTTTTCCGGTCGGAGACGCCCGAGTCCGACGCGTTCGCGCCCGTGGCCCTCGAGGGCGTCAATTACTGCCGGAGCATCATCCAGGACCGCGAGGGAAGCTATTGGGTCGGAACCTCGGGCGTCGGCGTGGTTCGGCTGCGCACTTCCGCCTTCCGCCTCGTATTGAAGACGAATAGCGAGCTGCGCTCCATAGCCCCGGGGCCCGGGAACATCGTGTGGGCGGCCCTCGGCTTCGGGGGAATCATCCCGATCGGCCCCGGCGGCCAGATGGCCCCGATTCCGCTGGGGGGCGCGGAGAAGCAGGACGCCGAGTCGCTCCTCGTCGATTCCGGCGGCAGGCTCTGGATAGGAAGCCGCACGGCGCTTGCCATGTGGGACGGGCGCGAGCTGCGCAGGTACCCCCTCTCCGACGTGAGCTGCATGTTCCAGGACCACACGGGCACGATCTGGTTCGGCACCCGCCTGCACGGGATCGTGCGCTACCGGGACGGGGTGTTCGAGTCGATGGCGGGCAGGATCGGGGGGCCGGCGTACTCGACGACATGCATGGCCGAGGACGCATCCGGCACGCTCTTTGTCGGCATGGACGAGGGGCTCTACTCGGTGCGGGAGGGAAGGATCGAGCACTTGGACCCGGCCGGCGCTGTGCCGGACCTCGAGGTGAGGGCCGTTCGCCCGGACACGGAGGGCAACCTTTGGATAGGGACAAAGCGCCACGGCCTCGTGCTCTATCAGAAGGGCCGCTGGTACGACTCAAGGGGCCTGAGCGAGGCCATAGGCGACACGGTTTCCGCGATTGAGTCGGACAAGCTCGGCAACCTGTGGCTGGGCACGCCGCGCGGCATCGTCTGGGGGAGGAAGAGCGACTTTCTGGATGTGTCCCACGGCGGGAGCGATACCGGCCGCTTCCACTTCACGGGCCGCGACGAAGGCGCGCCGCCGAGCTCGGTCGGGAGCTCCGTCGGGAGCGGCTCCCAGCCGGCGACGTGCTGGCGGCCCGATGGCTCGATCTGGTTTGTGACGAGGGCGGGGGTCGTCGCGGTCCAGCCCGCGGACGTCGAGATCAACACCACCGTCCCGCCGGTCTTCATCGAGCGCGTCCAGGTCGACGGGATCACGGTGCCGGCGGCCGACCCGGTGAGGCTCGAGGCGGGGACGCGCAGCGTGGCCATCGATTACTCGGCCGTGAGCTTCGTGCAGCCCGGGGCCGTCAACTTCCGCTACCAGCTCGTCGGCCACGACAAGGACTGGATCGACGCCCAGAACCGGCGGACCGCGTTCTACACGGACCTGAGGCCGGGCAGCTACCGGTTCCGCGTCATGGCCTGCAACAGCGACGGGGTCTGGAACGAGGCGGGCGCCTCGCTCGGGCTCGATCAGCGGCCGTGGTTCTACCAGACGTGGTGGTTCTACGGGGGAATCGGCCTGGCGGCGCTCGGCGCGGGGGGCGCCATCAACCGCCGGCACACCTCCCTCCTGCGCCGGGAGAACGAGCGGCTGGAGCGCGGCATAGCCGAGCGCACCCGCGAGCTCATGCTGAGCGAGGCCGCCCTGCGCGCCTCCCAGGAGAAGCTGTCGAAGGCGTTCCACACCCAGCCGGACGCGATAAGCATCAACCGGGTGAGCGACGGGGTCTTCCTTGAGATCAACGCCAGCTTCACCGAGATCACCGGCTACACCGCGGAGGACGTCTTCGGGCCGTCACCGCACCTGATCGCCTCCGGCATGTGGGCCAACCCGGCCGACCGCGCCCGGCTCTTCACCCAGATCAGCGAGCACGGGGAGGTCAAGGGGTTCGAGGCCATGTTCAAGCGCAAGGACGGCAGCGCCTATGCCGGCTCCCTGTCCGCCCGGGTCATGGACCTCGGGGGCGAGCCCTGCCTCCTCGCGATCGTGCGCGACGTCACCGCCCAGAAGCAGGTCGAGGACCAGCTTCGGCAGGCCCAGAAGATGGAGGCTGTCGGCCAGCTGGCGGGGGGCGTTGCGCACGACTTCAACAACATTCTGACGTCGACCCTGATGCAGCTGGGCCTCCTCCTGGAGAGCAAGGAGCACAGCCCGGCGACCCGCGCGGCCCTCAAGGAGCTTGAGCAGGACGCCAACCGGGCGACGAGCCTGACGCGCCAGCTGCTGACCTTCGGGAGCCGGCAGACGATGCACATCGACGCCATCGACCTGAACGCGACGCTGGCCAACCTTTTCAACATGCTGCGCCGGCTGCTGGGCGAGAACATCCAGTTCGAGTTCAGGCGTCCGCGGGGCCCGATAACGATCAAGGCGGACACCGGGATGATCGAGCAGGTGGTGACGAACCTCTGCGTCAACGCGCGCGACGCCATGATGCCGAAGGGCGGCCGGCTCGAGGTGGAGACCAGCCTGCGCACGATCCGGGCGGGGGAGGGGGACGGCAATCCCGACAGCCGCCCGGGGCTCTTTGCCTGCATCTCGGTCTCGGATACCGGCACCGGGATAGAGCCCGCGGCCCTCGTGCACCTGTTCGAGCCCTTCTACACGACGAAGGAGTTCGGGAGGGGCACCGGCCTCGGGCTCGCGACGGCCTACGGAATCGCGAGGCAGCACCGCGGCTGGATCGAGGTGAAGAGCGAGCCCGGGAGCGGCAGCGTCTTCCGCGTCTTCCTGCCGGCCGTGGACGCGGCTCCGCAGCCGAAGGCCGCGCCGGCCGCCGCGCCGGCCCAGGGCGGCCAGGAGACCATCCTTCTCGTCGAGGACGAGGAGCCCGTGCGCAAGACCGTGCTCCTCGTCCTCTCGCGCTGCGGCTACCGCGTGCTGGAGGCGTGCGACGGGGAGGAGGCCATCCGCCTCTGGGAGGAGAACAGGGGCGAGATTGACCTGCTCTTCTCGGACATGCTCATGCCCAAGGGAATCACCGGGCTCGACCTGGCCGAGCGGTTTCGTCGCACCCACCCCGACCTGAGGGTGCTGGTGACCAGCGGCTACAGCCTGGACCTGAGCAGCGGCGGGCTTACCCTGGATCCCGCGACGGCCTACCTCTCCAAGCCGTTCGAGCTGGGCGTCCTCATTGCGACCGTGCGGTCCTGCCTGGACGCGGCCCCGGCGGCGGCCCCGCGGGGCGCCGGGTGACCGCCCGGCGCGGGTCGCTAGCCTCGCGGGATCTCGTTGTCGGTCCGCAGGACGGACACGGGCGTCTTGGTTTTGACCCAGAGCTCGGCATCCCTGAAGAACTTGCCCGGCACGTTCTCGAGCGCGTCGCCGACCGTCCCCGCGGGATGGAGCCGCCCCTTCTTTGAGGCGTTGTAGTCGTACGCGGCCCTGAAGATACGCTCCTGCGACGAGGCGGGGCTCTCGCTCTCGGGAACCTGCAGGACCCAGCCCGCCAGGTCGGACTTCGGCATCGTCCCCTCGGGATCGCTCACGAGTATGACGAACTGCTTTTTCACGGGCGGCGGGAGGTCGCCGTCGGCCGGGTCGGGCTGGACGGCGAGGTTCATCTCCTCGACCACGCGGCGCAGGACAGCGGGGTCGATGTGGTTCTTCTTCAGTATCTCGGCGACCTTGTTTACGTCAATTTTTGGCATGAAGGGTGTGGCTTGCGGGGGCCTACCGGTGCTCCCGGAGGTTCTCTATCTCGGCGAACTGCTTCGGCGATAGAAGCTTCCTGGGCAGGCGCCTCGCCGCCTCCGCAACGAGCCGCTCCCAGTCGTCCTCGGTCGGGGCGTGTGCCTCCCATGAGCTGAAGTGGCCCTGCTTGCGGAGCCACTTCAGGTTCCCGCCATGGACGATCGCCTTCACCTGGTACTTTCCGAGGCCGGGGTCCCTGTTCCACCATCCGAATTCCATGCTCATGTCAGGGGAAACTCGGCGACCGTCCTGCCGGGATGAAACGCGCCGCCCCTTTGCTCGACCCGGCGCACGCGGATCCCGCCGGGCTCCACCTCCGCGACCAGGGCCCCGAAGGGCTGGCTGAATGAGCCGGTGTTGATGACGACCAGGCCGGAGGCCATCCTCCAGACGCCCGGCTTGTGGGTGTGCCCGATCAGGACGAACCCCGCCTTCGGCCGGTGCCGGCGGGCGAGAGCCGCCGCGCGGCCCGGCGCCTCCCTCCAGGCCCGCAGGATCTTGAGCGCGCGGTCGGGGGGCCACACCGTGTCGCCGGCGAGGCGGATGGCGTAGCGCAGGGGATCCCGCTCCGACTGGTGGCGCTGCGGGATGCTCCCGGCAACCGAGCGGAAGACGGATAGGCGGCTCTCGAGTCCGCAGGTCCCGTCGTCGGCCACCGCGGCCAGGGCGGCGATCACCTTGCTGCGGATCATGGGCGCGTCCTGGGACCACGGGACGATGCTCTCAAAGAGGATGTCCCCGTGCGTCACCAGGATCCGGCCCTCCTCCAGCCCCAGCTCGTGCTGGCGCGACATGTCCGGGTCGTGGTTGCCCGTGAGGAACGTTACCGGAACGCCGCAGGAGCCGAAGAACTCGAGCACCTCGCGGCGCCTCGCCTCCGTCCGCTCGCGGTTCCTGTCGGGCCGGGTGTCCAGGGTGTCGCCGTTCAGGACGAGCGAGCCGGCCCCGTCCAGGAGCGGGCGCATCTGCCCGAGCGACCGAACACGGCTTGCCCGGTCGCCGTAGTGGACGTCCGAAACGACGCGCGTGACCCGGGATCCCACTCAGTTGCTTCCGCCCGGGGGCCGGCCTCCGGGAAAACCGCCGGGCATCGCGCCTCCCATGATGCTGCCGAGGTCGAACTTCTGCCAGCCGTCGGGCGGGCTGAAGAGGGAATCGGACAGGCTCGTCTTGTTCACCGCGGTCACCTCGAGGCGGAAGGATCCCCTGCTGGTGGTCGAGACGACCCGCATCGGGAAGAAATTCCTGCCCTTGAGCGCCGACTCCCATGCCGGGGGCGCCTCCGACCGGCCCCCGGGGCCGCCGCCGTGGAAGAGCCCCATGAAGGTCCCGAGCTGGTCCGTGACCCAGATCTCGGTCGTCCCCGACTCGCCCGTGGACGTGTACTTCGTGCACTCGTAGCCCAGGATGGTCTCCTTGACGCCGGTGTCCTGCAGGCTCTGCGGGGGCGTGCCCGTCGGGGCGGGGGCCTGGCCGGCGGCGGGCGGCGTCATGGGCCGCACCATGTACATCCTCTGCTGGGGCATCAGGATGATCATCTGCTGGTCCTTCATGTCGAAGATGGCGCTCATGGAGCCGCGGCCCGTGTCCATGTCCGTCCTCATGTTGCCGTCCTTGAGGCTGAGGTTGATCGTCTGGGGGCCGTTCTTCATGCCGGCGCCGGTGATCGTCATGGACACGGTCCCTTCAAACGTCTCGGCGGCGAGCGCGCAGGGCAGCAGGAGCGCGCAGATCGGAACAATGGAGGTTATTAATTTCATGTCGGGCCGATTATTCCATTGCCGCGGGCCGGTGCAATGAAAGAAGCCCATGGTGTGTGAATTACCGCCACGCATTCCACGCGGGCAACTATGCGGACGTGCTCAAGCACGCGCTGCTGGTGCAGCTTGTGCGCGCCATGCAGAGGAAGGAGAGGGGATTCCTGTTCGTCGACACGCACGCCGGACGGGGCCGGTACGACCTCTCCCTGGCCTCGGAGGGCCAGTCGGGCAGGAGGGAGCCCGAGTGGCCGGGCGGCATCGGGCGGCTCTGGGACCGCGGCGACGCTCCGTCCGCCGTCCAGGGATACCTTTCCCTCGCCAGGGGGTTCGACCGGAGCCAGGGCAACCTCACCCCCGTCCCCAGGTTCTACCCGGGATCGCCGAGGATCGCGCGGCTCCTCGCCCGGCCCCAGGACCGGCTGGACCTCTGGGAAAGCCAGCCCGCGGAATGCGACGCGCTGAGGAAGGCCTTCGAGGGGGAGCGCCGGGTCTCGATCCACCAGGCGGACGGCTACGGCGCCATGAGGGCCTCCCTCCCGCCGGCCGAGCGCCGCGCGCTGGTTCTCTTCGACCCGCCGTTCGAGGATCCGGACGAGCTGTCCCTTGTCGCCGCGGCGCTGGGCGAGGGCCTGCGCAGGCTCCCCGCGGGCACCTTCGCGGTCTGGTATCCCGTAACCGGGAGGGCCCGGATGGGCGGATTCGCCGAGACCCTTATCGCCGCCGGGGCCCCCTCGCTGTGCGCCGAGCTGGTCGTTGACCCGGCCGGACCCGGCATGAGGGGGTGCGGCGTCGTGGTCGTCAACCCGCCCTGGCGGTTCGACGACGAGGCCCGGGCGATCGTCGGCTACTTGGCCGGCGCGCTGTCCGGGGACGAGTCCGAGAGCGCGGTGCGGTGGATCTCCCCAAGGTAGGGGAATTCGGGGCGGGCGGGCTGGACGTCGAGCGGCGGCGGCCGGAATGTCGGCCGATGCCACCTCGCGTCCTCTCGGGGCGCCGTGCGCGCCTCAGCCCGGTCAGCAGGCTGCGGTCGCGGACGGAAAGTCGGCGATTGCGGTGTCATGGTCCAAATTTCGACCGGAGCCCGCGGATAATGTGCCAAGAAATTTCGTAAAAAAGCACCCGCCCGATCCCGTCGCCCGCGGGAGGCGGCCTCCGGTGGAAACGGAGGGGCCTCCCGCGGGCCAACGGGGGCGTCGGCTAGGCGACCCGCCGCAGCCGGCCGGCCGCCGCCAGCTCGGGCTGGCGCTTCGGCACCGAGAGCGTGAGCACGCCGTCGTCGATCGCGGCGTCCATCTGGGAGTAGTCGAACCCCAGGCCGAGCCGCAGGCGCAGCCGGTAATCGAGCTGCGATCCCTCGAGGTTGAGGGCCTGCCAGTTTACCCGCACAAAACGAGTCTTGCGCGCGGTGATGACAAGGTCCGGCCCGTGGGCCTCGATTTCCACTCCCGAGCCGCCCACGCCGGGCACGTAGACGACGATGGTGACGGCGTCCGGGAGCTCACGGCAGTCGTAGCTCGGTTGGCGAAACGAGGCGTGGGACGCCTTGTAAGCGCTGCGATTGCGGCTGGATGGGCTCATGGCATGGGTTCTCGTGTTCATGGTGGGAAAGGCAGTCGCCCCCTGGGGGCCTTTGGCCTCCGGGCTTCTGGTTTTCTAAAGGTGTTCCTGGTTAGGAGGTTTAGACCCCGAAGCCCGCGCCGGCCGCTTTGTTCCAGTTCGAGATGGCGACCGGACGCATCACGGCACAGCCGAATCGGACGGCCTTCGTGATCGAAGTGCCGGCGAGGCTGAGGTGACTATGGAGCGTCTGTGCCATTGGAACGAGCGGTACAGGAAGCATACTGCATGGGCCGTGCCAAGCACGAACTGAACCGTATGACAGCGGAACCCCGCGGTTGCCCTGGGGCGGGCCCCCGCGCAAGAGTGCCGGCATGCCCGCCCTATCCGACTCCGCCACGACCGTGTCCGAACTGAAGAACCGGGTCCTCGCCTTCGCGCGGGAGCGCGACTGGGAGCAGTTCCACGCGCCCAAGAACCTGAGCATGGCGCTCGCCGCGGAGGCGGGGGAGCTCATGGAGCATTTCCTATGGGCGACGCCCGAGGAGTCGCGCGCGGTGGCGCTCGACCCGGCGGGAAGGGCCAGGATCGGCGAGGAGCTGGCCGACATCGTCATCTACGCGCTCGAGTTCGCCAACGCGACCGGCCTGGATGTGGCCTCCTGCATCGAGGCCAAGATCGAGGCCAACGCCCGGAAGTACCCGGTCGCCAAGGCGAGGGGGCGCTCGGCCAAGTACACCGAGCTCTGACCGGGCGGCGGCGGGGCCGCTCAGGGCTTCCCGCCGAAGGTCACGTAGTCGTCGAGGTCCAGGAGGTCGAAGAACCCGAAGATGTCGTCGCGCCCCGGGGCGACCTTCTTGATCACCTCGGCGAACCACTCGTGGCCCGCCGTGCGGCCGGGGGCGTGGCCCCTCATCCAGGTGTCCCAGGCGGCGACCTCCGAGGGAAGCACCTTCGTGTGGGCGCGGACCCACTTGAGCATCTGGGAGTCGCTGCGGCCCTTCTTCACCTCGGCCATCAGGGCCTTGGCCTTGATCCCGGTGAACGTGAAGAAATGCTGGTCGAGCGGGCAGTTGTAATGGTACTCGCCGTTCTTTCCGGCGGCGGTCGCGCGGGCCTTGTCGAGCAGCCGGGGCAGGTGGATGAAGCCGCCAAGCTGGACGCGCGGGCTGCGCGGGGGGTGGCGGGTGAGGTCGGGTGCGGAGAGGTTCATCATATTGTTGGGTGCCCCGCAAACATGGCACGATTTTCGCCGGCCGCAATGCTATCGGCTGGCCGGGCGGAAGGATTTCATCGATTTCGGGTTGGTTTCCAGGCGCGGGCCGCCGACCAGGTCGATGCAGTAGGGAATCGCCGGGAAGACGGCCTCGAGGTTCTCGCGGATGGCCTTCGGGCGCCCGGGCAGGTTGACGATCAGCGTCCGGCCGCGCACGCCCGCCGTCTGCCTGGAAAGGATGGCCGTCGGCACGTGGGCCAGCGAGGCGGCCCTCATGGCCTCGCCAAACCCGGGGAGCAGCTTGTCGCAGACGGCCTGCGTCGCCTCGGGAGTCACGTCCCTGGCCGCGGGCCCGGTCCCGCCTGTCGTGACGACCAGGCAGCATCCGGCCTCGTCGGCCATCCTCCTGAGCTCGGTTTCCAGGAGCGGCCTCTCGTCGGCGACAACCTTGTAGTCGACCTCGAAGGGCGTCGACAGCCATTCGTGCAGGAGCGCGACGCAGGCCTTGCCGGGGGTGTCCTCGTAGACCCCGGCGCTTGCCCGGTCGGAAACATTGATGACTCCGATGCGCGCGGTCACTTCGCCCTCGAGATGCTGCAGCTCGAGACGGCCCCAAGCATCGCCTGGAACTCCGGGCCCTTCTCGTCGTCAAACAGCATGCTGGCCGACATCGTCACCTCGTCGCTCAGGTGGACCTCGCCCATGGCGACGAGCTTGAACTGGTCGGGCGCGGAGGGCTTGCCCACCATCGAGGCGTCCGTGAAGAGGCAGTAGACGCCGTACGCCCCCGGCACGGAGAACTCCCGGAGGGTCTTCTTCTTCTCGACCGAGGCCTCCACAAACTGGTCGCAGGCGCTCAGGACCTCGGCCTGGACCCTCTCCTTGGAGAGGGGCTCGGGGGCCTCGACGTAGACGAGCGAGAGCACGCACTTCGCGTTCGACGGGGCGGGCGCCGAGAGCGTGATCGCGTAACCGGCGTCCTCCATCTTCTGGGAGGAGAACGTCCAGCCCGACGGGACGCTGAAGGTGAACTTGCCGTGCGCCCCGAGGTCGAGCGACTCGGCCCGGGCGAGCGCGGGCACGGCCAGGAGCGTGAGGAGGAGCAGGGTTCGCTTCATAAGGGCCGCAAGCCTTTGTCCGAGGACCACGCGGAGCAAATCGATTCGGGGCTCTCCCCCCGGGCGCGCAGCTCCCTCAGGCTGAGGGCGTCGTGGCGCTTGGCGAGCCTCGCCCCCGCCTCGTCGGCCATGAGGGGGCAGTGGTAGAAGGCGGGGATGGTCAGGCCGAGGGCGCGGTAGACGAGCATCTGCCGGAATGTCGAGCGCACAAGGTCCTCTCCACGCACGACCTCGGTGATCCCCATGGCCGCGTCGTCGACGGCGCAGGCCAGCTGGTAGCTGGGGCAGTCGTCCTTGCGCCAAACCGGGAAGTCCCCGAAGTCCCGGCCCGCGACCGCGCTCCGGCGCCCGAGGCGGCCGTCGTCGAAGGAAAGCTCCTCGCCGTCCGGGACGCGCAGGCGCCAGTTCACGCTGACGGCCTCCCCCAGGGAAGGGAGCGCGGCGCCGGGGTCGGGCCTGAACGCCTTCGGGTATACGGGCTCGTCGTCGCCGGCCCCTTCGTGGGGGGCGCCGGCGGCCTCGATCACGTCGCGCCGGGACCGGGTGCAGGGATAGATGAGCCGGGCAGCGTGGAGGGCCTCGAGGGCCCTTCGATAGATGGGCCGTCGCCCGCTCTGGCTGTAGGGAGCAAACGGCCCGCCGATGTCGGGGCCCTCGGCCCAGGCCAGGCCCAGCCAGCGCAAATCCTCGAGCATGGCCTCGGCGAAGTCCATCCGGAAGCGGGCGGCGTCGAGGTCGTCGCTGCGCAGGACTAGCTTGCCTGCGCGGGCCTCGGCCCGCCGGGCCGCGATCCAGAAGGTGCGGGCGTGCCCCAGGTGCAGGTACCCGGTGGGGGAGGGGGCGAGGCGCCCCCGGTATGCGGGATTGGTCACGGTTTTGGTTTCATTTCGTGGCGGCGGCCCCCATCGTGGGGGCCGGCACCCCCATGGCAAAGCTCCTGTGCGTCTACTGCGGATCCTCCTCGAGGCTCGACCCCAAGTACTATGCGGCGGCCGAGGCCGTCGGCAGGTCCCTGGTCGCCAACGGATGGGGCCTCGTGTACGGCGGCGGAAACGTCGGGATGATGGCCTCGGTGGCCCGGGCGGTGACGGACTGCGGCGGCCATGTCGTCGGCGTCATCCCGGAGTTCATGAGGGAGCGCGAGCTGGCCTACGACAGGGCCAACGAGCTCATCACGGTCGACTCGATGCGGGAGAGGAAGCGCGTGATGGAGGAGCGGGCGTCGGCCTTCCTCGCGCTCCCGGGGGGCATCGGCACGCTTGAGGAGCTTTCCGAGATAATAACGCTCAGGTACATCAACCGGGTCGACAAGCCGGTCGCCCTCCTGAACCAGGACGGCTATTTCGACGACCTCCTGCGGTTCTTCGAGCGCATGACGCGCGAGCGCTTCAAGTCGGCGGGCATGCAGGCGATCCTCTCCGTCGCCAGGACGGTGGAGGAGATTTGGCCGCTCCTCGGCGCCCCGGCGACATTCAAGGCCGACGCGATCTGGCGGGAAGGGCGGCCGAATGCGGCTCCACGGGGTTCTTGAGCTGCTCCGGGCGCACGCCGCGGCCCGACTTTCCCAAGAGGAGGCCGCCGCCGTGGGCGAGACGATCGCATTCGCGGAGGCTCATCCCGACTGTTTGCTGCGCTCGTGCGCCCCGGGCCACCTGACCGGATCGGCATGGGTCGTGAGCCCGGACCGGAGGCGGGCGCTCCTCACCCACCACCGCAAGCTCGGCAAGTGGCTTCAGCTTGGCGGCCACGCGGACGGGGAGGCGGACCTCCTTGCCGTCGCCATGAGGGAAGCGCGGGAGGAGAGCGGCCTCTCGCGGCTCGCGGCCGTGGGCCAGCGGCTTTTCGACGTCGACCGGCACTGGATTCCGGAACACGGGGGCGAGCCGGGCCACTGGCACCACGACCTGAGGTTCATGCTCGAGGGGGATCCCGCGGAGCCGCTGACGCTCACCGATGAGTCGAAGGCGCTCGCGTGGGTCGATGTGGCCGCGGTCGCCGCCCTTAATCGCGAGGAGTCCATGCTGCGCATGGTGCGAAAGACGATGGCGCTGCAGGCCTGACCCGGGGTCACTTCGGCGGCGGGCGCCAGATGTAGAGCACCTCGCTGCCCGGGACCCAGCCGGTCTCGCCGTTCGGGAACGAAAGGCGCACCCATTCCAGGAAGGACTTGTCGACTAGTGCCACGGCTCCCGCGGCAAGCGGCGTCGTCTTCTGCGAGACGTCGGCCTCGGTGGGGATCGAGCGCAGGGTGCCCGAGCGCCACACGACCGCGGCGCGCGTGTCGGCCATGATCCCATAGGCGCGGTACCCCACGAAAGAGGCGGCGCCGGCCGCCAGTGAAATGGCGAGCGCGGCGATCGCCGCGGGAAGGGCCCAGGCCCGCCGCTGGCGCCCGTATGCGGAGGATAGCGCGAGCGCCAGCGCGGCCGCGGCGAGGGCGCAGGCGGCGATGCCGGCCCGCTGCCAGCCGCCGGGAGACTCCAGCCGGGCCATCGCCTCGACCGGCCCGGTCTGCACCAGGGCGTCCAGCGGCTCCGGGACGAAGCCCGCCTTGTCGCAGGCCAGCGCCAGCTGCCGGCGCGAGGCCGGGTCGGATGGGTTCTGGACGAACGCGGCGCAGGCCTGGACGGCCGCCTCGGCCCAGCGGTCCTGCTGCGCCAGGGCCAGCGAGAGGTTGTGACGAGCCGACCAGTCAAGCGGGTCGGCGCCCAGGCGCTCCCCCCACGCGTTCGCGGCGGAGGCAAAATCGCCCTTCCCATACAGCTCGGCCGGATCGGCGGCCAAGAGCCCGGGGGCCAGCGCGGCGGCCAGCGCCACCGCCAGGAAGGGGAAGAGGTTCCTCGGGAGGAAGAGGCGCGCGGCGCTGAACGGCCTCAGCTTCTTTGCCGCCAAGGCGCCGTCCGCCCGCGCCACCCAGTCGGGGGCCAGGAGCGAGTCGCGGCTGTAGAGGCTGCGATCCGCCTCGGCCCACAGGGCGGACCACGCCGGGTCGCTCAGCTCGGAGGCGGGCGGCGCCGCGTGCTCAATCCCCCAGAGAACGGCCGAATCCCTCTGCCAGGCGATGAGAAGCGGAGCCTTGCCGGCGGCCGGCGCGGCCCGAATGGCGAGCAGCGTCGCCTCAAGCCGCGCGCGAGCGACCCTCCTGGGGAGCAGGGGATCGGTCTGGCGGGCCCGGCGGAAGGCGAGGACGCCCCAGAGGATTCCGGCAAGCGCGAATGGAAGCAGGCAGGCGGCCGCGACGACGGGGCCGCCAAGCGGCGCGGGGGCCGATCCGGCCGGGGCGAGCGGGTCCCCCAGGCCGCCGGAAGGCGCCTCGGGGGCCTTTGCCTGGGGCTCCAGGCTCGGCACGGTGATTGCGGGAACGGCCGGGCCGGGACCAGCCTGCGCGGGCGCCGTCGCTGCCGCCGGCGTCTCGACAACCACCGACGCGCCCGGGGCGGTGATCACCCTGTACTCGCCGCTTTTCGGGTCAAAGTAGGTGAAGTCCAGCGGGGGCAGGCTGTACGAGCCGGCCTGGGTCGGCAGGAGGACCACGTCCTCGGAGAGCGTCCCCTCGAAGAGCTTCCCCTGCGGCTGCGTCCGCTTGGGCTTGGGCTGGACCGTCTGGAAGTCCGAGGAGACCTCCCGGGCGGGCAGCCCGCGGATCTCCGGCCAGTTCCCCGTGCCGGAGAGCTCGATGGTCCACGTGATGGGCTCCCCGGTGGAAACCCGGGTGGGGACCACCTTGGACGCGATCCTGAACTCCCCGACGGCGCCCGTGAATCCGGCCGGCGCCGGGGGCAGGGGCCTTACCTCGAGCTCCGCCGGGTTTCCCGCGACGGAGAACTGCTGGTACTGGCGCTCCTGGAAGAACCCGAAGCCGCTGACCCCGACGCTCAGGTTGACGAGCTGGGTTGGCTGGCTGAGCGATATCCGGCCCGCTGTGCGGGCGATCGCCCGGGTGTGGTACGCGAGCCCCTTTCGCGGGCCGTTCGAATTGGACTCATATGGCTCGGGCTGCGACCAGTCCTCGGCCACGAGCGGGCTTGGGTCCCACTCAAACGTGCCCCGGCCCCAGTTCGGGTAGTAGCCCTCGCCGACGTCGATGGAGTACTTGAGGTCGAACACCTCGCCGGCCCACACGCTTGCCGGCGACGCCTCCATCCTCGACGAGACCGCCGTGCTCAGGGCGACCCCGCTTGGCCCGAGGGTGGCGCCCGCCGGCCCGAACCGCGCCGCCGGCACGCGGACCTGGCCCTTGTTGGTCGCCACCGAGAACGCGGGGATCTCGATCGCCTGCTGCCTCGAGAGGAGGGCGGCGAAGGTCACGGACACGGTCCGCGAGAAGGTGCCGTTGATGATCGAGATGCTGCTCGACTGGCCCTGGTTGTCCAGCGTCAGGCCGTCGACCTTGGGGGGTGCGGGGGTGTCGTCGGGCGAGCAGTCCTCGAAGACGAGCTGCAGCTGCGAGACCTCCCCCACGGGCAGGGTGCCGCCCGGGGGATCCCAGTGCGCGGACTGGCCGCAGAGGAAGGGCGCCCCCAGGGCGCCGGCGAGGAGGATCGACCCCGCGAGGTTCTTGCGCGCGGTGCTCACCAATTGGGTCCCTTGTTGACCGGGGGCGGGATGGGCTCGCTGCGCCGGAGCATCTCAAACAGCTCCGCCGGCGAGTCCTGGTCCTTCACCTGCTCCAGCTTTTCCAGCGGGATCGCGAGCTCCGGATCGTTCCTCGCCGGGTCGTTGGCCTGGTCCTTCTTCACGCCGCCCACCTTCTGCATCTCGTCCCGGCTCCCGTCGCGCGGCCGCGGGGCGGGGGTCGGGGCGCTCATGTCCCCGAATGCCTTCTGCTGGGAAGGCCGACCGGCCTCCTGCGGCCTCTGGGGCTCGCCGCCCGAGGCCTGCGGCTCGCCGGATCCGGAATTGGACTGCTGCTGCTGCTCCTGCTTCTGGCTCTGCTGATCCTTGCTCTGCTGCTGGCTGTCCTTCTGGTCCTGCTGGCTTTGGTCCTGCTGCTTTTGGTCCTGCTGCTTTTGATCCTGCTTCTTCTGCTCGTCCTTCCTCTGCAGGAGCTCCTCGAGCTCCGAGCGCAGCCTGGGCCAGTCGGAGGCCTTCGGGTCGGAGCGCTCCCCGATGTCCACGGCCGCGAGCGCGTCGCGAACGGGCCCCTCGGGCACCTGTTCGCCGCCGGAGCGCAGGTGCTGCCCCCAGGTGACCGTGTCGCGCCCGAATTCCGCCCAGTCGAGCGCGTTGCATTGGTCCTGGGCCGACAGCCGGCCGACGACCTTTGAAAGCAGGGCGGCGGGGTCGGGGGCGTCCGCCCCGGCGGCCGGGCGGGCGGCCCCAAGAAGGATGAGCGCGGCCGCCGACAAGGCCGCAAGGGCCGGCTGCGCCCGCGGCGGCGACGGCTGGCCGCTCAGGCGAACCTCCCGCGACCTCGGCCGGACGGGGAATTCGAGCCAGAAGCTCGCGATCAGGAAGAGGAGGGCGGGCGCCAGCGCCCACTGGAAGCGCTCGGCGAAGCGGACCGTGTTGTGCTCGACGAAGCGGCCCTTGCGCCCCTTCTCGACCGTCGCGGCGAGCAACTTGGGGAGGTCGACCCACTCGCTCGCGTCAACGTAGACGCCGTGCGTCGAGTTCGCGAGGTCGCGGAGGGTGCCGCTCTCGAGCTTTGACATGACGACCGCGCCGCTGTCGTCCTTCATGAATCCGCCCGCCCCGTCCGGGATCATGGCGCCGGCGGCCGTTCCGACGCCGAGGCCGATTACCTTGATCCCGCGCTTGGCGAGCGCATCGACCCTTTCCTTCCAGTCGTCGTCCGTGGCCTCCCCGTCGCTCAGGATGATCAGGTAACGGTCGGCGGCCGAGCCCTCCCCGAACGCGTCGAGGGCCGTGTCGATCAGCTGGCGGTAGTTCGTGCCTCCCTCGGGGAGGAAGTCGGGGCCGAGGGCGGGCAGGAACTCCCTGAGGATCTCGTAGTCGGAGCTCATCGGGGCCTGGAGGAACGCGGTACCGGAAAAGACGACCAGCCCGACGCGCTCGCCGCTGAGGCCGTCGAGGAGGGACTGGATGAGGAGCTTCGAGCGCTCCAGGCGCGACGGCTTGACGTCGGGGGAGAGCATCGAGCGCGAGAGGTCGAGGGCGATTATGATCTCCCGGGACTGGTCGAACACGGGCTCCTCGAGCCGGCCCCACTGGGGCCGCGCGAGGGCGGCGATCCCGAGGGCGGTCCCCGCGCAGAGGAGCAGGCGGCGCCTGGACGAGGCCGACCGGGGCGTGGAGTCCCCCAGGAGGCTGACGCTCGTCATGCCGGCCTCGGCGCGCAGGATCTTGGGATGGGCGGAGTCCCCGGGCCCGCGGGCTCGCAGGAACTCCCAGGCGAGCAGCCCTGCGGGCGCGGCAAGCAGCCAAAGGAGGTGGGGCCAGGCGAAGGTCATTTCCTCCTTGAGAGCCACGCTCCGGTCCCGAAGAGCGCGAGGCCCGGGACGGCGAGCCAGGGGAACAGCTCGGTGGTCAGGAGCGTGCTCTTGGCCTGGAACTCGATCTTCTGGTTTGAGTCTATTGCCTGGAACGCCGCCTCGATGGTTCCCGTGTCGGCGGCCCTGAAGTACTTGCCGCCCGTTTCCGCCGCGATCGCCCTGAGGGCGTCCTCGTCGAGGTCGGACAGGATCTGGCGCGTGTCCACCTCCTTGCCCTGGTCGTCGAAGATGGGATAGGGAACATACCCGTCCTTGCCGGCCCCGATCGTGTAGATCGGAATTCCCCTGGCGTGGGCGAGTCGCGCGGACTGGGTCGGGGTGATGGCGCCCATGTTGTTGCCGCCGTCCGTCAGGAGCACGATGAACGCCCCCTTGCGCCGGCCGTTGTCCTCCCATTTCGACTGGTCGAGCCTCGCGATGGCGACACCGAGGGCGTCGCCAATGGCCGTGCCGTCCTCGATCAGCCCGATCTTCACTCGCTCGAGCTGCTTCGAGAGCCAGGCGTGGTCCGTCGTCAGGGGCGCCAGCGTGTAGGCCTTTGCCGAGAAGAGGACCACGCCGATCCGGTCGGACGTGCGCCTCTCGATGAAGGCCTGGATGACCGGCTTGATCGCCTGGAGCCGGTTGATCCTTTCGCCGCCCCTAACGTAGTCCTCGCTCAGCATCGATCCGGAGAGGTCGATGGCCAGCATGATGTCGAAACCCTGGGAGCGCACGTCGCGCCGGGTCTCGAACCTCTGGGGCCGCGCGAGGGCCCCCACAACGAGGGCCAGGCCGGCTACCGCGCACACGATTGTCCAGCTCGAGGCGGCCGCCATCGAGGCCCGGTGCCATGCCGCCGCAAAGGGCACGACGAGGACCGGCACCTTCGCCCGGCCGCGGAGCCACAGGACCACGGGCAGGGCCGCAAGGGCGAGGAGCCAGAGCGGATCCTCGAGCCTGAGGCCCGAGGTCGCGGCGGCCAGGATGGGGGCTAGGCGGGGGGTCATCTTTCGGCGCCTACCATTGGCCGCGGATCCCGCCCGAACGCATGCGGGCGAGGAAGAATCGCACGAGCACGTCGAACCTGTCGTCGGCCGTGCTGGCGACAAGCCGGCTGAGCGGGTCGGGAAAGAGCGCCTCCCATGACGCCTCGCGCCGCGCGCGCCACTCCGCGTGGGCGGACTGGTCGGCCTGTCCGCCCTCCAGCGTCACGAGGCGTCCCGACGACGGGTCGAACGCGGCGATCTGGCCCTCGGAGGGCAGCTGCCGCTCCCACGGGTCGTCCACCCGGAAGCCCATGGTCTGGTACCGGCGCCTGATGACGGCCCAGCCCTCGGGCTCGGTCCTCGGGGGGAAGTCGCCGAGCCATAGGAGGACGCTGTGCTTCGGGGCCGCCCGGGCGACGAAGCGCCAGGGTATCTGCGGGACGGCGGACGCGGGCGACGGCGCCGGCCGGCCCATGAGCGAGGCGGCGGCATGGAGGATGGCCCCCCGGCCGCGGACGGGCTCGCGGTAGACGGGACCCTCGGGAAGCGCGTGGACAAAGCCGACCCGGTCGCCGTTTACGGCGCCGAGGAGCATGACGAGCCCGGCCAGCTCCAGGAGGGCCTCGCGCTTGGACAGCTCCCCCGAGCCGAAGTTGAGCGTCGGCGAATCCTCAAGCACGAGGAGCAGCGTCACCTCGCGCTCCTCCACGAACTTCTTGCGGTAGGGCTCGCCCAGCCTTGCGGTCACGTTCCAGTCGATGTCGCGGACGTCGTCCCCGAACTCGTACCGCACGACCTGGTCGAACTCGATTCCGCGTCCCCGGAACGCGGATCGGTACTGGCCGCTCAGGATGTTCTCGACTGCGTGGCGCACCCGCCACTCCAGCTGCCGCAGGAGCGCTAGGGGGTTGCGGGCCTGGGTTGCCGCGGTGGCCATCAAACGGACGGGACCGGCGTCGCCGCCAGGACCTGCGAGATGACGGCGTCCGTCGTGACCTCCTGCGCCTCGGCCTCGTAGGTGAGGCCGAGCCGGTGCCTGAGGACGTCGGGAGCCAGCTCCTGCACGAGGCTGGGGGACAGGTAGTCGAGCCCGCGAAGCCACGCCAGCCCGCGGCCCGCCTGGTAGAGCGCGAGGGAGGCGCGGGGGGAGGCCCCGAAATTGAGCCTTCGCGCGGCGGCGTCCGGGTTCTCGGCGAGCGCGCGCGTCGCCCGGACAAGGGTGAGGATGTAGTTCTGGACGACCGGGGAGACGTGGATCCGGTCGACCTCCGCCCTGAGCGAGAGGAGTTCCTGGCCGCTCGAGACGGCCTTCAGGACCGGCTCCTGCGTGATCTGCCCCCAGCGCTGCATCATCGACGCCTCGTCGCTGGCGCTCGGGTAGTCCACGAGCAGCTTGAACAGGAAGCGGTCCGTCTGGGCCTCGGGAAGGGGATAGGTGCCCTCCTGCTCGATGGGGTTTTGGGTGGCCATGACGAAGAAGGGGCTCGGCAGTGGGTGGGTCTGGCCGCCGATAGTCACCTGCCTCTCCTGCATCGCCTCGAGGAGCGCGCTCTGGACCTTCGCCGGCGCCCGGTTGATCTCGTCGGCAAGGACCAGGTTTGCGAAGATGGGTCCCCGGTGGGGGCTGAACTCGCCGGTCTTCGGCTGAAAGACCATTGTGCCCACGACGTCGCTCGGAAGCAGGTCCGGGGTGAACTGGATTCGTTCGAACTGGACGCCCAATGAGGTGCCCAAGGATTTGACAAGCAACGTCTTCGCAAGGCCCGGCATCCCCTCGAGGAGCACATGGCCGCCGGCGAGGAGAGCCACGAGGAGGCGCTCGACCGCGGCGTTCTGGCCGACGACGGACTTGCCGATTTCATCGCGGAGTTTCTGGAACCAAGCTGGGCCTGAGGACATGGAGGTGCGGAGGGTTGGCGCTGGGCTGGATTTCTGGTTCTTGCGAAATTGGTGGGTCGTGACCGTTACGGCGAGAAAATGGTTCCCTCTAATGAAGAATCTCGACCGGGTCGCCGACGCGGATCTCCCCGGCCTTGGTCTCGTTCACGAGGTTGTAGCCGAAGAGGATCTGGGTCGGGTCAAGCGGGTCCCTGCGGTAAAGGGCCAGGGTCCGCAGGGGCTCGACCCCCCGCTGCCCGGTGAGCTGGTCCGTGGTGGGAACGATGCAGCGGATGCACGGCTTCGCCGCCCTGAAGTGGACGCTTCCGATCCTGAAGCGCCGCAGGCGGTCCTCGGCGTGGGGCTCGCAGCCGTCCACGACTATGTTGGGCCGGAACCGGTTCATCGGGACGGCCGCGCCCCCGGTTTCGGCCAGGCGCCGGTTGAGGTCGCCGACGGACGCCTCGCTTATGACGAGGAGCGGGAACGCGTCGGCGAATCCCACGGTGTCGCCCGGTTTCGCGTAGTCGGCCCTGACCGGCCGGTTGAACCGGGCCCCGATCCTCACAAGACGGCAGGGGGTCCCCAGGGCCGAGCTCAGCCATGAAGCCGGGTCCTCGCCGCAGTCCTCGGCCCTGAGCCCCTCGCTCTTCCAGATGCGCACGACCGCCTCCGGCGCCCCCGGGTCCGGCTCCCGGCGCACGCGAACCTCCCCGAATCCCTCGGCGCGAAGCGTGAGATGGGAGGCGTCGAGGAACGCGCCTACGCGCGCCATTCCCGGGAAGCCCCTCTGGGTCATGAAGGTCCCGCTTGGATCGACGACGAGGAACCTTCGGTCGCCAACGAGGCCCAGGGCGTCCACGCCCGCGGCCTCGACAGCCAGCCCGCGAAGCGATTTCACGGGGTGGATGTGAAGGCCGGCAACGTGCATCAAGCGGCGCGGGTTCTCAGCTCCTCTTCGCGACCTCGCGCGCCTCGATGTCGATCCTCTCCGGCCCCCCGAGCTCCTTGGTTCCCCGGGCGCCAAGCTCCGTGAACTTGCGCGCCCCAGGGAGAAGCTGCTGCTCGAACGAGCCGACCGCCTTGTTGAAGTTCGCGACCGCGGTGGCGAGGCCCCGCCCGGTGTTTCCCAGGTGGTCGGCGAAGGTGGCCATCCGGTCGTAGAGCTCGCGGCCAAGCTTGCTCACCTCCTCAGCGCTGCGGTTGACGGCCTCCTGCCTCCAGCCGTACGCGGCGGCCTTGAGGAGGGCGACAAGCGTCATCGGGGTCGCGAGCAGGACCCTGCGGTCGATGGCCCTGTCCATGATGGACGGGTCGGATTCCAGGGCCGCCGCGAGGAAGGAGTCGCCCGGCATGAACAGGACCACGTACTCCGGGGTGGGCTTGAACCTCGCCCAGTATTTTCGATCGGCCAGGCTCTCGACGTGGCCGCGGACCTTTGCCGCGTGCTCCCGGAGCTTGGCGAGCCTCCGCGCGGGGTCGGACTCGGCGGCCGCCTCTCGGTAGGCCTCGGTCGGCGCCTTGGCGTCGACTACGATCTGCTGGCCGCCGGGCATCGAGACCACCATGTCGGCCCGGACGACCCCGTCGTCGCCGGACTCGCTCACCTGGACGTCGAAATCGCAGTGCTCGATCATGCCGGCCAGCTCGACGACGCGCCGCAGCTGGACCTCACCCCAGGTGCCCGCGGCCCGGGTGGTGCTGAGGGCCGAGGAGAGCTTGCTCGTCTCCTCGTGCATCCGCAGCTGCGCCGTGCTGAGCGCCGCCAGCTGCTGGCCGAGCTCGCCGTAGGCGCGCTCGCGGCGCTGCTCGAGCTCCCCGATCTTTACGTCGACCTTCTCCAGCGACTCGCGGAGCGGCTTCACGAGGGAATCGATCGCCTGCTGGCGCACGGTGAGGTCGCCGGCCGACTTCTCATGGAGCTGCGCGAAGGACTGCTCGGCGAGCTTGAGAAAATCCTCGCGATTCGCGCGGAGCGCCGCGGCCGAGAGCTCGGCGAACTCGGCCTTCAGCCTCTCGTGCGCGGCCATGAGGTCGGCGATCCTTGCCTCGGCGCCAGCCCTGACCGCGGAGAGCTCCGCCCCGAGGCGAGACTCGGCCGCCGCCAGGGCGGCCCTCGCCGCGCGCTCGGCCGCCAGATCGGCGTTAAGCCGCGTGTTCTCGGCCTCGCCCGCGCGAAGGCGCTCCGAGAGCGCCGCCCTCCGGCCCCACATGATGAGCCAGGCGAGCGCGGCGCCCGCGGCGAATGTCGCTGTTGCGAGAAGGGCGGTGTTCAAGCGAGTGGTGCCCTAGGGTGAATCGGGCTTTGCGCCCCGCCGGCCGGGCGATTCGCCGAAGGCGCCTCCGATGCATGGCCCAAGTGCAATAATGGGGCCGGTTCCACGATTTGAGCGGTTGTTCATGGAGGTTGGGTCCTTGGGCTCCCTTTCAACTATAAGTGATTCGCATCTGGCGCCTTTACCATTACGTAAGGAGGTTTGACAGCGGAGCGCCCGACCTGCAAACACAGTTCATGTTCCAGCCTTGTTTGAAGGGGGGAATTCCGGCTTGAAGGTGACCGACCCATCCCTTGGCCAAGACGGTGCCGAGAAGGCCCCGCGAGTGCTCGTTGTCGACGACGAGTACGGCCCCCGCGAGTCGATCGCCTACACGCTCGGCTCCTCGTTCTCCGTGGAGACCGCGGAGCGCGCGGCCGAGGCGCTCAAGAAGATTAGGGACCAGCATTTCCATGTTGTGGTGCTCGACATCCGGATGCCGGAGATGGACGGAATAAGGGCGCTCGAGGAGCTGCGCAAGATAGACCCCTATGTTTCGGTCATAATTCTGACCGGGTACGGCACGCTCTCGACGGCGCAGCAGGCGATGGTCGGGGGCGCCAACCAGTACATGCGCAAGCCTCCCGACGTGACCGAGCTCGTCGACGCGGTTCGCAGCCAGGCGGAGGCCGCCCAGCTCAGGCGCCAGCAGGCGAAGATCACGAGCGACGCGGTCGCCCTCAACGGCGCCCTCAAGGCCGAGATTGAGTCCAACCAGCCCCAGATCTGGCAGGCCCGGGCGTCGGTCGAGCTCGTGCACGACCTCAACAACCCGCTGACGGTCGTGATCGGCTACTCGTCGCTGATGATCGAGGAGGCGCAGAAGCTCGCGCTGCAGAACCCGGAGCTGGGAAAGAGGATGGCGGAGTACGCGATAGTCGTCGAGAAGGCCGCGGAATACTGCCACCACCTTTCGGAGAACTGGCGCCTGGCCGCGAAGAAGTCGACCGGGCTCGCGCTTCTCGACCTCGTGGGCGTCGCCACCGAGGTGAAGCAGGTGATCTTTTTCGCCAACCCCGCGGTGCAGATCAAGGGGCTCCCCGAGGCCTGGATACTCGGCTCCAAGTACGAGCTCATGCGCGTGTTCCAGAACCTCATGAAGAACTCGATCGAGGAGGGGGCGACCCGGGTGACCGCGGATTTCAGGGCGGATGGCGGCAATGTCATCGTTTCGATCTCCGACGACGGCCCGGGCATGGACGAGGACCGGGTGCGCCTGGTCATGCACGGCGGGTTCACGAGCAAGGAAAACGGCACGGGGCTGGGCCTCAGCATCTGCCGGCACCTCACGGCGTCCCACGGGGGCGTGTTCGCCCTTGAGTCGAAACTCGGCGCGGGGACAACGGTCAGGCTTACGTTTCCGGCAGCAGCCAAGAAATGACCCGCCCATTCATCCTACCCCGGGCATGGGCAACCCCACATTGACCGAGGAAACCGGATGCGACTGGCCCGCGCGATTCGGATCCTGGGCCGAGCGCGCGCCGGATAGCAGGTCCCTCTGTCGAACCGAACGCCGGATACCCTGGAGGCTGAGGCCCCCGACCGCCGCCGACGTGAGCGGCGTCCTGCGCGAGGCCGCCCGCAACGGGACGCCGCTCTTTCCCATCAGCCGGGGCCGCAACTGGGGCTACGGCTCCCACCTCCCGTTCCAAAGCGGGTCGATCGTCCTCGACCTGAGCGGCCTCGATGCGATCGGCGACCTGGACAGGGATTCGCTCAGCGTCCGGATAGAGCCCGGAGTGACCCAGGCCGGGCTGTACGAGTTTCTGCGAGCGCACGCCCCCGACCTTTCGTTCAACGTGACCGGGGCGGGCTGCGGGACGAGCGTGCTCGGCAATGCGCTCGACCGCGGGATGGGTTACGGCGGGGAGAAGGACAGGGACGTCTATGCTATCGAGGCGGTGCTGGCCGACGGGTCCTCCGTGGGCCCCAGCCCGGGGCGCAACCACAGGTCGCGCCGGAGCCCGGCGGGATTCTCAACCGACGAGCTCTTCTACCAGAGCAATCTCGGCATCGTCGTGGGCGCGCGCCTGCGCCTCAGGATTCGCCAGCAGGCCGAGGACGCGGCCGTCCTCCAGGGGCCCCTGGAGGCCCTGATGGCCACCCTTAAGCAGGCCTACGAGCGTCAGCTTGTCACCCATCCGACCCACATCGCAGAGCCCGGTCGCATCAGGCGCGTCGGTTTCGGCCTCCTGCGCTTGCTTTGGGGCCGCGACCCGACGCCGGAGGAGGTGGCGCTGTGCTTTCCGGAGCAGGGCACGTTCAGCGGCCTGGTACCCATGCACGGCCGGCGCCGAGTCGTCGATGCCGCATGGGGTGAGCTCAAGGCGGTTGCGGCGCCTGGCGTGAAGCTCCAGCGGGTCAACGCCTCAAGACTGGACTTCGCGGCAAGGTGGCTCTCGCGGGTGGGGGCCCGCCACTTGGCCGCCCGGATCCGGGCGATGCGGCCCATCCTCGCCCTCACCTGGGGAGTGCCCAGCGACGCCGGGCTGACGGCCCTGGAGGGTTACAACGGAGGCGACCCGGACCTCGCGGGCCGAGGCGCGATCTACGGCAATGCCGTGTCGTCGCTCGACTGGGCGGAGGGGAGCAAGGCGGCGCGCATCGTGCGGGCGCGCTGGGCCGACTGCGCCTTCACATGGATCCTGGTCGACAGCGCGTGCATGCTCACGATCTATACGCTCCACTTCGACGACCGCGAGGCCGCCGACGCCCACCGGGCCAACGCGGCAATCATTGGTGAGCTCCGCTCGTCGGGCCTTCCGCAGTACCGGCTGGACATAGACACAGCCGCCGCTCCGGGGGCCGACGAGGTCGTGCGCCGTATGAAGGCCGCGTTCGACCCGCTTGGGCTGATTGCCCCCGGAAGGTACGAATCCCGATGCGCCGACGCGTAAAGATCACAGGGATAGGCCCCGTTACACCCGCCGGAATCGGGCGCGAGAGCTTCTTCCATGGAATCAACGAACCCGTGAGCCGGGTTCGCGAGATCACGCGGTTTGACGCTAAGGGCGGCGCTTTTGTCGCGGCGGAGATCCCCGACTTCAAGCTGAGCGAATGGGTCGAGAATGCAGGCAACCCCAAGAGAATTCCCAGGCAGACCCAGTTTGCCGTCGCGGCCGCCGTCTTGGCGCTGAAGGACGCCGGGATCACATCTGATGACCTGGCGGGCAGCGATCCCGTCGTTGTGAACGGGAGTTCGCTGATGGATCCGGAGCTGACCTACCGAACCATCGCCGGAGTGGCCACTAAGGGCCCAAGGCATGCGGTGCTCGCTGTGATCTACGACGCCGCTCCAAGTGCGGTGACGGGCGCGATCGCAAGGTTGCTCGACACGAAATGTCGGACGTTGGCTCTTCAAAGCGCGTGCTGCTCGGGCCTGGATTCAATCGGCCACGGAGCCGAGATGATCGCGAGCGGCCAGGCCGAATTGGCCATTTGCTGCGGCACTGAAGCGCCGGTGTACAACCATCCGATGCTTGAGCTCGGCCTTGCAAAGCTTTCCCCGCGCAATGCGAGGAAGCCCTTGGAAATGGGGCGTCCCTTCGATCTTTGGCGAAACACGGGTGTCATAGGGGAGGGTGCGTGCGTGCTGATCCTGGAAGGGGAGGATAGCCCCCGTCCGGCGTATGCCTGGGTGGGGGGATATGCCTATGGGAACGACGAGGCCGGGGAATCCGGAAACGGGCTGGC